>Ga0209722_1002729_pt1 | contig 13211 bp, 13 predicted proteins | sample BioC12SIPDNA_2_FD_185745 | JGI IMG/M metagenome (GOLD analysis project Ga0209722, IMG submission 185745) | Anaerobic biogas reactor microbial communites from Washington, USA - Biogas_R1_A C12 SIP DNA (SPAdes) (version 2) | ecosystem: Engineered > Bioreactor > Anaerobic > Unclassified | place... | reverse complement strand
GACCTCCGGCCATCCCTTTAGCCCCATCTGGGCTTCCGCCCCGAGAGCAAAATACATGCGCCCCCGACGGGCTTGTTCAACCCGGGATTGCAGCGTGGCTTCGCACGCTACTAATCCCTACTTTGTTGCACGCTACTAATCCCTACTTTGTTGGGTCATTGCTTTTCCTTAAGTTCTGGTTCCCATACTGCGCCATCAAGAAGAACTCTAACAATTTCTAAAGAGCGCGGAGACTCGCGACTCAGACGAATAGAGTATTCCCAAGTAACTGGATCAGTCCATTCAATCGGCGATAGCTCGATGGATTCTATAATCCATGGGGAATCGCCTGATTTTAGCGATAGATGTTTTAGTGCGACAGATACGGCTTCGCTTGGTGATACCGGTAGTTCGTTTGTGGGACTCCAAGCCGGCAAGGAACGTGCCTTTAGATCTGCTGGGTAATAATAATGGGTAGCTGGCTTTTCGCGACACCCGGCAGTAATAAATGCAAGAGCCACGATTACAGCTGGAATTATACTCCGCATAAAATATCTCTCCTAAGTGACCCAACGTCGAGCGTGACCGGACGGCGAACCGCCCCGGGTGAGCCGTACGGTCGACGCTCTGGTTGGACATTCTTATTCAATCTTGATGACTGCGATGGAGCTTCGCGCCCTGTATCTTATCTCCTCTTCCATTTCCATCGGCCTGATATCCTTGCTGATATTCAGAATTACCTGAAAGATGATGCTGTATTCAATAAAGATGCCGACAGGCATGTTGACCCATTCTCCGATCGTCATACCGGCGAAGCTGTAAAGATTCTTGAGGCCGTTCGGTGCATTGATGATCTGGAACACCGGACATCCGCTCATCCCGTTGATGCTGGTAATCGGATGGACATCGAGGAACCTGAATTGATGGCATTTGGGCTCAGTGTATTGTCCAGCATATGTCGCTTCGGCGAAATACGCTTGCCGTATGATCTTCTTTACGTCGAAATCGATTTCATTCTTCAACTCGTGTGGGTATCCCCGCAAAAACAGATGAGCCTCAGGGACGATGGGCAAGGGTTGTTGCATGAGTGGGTCGAGATCGAGTACGGTTTCAGCCTTTAGTTGACTTCTGTCGAGTGTATCTTTGCACACTTGAAAGACAGCAACATCGAGATGGTTCAGAAAGGGCTTTTTGCCGTCTTCTCGGATTGTTGTAAGTAATTTCACCGGAAGAAAAAGATCGGACGTAGGGTGATATTGGACCCGCAACTGGTCCGGTTTCTTGCCAATTAGGCAATGATTCGCGGTGACGATATAGATTTCGTCACGGAACGAGCAGACGAAGCATGAACCGCCAATTTGGTATGGGGTATCGGGAAAGGCTTCGTGCTCAAACAACAGTGGTCTGACGCAGTCACCAAGTATCTTGGCCGTAATCATAATGGTTCCTCTTGATGTCCAACGTAAGGGTTGAGCAACTATCCAGCTGGCGCGACTCCTGCACAGCAGGAGGCGTGACGCTGGATTGTTTGCTCCAACCCCTTGTTCTCGCCAGTATCTGCTCTCCCGCATTGCATATTCAACAACCGATATTTTCTGCAGTGGCCGCTGCCAAGTTTTATCCATCATCAGTTGAAGTCGGATAGGCGGCGATGCCTTACCGCCACGTGGCGCATAGGTCGGCTCTAACGCACGTTGAGCCGCCGTCGCGCCACGTGGCGGCAGATTATCTGTTGCCGCCAGCCGCCGTCAATTCCCTGTTGAAATACTGCATAACATAATGCCGTGGAATACAATGCGAGAACAGTATTTATTCTACCAACTTAAAGTAGGGTTTATGCTGGGTGTTTTTTACCTTACGGTGGCGATGATAGGACGGGGGCGATGGGGTGTCAATTCCAATAATTCCAGTTGGGGCAGAGAAATCCGGCCTGTTACGGGATTTGCTGCTTGAGGTCGAGGTTGGGTTTGTGCATGCTGATGCGTGAAGGAAAAAGCCAACCTCGCGTGTCTGTGTCTGTTGTGGGGGCGGACCTGATTCACCCACAGGGCAAGCCCGTGGGGGTCTGATGGCGTGGCTGCGGGACTGGGCGGAGATCCCTCGACTGGCTCGGGATGACGGAGGACGGAGGGGGGACATTCAATATTCAACAGAGGAATATTCAATGTTCAAGGGGGGGGGGGGGGGGGATTTTCCACGGTGTGAAAAATTATTTTCCATGGCGTGGAAAACCGGCGAAATATTTTTCCATGGCGTGGAAAATCCGGAAAACCGGCGGGATTGTCGTGGGGTGGGAGGGGGGCCGCGCTCATCGAGCGCAGCTACAGCAGATATTGTTTGGTGCGGGGGAGGGAGTTCATGGCGGACCTGATTCACCCACGGCACAAGGCCGTGGGGGTCTGATGGCTTGGCGGCGGGACTTGGCGGAGATCCCTCGCTCGCTCGGGATGACAGAGGAAGGGCGGGGGAAAAGAGGGAATCACTTGGCGCTGGCGGGTAGGCGGGGGGGGCGGTAGGATGGCGGGGATGGAACATCATGGCAAAAGCGTGGCGATGGGCTTGAGCGGCGGCGTGGATTCGGCGGTGGCGGCATGGCGGCTGCTGCAGGACGGCTGGCACGTGGTGGGCCTGACCATGAGCATCTGGGACGGGTCGGTGGCGATGCCGGACAAGGGCATCTCCGGCTGTTTTGGTCCGGGGGAGGCGCGGGACCTGGACGCGGCGGCGGCGGTGGCGCGGCGGCTGGGGATCGAGCACCGGGTGGTGCGGCTGGCGGCGGAGTACCGGAAGACGGTCCTGGACTATTTCCGGGAGGAGTATCTGGCGGGGCGCACGCCGAACCCCTGCGTTCGATGCAACCAGCGGATGAAGTTCGGGTTTCTGCTGGAGGCGGCCCGCTCGGCAGGGGTGGAATTCGACCGGTTTGCGACCGGGCACTATGCGCGGGTGGCGCGAAATGATGCGACGGGCCGCTGGGATCTGCGGCGGGGCGCGGACCGGAGCAAGGACCAGTCGTATTTTCTGTCGCGACTGACGCAAAAAAGGGTCAGTCCTATAATTTATAATTATTGAGGCGACCTTCCTTGCGCGCCAGTCCCCTCACCTTGCTCCATTGCGCATAGCCCCACTGCCCGCGCCGAGCCCGTTCCAACCGGCCCAGGAAGTCGGCAAACCCGGTCGCCGTTCCCATCTTCAACCGCTCCTTTATCCACGCCGGGCGAACGTTGGCGTTTCGTCGCGCCAGCCACGCCAATGCGTACTTCTCGGGGGCATTCATCTTCAGCCCCGCCAGATCGGCATCTGACAACCCCAGCGCAGCCATGCCCTTGCGAATCCAGGCTTCCGCGCAAGCCTCTCCATGCTCCCGTGTCTCCTCCCCCCCAAACGATTCCCGCTTGCCCCGATGCAGCGCCTCCTCGACTCGGTCCAGCAGCTCCAGACGGAACCCCTCTCCGCCAACATGCCATCCCCGCCGGATCTTCTGCCAATTCTCGTCAGCCTTCCACGGCTGGTCGCTATGCCGCACGTCCTCCACCCGCCCCGCCATATATTCCGCGTATTTCCGTCGGCCCGCCGTCGTATCGCACAGGCCGAGACCGTCCAGCACCCTGCTGGCGCATAGCCATTCAGGCATCTGGCTCTTGCCTACGTACGCCGGATAACTGCTCCAGCGGTGGTCCGCCAGCCGCTGCCGCGCAAAATCATATCCCTCCACCCGAACGGGGTTGAGGTGGATATAGGTCGCGACCGTCGGGAAATAACCGCTCCCCGCCTCCACCGGCATCGCCTTGTATCGCCCCTGGAACAAAAGAAAAAGGGTCAGTCCTATAATTTATAATTATTGAGGCGACCTTCCTTGCGCGCCAGTCCCCTCACCTTGCTCCATTGCGCATAGCCCCACTGCCCGCGCCGAGCCCGTTCCAACCGGCCCAGGAAGTCGGCAAACCCGGTCGCCGTTCCCATCTTCAACCGCTCCTTTATCCACGCCGGGCGAACGTTGGCGTTTCGTCGCGCCAGCCACGCCAATGCGTACTTCTCGGGGGCATTCATCTTCAGCCCCGCCAGATCGGCATCTGACAACCCCAGCGCAGCCATGCCCTTGCGAATCCAGGCTTCCGCGCAAGCCTCTCCATGCTCCCGTGTCTCCTCCCCCCCAAACGATTCCCGCTTGCCCCGATGCAGCGCCTCCTCGACTCGGTCCAGCAGCTCCAGACGGAACCCCTCTCCGCCAACATGCCATCCCCGCCGGATCTTCTGCCAATTCTCGTCAGCCTTCCACGGCTGGTCGCTATGCCGCACGTCCTCCACCCGCCCCGCCATATATTCCGCGTATTTCCGTCGGCCCGCCGTCGTATCGCACAGGCCGAGACCGTCCAGCACCCTGCTGGCGCATAGCCATTCAGGCATCTGGCTCTTGCCTACGTACGCCGGATAGCTGCTCCAGCGGTGGTCCGCCAGCCGCTGCCGCGCAAAATCATATCCCTTCACCCGAACGGGGTTGAGGTGGATATAGGTCGCGACCGTCGGGAAATAACCGCTCCCCGCCTCCACCGGCATCGCCTTGTATCGCCCCTGGAACAAATGCCCCCACTCGCGGTGGCGGGCATTGAACCGCTTGGTATAGGTGCTCTGCACCCATTGCATCCCCGCCACCAGATTCGCCTCCGGCGTTTCCAACAGCAGATGGTAGTGGTTCCCCATCAGGACATACGCATGTACCCGCCACCCCGTCCGCCCGCACGCCTCCCCTAGCGTCTCCAGAAACATCGCGCAGTCCTCATCCCCCCTGAAAACCTTCTGCGAATGGTTCCCCCGGCTCATCACATGATACACTGCTCCCGCATATTCCACTCGCGGCTTCCTTGGCATGCCCCCTCTTACACCATATCTACCCCTCTGCCGTCAACCTGTTTTATAGATTATAGGACTGACCCTTTACTCATCGCGTAACTGATCGCGGCGCTGCAATAGCGAAGGGGTGCCCCCTTGTCTCCTTTATTGCGGATATGAGCCGTGGCGACATGTTCGGGTTCGTTCGTCTCCATCTGGTCCCGGGTCGCGACATCAAAGCGGCCATGCAGAAAAAGGCGGAACCCGCCTCAAAAGACTTCGATCGCCACGTCGTCCGTCCCTCTCATCTGCTCTTGAACCCTTTGCCTGAAATCTTCATCACCAAGGTAGCGGAGGTTCTTGGAACTGAACGTGGTTGGGGCATGGGGCAGCTTCTGTGCGGCGCGGGCAAGTTCTTCCTTGTCGTACAGACGGAACTTGCCGCCCGTCATTTCGGCAAGGATGCGCAACGGCTCCGCCTTGTCCGGCTCCACTCCCAAGGCGGTGGTGTTGATCCGGACCATCCACTGCGGAAGCCCTTTGACATATTCAATGGTTCTGCGCGAAACCGTCTCCGATACGGCGCCGTCGGTCATAAAGACCACCATGTCGGGCCGGGGCGACATTTCCAGCACAAACTTCAGCGGTGTGAACCAATCCGTGCCGAGGGTGGTCGGCGTCTGGTAGATGAGGCGCTCCAATGCTTCCAGGTTATCTGCCGTGGGCACCAGCCATTGCGGGTTCGGCCCTTCGCAGCCCTTCTTCAGCACGTATCCTCCCGCTCTGCTTTTAGTCCAGTTCTTCTCCTCGGCCAACGCATCCTGGTCCGGCCGCCACACGGGGCCTGAGAAAAAGAGAACCGTAACCAGACCATCCTCACCCACGCCTTTGATGGCCTTGTACAGTTCCGACTTCATCACGGCCAGTTGGTCGTCACTCATGGAGCGCGAGTAATCAATGACAAACGCGAACCGCTTGCCCCTGGCCTCATTCCCCATGAAGCGTGTGGTCCTCTTGCCCACATCGACCAGATTCTCCAGGTTCACGGATTGGAACTGGCTAAGCCCCGCCATAATCACCGGCGACTCTGCCACCGATATGACCAGATTCTCCGCGCGGAAGATGTCCTCGGCGGTTTCCGCCGTCTCGTGATCCCGGTTTAGATCCATAGAGGGATCGAAATCGTCTTCAAGCAGATGATCGAGTGGCTCCAGCTCATCGAATTCGACCGTCGCGGGATCCACGACGATGACTTGAATTTCGGCGGTCTGTTCCCGGGTTTCGAAAGTCGCCAATTTGATCAGCAGCAACAACATCACCACGTGAAGAATGATCGAACCGGTCGGCCCAGACAGGTGCTCCAGGACTTTTCTGACGGACTTGTTCATGACAACTGTGTTCCTCCCTGCTTGGTCAACTCCTGAAGCACTCGCATCCGTCAACGTTCATTGTGCCGTTGCCGGAAACCAGAATTTGCTTCATGCATCGCAAAACCGCACGAACTCGGAAGCCGTTTCCATCGCGTTGAGCGCAAACCGCCACAAGTCTCCGGACATCACCCGCCGACTTCAACCAGCCGCGATCCTCGATCAGCGTTCCGGCGCGGTTCATGAACACCGCTGGCCGGCCGCCTGTTTCCACCTGTGTTACGCCCGCATTCATCCGCTCGCCGAACTCGACTCACCGTTTTCCACAGATGGAAACAGGTTTTCCATGCCCATGGAATAATCCCGGCCTCTTTTTCCATGCCGCGGAAAACAGCAACGCCGTCTGGCTCCAGGAGGGAAATGATCCATTTCCGGACAGAGAATGAATACCCATGTCCGGTGTTTTCCAACACCGCATGGATGGCAACCCGATTTTTTTTGGGGGGCGCATAGACTGCAGGTCCAACCGCTTCGGCGGCTACTCGACCGTCACTTTCACCTCATCGTTCGATGCCTTGGCCTTTTCCAGAAAGGCCATGTCGCTCCGGATCCCCATGATCGGCGTCCGCTCTTCGATGGCGAAACCGGGAAACTGCCGCAGCGACGCCTGCTCGGTTTCCGTCAAGGGCTGCAGGGCGAACAGCGGCAGGACGGCCCGGCCCGCGGCATCCCGCCGATAGGTGCGGCCCTCCTGCTCCACCAGCAGCAGCCCGCCCATCCAGCCGCCCGGATTTTCCCCGATCACGATGTCGATGCGCGTCGGCTTCAGCGGCAGCAGTTCCACCCAGTCGCCATACACCAGCGGATGCGTCGTATAGCACAGGTCCGTCCCCACGTTCTCCTGCGGGCGCCAGTCGGACACCGGTTCGCCCCAGCCGGCCTCCAGCACCAGGCGCCCGTTCACGAACACCAGCAGGATGTCGTCGAAATCCCCGACGAACCGGTAACGGCCCGCCATCAGGCACTGGAACTGGCCGGTGTAGTGAACGATCCATTGACGTGGCTCCATCAGCTTGCCCACCCCGAATGCTTCCGGCCCCTGCTCCGCCGGAATATAGGGCTGCAGCAGGTGCGAAAGATAAAGCGGCTTGGGCACCCGGTAGAATTGTTTCAGCGCCTTGCTGGAAAACCGCGCCTCCACCAGCCCGCGCAAATCCCGCGTGAAATCCACCGCCCGGGCCTGGTTCGCCCCGTTGCGCTTCAGGTCGTACAGCGTCCCCGTGAGATCCCCCCGCGCGCATTCGTCGAACCCGAAATGACTCCCCGCCCCCCGGTTCAACTGCGCCTCCGACAGCCCGGTATCCATCAGGGTGAAGCCGGACAGGATCACGGGAGAATCAATCGGCGCAATGGCTGAAAAGTCCTCCACGGCCGGCAAGGATTCTGTCGCAAACATCTCCGGCTCGGGAATGGCGAAATCAAACGCCTCGTCCGGCTCGGTCATGTCCTCCGGCGTTAGCTCCAGATCCGTCAGGTCCAGCTCTAGAACTTCCGGATTCACGACGGTTACTTCGATCGCCTGATTTTCCGGCGCGCGGGAGGTCTTTTCCGTGGCCAGAAAAATCAGCCCCACTACGGCGGCATGCAGGGCCAGGACCAGCAGCGGCTCCACCCCGTGGCGGATCCGGGTCATGATTCGCTCCCGCCTTAACCGCCGGGCCACTTCGTTGTCGTATCGTTTCGTCGTTGGCATATACCGCTCGTTTTTTTATTTAAACGCTTCATCCCCCGGAAATGTTCATCTGACCGTCCAATTTCGGCTTCCGCCCCGTGTGATCCGCCGACTCCGGCCGGTTCGGGATTCTGTTCAGCGAATGCGGATATCGGTCGTGGCGACATGTTCGGCCCCGTTCGTCTCGACGTAGGTAACCCCGGCGATCACGGATCGGCAACTCCAGGTAATGACCGAATTGGCCGCATCCTCGTCCATATCCAAGCAGCCCGCGAAACCGGCCAACGCACCCACGACATTCAGATGTTCAAGGCATTCTTCGACCTATTCAAGCCCGGCGACATCGCGCTGGGAGATCGCGCATTTTGTTCCTTTGCCTCCATGGCGACCCTGCTCCTGCGAAGCGTCGATTCGGTCTTCCGGGAAAGGGGTCGGTCCTATAAATTAATAAAAGAGGGTCGTCCATTGCGGCGTTTATGTTGCTGAATGCTGCGAATGGCGCGCCAAGCGTCATATCCCCAGTCCCCTTTTTTGGCTTTCTCCAGGTTTTTGAGATATGCGGCAAAGCACGTGGCGGTTCCCATTCCCAGCCTCGCTTTGATCCAGGTGGTTCTCATGCTGGTATTTTGCCGGACCAGCCAAGCGAGGGCCACCTTCTCCGGCCCGGTCATATGCAAGTCGGCCAGATTGGGTTCCGTAATGCCCAAGGCTGTCAGTCCTTTGGCAATCCATTGCTCGGCACAGGCCTCGTCATGCGCTTGGATCTCCCCGCCACTAAACGACCGGCGGTCGGCCTTTTTCACCGCACCCCCAATCCGCTCGAGCAACTTCTGCCTGAACTCCTTCCCGCCCCAGTGCCAACCCCGCCGGATGTTTTGCCAGGCTTCATCCGCCTTCCAAGGTTTGGCGCTGTGGCGGACTTCTTCCACCCGTCCGCTTATGTATTGCGCGTATTTCCGCCGCCCTGCGGGCGTATCGGCCATTCCGAGATCTCCCAATACCCGATGGCAGGTCAACCACCCGGGCCGCGCGGCTTTGCCAACATAGGCCGGAAAGCTGCTCCAGCCAAAATCAACCAGCCGCTGCTTGTCGAAATCATATCCACGGATGCGGACGGGATTGAGGTGGATGTAAGTCGCAAGAGTCGAAAAATACCCGTCGCCCGCTTCCACCGGGATGGCCTTGTAGCGTCCTTGGAACAAATGTCCCCACTCACGGTGCCGGACATTGAACCGCTGGGTGTAGGTGCTCTGCACCCAGTGCATCCCCGCCACCAGATTTGGCTCCGGAGTCTCCAGCAGCAGATGATAATGGTTCCCCATCAGCGCGTACGCATGCACCCGCCACCCCGTGCGCTGGCAGGATTCTCCCAGCGTCTCCAAGAACATTTCGCAATCCGCATCCCCCCAGAATATCTTCTGCAAACGGTTGCCCCTGCTGATGACGTGATAGACCGCCCCCGCATATTCCACTCTGGGTTTTCTTGGCATGTGCCCTTTACACCATCTTCACCCTCTCCTCGTCAACCTATTTTATTAATTTATAGGACCGACCCCTTTGCGGGGTGACTGAACAAAGCGCACCATGAAAACCACGGTACGAGCGGGCGAGACGCGGCGATGGTTTCCCGTTCAAAATCAGGAGTAAAAGCGAACCGTTAAATAAAACGGCTCAAAGGGACTTTTTGTGTTTGACCGGAACCTCTAATGGGTGACCCCTTTACAGCGAGCGGATACTCCCGCTCGCGATTACGGAACTACCGCCGGGACGAGACTAGAGCCATCGTCCTCTTTTGACAAAGAAGGTATTGTTCGCTTCGTCATGTTAGGTTTTTCTGTGCGTAATCGCTCGTCTCGTGATCGAGTCTTACCACTCGCAATATTGTCAAGCAGATGCAATATATCACTATTATCTGAAAATGCAGCGCGGGCACGGCTAAGGAATATTTGCATTTGCGGATCTTCTGCATTGTAGGAAAGGAACCAGCGATTTTCATCTCGGGGCGAAAAAATGAAAATGTTGATGAATTCCTCTTGAGGAATTTGCTCCTGGACATACAGGTCTAGCAAACGGCTTAGGCACTTCAAATATTCCCTTGGCGGCAAATACAGCAATGAATGAAGGAATATGATTCGAGACTCACGGTCTGGCGCGACAGTCGTGAGGTTTTCCAATGCCTCCTGCCATTGGCCTTTGGACAGGTCCGAGAGTTTTTCGAAATCATGGTTCATTGCCAAGTGCGGATATATAGGGGCTGGATCCGGAAAGGCGGCAATCGTTTCAACCCCTACGGTTTCTTTTACAGAAGAGATAAGAGCTGAAATATCAGAGATATCGTTTGTGCGCCCCCATACACTCAACTCTAAACAAAGCACAAATAAATAGGTTGCCATGATTTTCATACATATTTTCCTTATGGGCTATATTGACGCTGACCCGCATTTTGGGATGGGCTGTTTAAGTATATTCGTTGGTAGGAGGGGCCAAATTCGGCCTTTCGATTGACCACACCACCTACTGCGCTACTCGCACTAATCCAGTGACCATCGTAATCAATGATTCCTGCATGCCCTGATGAACCTCCAATTTCATAACCGCTGGCACAAACACGTCCGGGTTGTGGTGCGGCATCATCTGCGAGAAGCACCCAGTTGGGAATGGGGTACGGAGCGTTGGGATCATTCACATCCGGCATTCCAGCCCAATTATTGGCCGACGGCGGAGAACCTAGGTAAACCCATGCAGTTGGCGGATCGACATCCGCGCCGGATCCTTCACACACATCCGCAACAAACACATTACATTTGTTTGCGCCGTCAAAGAGACCAAACGGATCCCGCCAGCTTGGAAGAGACCCGGCGGCTGAATAGTATGTACTGCCAAGATGTTCAAAGGCGGTATTCCTAACATTGAGCTGAATGGCGGTATCTGCAACGCCGAACGCATCGGGATCACCTTCTACAAGCGTGCTGTAGGGATCGTCTGCGGTGCGCTCATAGACCTTTTCGCAAGCGACGCCGCCAACCGTCAGCACGGTCTTGACCCGGAAGATGCCGCTCTCGGTTGCGGTATGAACATACTGGGTTCCATAAGCCGTGGCACCGAAGCTTTGCCACGACCCCCAAGTGCCGTCTGCATTTAATTTCTGGTAGTACCATTTGGGTTCGTCGGATGGCGGCACAAAGTCGTCAGGCAGGATGTGGGCGGCTACAGTCACATCGTCGCCATTCTCGACAACAAGGCCACCTGAAGGCGCGCCAAGGATATCAACGGACTCCACCTTAATGACGACAATCTCTTTCTCTCCGCTGCAGCCGCCCGCGTCGGTGGCGATGACGGTGGCGATTCCTGGCTCGAGGCCGGTCACTTCGCCATTCGCGCTGACCGATATGTCGCCGTTGGCGCTCCAGGTATAAGGCGCTCCAGCAGCTCCGTACGCCTCCATCTGCGTTGTCTCGCCGACGCATATCACATCCTCACCGGAAACGACCACCTTGTAGGGGCCGGTATTCGTTGCATACATGATCTCGGCATACGCACCGCTGTGCCATCGATAGCCAACCGTGTTGTATCGCAGAACAACGGTGCTGTTGGCGAGTATGAGATTGTTTTTCTCTGCATTTTCACCTATCATGAAACATTCTTCTTGTACCCCTTCCGGGATGCCGTCATGGCTTGAAAAATAGAAGTTGTTGCTATGGGCCTCGAAATAAACCATGTCATAACCGTCGTCCACATCCTCCACCGATCCTTCTATTTCAATATCCACGTAATAGCCGCATTCAAGCAAATCACGCACTTCCAATGTGGCCACCTCGTTTTGCCGTCCGGGATTTCCTCCTGTGACACAGTCCCAGGAATCTTCGACCGTCACCCGCATGCCGACTAGATTTGTGATGATTGACCGGGTGTTTGTGACGACAACAGGCGTGGCGTGCATGAGCCGATAGGCCAGCTCATTGCCGTTCCAGGCCGCATTGTTGGCCGGCGCCCCCAGTTCGAGTTCCAGGGCGTTGTCAAAACCGTCTCCATCCGGGTCTCCCTCCGGACCGTGATCGCCCTCGGCATCCAGAGGGTCCAGATCATTCTGCACTTCCCACCCATCGGGCAGGCCATCGCCGTCTGTGTCGTCGTCCAATGGGCTGCTTCCGGCGCTCAGCTCGCCCCGGAACAGGCGCATTCCCGTGCTTTCAGAATAGAGGATGCCCTGGTTGGCCCAGAGGGAGTATCGCGGATCGCCCATCTGGACGGATATGTCATAGCCATCCAGCAACCCGTCCCCATCGGTGTCGAGACTTTGCTGATCCGTGCGGTGCAGGAAGATTTCCGCGCCATCGCTCAACCCATCTCCATCCTGATCCCTGCGTTTGGCCACCGCGTAGAAGCGCACGCGGTCGTTACTGGAAATATTCGTGTCCTCCCAAACACCCGTGCCGCCCGTAAGGGCCAAATTGGTTGCCCGGCTTGCCCAATCGCTTTGAATGCCGTTGAACGGCGGGGAAACCGGGTGCCATATTACATTGGTGCTGGTGATGACTTCATCGTATTCATTGGTCCAGGTTGCCACCACCACCGAAGACGTGTGCGCCACGGTATAGGCATAGACTTCGGCGGCATCCAGGCCGTTAGTCACGGTGATGAGCATCGTCCCGTTGGTTGTTTCTCGGATGCCGCAGATGCCGAACTCGCCCGCTCCCAGGCTTCTCGCTATCGCTCTGCCGGGCGTCACTCGTCTAGTTATGTCGCGCTGCAAAAGAGATTCCTCAATGCGGCTTTCGGTGTACAGGTAAGGTTCGACATCCTCGGCGGGGAGCAAATCCAGTAGCAGGGTCACGCGGGCCGGGTCGGCATCCTCCGGCCATTCGCGGGACACCCGATCGGCCGGGATGGTCGCAATCTGCTTGCCCTCGGCGTTGAAAACGAGCGTTTCACGGGTCTTTGGGTCCTGCGTCAGCGAGAGCGGGTAAATCGCCACGCTGTTCTTGTCCTCGCCCAACAGTTCATCGAGAAACTTCTCGTCGAAGTTGTCGGCATCAAACGGCACCACAGACGGAAACATCGGCTGAACCCAGGAAAATCCCGGCGGGGTCATGCGGTTGAACCGGCGGCGCTGGATTTCCACGCCTTCTGCCAAGTCCTGAATATCGAAAACCTCGTTTTCGATGAAATCGGCGTACTGCTCGGCATCAGCGCCGCCCAGATCGACCGCCTGTTGTCCGCGGCCAAGCTGCGCCATCCGCGCAAGCGGCATGCTGGCGGCGGAAGCGTCCACCTGCGCAACCAGATTCCCGTGCGGGTGGGTC
>Ga0209722_1002723_pt1 | contig 13242 bp, 8 predicted proteins | sample BioC12SIPDNA_2_FD_185745 | JGI IMG/M metagenome (GOLD analysis project Ga0209722, IMG submission 185745) | Anaerobic biogas reactor microbial communites from Washington, USA - Biogas_R1_A C12 SIP DNA (SPAdes) (version 2) | ecosystem: Engineered > Bioreactor > Anaerobic > Unclassified | place... | reverse complement strand
GCGCCTGTCAGTTGATAAATCTACAGCCACTGCCCGCGAGCTGGTTCAAAAACATGCTCTGGTAATTGGTCAGGAATTGGCTGACGCATTGCTCAATGCTGATCAGAGCGACGAGACTGGTCTCAATAACCAGCGCAAACGTGTCAAGCAGTTGAAAGAGATTTTGGCTGGAAAAGACGATGCTGAGCTGAAGAGCCTGGTTTCACTGGCTGATTATTTGGTCAAAAAGAGTGTTTGGATCATGGGTGGTGACGGATGGGCTTATGACATCGGTTACGGTGGTCTGGACCACGTTTTAGCCTCCGGGCATAACGTCAACGTTTTGGTACTGGACACCGAAGTGTATTCCAATACCGGTGGACAAAGCTCTAAAGCCACACCGATGGCCGCGGTCGCAAAATTTGCTGCCAACGGCAAGGAACGACCCAAGAAAGATTTGGGCATGATTGCCATGACCTACGGCAACATCTATGTTGCCCGTGTAGCTATGGGTGCCAGTGACGCGCAGACACTGAAGGCTTTCAACGAAGCTGATTCTTATGATGGACCTTCGCTGATCATTGCTTACTCTCACTGCATCAACCACGGCATCGATATGAGCAAGGGTCTTGTGCAGCAGAAACTGGCCGTAAATTCCGGCGCCTGGGTGCTCTATCGTTTCGATCCTCGCCTGATGGCCGAAGGCAAGAACCCGCTGCAGCTCGACTCCAAAGCTCCCACAGTAGATGTGGCAGAATATGCCTACAACGAGAACCGCTACCGCATGCTGCTCAGACAAGATGAGGAACGTGCCGAAGAATTGATGAAGAAAGCGGAAACTGATGCGGATCGTCGCTGGTCGCTCTACTCCCAGATGGCAGAACTGGATTATTCCAGTTACAAAGTCGATCTGAATGAAGACGTAGAAGCAAAAGAAGGTAATCCTACAGCGGAATCTTCAGAAGGTTGGGCTGGACCCAAAGGCACAACACCTAAAGCCGAACCCTTCTCTGAGAGTGCCACCAAGGAGCCCACCAGTGACCCTGCTTTGGCTCCTGGGGATCCTCCTGATTTGAACAAGGCTGGCCAGGATGCCGACAAGGAATTGAAAAGCACCAGACAGAACGAATCCAGCTCAAACCTATAGAGCTAAAGAAGAGTATAGAAAAGGGAGACTGATAAAGTCTCCCTTTTTGCTTAGGTGGCTGTGCCACAGCTAGGATGGGGGATGATTGTGACGAAAGTTATAATTGCGTGGCTGGTATTAGCAATTTTCTCCAATCTTGACCTGCAATCAGATCAAATAAGCATCCCAACTAAGGTAAAATTGAGACATGCCCTATAAACGCAGTTATTCTTTGGCGGATTTTTCCAAGAGGGCGGCAAAAAATTAACCATGACAGTAGTAGAAGACATAAAACAACGCCTTGAACTGGTTGACATCGTCAGTCAAACGGTCAAACTGAAAAGAACTGGCAAAAACTATATTGGTTTTTGTCCCTTTCACAGCAACACTCGCACGCCATCCTTTGTAGTATTTCCTGAAACTCAAACCTGGCGCTGCTTTGGGCAGTGCAATGAGGGTGGGGATCTGTTCAGCTTTGTAATGAAGCGGGACAACCTTGACTTTCAGGAAGTCCTCAAACAGCTGGCAGAAAAAGCCGGAGTTGTGCTCAAAGCCCAAACACCGGCCGACAAAAAGCAGGATCAGGTTCGTCAAACCCTTACTGAAGTATTGGAAGCGGCGGTAGAGTTCTTCCGCAAGCAGATGCTGGAGACGGAGCAGGGCAAAAAGGCGCTTGATTACCTGCACAGCCGCGGGATCACAGACGAAACCATCAAAATATGGGGGCTCGGATACGCTCCTTTAAGTTGGAACCAACTTCTAGACCATTTGTTAGCCAAGGGCTACACAAAGGAGCTTATTTTGCGGGCTGGTTTGTTGACCGAATCTGATGACGGCAGGGTATATGATAGATTTCGCGATCGATTGATGTTTCCGATCCGCAATCCTTATGGCAAGATGACCGGTTTTGGCGGAAGGGTTTTGAACCCTGAAGACAATCCTAAATATTTGAACTCACCGGCCACAGATTTGTTTGATAAAAGCCGCCTGCTCTACGGGCTGGACCTAGCCAGAGCTGGCATGCGCGCTGAGGACCAGGCAGTCATCGTGGAAGGCTATATGGACGTGATCGGCCTGCACCAGGCAGGCTTTGCCAACGCGGTCTCACCCATGGGCACCGCTTTGACGGAAGACCAATTCCATTTGATCAAAAAAATCACTTCAAATGTGATTCTTGCCCTGGATCCGGATGAAGCCGGGCAGCGGGCTACCTTCAAGGGGCTTGAAACCGCCCGCAAGGCGATGGACCAGGAAGAGCAGCTGTATTTTGACTCCAGAGGGCTGTTAAAAATCGAACGCTTTCTCAAAGCAGATATCCGCGTGACCACACTACCGGAAGGACAGGACCCGGATGAAATCGCGCTGGCTGATCCGGAGCAATGGCGGGACATTGTGGCAAAGGCAAAACCAATCGTCAGTCATGTCATGGATTCTCTTGCCGCCGGGAAAGACCTCAACGATGCCAAGGTCAAACGTGAAATTGCGGACCAGGTCATCCCGCTGATCGAAGACATCAGCAGTCCGGTGGAAAAAGAAGCCTATCGACTTCGACTGGCAACATTATTGCGTTTGGATGAGCGCAGTTTGCAGCTGGTTCAAAATGAAGCTGCCCAGGCTCATCGCAGAAGCCAAAGGAGCCGGGAAACAAGACCTGCTCCGGCCGCCAAACCTTTGACCTTGTCCGCAAAAAACCGTCCTTTGGAAGAATTCACCTTACGTTATTTGGTCTTTGATCCCAGATCCCTTTTCCAAATCAACCAATTCCTGTCGGTGTTCGAGCTGGACGAACTTAACCGGGACGATTTTCAAGAGGGGGATCACAAACACATCTTTGACCTTGTGCAGAAAAGCTTGAACCAGCAGGATTACGAAGAGAGCGACTTTGTCGACATGCATTTGAGTGAAGAGATTGATTTTGTCAAAGTGTCAGGCGAACAAATGGGTGAAGCCCACGACCAGGAATCGAAACTCTTCAAAGATCGTCTGCGCACGATTTTGAGATTGCGCCGCAATAACATTGAAGACCGCTTGAGAGAAATCTATTTCCTTCAAAATGAAACAGACCAAATGACCTATTCAAGTGACGAAGCGAATGTGCTTTATCTCGATTTGATTGAAACACGCAGGAAAATTGATAACGCTCTGCTCTCTCCCGAAACCGGAGGTTCAGGCAAGATCGGTAATATCCCCGGAATCTATCGCTCGCAGAGGAGTTGAAATGACTCAACCTGAAGACCCTCAGGATAGAAAAGAAAATGTAGAAAGCTACGAAGAAAGAGATCAATCCGAAGAACCAATCGGGTTTTCTGATGACCCGATCCAACTCTACTTAAAGGACATCAACCAATCACGCTTGCTGGATGCACAGGATGAATTTCATCTTGGAATCATGGTCCAGGCCAAAGAGCAAATGATTTTATATCAACAGGAAAATGCCATCCTGGATTTTAAGAAAATTTATAAAGACATGTGTTCCACCTGGGAACAAGTTATTCAAGACGCAACCAGGCTCAATTACGACCCGCCTGAGATAAAAAGCGTCATGCTTGAAGCGACAACCATGCAGGAACAACGGCTGGAGGGTAATCAGTGTTACACCCGCTCTTATTTGGATACACCAAACTGGGGTAGTGACAAAAACTGGGAAGTGCTGGCGAGCGATCTGTTGCGTTTCTTTATCGATGTCTATATCCTGCCTGTCGCCTGGGTCAAAAGACTGATAGAGCGGATCTCTGAGGGAGAAAATCTTTCTTCAGAACAAAGTCTGTTTGAAGATCCACCATCCAAAAAGCAATTGAAGCAAAGCGTAAAGAACGTGCAAGAAAACGCAGAGTGGGCAAACCAACGATTTGTTGAATTTAACCTGCGGCTGGTGGTAAGTATTGCCAAACACTTCCGAAACAGGGGCATTGGCATGATGGACCTGATCCAGGAAGGCAACATGGGTTTGCTCAAGGCAATTCACAAGTTTGACCCTTCCAAGGGTTTTCGCTTCAGCACCTACGCTACCTGGTGGATCAGGCAGTCCATCAGCCGTTATATTTTAGAAAACGCTAGGACGATCCGCATTCCCGTTCACATGGTTGAACAAATCAGCAAATTGGTCAGGATCCAGCACAACCTGGTGCAGAGTTTGGGGCGCGACCCGACTTTTGCTGAAATGGCTGTGAACTCGGGCTTTTTATCTGAAGAAGATGTTGAATCGATCCTTGAAATAGGCGGCAGCAGAGAGTTGGCCGACCCTGGACTTTTGCACCGTTGGGATGAAGCCACGCAAAAAGTTGAATCGGTTTTAAAAACGGCCGAAGAACCTGTCTCCCTGGAAAGCCCCATTGGTGACGCGGACAACAGCACATTAGCCGACTACATTGAGGATCAGGATGCGGAGGAGCCGATCGAAGAGATTTTACGAGACTCCCTCAAAGATACCATCCGGACCACACTGGGCTCTTTGCCAGAAAAACAACGCCAGGTGCTTGAACTGCGCTTTGGCCTTGTTGATGGGGTCTATCACTCGCTTGAAGAAGTCAGTCAGCGTTTTGGGCTCACGCGTGAACGCATCCGTCAAATTGAATCCTCCGCGCTGCGCCGTTTGCGTGATCCATCCCGCAGCAATCCTTTGCAAGATTTTGTTGACAGGGATTGAGGCAGAGTTGCCTGATCAAGGTCACAAATAAAATGTACCAGGTTGATTTTTTTGAGGACAGTGCAGCCTTTTTTGAGCAGGTCAGCCACTTATTGGAACAAGACGAGACGCGCAATTCGTTAATCCTGGGGATTGTCTCCCAATTGACCAAAAACATCCACGCTTATGGAGAGCAGTCGCCATTGATGGCTTTGGTACGTGATCAGGATTCAACCGTTTGCGTCAGCGCCGTGATGACCCCGCCTTTTGCGATGATCGTGCAGAGTGAACCGCTCTGTTTAGGCGGCCTGGAGTCCTTAGCCGATGCTTTGCTGGAGAGGGGGGTGATCTTGCCGGGGGTCAATGGTCTCAAAGAAGTCAGTGACGCCTTTGCGGAGCTTTGGAAGGAAAATACCGGTCAACAGGCTCGCATTCTGACTCGTCTGCGAAGTTATGAACTTCGTAAAGTGGAAGAGTTGGATTTTCCTCCGGGTAGTTTGCGCGTAGCAAAGGAGAGTGATGCGCCTTTGGCGGAAGAAATGCTGCAGGCTATGGCAGAGGAGGCTGTGGCAGGACCGCATCCACCTTCAAATCAAGAGCGTTTACTCCCGGGTATACGGGCTGAGAGGCTATTCTTTTGGGAAGATGAAGGTCAGATCGTAAGTGTTGGCATGGCAAACCGACCTCTGACACATAGCATCAATGTCAGTGGGGTATATACACTGCCGGACTTTCGCCGTAAAGGGTATGCCAGGGCGTTGGTGGCTGAGATTTCAAAAAGGATGCTGGCTCAGGGGTATGAAATTGTCCATCTTTTTACGGATCTGGCAAATCCGACCAGCAACAAGATTTACCAGGAAATTGGCTTTCGCCCGGTTTGTGATTATCACCAATACGAATTTTTTGATTAGGCATGATGTGTAATACAGGATTTTTAAAAGCATTGTTGCCAGTTTGCCAAATTTTTTGCGGCGTGAAGAGTGAGCCATAACCAAAAAATATTGGCCAAACCAGGTGAGCCAGACAGACTCTTGAAGGTTTTTTAGGTTTTGACTGACCAATTATTGAGCAATATTGAAAAAGCATATGCAAAAACTAATGCTTTGTTCAAGTAGTCTATAAAATGACTAAGGTTATTTATAAGAGAGGATAAAATGGAAATTAAATTACAGAAATTAAGACGTTTTAATATGATAATGGGGGGCTTGCACCTCATTCAGGGCATCGCGATGCTCTTTCTGGCAACAACTGTGATCCAACAGATTGCTGAGTTTGCCCCAACCATCACTCAGAACTACCTTGCGTTCAATGAGGAAACCCGTTCACTGGAACTGGCTTCCAAGGATTTGTTCGAATTGCCATTTGGGATTTTCGTGGCGCTGTTCCTGATCATTTCAGCGATCGCGCATGCAATCATTTCGATCCCGAACAAAACTAACGCGATCTACAATGCCGACTTGCAAAAGGGCATCAATAAATTCCGTTGGTTCGAGTACGCGCTAAGTTCTTCCATCATGATCGTGCTGATCGCAACTTTGTTCGGCATTTATGACATCGCTTCATTGATTTTGATCTTTATTGTCAATGCTTCGATGAACTTGTTTGGTCTGGTGATGGAACAGTTGAATTCCGGAACGGAAAAAGGGAAAATCAAATGGGGTCCTTTTGTCTGGGGTTCAATTGCTGGTTTGGCACCCTGGATCGCGATCTTGTTGTACATGTTTGGCAACGCCAATTTTGATCGTGTGCCCTGGTTTGTTTGGGCAATTGTTGGCACCTATTTTGTGGCCTTCAACATCTTCCCGATCAACATGATCCTGCAGTACAAGCGCACCGGGAAGTGGAAAGATTATCTCTATGGAGAAAGAATTTACATCGTCCTGAGCCTGGTTGCAAAATCGATTTTGGCCTGGTTGGTTTTGTTCGGTGCTATGCAGCCCTAAACCCTGAATTCCAAAAACATAATTTTCCCGGAGTTCCATTGGAAGATGAACTCCGGGATTTCTTTTTAACTTAGCCCTGATAAAACAGTCAAAACAACTCTTAGATCAATGCCTACACCGCTCTCTTCGCTGATTCAACCGTTGTGTTGAGCTCTGAGATTAGCAGTCAACGTACAGCTCCACCTCATAGGGATGCGGGCGGGCGGCCATGTCATTGGCTTCCGCGTGTTTGTTTTTGACCCAGGTTTGAATAAATTGAGGTGAAAAGACCCCACCCTGGAAGAGAAATTCGTGGTCGCGCTCAAGTTCATCCAGAGCCGCGTTCAAGTTGGCGGGCATCTTACGGATGGTGGCCAGTTTTTCAGGCGGCCACTTCAGAACATCTTCATCGAAGGGTCCAAAGTTGTGCTCCCGAGGGTCAATTTTATTCAAAATCCCGTCCAGTCCGGCCAAAAGCATGGCAGGAATAGCAATGTAGGGATTGCAGGTGGCATCAGGAGTGCGGTATTCAATGCGCACCTCACTGGGATCGGTGGCGTATTTGGGGCTTCGCACAGCCGCGTTACGGTCGCCCTTGCCAAAGAAGCAGCTGGTGGGGGCTTCGTAGCCGGGAGCCAGGCGTTTGTAGGAGTTGGTGGAGGGGTTGGTCAGGGCGCATAACGCCAGGGCATGCTTAAGGATCCCGCCAACATAGAACAGCGCGGTCTCGCTCAGATTGTTGTAGCCGCCCTTGTGGTAGAACAGGTTTTTGCCATCCTTCCACAGCATTTGATGGAAGTGCATGCCGTTGCCCGCTTCTCCAAAGAGTGGTTTGGGCATAAAGGTGATGGTCTTACCGTAAAGGTAGGCCAGGTTTTTTGCCACGTATTTGGCCATCAAAGTCCCATCGGTGGATTTGACGATGTCAAGCAGAGGGGGTTCGATCTCGTTCTGTCCGGGTCCGCTACCTTCGTGGTGATGGTATTTGACGGGGTAACCCAGGTCTTCCAGGACCATACAGATTTCATTGCGCAGGTTCTGATTTTGGTCGGACGGGGCGATGCGGTGATAGCCTTTGTGAACAGGCACCAGGTAGCCATTTTTGTCTTCGTTGCTCTCCCAATTGGCTTCATAGGAATTCACAAAATAGCTGGATCTGTTTGATCGTGTCGAATAAGAGACCTCATCAAAGATGAAAAACTCGTATTCCGGCCCCCAAAGGGACTGATCAGCGATGCCAGTCTGTTTCATGTAAGCATCTGCTTTGCGCACAAACTCACGCGGGTCGTGTTCAAAGGCTAGCTTGCTGTCTGCTTCGTAAATATCCGAGATGAATGATAAGGTTGGCTCCTCAAAAAATGGATCAATAAAACCGGTGGTGAGGTCCGGTATGAGGATCATATCTCCGGCTGTGACCGGCTTGATGCCAACCGAAGAACCGTCAAAGCCGATGCCATCCCGCATTACTTCAGGGGTAAAAGCTTTGGCCGTCAAAGTAACGTGATGCCACTTTCCGTAAAGGTCGCACCACTTTAGATCTACCATGGGAATTTCGTTTTCTTCCAGAAAATCTTTTGCTGAGTCAAAATCAGTAAACACTACACTCTCCTTTAATAGTTGTTCGCCTGTTGAGGCCAAAGCCAAGGCTGGCCAGTACGGTTCTGTATTCTTTATTATGATAACCCAAAGCCTCCGGTTTGCGTTGAAATATTGCCCACCATTTTCACCTGGAATAAAAAAAAGGCTGACCCAAAAGGTCAGCCTGTAAACTTGCAAAACTTGGCTTAGGATTCTTCGTGCAGTTCCTTCTGGCGGGCGTTCATGATTTCCTGCGCCAGATGGGTGGGGACGAGATCGTAGTGGTCAAATTCCATGGTAAAGGTGCCGCGGCCGCCGGTCATGGAGCGCAGATTGGTGGTGTAGCGCATCATCTCAGACAAGGGCACTTCAGCAGTAATGGTGGATTTTCCACGGTCGCTATTCATACCCTGAACGCGGGCACGGCGGGTGTTGAGATCGCCCATGATATCACCCATGTTGGCTTCGGGCATGGAAACAACGACTTTCATGATCGGTTCATAGAGCACAGGGTTGGCGTCTTTGAAGGCAATTTTGAAGGCTTCACGTCCGGCAATTTCAAAAGCGATAGGCTTTGAGTCAACCGGGTGTTCCTTACCGTCAAAGACAGAAACACCAACGTTGTGGACAGGATAACCAGCCACCACGCCTTCTTTCATCACGTTTTTGATGCCTTTTTCGATCGGGGCCATGTAGTTGTTTGAAATTGCGCCGCCGAAAACATCGTTTGAGAAGCTAAAATCTTCACCTTCGATGGGGAAGACCTTCAAATGAACTTCACCAAACTGACCGGAACCACCAGTCTGTTTTTTGTGCCGGTACATGGCACTGGCTTCTTTGGTGATGTGCTCCTCATAAGGAACCTTGGGCTCGTGCAGGTCAAGGTTGAGCTGGAATTTCTGCTCAGCGCGGCGGACAGCCACATCGATGTGCTGATCACCCATGCCAAACAGGAGGGTTTGGTGGGTGGCCTGTTCCATTTCCCAGGAGAGGGTCATATCTTCTTCAACCAAACGAGTCAGTGTCTGGCTCATTTTGGCCGCGTCGGATTGGGTCTTGGGGGAGATGGCCACTCTATAGAGCGGGTTTGGGAAGTGCGGAACTGGCAGAGTCAGATGTTGTTCCTTGCTTGTCAGGGTGTCACCGGTTGTGGTCACGGATAATTTGGCAACAGCGCCAATATCGCCGCTGTGGATCACAGAAACCGGCTGCATTTCTTTGCCAAAGGGCACCTGCACACCAGCCAGCCGTTCTTCTTCGCCTTTGTTGGCGTTCCAGACGCGGGTATCAGAATTCATAGTTCCGGAATAAACCCGGAAGAAAGTCTGACGTCCCACGAAGGGGTCCGCGGTGGTCTTCCAGACGTAAGCAGCCAGGGGACCGGAGTCTTCAAATCTCAGTTCAACCTCACCCTTGGGAGATTTGGCGATCGTAGCCGGGCGTTCCAATGGGGAGGGAGCTAAAGCAAGCAGGGTGTCGAGTAAGGGGGCGATACCGATCATGCGTCCGCCGGCTGCCACCAGCACGGGGATGATATTGCCTTCCTGGATGGCTTTGTGCAAACCCTGCAAAGTCTCTTCGGCTGTCAGGTCGCCATTCTCAAAATATTTTTCGAGCAGGCTGTCTTCGCCTTCAGCGGCTGCTTCAACCATTTGTAAACGGGCTTCCTCTGCCTCAGCCTGGTATTCAGCTGGAATGTCAACGACGGTTTTGCCATCGCCCTTGTAAGCTTTCATTGTCACCAAGTCGATGACGCCGTTGAAATCAGCTTTTTCTCCCCAGGGCAGTTGCATTGGCACCAAGCGGGAGTCGATGCTGTTTTGGACAGAATCAAAGGCTTTGCGGAAATTGGCGTTGTCGCGATCCATCTTGTTGATGACCATAATTTTGGGGATTTTGAAAAATTCTGCGTACTCAAGCGCTGTTTCGGTCCCAACTTCAAGACCGCCAACCGAGTCAACCAGGATCAGGGCGCAGTCAGACACGCGCATGGCAGAAACAACTTCACCAACGAAATCTGTATAACCAGGGGTATCCAGAAAATTGATTTTGGTGTTCTTATAGATCACAGGTAAAACAGAGGTGTATAGCGAAATACTGCGACGCTGTTCTTCGTCATCGTAGTCCGAAACTGTGGAGCCATCTTCGATGCTGCCGACACGGGTGGTGGCGCCAGTAAAATTCAGTAAATTCTCCACGAGAATGGTCTTACCTGAATTGCTGTGTGAGGCAAGAACGATGTTGCGAATATTTGCGGTTGAGAATTCTTTCATTGTTTTAGACCTTCCTGTTGTCTGGCATGGATACCCACGCGTAATTTAAGCATTTCGGCGATTTAACGCCGACTTTTTATTATATCAAAAATCTTTGAGAGTGAAAAGGTTTTAGGATTTAGATTATTACTTAAGAGCAAAAATGCGAAAAAAATTTCAACCCAAGGTGATAAAGGCTGGTAAAAGTTAACTTTTAAAAGTATTCAGAGTAATGAGAAAGATATTCAGGCATTTCTTTCAAAAATCAAAAAAATCGCCTGGATAATTAAGGACCAAGCGATTTTTTCTTTGATTTTACTAAACAGTTTATCTTTGCAAGAAAGTTTCCACTGTCTGTTCGACGGCTTTACGGGCTATATCATCAAAAGCAGTGCCAACAACCAATATGTTGACACCAGTTCCAATAAATGCCTTGAAGTTGACTGCGTTAATGCCACCTTCGGCAAGAGTTGGTACTGAGACTGATTTAATCATAGCCTCCAAACGTTGACGGACAACACCAGGAATCTCACCTGCGGCCACTCCTTCATAGCTCATTCCAGTCATCAAACCGATGAAATCGACACCGACATCCTGCATGCCTTTGGCAATTTCTGCAACTTGTTCAGGTGTTTCTGCAGGGACACCAAAAAGATGGCGATCCGAAGGATGGGCAATGTAAGCATCTACCAACAAACCGTATTTATGACAAATATCAGCAACTTCCTTGAGATCTTGCAAAGTCGATTTGTGCGTATGTAATGAATCGGCACCAGCTCGAGAGAGGGCATAAGCTTGATCTTCGGTAAATGGTGTAGGCATAGTTTCTGTAAAAGATCCCGGTACACCAACAGTAATAAATATCTCGGGTCCGACAACCGCACGAACACCTTCGACAACCTTGCGCATTTCCTCAAACGCGATTTCATGGCGGACGTCTTCTGCGGCATGCATGGTTGTCACACCCCGATGCCCGCGGGCTAATGCTACTGCAGGATGGTTTGGTTCCAGCAAGCGTGCACCGGCTTTTACTGCTGCCAGGGCAAAGCGTGCATCATCACCAGTGATACCAGTTGATAGCAGGGTTGTACCGCCATGTGCTGCTATTGCATCAGTCACTTTTTTTAAGCTAAATTCTCTTTTTCTTTGCATGTCTCCAATAATCATCGTTCCCTCCTTAGGCTTCTACTTCAGTTATAGTTTTCTTAGCTGTTTTATTAAAAAAGATGGTGAGAACACACGCAATCCCCATTGCTCCTAGCATTGCGATGGCAAATCCAATTGGGTTACTGGAAAGGCCTGGAGCAACAATGCTAGGAACATAGGCGGTACCACGTGCATTAAATGCACCAACCAGGGCACCTGAGACCATAGCGGCAAATAAGGCTGTCCCAAAAATCTTCTTATCAGCAAACATGAAAGGGTAGGCCGCTTCGACAAACGTACCAAAACCAATATTTACAAGAAATCCAGGTAAAGCTATAGATGCTTCCTTCTTTTCACGCGGAGCAATAATATTTGCCAGGGTGATGCCTGCCGAGACCATTACTAAGCCAGTCATGTCTACTGCACCTAAGAAGCTGTATCCGGTTTGTTCCATCTCGAGAAGGACAATGGGCAAGATCGCAGCATGGTATACACCGCCAATAATTGCCGGCCAAATAAGCAGTCCTGCTACTGCACCTGCTAATATTGGACTGAAGGCGATGGCCGCATCGATTAGTGTGCGAATTCCATTGCCAATCCAAAGTGTGATTGGCGCAAGGATAAAGTAAACTAAAAACCCTGCAACAAGGCCACCTATGGCACCTGCTACCAAACTTGCGGTAGTGGCAGGGAAGCGCATACGGAAGGACCAGTTCAATAGATAACTCGCTAGTACGCCGGCAAGGATACCACCAACAATTCCGCCTAAAATTCCACCGTCCACGGATAATACACCGGCGACAGCACCTGCCACAATGCCTACCTCATCCAAGCCTGATACCTGCTTGGCAGCAACAATGGCCACGATAATAGGTAGTGCACCAATCAGTTTGTCAAATAGTGGACCAACTGAGGGGGTTAAGAATGGGATTTTACCAATGGCCAGGATGAGTGCCATAGCGATAAAACCTGGAAGTGAACTCATCATGATGCTGCGCAAGTTGATACGTTTCCAAATGTTCCCAGTGTCAGCCTCGGCAGTCTTACCAATTACTGGAGAATATTTTGTTTTCCATTGGCTGGCAAAAGCAGAAATATAACCGACTGCCCTGGAACGATTGGTTGTGCCAGTGGTGCCTGAAGCGGAGATGACATTTGCTCCCAAAGATCGCGCATCTGCCATTGAAGTACCGCCTGTACCAGCAACAGGAATTTTCTTTTCAGCTGCGGCTTTGATGACATCGCTGTTAAGTTTCTTTGGATCTGCGCTTACCATTACCAATCCATCAACCTCACCATTCCGAATAGCAGCAGCAATTTTTGCGTTTTCAGCTTCTGCCAGTTTATTGGCTTGTTCAAGAGAGGATGATTCGCTTGCCTTTGGACCTGCACTTGTCTGTGTCCAAAGAGTGGCTGTTGTTTTGTCAGTGATGTGATCCAAAGATGCAGAAGCGGCAACAAAAGCCATATGGCTAACTTCAAAGCCGGCTGCATTTGATTGTCTCACAATCTCATCTAACAAAGCTTGAGGGTCTTTACCCCCAAGGACGTAAAGGTGTCCCCCTGAGCTTCCAATAACTGCAATTTGTTTCATGATTTTTTTCCTCTTATAAG
>Ga0209722_1002719_pt1 | contig 13250 bp, 6 predicted proteins | sample BioC12SIPDNA_2_FD_185745 | JGI IMG/M metagenome (GOLD analysis project Ga0209722, IMG submission 185745) | Anaerobic biogas reactor microbial communites from Washington, USA - Biogas_R1_A C12 SIP DNA (SPAdes) (version 2) | ecosystem: Engineered > Bioreactor > Anaerobic > Unclassified | place... | reverse complement strand
GCCCGGGTGGCCATCGTGTCACGCACCCTGTATGAAACAGTGTATGATGGTGCTCATATCCCTTGCGTTATCCTCTGCGCTGCATGCCTCATCGATCGAAGATCGGCCCGCTGCCGTTCCCTGACCCTCGAAAAACTCCGGCGGGCTCATGCCTCGTTGCCGGCAAACCTGCTCCTCGCCGAACCGATGTACCTCGCCGGCTACATCGAGCGGATGGGCACGGGAACGCGGGACATGATCCGGCGCTGCATCAAGGCCGGCCTCCCGGAGCCCGAGTTCACCGCGAGCGGCGAGTTCCGGACGATCGTCCGGCGGGCCCCGGCTCCCGGACAGGGGCCGCAGCCAGAGTCACAGCCACTTAGGGAAGAAACCGGAGGAGCTAGGGAAGAAACCGGAGGAGCTAGGGAAGAAACCGGAGGAGCTAGGGAAGAAACCGGAGGAGCTAGGGAAGAAACCGGAGGAGCTAGGGAAGAAACCGGAGGAGCTAGGGAAGAAACCGGAGAACCTTCGGGGGAACCTTCGGGGGAACCTTCGGGGGAACCTTCGGGGTTAATCCTCATGATGATCCGACAGCGGCCGAAGATCACCATACCCGGAGATGGCCGAAGCACTGCGCAGGAGCACCCGGACCATAGAAGGCCGTTCAGAGCATTTCGAGCAGATTAGTACGTGTATATCAACTCATCCCGGCATTGAGGGCGCGAGAGGTTTCGGTGCATTAATCATGGCACGGATAGAGAGGTAATTTCAGGCAACGCTATCCCCTGCAGGCGGATGGAGCGATCCGGCAGCTCACCTGAGGCAGCGAGAGTTCCGGCCCGGTCTCCAGGGGAACCGTACGACCGGAGGGTTCAGCCATGCTGCGACTGGAGGATATCAAGAAGGATGCGGCCGTCGACGGTATCGAGCCCGGCCAGGTCGTACGTATCGTCACGACCGAACCTATCGGCGAGAACGCCCTGACGGTCTACTATAGAACCGCCGACGGGCGGGTGAAAGAGCAGATGCTCTTTCGCTCAAGCGAGGCCTCCCTCTCCCTCGCGAAGGCCGGGCGGCCGTGGGCGTTCGACGCGCCCGGCGAGGAGTTCAAACTTGCCGCCGAGGCCTACCGGATCGATCTCGCCTACCTCTTTGACCCGATGATGGCGGTGCATACATCGAATGTCGAACCGCTCCCCCACCAGATCACGGCGGTCTACGAGTCGATGCTCCCCCGGCAGCCGCTGCGGTTTGTCCTTGCGGATGATCCCGGCGCGGGGAAGACGATCATGGCCGGGCTCCTGATCCGCGAACTCCTGATGCGGGCGGATGCCGAGCGAGTCCTGATCGTCGCACCGGGGAGCCTCGTGGAGCAGTGGCAGGACGAGATGTACGAGAAGTTCGGCCTTGCGTTCACCACCTTCTCCCGCGACCTCGCGGAGCAGTCGAGCGGCGGCAATCCGTTCGACGACCATCCCCTGCTGATCGCCAGACTCGACCAGCTCGCCCGGAACGAGGATCTGCAGGAGGGGCTCAAACGCAGCCGGTGGGACCTCGTCGTGGTGGACGAGGCGCACAAGATGTCGGCGACGTACTACGGCTCGAAGGTGAACCGGACGCAGCGGTTCAGGCTCGGAGAACTGCTTGGCGAACACACCCGCCACCTGCTCCTGATGACGGCGACGCCGCACAACGGGAAGGAGGAGGACTTCCAGCTCTTCCTCTCCCTTCTGGACTCGGACCGGTTCTACGGAAGGTTCAGGGACGGCGCTCATAAGGTCGAGTACCGGGACCTGATGCGCCGGATGGTGAAGGAAGACCTCCTGAAGTTCGACGGGAGGCCCCTCTTCCCGGAGCGGATCGCCGAGTCGGTCAACTACACCCTCTCCGATGCCGAGGCGGCTCTCTACCAGCAGGTCACGCAGTACGTGCGGGGAGAGATGAACAAGGCCGACCTGATCCAGAACAACCAGCGGCGGGGGACGGTCGGGTTCGCCCTCACGGGGCTGCAGCGGCGTCTGGCGTCGAGCCCTGAAGCGATATTCCAGTCACTTAAGCGCCGCCGCGAGCGGCTGGCCCGCCGCGTGGAGGAGGTGAAGATCGATGCCCGCGGCCGGGAAATCTCCGGGACGCTCCTCGATCTGCCGGGGGATGCGTGGGATGCCGATGAAGAGATGGCGGCCGGTGAGTACGAGGAGTACGAGGAGACGATCGTCGACCAGGCCACCGCCTCACAGACGATCCATGAACTGGAAGCCGAGATCCGTATCCTCGAGGGGCTGGAGGAGCAGGCCCGGTGGGTCGTCGGGTCGGGACAGGATCGGAAGTGGGAGGAACTCTCGAGGCTGCTGCAGGATACGCCGCAGATGCATGAGGAGAGCGGCCGGCAGCGGAAGCTGATCATCTTCACCGAGTACAAGGATACCCTCCGGTATCTTGCGGCGCGGATCCGCGGGCTGCTCGGTGCCGATGAGGCGGTCGTCACGATCGACGGCAGCGACCGGCGCGAGGAACGGCGCAAGAAGCAGGAGATGTTCCGGAGCGATCCTGCCGTGCGGGTTCTGGTCGCGACCGATGCGGCGGGGGAAGGGGTGAACCTCCAGAACGCTCACCTGATGGTGAACTACGATCTGCCGTGGAACCCGAACCGACTGGAGCAGCGGTTCGGCCGGATCCACCGTATCGGGCAGACGGAGGTCTGCCGCCTCTGGAACCTGGTGGCGGCCGAAACAAGGGAGGGCGATGTCTTTGTGCGGCTGCTCCAGAAACTTGAGACGGAGCGGCAGGCTCTCGGCGGGCGGGTCTTTGATATCCTCGGTGAGGTCTTTAGCGAGCGGAGCCTGCGGGATCTGCTGATCGAGGCGATCCGCTACGGCGACGATCCCGAGGTGCGGGCGCGGCTCCAGCGGCGGGTCGAGGGCGCTCTTGATACCGAACGCCTCCTGGATCTCATGCGGCAGAACGCCCTCTGCGATGAGGTGATGGATGAGGGGAGGCTGTTTGCGCTCAAGGCCGATATGGAGAAGGCGGAGGCGAGGAAACTTCAGCCCTACTTCATCCGGGCGTTTTTTACCCGGGCGTTCGGGGAACTTGGCGGGGATCTCAGGGCGCGTGAGCCGGGACGGTGGGAGATCACCTACGTGCCCGAGGCGATCCGAGAACGCGACCGGCAGATATCGGGGCGTGACCGGCGCTATCGGCAGCCGGTGCTGAAACGTTACGAACGGGTCTGTTTTGAGAAGGAGTACGTCCGGCTGCTCGACCGGGTGGGGGCGCCGATGGCGGCGCTAATCCACCCGGGCCATCCGCTGATGCAGGCGGTGACGGATCTGGTTCTGGAGAGGCACCGGCCGAAGCTCCGGCAGGGAGCGGTGCTGGTGGACCGGAACGATTCCGACACGACGCCGCGGGCGCTCTTCATCATCGATCATTCGGTGCGGGACGGGAGCGACGAGTTCCGGACGATATCGCGGCGGATGCAGTTCGTGGCGATCGATCCGGAGGGGCGGGCGGAGAACGCCGGCTGGGCGCCGCACCTGGATCTCTCGCCGATCGGCGAGGAGGAGCAGGAGGCGGTGTGCGATCTTCTCGCGTCATCGTGGGTCAACGATGACCTCGAGCGGTTGGCGCTCGCCCACGCGACCGAGCGGATTGTGCCGGAGCACTTTGCCGAGGTGAAGGAGCGGCGGGAGATGATGGCCAACCGGACGCTTGAGGCGGTGCAGGTGCGGCTGGTGAAAGAGATCAACTACTGGCAGGACCGGTTCCTGAAGTTGCAGGACGATATGCGGGCGGGGAAGGATGTGCGGATGAACCTTGAGAACGCCCGCCGGACGGCGGAGGACCTCAAGGCGCGCCTTGAACGGCGGAAACGCGAGCTCGTGGCGATGCGGCACGTCATATCATCCACGCCGGTGATCGCCGGCGGCGCTCTGGTGATCCCGGCGGGACTGCTTGCGATACGCCGGGGGGAGGATATGGACGTCGATGTTGCCGCCCGAAGGCATGTCGAGGCGGTGGCGATGCGGGCGGTGATAGAGGCCGAGCGTGCCCTCGGCCACGACGTGGTCGATGTCTCGGCGGAGAAGTGCGGCTGGGACGTCACCGCCTGCATGCCGGGCGAGGGCGGGCCGACGGTGCGGCATATCGAGGTGAAGGGCCGGGCGAAGGGCCAGACGACGATCACGGTCTCGCGCAACGAGATCCTCTACGGGCTCAACCAGGCTGATAAGTTCGTGCTCGCGGTGGTGCTGGTGGACGGCGAGGGCTACGAGGGACCGTTCTATATCCGCCAGCCGTTCGACCGCGAACCGGGCTGGGCGGTGACGGGCGTGAACTTCGATCTTGATGCGCTTCTTGGCCGGGCGGAGCGGCCGGGAGTGATTGGATGATGTGCGGATGTTTCCAGGGCGTTCCGGTGAAGAGGGGAAACCGGGCGGATGCCCCGCCGGGTGTGGATACATGGCGGATACATGGTGGATGGGTGAACGATGAGCGCCGGGCGGTGGTTGTAGCATGACCGCTCCGGTGAAGATACCGAAGAAGCTGATCGAGGTGGCGCTGCCGCTCGATGAGATCAACGCGGCCTCGGTGCGGGAGAAGTCGATCCGCCACGGTCATCCTTCGACCCTCCACCTCTGGTGGGCGCGGCGGCCTCTTGCAGCGGCCCGGGCGGTGCTGTTTTCGCAGCTCGTGAACGACCCCGGCTACGAGCGGGAACTCGGCCGCGGCGTGAATAAGGAGAAGGCCGAGGCGGAGCGAAAACGCCTCTTTGAGCTGATAAAGAGACTCGTCCTGTGGGAGAATACGACGAACGAGGCGGTGCTCGCGGAGGCGCGGGAGGAGATCCGGAAGAGCTGGCGGGAGACCTGCGCCTTAAACAGGAACCACCCGGAGGCGAAGGAACTCTTCGATCCGGAGAAGCTGCCGGCGTTCCACGACCCGTTCGCGGGCGGGGGCGCGATACCGCTTGAGGCGCAACGGCTCGGGCTTGAGGCCTGGGCGTCGGACTTAAACCCGGTGGCGGTCCTGATCAACAAGGCGATGATCGAGATCCCGCCGAAGTTCGCGGGGCGGCCGGCGGTGAACCCCGAGAGCCGGAAGCAAAAGCGGGTCGGGACCGAGTGGCGGGGGGCGGCAGGGCTCGCCGGGGATGTCCGGTATTACGGGCAGTGGATGCGGGGCGAGGCGGAGAAGCGGATCGGCCACCTCTACCCGAAGGTGCGGGTCACGGAGGAGATGGCACGGGATCGGCCGGATCTCGCGGAGTACGTCGGCGAGGATCTGACGGTGATCGCGTGGCTCTGGGCGCGGACGGTGAAATGTCCAAATCCAGCATGTAGAGGAAGGGCACCTCTGTTGCGCTCATTCTCCCTCTCAACAAAGAAGGGAAAGGAGACCCACGTTGTTCCTGAAATTGACTGGAATATACCCGCAGTAAAGCGATTTGAAGTAAGGTTTGATGGCAGAGTAAGGTTTAACGGTGTAGCACGGTTTGATGGGAAGATCCCCCAAAATACGACGGATGCGAAAGGAGCCCGGTGCATCTTCTGCGGGACGTTCATCAAAAAGCCCGAACTAAGGGAGATTGCAACAAAATATAGCCTCGAAACAATCCCAATTGCGGTGGTAGCTGAGGGGAGAAGGGGGCGCGTCTATCTTCCAAGTGGTATAGTAACGATCCCTGATATCGAAAAGCCCGTAGTGCCGGAAGTAGATAGGCCGATGACCAACGACCGCCGCTGGTTCTCCCCGCCCCTCTACGGCCTCCCGAATTTTTCAGACATATTCACCCCCCGCCAGCTCGTCGCCCTCACCACCTTCTCCGACCTCGTAGGCGAGGCACGGGAAGAGGTCCTCCGCGACGCCCTCGCCGCCGGGATGCCCGACGACGGGCGCGGGCTGGAGGCCGGTGGCAATGGGGCGACGGCGTATGCGGATGCGGTGGCAGTGTATCTGGCGTTTGCCATCAACCGCTTAGCAATGACCGGTTGCAGTTTAGTGCGATGGAATTCTGTAGGTGAAAAATCTCAGCATGCTTTTGGCAGACAAGCTTTACCAATGGTTTGGGACTATGCGGAACCTAACTTTCTCGGTAGGTCAACAGGTTGCTTAGACGCTGCTGTTTTTTGTGAGTATGATCCATTGAAGGAACTAGGCAAGAAAGGAACTGGCCTCTCTTTGCAATTCGATGCATCAAGTCAGGAAACATCACAAAATAAGATCATTTCAACTGATCCTCCCTATTACGATAATGTGGGTTACGCTGATCTCTCCGATTTCTTCTACGTCTGGCTCCGGCGCTCGCTGAGATCCATCTACCCCTCCCTCTTCGCCACGATGGCAGTCCCGAAGGCCGAGGAACTCGTGGCAACACCCTACCGCCACGGCTCAAAGGAGAAGGCTGAGGCCTTCTTCATGAATGGAATGACTAAGGCCATGCGCCGCCTCGCTGAACAGGCACACCCCGCCTTCCCGGTCACGATCTACTACGCCTTCAAGCAGTCCGAGACGAAGGGAAACGACACCACATCCGCCGGCTGGGTGTCGTTCCTCGAAGCGGTGCTGAAGGCCGGTTTCGCCGTCACCGGCACGTGGCCGATGAGAACGGAGATGAGAACACGGCAAGTAGCCATGAACACCAACGCCCTCGCCTCCTCCATCATCCTCGTCTGCCGCCGGCGCGATCCCGCCGCCCCGCAGATCTCCCGCAAAGAGTTCCTTCGCGAACTCAAGAAAACCCTCCCCGAAGCACTCGACGAGATGACCGCTTCCTCGATAGCCCCCGTCGACCTTGCGCAGGCCTCCATCGGGCCGGGGATGGGGGTCTTTTCGCGCTACACCGCGGTCCTCGAAGCGGACGGCACCCCGATGACCGTCCACGACGCCCTCGTCCTCATCAACCGCGAACTGGACGGGTACTTCTCCGACGATAGCGGCGACCTTGACCCCGACACCCGCTTCTGCCTCGGCTGGTTTGAGGAGAACGGCTGGGGCGAGGGGAAGTTCGGCGAGGCCGACGTCCTCGCTCGCGCCAGAGGCACCACCGTCGACGGCGTCCGGGAGGCCGGCGTCATCGAGTCCGGCAGCGGGCGGGTCCGGCTCATGAAGTGGTCGGAGTATCCCCGCGACTGGTCGCCGGAGGCCGACAGCCGGACACCCGTCTGGGAGGCGCTCCACCACCTCATCCGCGCCCACCAGTGCGACGGCGGAGAAATCGCCGCCGCATCCCTCCTCGCCCGGATGCCGGGCAGGGCGGCGGCGATCCGGCAGCTCGCCTACCGGCTCTACACCCTCTGCGAGCGCAAAGGCCGGGCCGAAGATGCCCGCCCGTACAACGAACTGATCACATCCTGGGGAGCCGTCGAGGCACAGACGCCTGCCGTGATCGGAAGAGCGCCGCAAAAGACGCTCACCTCCTACGGAGGCTGAAGAATGAAGAATCAGAAAGAGACAATCCGAAAGATGGTCAGTTACCTCAACAACGAGGAGATGTATGGGGGTTTCTGGCTACCAAACATTCAGCGACCGTTCGTCTGGCGGGAGGACCAGATCGAACGCCTCTTTGACTCCATCATGCGGGAGTACCCCATCAGCACCCTCCTTGTATGGCGCACCAAATCACGCATCCGCCGGCGGAAGTTCATCGACAACTACAGAAGCACCATCCGGCTCACCGACTTTTACGTGCCCGAAGACGACAAGGCCAAACTCCTCGTCCTCGACGGCCAGCAGCGTCTCCAGAGCCTCTTCATCGGCCTCAAGGGAAGTTACGAGAAGCGCGAACTCTACTTCGATGTTCTCAGTGGTGATCTCGTCGCACCGGAGGATATCCGCTACAAGTTCAAATTCCTGGATGCGGGAAAGGCCGCCTTCCCGTGGGTAAAGTTCAAGGAGACTGTCTTCAGTAACGATCTCTCAAGCAGAATCGCCAAATCAATCATAAACAGCGCCGGGAGGGAACTGACCGAAGTAGAGAAAGAGCGCATCGAAGATAACGTTGCCCGCATATCAAAGCAGTTCATTAACGAAGAACTGGTGGTCTATCAGGAACTCGACAGCATCGATAACACCGACGCCTACCGGGAAGACGACGTCGTCGAGATCTTCATCCGCGCCAATTCAGGGGGAACACGCCTCGGGAAGTCCGATCTCCTCTTCTCCCTCCTGACATCGTCATGGGAGGATGCAGATGAACGGATGGAGGAACTGCTCGACGACCTCAACCGGATCGGATACGATTTCACCCGCGACTTCATCCTGAAAACCTGCCTGACGCTCCTCAACAAAGGAGCATCATATGAAGTCGGCAAGTTCCGCGACGTGCAGATCAGGCAGGAACTCATCGATAAGTGGGAGGACATCTCTTCAGCCATCCGCGACGTGAAGGATTACCTCTCCAGCAAGACGTTCATACGCACGGATAGGGCGATGCCGTCCTACCTCGTCCTGATCCCGATCATCTATTTCCGCTACCACTACCGGGAGAAGTGGAACACAGTACAGAACATCGACGAATACCTCCTCCGCACACTCCTCAGCGGGGCGTTCAGCGGCACCCCGGACAACCTCATCGACCGCTGTACAAGGGTGATCGCTGCCACGGGAGAGTTCAATGTCCCCGAAATCTTCGGCATCATCCGTGAGGACGGGCGGAGCCTCGAGATCGTGGAGAATACCCTCTTCGGGCAATATTACGGATCGAAGAACGTCCACCTCATCTTCAACCTCTGGTACCGGCAGTTCAACTACACGCCGGCATACCAGAACAACCTCCCGCAGGTTGACCACATCTTCCCACAATCCCTCCTGAGAAAGGTCAAAAAGGTAAATCCAAGGACGGGGAGGCAAGACCTCCTCAGGTACTACCAGGAAGACCGCGACCAGATAGCAAACCTCATGCTCCTCACCGCAGAGGAGAACGGGTTTTCCGGAAAACGGGATATCCCGCCGAACGAGTGGTTCAGGGATAAGGACGACGCCTACCTCGATATGCACCTGATCCCGAAGAACCCCGAACTCTGGGAACTGGACAACTACGAGGCGTTCATCGAAGAGCGAAAAAGACTCATCCTTGGCAAATTCAGCCACATACTGCAGAGGGCGTAAATGACGACATCACCCAGACCCTGGCGGGAGATCGCCATCCCGCATGAAGATGTTCTGAAGGGCACCTTCCAGCAGGCGGAGTTCGCGGCCGATCTCTCCCGCGTTCACGCCGGCACCGCAAGCCCCGAGTATCGTGACCCGGTGCTCTTCTTCAAGCGCACCTACATCACCGAAGGGATGCGCCTCCTCCTTGACTCCGTCCTGAAACGGATCACCGGACAGGGCGGCGACCCCGTCATCCAGCTCCAGACCGCGTTTGGCGGCGGCAAGACCCACACCATGCTTGCCGTCTACCACCTCGCCCGCGGCAGTGCCCCCGCCTCCAACCTGCAGGGCATCCCCCCCATCCTCGATGCCGCCGGCGTCATCGACCTCCCGAGAGCCCGTGTCGTCGTCATCGACGGCACCAAACTCTCCCCGAACATGCCGCAGAAACGAGGACGGGTCAGCATCAACACCATGTGGGGCGATCTTGCCTGGCAACTCGGCGGCGAAGAGGCCTACATGCAGATCCGGGAGGCCGACGAGTCCGGCACCTCCCCCGGCAAAGAGACCCTCGCCGCCCTCCTCGCCAGGTACGCGCCCTGCGTCATCCTTATGGACGAACTCGTCGCCTACATGCGGCAGTTCGACGAAACGACGAAACTCGCCGGCGGAACCTACGGCTCGAACATCACCTTCATGCAGGCCCTCACCGAGGCGATCAAGGCGGTGCCGACCGCCGTCCTCCTCGCCTCCCTCCCCGAGTCCGACCAGGAGGCAGGGCTCGGCCGGGGCGTCGCCGCCCTCCACACCCTCGAACACTACTTCGCCCGCGTCCAGGCACTCTGGAAACCCGTCGCCGCCGAAGAGGCCTTCGAGATCGTCAGGCGCCGGCTCTTCTCCGGCATCACCAATACCACCGCCGTGGAGACGGTCTGCCGCTCGTTTGCCGACCTCTACATAGCCGCCGGCCCCGAGTTCCCCCGGGAGACCCAGGAGAGCCGCTACTATGATAGGCTCGTCAAAGCCTACCCCATCCACCCCGAGGTCTTCGACCGCCTCTACGAAGACTGGTCCTCCCTTGAGAACTTCCAGCGCACCCGCGGCGTCCTGAAACTGATGGCGAAGGTCATCCACCGCCTCTGGAAGGACGGCAACAACGACCTCCTGATCATGCCGGGCAGCCTGCCCCTCTACGACGGCGACACCCGCAACGAGATGATCTACTACCTCCCGCCGGGCTGGGACCCGGTCGTCGAGCGCGACATCGACGGCGACCGTGCGGAGACGACCGGGATCGAGAACCGCGATACCCGCTTCGGGAGCGTCCAGGCCTGCCGCCGGGTGGCGAGGACGATCTTCCTCGGCAGCGCCCCGGGCACCCCCAACCGCATGATCCAGGGGATCGCGCAGGAACGGGTTCTCCTCGGGAGCATCCAGCCCGGCCAGCAGACGAGCATCTATCGCGACGCCCTCCACCGCCTCTCCGACCGCCTCTACTACCTCAACAGCGCCGAGAACCGCTACTGGTTCGACACCCGCCCCAACCTCCGGCGCGAGATGGAAGAGCGGAAGAGGCGTTTTGACGAGAAGGAGGCCGTCATCCCGGCGATACAGGAAGGCGTCCGGAAGGCCGTGCAGAAGGGCATATTCGACGGCATCCACATATTCACCCCGAGCGGCGATATCCCCGACGATTACGCCCTCCGCCTCATCGTCCTCTCGCCCCGGGCTCCATACGGGAAGAACGGCGTCTCGATGGCAACGGTCTCTGCCGCCGACTACCTCAAGAACCGCGGCGACCAGCCCCGGCACCGGCAGAACCGCCTCATCTTCCTCGCCGCCGGCGCCGAGAACGTCTCCCTCCTCACCGACCACGTCCGCTCGATGCTTGCCTGGGACTCGATCGTCGCCGACTACGAGAACAAGCGGATCGTCCTCGACAACCTGATGGGAGACAATGCAAAGACCAACCGCGATACGGCCAGGAGAACGGTTGCAAGGACGATCCGGGAGACCTACCGCTGGTTGCTCGTGCCGGTGCAGGAATTTGACGCCGAAAGGGTCTCGCCCGACATCACGTGGGAGAACTACAGCATCAACCCGGGCGCCGAGAACCCGGCCGGGGAGATCGAGCGCGTCCTGCGGGAGAACGAGGCCCTGATCACCGAATGGTCACCGATCCATCTCGCGAATCAACTCAAACGCTGGTTCTGGACGGAGTATACTGCCGAGATAGCGGCCGGCAAGTTCTGGGAGGACACCTGCCGCTACCTCTACTTCCCCCGCCTCCGGAACAGGGATGTCCTGAAGCGGACGATCGAGGCCGGTATGGTGACAAAAGAATACTTCGGCCTCTCGGCCGGGCGAGAAGGCGGGAGGTACATCGACTTCACCTTCGGGAAAGGAAGGGGATCGATCATCGTCGACGATGCCCTCCTCCTGATCGATCCATCGGTCGCGGCGGAATACGAGGCGAGCTTCAAGCCGGCGGAGAAACCCTATCCGGTCGATGCACCGTTCGGGGGCGGCGAGGCGCACGAGGGCGGCACGGCCGTGGCGGGCACCCCGCCCGTCACGGCTACACCCGGTGGAATGAAATCTGTCTACGTCACAAAAAAACGATTTTACGGGCGTGCAGAGATCGATCCGATCATGGCAAAGATAGACTTTGCCCGGTTCGTGGATGAAGTGGTCACGCAGTTCACGTCACGGCGGGATACGAAAGTCACCATCAAGATCGAGATCGAGGCGGAGAATCAGAACGGGTTTGATGAGAACCTCCAGCGGGCGATACGGGAGAACTGCACTCTCCTCAATGTTGAGCCTGCAGAGTTTGAAGGGGAGTGAGAGGCAGGGGAGGCATCATCCCTTTCACCCCCGCAAGTTAATCTCGAGATAACCTGCCCGGTGGAGACCGTATCTGCCGGTTCAGATATTTCGGGGAAGGATCGACACCCCGGGGGAAGGAGAGCCCCGAAAGGTGGCAGGTGCCCGCTCCGGGATTGCACCAATGAATCCTAAAACACCGCGTGAACTACCCCGCCCTTAAGGACGGGGTAGTTCACCTAATAACACTTGTATCGGTGTGAACGTAGTACCCTGGCTTAAGGTTATCCCGGCTCGGTTGATCGATTCAGGATCGTGGTCGTTGTTACCGCGGAAAGTAGGTTTTTGACCACCCACAACCATATTCTTCTCATGCAACCCGCGTGAGGGGGTAGCGGAGAGATGTATTCCCTGGAAACGGTCGAAAAACTACTCGAATCATATGAGCAAACGGGATCTTATCGCCAGACAGCCCGTGAAATGGGTGTCGCGTATAACACCGTCCGGAAGTATGTCCTCCGCGCCCAGGCCGTTCGGGACGGCGCGATCGAAGAGATCGTACCCCGTGACCGCAAGATTCACCGACCCGCCCGCGTCGTCACGCCGGAGATCCGAGGGCTGATCCATCGCATCCTTGAAGGGAATCTCAGGAAACCGAAGAAGCAGCGGTGCAATGCCAGGGAGATCTGGCAGCACCTCGTTGCATCCGGCTACTCGTTAAGTCATTCTACCGTAAAACGCGAGGTAGCCCGGTGGCATGCAGAACAGGGTTGACGTGAATCCTCTCCTCCCGCCCCTCATAACGAGGCTGGCGGACCTATCCCGGGGCCACAGTACAGCCGGGCTTGCGCATCCCGCACCTCACCCGCCGGGGTACTCAAACCACTCGATGATATCCAGCCTGTCCAACAAATCCGGCAGCGTGCAGGTCTTGATCAACCCCTTCACCTGTTTCTTGATGCAGGAAGGGTAGTTCGGCGCTACAGACTGGACGAACAACTTCCCATCAAGACTCTGCTCCGAAGAGACCGGGGCGCGCCGTATGTCCCCTTGAGATGGGCGGGGCATTTGCCGTATCAGATGGCGGCAGATCGTCGCGGTTCTTGACGGTGAGATCTCGCGCCGGGAACTTCGGAAGGTTCTCGGCCTTAAGAAAGACCTATCGGCAACCGGCCATCCGTGAGGGTACCGCCGAACGATCCCCCGGCAGCAAGCAGCGCTGCCTTCCCACCCCGAAAAACACTCCCTCGCGGGGGAGGTGCCGATGATCGCTACCGGCTGAGAGAAGTTCGGAGAAGGTCACCGGGCTCACGCAACACGAGCCGACCATCGCCATCGCGGATCTCGTCCCG
>Ga0209722_1002703_pt1 | contig 13297 bp, 7 predicted proteins | sample BioC12SIPDNA_2_FD_185745 | JGI IMG/M metagenome (GOLD analysis project Ga0209722, IMG submission 185745) | Anaerobic biogas reactor microbial communites from Washington, USA - Biogas_R1_A C12 SIP DNA (SPAdes) (version 2) | ecosystem: Engineered > Bioreactor > Anaerobic > Unclassified | place... | reverse complement strand
AACGGCAAAGCCTCCGCTGAGACCCTTCGTCAGGATGATATCGCCGAGATAGTAATGGTCGCCGACGTCACGAATGGTCGTGATGGGGATCTCCAGGTACTTGATGCTGCCCACGGTATGGGACTTCGCCGCTTTGCCCGCCTTTGGCGGGACGGCGCCGGACGTGTTGATCTGGTAGGTCAGACCGGCGAGCGGCAGTTGGCCGGAAAGACCGGGCAGGCCGAAAATGGCGGAGTCGCCGCCGAAGCTGTTGCCCACCAGGGCGAACAGCGCCGCGTTCGAATCCACCGGCAGGGAGACCGGCTTACCGGCGTTGGAGAATCCGTCGATCGCAAAATCGGCCACCGACAAGACTACCTCGCCAAGGTAGTAATCCGAAGCGGCGGAGAGCTGGAGCTTGTCGTCCAGGGCACTGGTAAAAGCCCGAAAGAGAACCGCCGAGACGCGTTCGGTGGTCGTGGTCGTGGACGTTGGAGTCGGTACGGGGATGCCGTCGCCGTGGGAAGGAGAGATGCCTTGAACCACGATGTAGTACGTGCCGCCGTCGATCGGCGCGTCGCCTCTCAGATCAGGCACTGCGAACGTCGACGTGCCGTTGCCGCCGAACCTGGTGCCCAGTAGCGCAGACAGGGGCATGTAGTCGTCGACCCGCAATTCCCGGCCGTCACAAGGGATCAGAATCCTGGAGAGATTGGGAAGCCCATCGATATTACGCGCCAGGGTGATGTCGCCCATGTACAGCGCATCGTTCAGCTCATACACGCTGTCGATGGGGATCTCCATGTACTTGACGTTCCCGGCGGTATAGGACCGCGCGGGCTCATCGCTACGCCGATCCGGGTAGATACCCTTCCACCCGAGCTGGTAGGTCAGACCGGTGAGCGGTAGCTGACCGGAAAGATCGGGCAGGACGAAGGTCGAGGCATCACCGCCGAACGCGTTGCCGACCAGTGAGAACAGCGCCGTGTTTGAGTCGATCGGCACGGTGATCGCCTGGTCGGCGTTGACGAAGCCGTCGATCTGGTAGTCGACCGCCGTCAGGTTGACCTCACCGATGTAGTACTCCGCGCTGGGGTCCTGGTCTACGTAATCGTGCATCGAGCTGAGGAAGGCCCGGAAGATGGCGGGCCCGGCCACCGGTTCGGTCGTAGTGGTCGACGCAGGCGCCGTCGTAGGCGTCGGAGCGGGTTTCGCCGGGTTGTTGCGGGTGACCCAAAGCGCGGCGGAATCGACATCCATGAGGAGGCTCTGCTGGGCCACCAGTCTGCCCTGATAGAACATCGCCAGGCTCGGCTGCTCTTCGCCGGTGCGGACAGACAGCCCCCTTATGTACTGCAGCGAAGCGTCATCCGTGGCGTAGTAGTACTTGAGTCCGTTGCCCTCCCAGCCCCAGCTGAGCATCTCTACCAGGTTGTCAAGCGACGCGCTCGCCGCTCCGTTATCGACCACCACGACCAGTTCCGGCCGGCTGGACTTCAGAACCTCGGCCTCGAAGTCATCCGGCGTGACCACCTGCGCTGCCTGCAGCAGAACGCCGCCCGGCGTCGACTCGCCCAACATGGACTCGGTCGCGTCACTCCCTTTGAACACGTCGGGCTTCACGATCGCGGTGATCCCCACGCCGATGATGACGGCGGCCAACACCCCGATGATGAGGCCCAGGAAAAATTGGCGGTCGAATCTGAAGGCGGATCTCTGTTTGTCCGCGCTCTTCTCTGTCATGACGTTCACTCGCGTACGAGGCACTGCAGCCGGTCAATAGGTCAAAGCGGCCATTGGGAGCGCCCCGCCCCGACCGACACCCAAGCTACGCCGGGCTCCACTTTACCTTATGTCACCGCCGGAGGTACCGAGCCGCCGACGGTCCGCCGCACGCGGCGGCTACGATCCGGCGGCCCCTTGGGTTCGGTGGATGTCGGTTTTCCGAAGGCTGCGGCCGATTTCTGTAGTTGGGCCATGAGTGCCCGCGCCGTAGCCGGCCAGTAGAGCGCGATCGACCATACATCGACGAGCTCATTCGGCAAAGAGGTTGTTGAGCGATTCGGCCAGGGTCGGATGAGCAAAGACGGCGTTTCTTAGAACAGACGCCGTCACCCCTCCCAGCATGGCCACTTCGATCACGGCCATCAGTTCTCCCCCGTCGATCCCTAGAGCGGCAAAGCCCAGGATGCGATCGGTCGACGAATCCACGACCGCCTTCAGCAATCCACGCGATTCGTCTATTTCCAGAGCCCGGGCCACCCAGTTCATGGGCATTGTGAAGACCTTGACGTCAAGTCCGCGCTCCCGAGCCTCTCGTTCGCTCAAGCCGACCCGCCCCAGTTGCGGATCCATGAACACCGTGTAGGGGACCGCCCGGTCGGTGATGGTGGCCTCGCCCTCTTCCAGCAGATTGCTGCGGATGACGCGAAAGTCATCGTACGAGATGTGGGTGAAAGCCGGCCCACCCTTGACATCCCCAAGGGCGTAGATCCCGCTTGTTTGGGTCTCCAGACGCTCGTTCACCGGGACATATCCCCCGCTGTCGAGCTCGATACCGGCGGCCGGTAGGTTGAGGGCTTCGGTGTTTGGAACCCGTCCGGTGGCAACCAGCAGGTGGCTGCCCGTGAGAGTCCGCAGCCTCGAGGACATCTCCACTGCGAGCGAGACTTCGCCATCGGAAGCTGCCGAGACACTCTGCGCGTCGGCCTCCAGAACGACCTCGATGCCGTCTTCCTCGAGGATCTCCTTGATCGCCTCCGCCACGTCGCGATCCTCCCGAGGAAGGAGCGCGTCACGTCTCTGGACGATGGTGACTTCACTTCCGAAGCGGCGGAACATCTGGCCGAACTCCACCCCGATGTAGCCCCCGCCAAGAATGAGCAGGTGCTTGGGGACCTCGTCGAGTTCCATGATGGTGGTCGAGGTGAGAAACGGGACCTCATCCAGGCCGGGCAACGCGGGCACCGAGGGACGCGCACCGGTGTTGATGAAGATGTGCTCTGACTCAAGCACACGCGTGCCGCCCTCGCTCGGGCGCACCTCCACCCGGCGCGGACCCACGAAGCTTGCCTCGGCCATCACCAGTTCGAGGTTCTCGGTAGCGCGCAGTCGATCCTCACTGCCACTGCGCCAGCTTTCGACCATATCGCGCTTCCTCTGCCTGACGGCGGCCATGTCCACAGACACCGAACCGGTCGACACCCCGTAATCGGCGGCTCTGCGGGCGACGTATGCCGACCGTGCAGAGGCGACCATGGTCTTGGTCGGCGTGCAACCCTCGTTGACACAACTCCCGCCCACATGGAGGCGCTCAACAAGCGCCGTCCTCCACCCTGCTCCTGCCAGAGCCCTCGCCAGCGGCACTCCTGCCTGCCCGGCCCCGATGATGATCGCGTCATAGGTGTGAGTGGATGTCATGGTCTGTCCCGCCTCAGGCCGCCGGGGTGAGGGTGACCTCGATGCGGTCGTAGAAGATCGAGGTCCTCGACTCGAAACCGGAATCGATCCCGACGAACAGATACAGCGCGCCCTCCGAGTCGGTGGTGACGGCGCCGGTGAGCTGCTTCTGCAGGGTGACCAACGCGTACGGCGGCGGATCCATCTCCAAAGCCTCCTCGCAGGGGATCCCGTTGGCGATCACGCCCGCGACGTCTGCGTCCGCGCCGCCGGAGGACTGGTTGCCTTTGTCGACGTTCATCCGGGTTTCCCCGCCTTCGGACACCGGCACCGGCTTCTCGGCGCTCGCGCCCACCTTCATCCACACGGACTCTCCGGGGGCCCCTCCAACCCCGAAGCAACCGCTCGGGGCGTCAGAGGCGAACCGTACCGTGAAGTCGACCGTGTAGGGCGTGTTGGGCAGCAACCCCTCCTCCGGCGGGATGCGGACGGAGATGTACGAGAAGAGATCGTCGGAGCGGTTGGTGGCGGCAAGGTGGAAGAAGTCGGTGCCCTCGTCCTCAAGCCCCGGCGGGGCGATACCGGTCTCGGAGACGGGGTCCTCGGGAGGAGTCTGGTCGGAGAAATCGGAGAAGTCCGACGCCCAGCCGTCGCTGCCGCCCTCGAACTCGTACGCGAGCGTGACCGGCCCGGGGTCGGCGGCCCCGTTGCCACAGGCCGTCAGTGCGAGAGCGATGATGAGCAGGAGCGCCACAGCAGTCGTGCGGATCATGAAAGTCCTCCTGTGAGTCTAGCCACGTATCATTTCAAGTGAGTCGTTCGACGCTCTAAGCCGCGGTCAAGTTTCGAGGCGACCGGGATGACCCGTTGAGGAACGCCGCGTCATTCTTGGACAGGTCGAGGGCCTATACGGGCCCTTTCACGCTGAGACGATAGGTCTGAAAGCCGGCGTCGGCGAAGAGCGATGGTACCTGCTGGACCGCCTGCCGATCCTTTTCTCGCTCCTCTTCCGAAAGCTCTTCCCAGGGCACCATCGACGGGTGGGTACCTTCAGCGTCGCTTCTCTTGGAACCGAAGCGATAGCCTGCGGCCCGTTTCTGAGACCACCAACGGTCGTGTTCCATCTGAGCCAACAACTCTATCTCCTCGACCGTGAACACCACTCGGCCAGGCGTGATGCCCTTAGCCGGGCGAAAACCACAGCCGACGGTCTCCAGATACGTGGGGAACCACTCGGCCTGCCGCCGGTTGGATTCTCGGTAGACGTCGGGCAAATCGTCCCAAGAGAGGACGCGCGGGTCGCTCGGGTCGATACTGACCTTGTTCTCGGCAACGAAGGCCTCGTGTATCGCCTGCGCGATCTTCTCGATATTACTGCGAAACAGCGTCTCCAAGGCCTGCTCGTAGTAGTCGGTCGCTTCGCTCGCCCCCAGGTCGCCGGCCCGGTCCGCGGCCCTCAGGAGATGGGCCCGCGCCTGGTCCCACTTCTCTGCCTTGCTGTAGTGGTGGGCAAGAAGAGCGTGGTGATTCTCCATCTGGGCGGCGTATGAGTATTCGATCTCTCCGGCCACTTGGGCGTGGAGCGCACGTCGGTCTCGTGCAGGCAGGCTCTCGTATACCGCCTCACGGATGAGGGCGTGGGCAAAGGCGAACTCCGGCTGGGGAGTTGCGCTCGTTCTGCAGATGAATTCTTCTTCCTCCAGGTGCCGGAGCTGCCGCCTGAGTTCAGGCCGGCTCATCCCAGCGAGGGTCAGAACCAGCACCTCGGCGAACCTATCACCGACCACCGAGGCGACACGGAGGGTCCGCTTCGAGCTCTCGGAGAGGCGATCAATCCGGGCCATGATCGTCGCCTCGAGGGTGTCCGGGAGGTTGGAGGCGAGGGGCCCGGTCAGTCGCCATTCGCCCTTGCGGTCGGTCTCCATACCTCCCGTCTCGATAAGGGAACGCAGGATCTCCTGGATGAAGAGGGGGTTGCCCTCCGCCCGTCGCTCGATCATGGGCTGCAGGCCGGCGGGCAGATTGTGCGATCCCAGAAGCTCGACTACCAGACAACGGCTTGCCTCCTTGTCGAGCGGGACCACACGGATCTCCTCGTAGCGGTCCGCGAGTTGGGAGGTCAGTCGTTCTGGGTGCAAGAGACCACCCTCTGTCTCGGGTCGGGCTACGATGCAGAGGAGTAGGGAGACCGTCTCGACCAGAGAAAGTAGACGCTCGAGGAGGGCGGCCGAAGAGGCATCGATCCAATGGCAGTCCTCGAAGACCAGGACTAGAGGCCGTTCGGCGCTGAGGCCCTCGAAATAGCGGAGAAGGGCCTCCTGCAGACGCTCGCGGGCCGGCTCCTCGCCAATCGACGTAGGCCGGTCTCGTGCGGCGGTCTCCGAGAGGAGCCCGAGAAGGGCGGCGATAGGTGTGAGTCGGCGGTCGTGGTCCTTCGACAACAGACGGCCTAGACGGCGCTCCAGTCTGGCAAAGCGCTCGGCCGGATCTTCGTCGCCGGTGAGGCCGATATCCAGTTCCAGGATCTGTTTGACCGGACCATAGCTCATGTTCTGACCCATGGAGACCGCCTTGCCTTCCAGCCAGGTGAGGTAGCGGGAGACGGCAGCCTTGCGGGCTTCACCAAGCAGCCGGCTCTTGCCTACCCCGGCCTCCCCGAGAATATGGACCACTCCGCCGTCGCCCCGGGCGAGCCGCTCAAGGGCGCCGGTCAAGACCGCAAGCTCCCTTTCCCGCCCCACCATGGAAGCATGGAGCCGGCCCATCACCTGGGCCGGCGCAGACTGCCTCGTCCCAAGGACCCGGTGAATGCGGACCGCTTCACTGCGCCCCCGCACCGTGATCGTTCCCGCTTCCTCGGTCTGGAAGACAGAACCGGCCAGGGCGTAGGTCCGGGGGCCGATAACGATCTCGTTGGGCGCAGCCATCCCCATCAGCCGTGAGGCCACATTGACGGCATCCCCTACCACCGAGTAGTCACGCCGGCTTGCGCTGCCCACCGAACCGGCCAGCACATGGCCTGTATTGATGCCGATGTGGACGGCCAGTTTGAGGCCGTGCTCTCGGTTCAACCCGGCCAGGCTGCTGCGCATGTCGATGGCTGCCCGGATGGCTCGTTCGGGATCGCGCTCGTGGGCCACGGGAGCTCCGAACAGAGCCATGAGAGCGTCCCCCATGAACTTGTCGATCGCGCCCCCATATCGTTCCACGCAGGGCACCAGACAGTCGAAGCAGCGGTTGAGGAGGTCCTGTACTTCTTCGGGATCAAGGCGTTCTGCCAAGCTGGTGAACCCGGTCAAGTCGGCAAAGACTATGGTGACCAAGCGGCGCTCATCAGCAGGTGGCCGCTGAGGGGAGGGAGGTGCGCTTGAGTGACCTTCATCTGCCATCGCGGCTCTCCAGCCGCCGCTCGGTGCCTGAACCTCTTCCCAGAGCTATTGTAGGACCGAGCAGAGCAGATGGGCAACGGCCACGTGGTGTATCGTCGCCATATCTATGAATGATTGCCCGCAGGCGAGTTCGTCGTGCGCATCCGCCACATAGAAGAGCATGATGGAGGTGAGCGTGGGATGGGAACAGAGAAGAATCATTCAACGATGGATGACTGGGTGGAGCGGCATAGCTGGGTCTGCAGTGGGTCCGAGGTGTTCTTGAAGTACCAGAGGGAGAAGGTCGACGTACTGCAGAAGGTTCCTCTCTTCAGCGGGCTCAGCCTCCGCCATCTGAACCACATTGCTCGCTGCGTGGGTGAGAAGCGGGTCAAGACCGGCACTGTACTGGCCCGCCAGGGGAAGCGTGAACGCGACTTCATGCTCATATTGGACGGCACCGCGCGGGTGGAGAGAGATGGAAAAGTCCTTGCCCATCTGCAGGCGGGCCACTTCTTTGGCGAGATGTCGCTGCTCGACGGAGAGCCGCGTTCCGCCACAGTCTGCACCGAGAGCCCGTGTGTCCTACTGGTGATCGGTCGTCGCTCGTTCCAAGAGTTGCTCGATTCAGTCCCGGGACTGCAGAGCAAGATCGTTGTCACTCTATGCCAGCGCCTGCGCGACGCTGACGCTGCCCTGGCTGCGCTCAATTAGGCCGCTCGGAGCCCAACCCAATGTGTTGACTTTGGCCGGTGCATGGTGTGTCATGAGGGTACCCGCAGTGCTTGTGCTATGAGGCGATGTCATTGGCACACCGGGTCTTCATAAGCCACGCCACCGAGGATGCAGATACGGCCTCCCGAGTCTGCGAGCTGCTAGAGGCGGACGGCATCCAGTGCTGGACGACCGCACGTGATGCAGCAGGGAGCGAGGACAAGGCGGCCGCCATCCTAGAGGCCATCCGTAGCTCGGATCTGGTGCTGCTCGTCTTCTCCGTCTCCGCCAACGGCTCTCCCACCGTGCTTCGTGACATCGAGCGGGCCGTAAGCTACGAGCGACCCGTACTCTCTCTTCACCTGGATGACGCTCTTCCCAATCCTTCTCTGGAGTACTACCTCAACCTGTGGCAGTGGCTGGATACTTCCTCGGGGGTGGATGACAAGGGCGACGAAATCGTCGCCACTGTTCGAGAACAGTTGGCCGGCACCGCCGACTCAGGCCCCTGGCGAGGTCTTGATGCTCCTGGGGGAGTGGACACCGTTCAGGAGGAGATCCTGGCCGCCGTGCGGGGGCACCTGGCGCAGACCGCTGAGTCGACCACGAGTCAAGAGGCCGGCGCGGCGGCACCTACCCGGCGCAAACCAAGCCGCCGCACGTGGGTGATCGCCTTAGGCGCGGCCCTTCTGGTCCTGGCCCTCGGTTTGGGACTGGGCCTCGGCTTGGGTCTGGGCGACACAGGGGTGGTCCACCGGGGCACCTGGACTAAGCTCGAACCGGCTGGGAAAGTGCCTCACACGGTCGTCGCCCCGATGAGCTACGATTCTGTTACCGGTCGGCCAATCATTATGGTGGGGCAAGAGGAAGATGACGCGGACTCCGCCTCCATCACTGCGTCCATCGTCGAAACGTGGGCCTACGATGCGGCTGCCAACACCTGGGCCGAACTCAAGTCTTCGGAGACAACATCTCCTCCACGCATCGCCGCCTTCGCAATGGCCTACGATCCGGCCACTCAGCGGTTCATCGTCTTCGGGGGGTACGACCGCGGGACTCAGATCGCCCCCGAAGAGTGGGCCTTGCACCTCACCGCCGACACCTGGGCATATGATCCTGTCGCCAGCACCTGGACGGAGCTCAAGCCCGCGGGGGCTGCGCCTCCTGCGCGCATCGAGGGGGCTACGGCCTACGATCCGACCACCCGGCGGCTGATTCTCTTCGGGGGAGCGACCGATCTAGCCTTTCTTGACGACACCTGGGCCTACGATCCCGTCGCCAACACCTGGACGGAACTCGAGCCCGCGGGGATGGTGCCGCCCGCGCGCAGCTCCAAGATGGTCTACGATCCCTCTACGGCCCGGATTGTCATGTTCGGAGGCGCGAGCGATACGGGGGTCCTCAACGACACCTGGGCCTACGATCCCGTCGCCAACACCTGGACGGAACTCGAGCCCGCGGGGACGCTTCCCAAGAAACGCTTGGGGTTTGCAATGGCCAACGATTCCTCAAGTCATCAGGTGCTCGTGTTCGGAGGGGCGGTCTTCGGCTTTTCTACGTTCTTCAACGACACCTGGGCCTATGACCCTGTCGCCAATACTTGGACGGAGCTCAAGCCCGCGGGGACGCTTCCCGGCGCCCGCATCGCTTCAATGGCATACGACGAGGCCACCGGTCAAGTGATCATGTTCGGTGGGAGAGCCCCCGGCCTTGAGACAAACAGCAGTCTTAACGACACCTGGGCCTTCACTCCCTAGGCCATCGAGGTGCTGGAGCCGGGGCCGTGGAGTTGCCAGAGCTTGTACGCCGACCTTGTCCGCGTATTGACTGACGCCGCTACATGGTGTCTGATTAGTCTGATGGCTTCGTGCGGCCGGGAAGGGAGCCGGTTTTGGCGCACCAAGTCTTCGTAAGCTACGCCACGGAGGACGCAGATGCGGCCTCTCGTGTCTGCGAGCTGCTCGAGGCGGACGGCATTCAATGCTGGCTGGCGCCGCGCGACGTGAAAGCGGGCACGGATTACGCCGCGGCAATCATGAATGCGATCCGGACCTCTCGGCTCACAGTCCTGGTCTTCTCCGGCTATGCGAATGCCTCTCCCTATGCTCTTCGTGAGATCGAACGAGCCGTCGCCCACGGGCGGCCGGTCCTCGGTCTCCGCATAGACAACGCCGGCCCCAATCCTTCTCTTGAGTACTACCTCGACGAGTGGATCGAGGCGTCTGGAGGGATCGAGAGCAAGCGCGACGACATCATCGCCACCGTCAGAAGGCGGCTGACAGAGCCCTCTTTCGCCCCCGAGAGCGCGAGCGGAGGGTTTGTCTCCTCTCGAAGACCTCGTGAGCGACTGCAGTCCGGGATCGGGAAAGCGGCCAAGGAGGAGCGTGGTCGGACTACGAGGACCGGGTGGCTCGCCGTTGCCGCTGTCCTAGCGGTCGCTGCGGTCGGTTTGGGACTTGGTCTGGGCTTGACACGAGATCGAGCAGCCCCACAAGCCAGTATGACGGGTTGCCGGATCACCTGGGCAGAGCTCAAGCCCTCCGGAGTGCCGCCCTCGGCTCGCTGCGCAGACGCCATGGCTTCCGATCCGACCAGCGGACGGCTGATAATGTTCGGCGGCCGGAGCGGGCAAACGCCCATGAACGATACCTGGTCCTACGACCCGGTCGCCAACGCCTGGACCGAGCTCGAGCCCGCAGGCGTGATGCCTCCCGCGCGCTCAGCACACTCGATGGCCTACGACCCTGTCACCCATCGTCTGATCATGTTCGGGGGATCCGGCGACACGGGCCGCAGTCTCAACGACACCTGGTCCTACGACTCGGTCGCCGGCTCCTGGGCGGAACTCGAGCCGGCAGGCACCTTACCGACCCCACGCGGCGGGCATTCGATGACGCACGATCCGACCAGGGGACGACTGATCGTGTTCGGGGGAGGCGTTTCGCAGACAGCACTGACCAACGACACCTGGTCCTACGACCCTATCGCCAATACTTGGACGGAGCTCGAGCCGTCAAGCCCGCTGCCTCCTGCACGCTGGGCGCATTCGGTGATCTACGACCCCGTTCTACGTTGTCTAGTCATGTTCGGCGGATCCTGCGATACGGGCACTCCCTTCAACGACACCTGGGCGTATGATCCCGCCGCCAACAACTGGACGGAGCTCAAGCCTTCGAGCCCTCTGCCCTCCGCGCGCTCGGCGCACTCTATGGCGTACGATCTAACGGGCGGACGGCTGGTGATGTTTGGAGGGCAAGACTCGGGCGGTACCAGCCTTGACGACGCCTGGGTCTATGATTCCAGCGCCAACACCTGGAGGGAGCTCGAACCGTCGGGAGCGCAACCGGTGGCGCGAGCGGGGCACGTGATGGTCTACGATCCCGCCGGTGGCCGTCTGGTCATGTTCGGCGGACACTCAATCGGGTCGTATGACGTACTCAACGACACCTGGATCTGTACTCCCAACTGACGACTCCGGCGATGCCCGATCAGTACCGAGGGGGTTAGTTCATGCAGCGGGTTTTTGTCAGCTTCGCCAAGGAGGATCAAGCCGAGGCTTCCCGCGTCTGCGAGATGCTGGAAGCAGACGGCGTCGACTGCCGGTTGGCATCGCGAGATATGACAGCAGAAAAGGACACGGCGGCGGAGACTCTGGATGCCATCCGCGATTCTGACCTCGTGGTGCTTGTATTCTCCGCTTCGGCGAATGCTTCCCCCGCTGTGCTGCGTGAAATCGAGAGGGCCGTCGCCTATCAGCGGCCGGTGCTTCCTGTCCGCATAGACGACGCCGCTCCCAACGCCTCTCTGCAGCACTACCTGGACCGAGCCCCTCAACCACAGACCATCGCTTCTCTGGACAATGCCAAGGAGTCCGAGCCCGGCTCCTCTCCGGAGGACGTGAGCCCAGGCAGACCGCACCGCAGGACCCTGTGGATCGTTGGGGCTGCGAGTCTCTTGGTCGTGGCTATCGGCCTGGGCCTAGGACTCGGTTTGGGCCTCAACCGACATGAGAGCACGTGGACCGAACTCGATCCTTCAGGGACCGTGCCCCCCGCGCGCGCCGCGTGCGCGATGACACACGATCCCATCACAGGGCGGCTGATCTTGTTTGGGGGGTCGACCGGCGCAGCGTATCTCAACGACATTTGGGCCTACGATCCTGTCGCCGACACTTGGAGGGAGCTCGAGTCCTCGGGAACGGTGCCCGCGCGGCGCGGCTTCCCAAGCATGGCCTACGATCCGACTACCCGGCGGCTGATCGTGTTCGGGGGATCTGACTGGGACACTGGCGCTTTCCTCAACGACACCTGGGCCTACGATCCTGCCGCCAGCACGTGGACCAACCTCAACCCGGCCGGTGCTCTGCCCCCCGAGCGGGCCTGGCACACCATGGTTTGCGACTCCGACACTGGGAGGCTGATCATGTTCGGAGGGGGAGTAGGTGGGTTCACCAATGACATAACGGCCGTCGACCAACTCAACGACACCTGGGCCTATGACCCGATCGCCAACACCTGGGCCGACCTGGACCCCGCCGGCGCCGTCCCTGCAGCCCGCTACGGGCAAGCCATGGCCTACAGCCCGTCGACGCAGAGGATCATTCTGTTCGGCGGCGGAACCGCCACGGCGCGCTTCAACGACACCTGGGCCTACGATTCTGCCACTAACACCTGGGTGGAGCTGCGTCCGGCGGGCACGCTACCCTCTCCACGGGGCGGACATTCGATGGCGTACGATACGACGAGCGCACGGTTGATCATGTTTGGAGGGGGTGTATCTCAAACGGTGCTCGTCAATGACACCTGGGCCTACGATCCTGCCGCCAACTCCTGGACCGAGCTCGCTCCGACAGGGATGCTGCCGTCTGCGCGCGGCGCCCAAAGTATGGTCTACGATCCGACCACGCGGCAACTGATCCTGTTCGGAGGGCTCGACGGGACCGGCTCTTTTCTCAACGATTTCTGGGCTCTGACTCCGTAGCGCCGGCAACCCGAAGGCCCGTTGCAGGAGCGTCCCGTCAAGTGGTGTGCGAACTCATTTCGCCCAGCATACGCGTCACCAGGCACCGTTGTAGGCACACGGGCACCGCTCGGGGGTCTGCATCCTCTGCATGCTCCATTCTATGGTTTGTCAACCGAAGTTCTATACCCCTTCAATACCACATCCGGCATCTGGGTCTTCAACTCCTCCAGTGACCAGAACCCTTTTGGTTTGTCGATGCTGTTGATAATCACCGGCTCGGTGTAGATGCCGATGTTGCCACCCGCGATGTGGAATATCGATCCGCTGACCTCCGCAGCAGCGTCGGTGCATAACCAGACGATCAACGGAGCGATGGCGGCCGCCTCCGGAAAGGTCTTGAACCGGTCGGCTAGGGCTGTTGGCAGTGGAGTGAACTCACCGGTGCCTTCTTTTTCTTTGAGCAAGGCCACTACTTCATAGGAAGCACGGGAAGCAGCCGTTGGCGAGTACAGGTTGCAGGTTATTCCATATTGCCAGAGTTCTTTGGCCACAGCCCGGCTCAGGCCTACCACTCCGGCGTTAGCTGCGCTGTAATTGCAGTGGTTCACCATTCCCGTGAAGGCCAGGGCGGTAGTATTGATAACACGTCCCCACTTCTGCTTCATCATATGAGGTGCGGCATGACGTATTGTATTGAAGTAGCTCTTGGGCTTGTTGCCGGTCACATGGTCCCAGACTTCTTCCGTCATTTCATAGCAGGGCGCGAACTGAAAAGCTCCGGCAACGTTGACTAGGATATCGATCCTGCCAAAACTCTCGATAGCTGTCTGTATCAGCTTCCCGGCTGTTTCAAAGTCCGCCACGTCACCGAAGAA
>Ga0209722_1002685_pt1 | contig 13362 bp, 6 predicted proteins | sample BioC12SIPDNA_2_FD_185745 | JGI IMG/M metagenome (GOLD analysis project Ga0209722, IMG submission 185745) | Anaerobic biogas reactor microbial communites from Washington, USA - Biogas_R1_A C12 SIP DNA (SPAdes) (version 2) | ecosystem: Engineered > Bioreactor > Anaerobic > Unclassified | place... | reverse complement strand
AGCGTGCATGGGAATACTCTGCTCATGGCGGCCGATCCAGGAACGACCAAAGAGGTCGATGGTCTTTGTTCTTGACGGAGGGGGAAGGATGCGGTAGTTTTCCGGACATGCCGCGACGATTGCGAGCTGCCGGTGGCGGATATGCATATCACGTGTTCCATCGAGCCGCGGGGCGGATGCGGATTTTCGGCAAGCAGCGCGACTTTGAGGCGTTCGAGGAGGTGATTGCGGAGGCCAAAGAGCGGTTGCCGATGCAGCACGTGCAGTTTCCGCAGACGGAAGTGGAACTGGAGGCGTTGCGAAGGTCCGTGGCGTACCGTTTGGCGAGGCGACCTGGCAGGCGCGGACGGCCAAGAGGTTGGGCCTGGAATCGACGCTTCGCCCTCGGGGTCGGCGATGGAAGACAGACCCCAAGCCATAACAAAGACTATCGACCCCTTTGTTCGTCCCTTGAGCGTTTGCCGAGGTGTCAAGGTCAGCAAATCCGATCACTGGAAATCGAGGTATCCGGTATGACTGCGCATGACAAGCACGATTGCGGTTGTTCGTCTCCGGGTTGCTGCGGTGTCCGAGTGGCGGGCGTGACCCGGCGGAGCTTCATGGCCGGCGCGGCCGCTTTGGGCGGGGCGCTGTGTGCTGCTTCGGCGACTCAAGCGGCGGCGGGGCGCACCCGGCCGGCACCCCTTCCACCGAGACCGCTGCGGATGCAGCCGGTGCTCGTCTACAAGATAGCACAGCGGCGTCAGGGTACGAGCTGGCGGACCTGGTCGGGGCTGATCACGGAGGCGCACGCCGATGAGGAGCGTGCCCGCATCCGCGAGGAACTCCAGGCCATGGCTGCCAAGGCCGACTTCGCGCTCGAGGTGCTGCCGCTGGCGAGTGTCCGCGACAGCGAGGAGGCGAAGCGGGTGGCCGCGGCCGATCATGACGGGATCATCCTCTACCACGCGACCGACACGGGCAACCCGTACGGCGGCATCACCACGCTGATGGACCTGCTCGACCCGGCCAAACTCAATGTCGAGTTTGCGCGGCACCGGAGCGGTCCAGCCTACCGCGGCTACATCTTCACCCATCCCCAGTTGTTGCGGCAGCGAACCGACGAGTTCCAGAATCCGGGCAACATGAACGTGCAGGACGTGGTCGTTGACGACTGCGACGAGCTGCTTTGGCGGCTGCGTGCGCTCAACGGGGTGAAGGGAATCCGAGGGAAGCGGATCGTGTGCATCGGCGGTGCCGCGGGCTGGGGAGCCGATGGACGCGAAGCGCCCGCCCGCGCCGCCGAGCGGTGGGGCATGGAGTTCGCCGAGGTGTCTTACGAAGAGCTCGGTGCGCGGATTGCCGCCGCGCGTGGCGACCGGGCTCTTGTCGACCGGTGCGCCGACGAGGCCCGGGCCTATCTCGAAGCGCCCGGCGTGACCTTGTTGCCGTTCCAAGACGAGCTTACCACGGCCGAGTTGTTGGCGGGAAAGGGAAGGAAGGAGACTCTCGGATCGATGCGCGGGTTTGTGGAGCGGGCCTTTCTGCTGCGCGAGGTGTTCGGCGACCTCATGGCCGAGCACCAGACCGACGCCGTCACGGTGGCGCAGTGCATGAGCGCGATTCTCCCCGTCGCTGAAACCACGGCCTGCCTGACGCTGAGCCTGCTGAACGACTCGGGCTGCCTCGCCTTCTGCGAGTCGGATTTCGTTGCCATTCCGTCGGGCATTCTCCTCCATTCCATCGCGGCCAGGCCGGTCTTCTTCTGCAACCCCACGTTCCCTCACAAGAACATGGTGACCGTCGGCCACTGCAGCGCACCTCGCAATATGGACGGAAAGAACCTGGAACCGGTATTCATTCGTACCCACTTCGAGTCGGACTACGGCGCGGCGCCGCGAGTCGAGATGCGCCGCGGCCAGAAGCTCACCGTGCTCGTTCCCAACTTTGCCAACAGCCGGTGGCTCGGATTTCGGGGGTGCATCCTCGAACAGCCGAAGCTCGACGTTTGCACCTCGCAACTGGACGTCGGCATCGACGGCGATTGCGCCAAGCTGGCCGATGAGATGGGCGGCTTCCACTGGATGCTCTGCTACGGAGACTACCTGAAGGAAACGGGCTATGCCTTGCGAAAGGCCGGCATCGAGTGGCTGAACCTGAGCGAGAAGGGCACGTGAAGGCGTGCCCTGGCACTCGTCCAGCACCACACCGCAGCGCTTTCGGCCAGCCGCGCGCACGGGATCAAGTTTTGGCAGCTTACTTTCTGACTTCTGTTGCACTTGAATCAAGTTTTGGCGACTCGACGCGAGACCCTTCCAGTGCGTGAATAGTCGGCATCGCGTCCCTGGATTCATTGATGATGCTGGCCTCGATCATGGACTTCCCATGCCCAGGCCGTTTTTTCGGGAATGGTCAACGGGTGATCCGGACGTCGCGGCACGGTTGACGATGTTTTCGTTATGTTCATGGTTTCGTCGACCGCCAAATGCGTGGCCTGCATCTCTTCGCCTTTCAGGCCGTAATCGGCCAGGTCCAGCGCCGCGCGGCAGGTGATCGGCCGGCTGGAGACGTTGACGGCGAAGAAGACGACCTTGTTTTCGTCGGGCAATCGCCACGCACCGGTGTAGACGGCCGGGTGCTCCACCCACCAGTCAGGCTTCCAGCGCCAGTCCGCCCGCACGATGGGGATTTCTCCCAACGGTTTGGGAGGGCGGGCCATGCGGCCGGCGTAGAAGTAGCGTCGCAAGTGCCAACGCAAGGCGATGATCTGTTTGATGAATGCAGCGTTTTCCTTCTGATCGATGATGCGGGGATGAAACCAGCCTATCTGCTCGCCGTAGACAAGCTGCTGCGAGGCCTTCATTCGCGTCGCCAAATCGTCGTCGTTCAGTTCCCCGCGATAGGCGCGGCCGAACATCTGGATGGAGCCGCCGTAGACGGCGGGGAAGACGGGCTGCTGGTCTTGGGATTGCCAATGCCAGGTCAAATAACCGTCGAACTCTCGGATGAAGGGCTCGGCGTTGCATTCCGTGGTGATCATGTGGCCGGAGGGCATATCCTTGCGGATCTTTTCGAGGCCTTGCCGGTAGCCGGAAACCCACCAGTTCCCGCCGCCGGTCGGGTGACCGTGCGAACGGTCAAAACACAACACCGGCTTGGCGGCCGCCACCTGGTCAATGTAGACGCCTTTCGTGCCGCACTGGTTCATCAGACGCAGAACCGTTTCGCAGATCTTCTCTTGCCAGATCGCGGTGAACGGGCACATCACGGCCAAGCGGACCGTCTCGCCATCGGCCTGCTTGCTCCGGTAGGTCTCAAAGAAGGGTTGTCCTGCTTCGTCCTTGGCCGCTGCCGGCAGCGCGACCGAGGTGAACTGGAAATCCTCGACGCCGCGGTCGTGCGAATCCCACAGCCGACCGTTCATATACGGCATTACGTAGATGTCTTTCTCCTGCAACCTGGCAACGGCTTCCGCAAATCCCGGCTTGGCGGGGAAGTAGTGTGGATAGTCGTCGTTGAAGGGGATTTCATGCCAGTTATACCAGTGAAAACCGACGGGCACGCCCACGGTCTCGGCAAATCTCTCCACGTCGGGCATGACGGCTTCCGGCGAACCGCCGGCCTTTCCGTAAAGTCCCCAACGCTCGCCGGTCTTGCCGTCCAATCCGGATATGATCCAGACCGGCAGTTCCCGCATCCATTGGGGCGTGTCGGCGCGGCCTTCGGGTGCGAGTTGCGGATACCACTCGGCTTCGGCGACCCATTCGCGGTAGATCATGGCCGCGTCGAACCAGTCGCCTCGCAGGAGCTGCCACACGGCCCGGCCGGAAAGCGAAAAACCGTTTCCTGCCCTGTCCATGTCTTCCGCCGGATGGTCGAATTTCAAGACCAGCGAGCGGCCGTCCGAACGGGCTTTGGCCGAGATCGTCTTGGTCGCGCCCAGCGGATCGTGCATCGAGAAATACAGGCCCGGGACGGCCTTGGCCTGTGAATCAGAGCCGTAATAGGCCATGAGCTGCATCGACAACGACCAACCGCCGGGATAGAGCCCGGCATAGTTGGCCTTTTTCGCACACGGATTACGTTTCACCTCGCCGGCTGCGCTCGGAAACAACAATTCCGATTCCGCGCCAAGATCGGCCAGAGCGACCTGTGGAAACGCTACCCGACGCAACGCCCAGGTCTTCTGGTCTTCGCCGGTTTCGACCGCGAGATCCCATGAGATCCGGCTCTTCGACGAGTCGAGCGAAGCCGAGGCCTTCACGCGGATCGCCGCCGCTTCCGGGCCGAGATTCTTCGCGCCACTCCAGCGGACAGCAAACGGCTTGTCGCCTTCCGCGGCGTCGATTTCCACTTGCGTCCAACCCGTCTCGGACGTGATGGAAACGTCTTCTTGCGTGCCGGTCTTTCGCAGAACACACTCGAAGAACGCGGCGCGATCCTCGGCGAGCAATTCCCTCCCGGTGGCCTTATCGACGATGCTCGTCAGCGATGCGCCGTCGTCGCTGCGGGTGAACTTCAGCACAAGATCTCCCGCGTCGATTGTCGTTTCGATCGTTGACTGTGCAAATCCTGATGAGTTGCCGAAGAGCAGCAACGACATAACAACCGAAAAGACAAGCCGGTGATTCATGATGCTCAGCCTTTCTCAACGTGTTCTGAAATGCTGTCCGAAGGTCCCCGCGGCGTGCCAGATGCTCGTCGAATCTGGCTGCAATGACTGATTCCATCATCGTACCGGCAGACTTCCCAGTTGTCGAACAGCTCCGGTCGGAGGGGAGCGAGACGAATGAAGGGGTGGGGAGTCTTGTCCAACCACTGGCATTTTGTCGTCTGGTCGCGTGGCGACGGCGACCTGCCGGGGGAGGTTTGCCTGTTCGGCTGTGCGGTGCTGGCGGTGATTGGGATGGTGAAACACTCGTGCCGAAGCTCGGTGTGTGGGGCCCAGGGATAATTGGCGTGGAGACGGACGATTGCGGCAGTCGCGGCGGTGCGTGCCGGGAGTGGTGTTGTTCCTGGTTTTCATTGATCGAGGTCGAATGCGGCCCCTGCTGGTGTGGCGTTTTGGTATCTATTCAGCCATCTGAAGTAGCAGAGCTACCGGTCGGAAGGCGGGCAACGTGGGATGAATTGGGAAAGCGATTCCTAGCATCTGAGCGTGTTCGGATCTGACGGAGGTTCCGCCGCCTACCGACCTTTCCAGCTACTCCACTTGGCTGAAGTGTTACGCGTTTTGTTATTTACAGTTGCGAAATGGTTGCGGGCTGGGTTGGCGGTTGGTGCACTTGTCGATCGATTGCTCCATCGAACGGCGATGGTTATCGTGTTGCGGCATAATGGGTTACGGCGTCGTCGGATGCGCAGAATCATTTTGACTACCATGCAGAATGGGGGTGTGAGCGTTCGGCGACTTTCGGGCTAAGTGTTTGTGGTTATAGAAGTTGGGGCGATGGCCAGAGTGGTCGGCGTTGAGGTGGTGAGAAATGACGGTGAAAATCGGGCCGGTGCAGGTGGTGAACGGGGAAGGATCGGGGGACGCTAATAGACGGTAATCGGCGCTGATCTTGTGGGATTTGGTTGGTCAACGAGTGATCGGTTTTGCCAATATCTGGGGTGGCGGGGGCGTTCTCTTGGGTGCGGTCGATACGGTGGCGGATGCGCTCTTTGCATTGTTTGCATTGTTACCATAGATGGCGGGCAGGGGAACGGATGGCAGGAAGATCGATGACAGGAAGATCTGGAGAAATGGAGCGATGAAGGGGCTGTGGGCGTCAGGGCGTGGTTTCGGGAGCGGTACATGTGTACATTATATGGATTTGCCCGGGTTTTTCAAGAGGAAAGTTGAACAGGCCGATTGAGGGGGTGGGGCTGGGCTGTTGCTCCCTGTATCGGTCGCTCCATGTGGCGACTGCCGTACGGTAACGGGTTCTGGCGAAGAAAACATAAACACAGAGGCACAGAGAACACGGAGGGGACTCGCGTAAAGGCGCAGAGACGCGGGGGGGTGAAGGACGAACGAAAGAGGAGGAGGCAGGAATCCGAGGAGGGAGGAAGACTATTCTCGGCTTGGCAGCGAGTGGTTTCCGCGACACGGACCAGTCAATGGCAGTGCCGGCAAGTGGATCCTTGTGCTGCTCACGATTTCTCTGCCAGCAAGCAGGTGGCCGCGTGCAGGCTCTACATCTCGCGTTCGATCCAGGGCGGGGGTCGACGGACATGAAGCGATCTTGTGTAAGTAGACGACATCATATCGGCTTCTTCATCAAGAACTGTGAACAAAGACACCCGAGCCCTTTGATCGTCCTTTCTTTCAGACACTATTCGGACCACGGTCTTGACAAGAGTTGGGTTCCCCGCTCAACTGCGTGCAAGTGTCGGCCATCACGATCGCACTACGTACTTCAGTTCAGGAGGAAGGTGTCCCGATGGATACCCCCACATTGGACCTGAAGACCGGTCTAAAAATGCACCAACAGGGGGATCTGGCCGGTGCGGAGGCGGTGTACCGTTCCATTCTGGAGATCGATCCAGACCATGCCGGTGCATGGCATCTGCTTGGTTTGGTCAGTTTTGCGAAGAAACAGTACCGGCAAGCGAGAACGGAAATCCAGCGGGCGCTTGCAGTTTGCGACACGAAGGCGGTCTACTGGAGTAACTATGGGGCGGTTCTGCGCGAGTTGGGGCTCGCCGAGGAGGCGAAAAGGGCTTGTGAGCGTGCGCTGTCCATTGCCCCGCGATACCCTGACGCGTTATCGAATCTGGCGCTCTGCCTGAGGGACCTGGGCGAGAAGGACCGCGCTTACCACGTGTTCCGCGAGGTGCTGGTCATCGATCCGGACCACCGGGACGCGTTGCAGCATCTGGCCGGCCTCTGCCAGGATCTGGGGCGTGGGGACGAGGCAATTGAATTGTGCAATCGCCGCGTCGAAAAGGCGCCTGACGACGTTGAGGCCTGGTGCGCTCTGGGCGACCTGTGTATGGCGCAGAAACGTCTGGCGGCGGCCGTTCGCGCCTTTCAGAAGGCGGCGTCGCTGACGCCGGAGAATCCCCAGGTTCATCTGTCGCTCGGCAAGGCCCTGGCGGCGCACGGCAAGGTTCCCGATGCGCATGTCACGTTTGCGGAAGCGGCTCGGCTACGACCGGATCGGCCCAGTTGGAAACACCGCCACTTGGGGTACTGGCCGCAGGTGTTCGGCGATCAGGCGGCCGTCGATCAACAGTTTGTCGATCTCGATCGGCAGTTGGACGAGGCGAGGCGGGAAGGATTCGAGTTTGATTGGCGCCGGTGCCTGGAGGACGGCTTCTGCCCCCCGTTTGGGTTGACTCACCACGGACGGTGCTGTCGTGCCCTGAAGGAGAAGTATGCTGGCCTGTTCGCTCCGCACTTTGCCCAGGTCCGCCCGCGGCAGCAACGTTCGGACCGGCTGAGGATCGGTTTTTTGGTGACTGCGGGTCGAGAGGCGGGATTCTTGCGCGACATGGCCCAGATTGCGGCCAGGCTCGACCCCGTGCGATTTGAGGTCGTCGTCATTTGCTCGCGAAGCGGAGTCGAGCAGTGCCGGAAGGCGATTCACTCGCCCCACGTGGATTGGCTTGGCTATCCGCCGAGTTTTGAAGCGGCGGTGGCGGCGATTCGGGCCGTGAGATGCGACATCATCTATCACCGCCAGATTGGGACGCACGTAGACAACTACTTTTTCCCGTTCGCACGGCTGGCGCCCATCCAGTGCACGGGGTGGGCCACGCACGGTACGACGGGAATTGGGGCGGTGGACTACTACATTTCGTCGGACCTGATGGAAGCCGAAGGCTCGGAGAACCAGTACACCGAGCGGTTGTTCCAGTTACACAATACGTTCCCGACCTACCAGGTTCGCATCGCGAGGCCGCGGCCCAGCTCGCGCGAGGAATTCGGGCTGCCCAGCCGGGGTGCCATTTATTTCTGCCCGCAGCGAATCGAGAAGCTGGAGCCGGCCTTCGACCCCCTATTGCGGGGAGTGCTCGAAGCAGACGGTACCGGCACGATCTTGATTCTCAAGGGTCGCCATCCGGCGGCGTTCGCCGAGTTGGTTGGCCGGTTCAGGAAGACGTTGGGACCGGCGGGCGTCGATCGCGTGGCGTTTGCGCCAAATCTTCCGGCCAGGGATTACTACCGGCTGTTTCAGTTGGCCGACGTGATTCTCGACGCGCCCCACTACAGCACGAGCCTCACCGGTTTCGACGCTTGTTCGTTTGGAATACCGATTGTGACCTGGCCGGGGCCCAGGAAGGTGGAGCGTTACGCGCAGGGGATCTATCGCAAGCTGGGGATCGAGGGTCTCACGGTCGGGAGCGCTGAAGACTACGTGGCGACGGCAGCGCGGCTCGGGACCGACCCCGACCTGCGCCGTCATTTCGGCGAACGGATTTTGGAGCGGAGCGAGGTTCTTTTTGAAGACGAGGAGGCAATCAGGGAGCACGAGCACTTTTTTGAGTATGCGTGGGGGCAGCGCGACGCGTTAGGCGAGTAGGAATCAGTCCAGAACTGTGCGAGACGTCAGCCTTTGCTGCGGTTCGCACCACAACGGCAAGGGGAGATCATTATGCTGAGGAGTCATACCAACAAGCGCGGCTTTGCGACCCGAATGATCGATCTGTTTCGGACTCGGCGGAGCGGAAGGACGGTTCCGGCACGGGGGCGGCGGCTTTCGCTGGAGCCGCTCGAGACGCGGACGCTGCTGGCGATTGTGAGCATGAGCGTGGACGAGAACCCGTGTACGGTGGTGGAACGGGAGGGAGGAAGTTGCGTTCTTACGTTTTCGGTCGAGGCGGAGGAAGGAGAAAACCTGCAACAAGCGGGCGACGTCCGCGTGTTCTACAGTGTGAGCGGCCTCGAAGAGTATGAATACTGGGACAGTGGATGCCCGGACGGTGGTAACGTTCTGATCATGGCGAGCGCAGAGCAGTATTCGGCGACGGTCACGGTGACGTTTCTCAACGACGCGATTGCCGACGATCACAAGCTATGCGAGATTGCTTTGACGGGGGCTGAGTCGGCGGACCCATTCGGGGGCGGCGGAGGAGAGTGTTGCTGTGGCGGAGGAGAGTGTTGCGGTGGCGGGGGAGGGGGTTGTTGCGGTATCAGTTACACGATCGCGGAGAATCAGCCGACGGCCACGGTCACGATCCTGGACGACGACGCCTGGGCGATTCAGGTGGAAGCGGACTCGCCCAACGAGATCGCGGAGCGGGACGGCGTGTCGGGCTACACGATTTCGCGGGTGGACGACGGCACTGGGCGGAGCGGGGACACGACGTATGCGATTGCGGTGGATTTCACGATGGCGGGCGATGCGGACTACGGGCTTACTAACGGCCTTGGCGGGATGCTTTCGCCTAGCTGGAACGAGGATACAGATCAGTGGGAATGGCATGTCACCATGCCAGCCGGGGGTGGTGGCGTGGAGGTGGGGCTGCAGTCGCACAATGACGCCGTGAAGGAATCGGACGCGGACGTGACGTTATCGATCGTGAGTGCGAAGAGCGTCAATGGTGCCGGTTGCTTCTGCGGCTCTTTGTACTACGGCCCTGACGGAACCTACGGGCAGACGGGGCCGGAGGCCACGGTGACGATTCTGGACGACGACCATTGGGCCATCGAGGTGGAGCGGACGTCGGCAGAAACCATCGTGGAACGCGGGCCCGGGGATGTTGGCTTCACGGTCACGCGGGTGGATGACGGAACCGGGCGGAGCGGGGATTTGAGTTATGGGGTTTTGGTCGATTTGGCGATGTCGGGTCTGGCCGAGCAGTACACCGACTATAATCTGAGCGACGACGGCGGCTACCTGGCCATCTACGGCGACAAAACCGTGATTGAAGACGGCGATACGACGGCCACCTTGAAGCTGACGCCGGAGAACGATCACAAACGGGAGCCGGATGAAGATGCCGTGATCAGCGTTGAGAACGGCACGAGTTTCGGGTTGACGGGGGGTGTTTATGGGGCTGATCCATCGCAAGGCAGCGATTCGGTGACGATTCTGGACGACGATTGGTGGAAGGTGGGGATTGCTGCTTCTGCAGGCGATGTGGCCGAGCCGGACGACGACAGTTGGGCGATGTACGACGGCAAGTTCACGCTTACGCGCACGAAGGACCGGGATGTCGCCTACGAAATGGATACCTCCTATGCGTTGCAGGTCAAAGTGCAGATTTCGGTGCCTGATCCGTTGGCCGACCCGCAGACGATCGCGACGTATGGTGTGGACTACTCCCTGTGTCCGGGCACCGTCTATGAGGGGGAAAATCCCGGAGAGTTGTTTGCCACGTTCGTCATCCCTCAAGGGGCAACGACCGAGCCGATCGACATGTCGGTGTGGAATGATGCGAAGCCCGAGGAGAATGAAGAAGTCACACTTGCGGTCGTGGGCCCCGCGCCGGGTGCCGGCGATCCCCAGTTCAACGTGGACGGCGCCGCGGCGTCCGCGACGGTGACCATCGAGGACAACGATCACTGGAGCGTGACGTTCGAGCGAGGAGCTCCGAGCGGATCGGAACCGAATGCGATCGAACGGCTGCCGGGTGTGGTTCAGGACTACGGCTACTACCGAGCGACCCGCTTTGACGCCAACCCGGGGGACGACTACAAGGCCAGCGATCGTACCTACCCGATTTCCCTTACGTTCGAAACGACGGGCACGGCGACGTTCAACAGCGATTATACCTTTACTGCACTCGCTGACACCGTGCCAGGCGGAGATCTGGAGGTCATCGGCGGTCCCACCCAGGGCTCGCCCGTCGTGCACGGCGGCGTAACCTACGACACCTGGGCCACAAGCATTCCGATTGGGCTATCGGAGTCGTATGTCCGCGTGAACCCGATTTTCGACTGGCTGGACGAGGGGGAGCCGGGGAACCGCAGTGCGGCCGCCGATCCGGACGACGAAGCGAACCACGGGGAGTATATCGATGGTTCGCTGGTGACGGCCGGTTGGAGCGGGAAGCCGTCGACCTACGACGCGGTCGTCCCCACTCCGGCGGAGAAGAAGCGAGTCGTTATCCATGACGGAGGAATCATTCGGGCCCGAACGGACTCGGACAACGACGGCGATCTGGATGCGGACGATGACGAGAAGGAAAAGGACGCGAACTCGCTGGGACGCGTGATCATGGTAAACAACGACCAGGACGGGGCGAACGAAAACGATAGGGCTCAAACGACGTTCTATGTCTGGCTGGACTCTCTGACCCCGGAAGCCGCTCCGGTGTTGGTCGACGTTTACGTGCCGAATGCTCTCAAGCTCAAGATGTGGGACGCAGCGGCCGGCGGGGCCGAGCTACCGTTCGGCCAGGATGTGAACCCTGCTGACGGGCGGATGGACGAGGGAACGCGGCTTGTAACGCTCGACGCGACTACAACGTCGTATGATGAGACGGTGTATGTCGAAGCGACCGACTACGACGCCGGTCGGCTGACGCTCAATTTGTGCGCGGACGTGGTGAGCGGCGGGCCGGACGGTAGCGACCCCACCTATTACACGACGCTGAAGATCGACGCCTTGGCGATGGCCTTTAACCATGATCCGGCCGACAATTCGGGCGCGGATGGGCTCAATCTTAGAAGTAGCTATACGGCTGGCACCGAGCACGCGGCCCCGGAATGGGTAACTGGTCCCGCCCTGCCTTATCCTTCGCCACGCCCCAATGATGGCCTGGTTGAACAGAACACAGTTCTGTACCTTGCGGGACAAACCGTCACAGTGGGCGGCCGGATTGTCGTCGACACGAAGTACGAGGGTATGGCGATCAAAATCGAGGCAACTGTTACTGGAGGGGCGATTGGGGGGCTTGGAGAAGTGACGTTCATCGTGAACGCGAACGGCGTGTTGGAGCCGCAGGCACCGGCGACGGGCAAGGCGGTCAACGGAGTCGATGACTTCGCGCTGTTCGATGCTTCGAACCCGACGAGCACGGTAATTCGGCGGGAGGAAGCCCGGTTCTATTGGGAAATCACCTACATCGGCGCGAGCATCACTGAAGGTAATGCTACCGGCTCAAACGAGGCCGTTGTTACCGATCCAGTGCTGATGTACACCGTCTTGGGTGTGTGCTCGCCCTGGGACGTGAGCGATGACGCCACGGACAACAGGCATCAGCCGTGGGCTTCAGCCTTGAATTTTGCTACCGCCTCGACCCTGGGAAACGCAAGCGGCCAAGATGCAAACGGCGCGCTGGACGCAATCACGTTTTATGTGTACAACAACAGGCTGTATAATGCAGCGAACAACTATAGCGCCGGCAGCGGCGGTTCATGGGCCGCCCCGGCCGGCAACGGCCCATTCAACTACACTGGCTATATCGCCAATTCTGCGGGCCATGAGAACTGTCGAGATTCGGCTGTAGGCCTTTCCATAACTGCACGGATTCTAGGAATTCCTCTCAATTCTGTGCATAGAACTTCGTTCATCGGCTACAATTACCACTGCTACACTGTGTGGAGCGGTTCCGTGTGGGACTCTTGCCCCGCAATTACACCATTCTTCTCTGGGACAGCGCACGCCACTTACGTAGCTGCGGGGGCCCCAGGCCCAACATCAGTCGAAACAGTAGAAGTCTGGCAGATAGAGTAAACGAGACCGCAGAAGAAAACCACGAAGTGGTTTTCCGGCAGCCGGCAAGTTGGAAAACGGAGGTAGATGAAATGAGGATTGCCTGTGTAGTTGCCGTGCTCTGCGCATTGGGATGTTCGCAAGATGACGGTCCAAGTGTAACCGACAATCTGCACCAACCTGTAACCAGCAATAAACACCAACCTGTAGCCGACAATCAGGAACAACAGGAGCCTGCCTCTGTGACTTTGGAAAACGTCGTCTATTCCCCCGGCGGCTCCCCGAGCCAGCAGCCTCTTATGTGCCTACCCGGCAAAGATTTTCCTGAGGGGCGTGAGATGACCTTCAGAGATCCAGAATCCGGAGAGTTCGTTCATGCCGTGTTTCCTGAAGCCGCAGCGGCACCGGAAAGTCTCGAAGGCAGTTTTGTTCTGCATGGTCATTACCAACGCATACAGAACTGGGACGCCTTCAAACCCACAGATGCTACCAAGCTGATGAAGATACCCCCCGAGGATTACCGATACTTTGTCGTTTCATCATGGGAACATAGAGAGTGAATCGGGCCCCTCGAACAACGGGGAATTCCGGGAATTCCGGGGGAAGTCTGGGGACACGAACCAATATTGTCATACTAGGCACGATGTGTCAGTTTCGCCGGCATGGCTCGCTTAGCAAGATTGGTCATTCCGGGTCTGCCGCATCACGTAAGGAGAGCGCGGGAACCGTCGGCAGCAGGCGTTTTTCTGTGACGAGGACTACTCGCCCTATTTCGAGCTGATGGCGGGGCTAT
>Ga0209722_1002683_pt1 | contig 13365 bp, 9 predicted proteins | sample BioC12SIPDNA_2_FD_185745 | JGI IMG/M metagenome (GOLD analysis project Ga0209722, IMG submission 185745) | Anaerobic biogas reactor microbial communites from Washington, USA - Biogas_R1_A C12 SIP DNA (SPAdes) (version 2) | ecosystem: Engineered > Bioreactor > Anaerobic > Unclassified | place... | reverse complement strand
CTATCCTCCATGGCCTCGTCCCGGCCCCAGCCGGGAAGGCGTCCTTTCGGACACACAACACTGTAGGATAGACCCGTTTTCATCGGATTTTCCAGCCTGCTAGCAATGCTGGCTTTTCAGTTTGAGTAAGTTACTAAGAAGCGGAAAGCCAAGAGTGGAGAACGGTATCCGACGCACGCCGGGAAGTGACCGGCGTGCGTTTTTTTCTTCCGGGAGCCCCGGACGCATCTCCATGATCTGAAGCGAGATGCGCCCATGCGGACGAGTCTGATCGGCGGCCGCAAGGCGTCCGATGTTGGGGGATACTGCGTCGAGTGCCGCCGCCATGGGCTACAATTACCGAGTGGCCGAAGGCATGCGCGGTCTGCATGGCAGCGGCGGTTTTTCTGCGGTTGAAGCTCCCTGCGTGATCATGTTTCGACGACTTAACGACTACGGTACCGAGATAAGCGACGGGCTGGCCATGATAGTTGCCGGCGTAGCGGTATGGGCTGCTCGAGCAGTCGGGCTGCCGCCCACGATCGTCAATTTCTGGATCGGCGTTGTCTTCGTCCTTGCCGGCCTGATCGTCGTCGAGGGCCGGCGGATTCAGTCGAGGAACAAGGAGGCTGGGGCCAGCGTGGTTCGGTGGGGATTCTGGCTCTTCTCGCTGTGCGCAGGCGTCTTCGTGGCACACAACACGGTGGGGCTGGCCGGTTCGTAATGGGGCCGCCGAAGGAGCCCGTTGAGATGACCTGGACTAATCCCGGCGGGCGTTGATCTGCTCGTAGCGGCGCTGGTTGGCGTGCCAGGCCTTCCATTGATCGATGTTGAAGCCATAGCTCTGGCCGGTCAACTTGACCAGGGCGTCGAGCACGGCGCGATTCTGTGCGGGGACCGAGACGATTCTGTCGCTCCCCCCCGCGGAGAAACCGGCGTTGCCGCGGTTGTCGAAACCGGCGTTTGTCTGGTTCGGATCCCCCTGCTTGATGCGAACCTTGTGCACAGTGACCAACGATCGGATCAGCGGGCCGACGGCGGAGGGATCTTCGAGATATCCCAGGGCGAACGCCGCACCGTTGACCACGGCGTTATCTTTGCTGTTCAGAAGTCCAACGAAGTACTCGACGGCAATGTGCTTTCCCTTGAGGTGATCGAGGCACGTATAGCGCAGGTCTTCGACGGGTTCCTTCGTGTAGGCGACCGCGAGCACCATGGCTGCCGGGTCCGTGCCTATGTTGCCGAGGGCGTCGAGGAGGAGTTCGCGCCTCTTGGGATTCGATTCATCCTCAAGTGCCTTTCCCAACGCCCCGATTGCCCCCGGATCGCTGATGGATAGAAGCGCCCGGCGGGCCTCGGCGGCTCCGTTGCCGGAGGCCAGCTGGTCGCGGTACGTCTTGATCTGCCGGATCCAGTCATTGTGGACCCTGGTCCCGGCCCGTTCCTCTTCGATCAATTGGACCTCTTGCACGGTGCGCCACTGGCCTTCGAATTCGACGTAGCCGCGGCGCTGATAGAGCTGGTCGCGAGTAATCCAGCGGCCGTTGCGGCGCATGAATCCCAGAACTCGGCGAGCCTCTTCGTGCTCCGGATCGAGCTGGAGGATTCGGTTCAGGTGGCTCTCGCGCTCGGCGACGAGCGCGTTCTCGCGGCACCATTCGGCGATCTTCCACTGATCATCGACCGTGTCGGCGAAGCTGGGCCAGATCCGCTCGTACTCGGCCACTTCAGGTCGCCGCTGCTCCACTTTGGCAACCTGGGAATTGTCGATCTTGAAAACCACGCCTTCCGCCGTGCGGACGACGTAGTCCGTTCTCGGGATCTGATTTGGATTGAGCAGCTCGCCGCTCACCTGCCCTCCGTCTGCCAGAGAGAACTCTTCCCCCGCGGCAACGGCAGGTTGCCAGATCCCCAAGAGCGGCAGAAGGGCAATCAGAATACAGGCCGTTCGCATTGGATCGCAGCGTGTATGAGGAGGACAAACGGACTCGCGGACCATCTTCTATTTTAGGAGCCCTTGGGCCTTGCGGCAACGAAAATGCTCGGGCAGCGTGCGGCCTGGGCCGGTCGTGACGGTCCTGAGGCATGAAATCGCCCGGCCCTTCGCGCTTGAACCTCTCCCTCGCCGGTGTTACGGTGGTTTCCGCGCGACCGTCCGCCCGCACGGCCCGATGTTGGAGAATAACACAATGCGCCGCCCCACGATCTTCCCTTCCCCCCAACGAGCGTTCTTCCTCCTGCTGCCTCTGCTCGGCATGAACTGGGCGACGCCGGGGCCAGGACTGTCTGCCGCGGACCGCCCCAACATCCTGCTCATCGTCACCGACGACCAAGGCTATTGGGACCTGGGTGTCACGGGCAATTCCGACATCGAGACGCCGAACATGGACTCGCTGGCCCGCGACGGCGTGCAGTTCAGGCGGTTCTACGTTGCCCCGGTCTGTGCACCCACCCGGGCGGGGATCCAGACCGGGCGATATTACCTGCGGACCGGGCTCTACAACACGCGGTTCGGCGGCGACACGATGGGCAAGGACGAGATCACGGTCGCCCAACTCCTCAAGAAGGCCGGCTACGCCACAGGGCTGTTCGGCAAGTGGCATCTGGGCCGATATTGTGGATACCATCCCAATCAACGCGGATTCGACGAATTCCTCGGTCATTACCACGGGCATATCGAACGCTATTCGTTCCCCGACCAAATCTATCACAACGATCAGCCGGTCGAAGCCCGGGGCTACGTGACCGACCTGTTCACCAACGCGGCCGTCGACTTCATCCGGACCCCGCGCGACAACCCCTTTTTCTGTATGCTTGCCTACAACGCGCCCCACTCGCCCTGGCTGCTTGATACTTCCCACTTCGGCCAGCCGGAAGGCGACAAGTTGCTCAAGAAGTATCTCGACAAGGGCCTGGAGATGCGGGAGGCGCGGATTTACGCGCTGGTGGATCGGGTCGACCAGAACCTGGGGCGACTGTTCGCGTTTCTGAAGGAGTCGGGGAAGGAGGAGAATACGGTCGTGCTCTTCATGAGCGACAACGGAGGCGTGAGCAAGCACTTCAAGGCGGGGTTGAAGGGTAACAAGGCGAGTTCTTATGAAGGCGGTGTGCGATCCCCGCTGTTCGTTCGCTGGCCCGGCAAGTTCCCGGCCGGCGGAGTGGTCGAAGGGCAGGCCTCGCACGTCGACCTGCTGCCCACATTCTGCGAACTGGCCGGTGCTGAACGGCCGGCGGATCGCAAGCTCGATGGCAAGAGCCTCGTGCCGCTGCTCCGCGCCGGCAAGGGAGCAACGCACCATCCGTACGTCTATCACACCTGGGATCGTTACTTCCCCAATCCCGACCGGCGCTGGAGCGTGAGCGATCAGCGATGGAAACTCGTTGGGCTGTTCGGCGACCGGGTGCAGCCCGATCCGTCGAAATGGATGCTCTACGATTTGCAGAATGACCCGGGCGAGGAGAAGAACCTGGCGAAGCAACATCCGGACAAGGTGGCCGAATTGCGGGCAGAGTTCGTTCGCTGGTTCAACGAAGTGACCGACGGCGTGACCTACGCACCGATCCCGATCCCGGTGGGCAATCCGGAGGCGCCCGTGGTCGAGATCCAGGCAAGCTGGGGGCAGTGTGAGGGGCCGAACGTCAACTATACCTTCGACGGCTACGATTGGGACACGATCGACGGCTGGAAGCAGCCCGGCGAGAAGGTTGTCTGGAACCTGGACGTACTTGCGGCCGGCCAGTACGAAGTGACCGTGACCTACGGCTGCGCTCCGAGCGGGATGGGCGGGCGATTTTGCGTCCGGGCGGGCGAGGATGCCTCGCTCACTGCGGAGGTCAAGCCGACCAGTAATCCGGAGGTCTTCGAGCGTTTCACTTTGGGAACGCTCCGTCTTCCCGCGGGCAAGGCGCGGTTGACCGTGGAGGCACTCGATGTGAAAGGGAGCGAGTTGATGCGGCTCAATCGAGTGTGGTTGAGGAAGACCGACGTGCCGTCAGAGTAGTCGTCCCCATCATACCCCTCTGATACCTTCGTTTCCCCCTGTTCCAGAAACCGAATCGGCCGCCAAGCCCAAGTAGATACGAGCCGCCAGATCATCGGTTCCAACGTCTCACGTACCGGATGCCATACTCCTCGGCCAGGTACGCCTCGAGGGCTTGACGTTCCGGCGGTGCGAGCAGACGGTCGTAGACGATGATTTCGGCCATGTCGCCGGCGCAGTTCTTGTTGCCGCTCCAGAAGGGAATGGCCAGATTGCCGCCGCTGCCGAATTCCGGCACGACCGGCACTCCGGCAACCGGGTTGCTCAGAACGTCGTCCGTGGCCGCACAGATCGACTCCTTGCCGTCGTGCATGAACACCGAGATCGTCGGTCCTCGGTTTGCCGGGTGGAGGTTGACAACGTTCTCAAGTCCGTTGTATCGGAACGAACCTCGCTGCAAATAGAGCCGCGGGTCTCCGCCCGATCCCCAGATGCCGTTGCCGCACATGCCGAAGCCTTCATCTTCGGCCTGCGTGACCATGAAGATGGTGAAGGCCTTGCCCGCCAGGTTTGCGTTGGCGAAGTCCTTGACGGCGAGCGAGTCGTCCACGCCATCGAAGCGAACGACGGGGCGGCCGTTGGCTGCGTCGACGGCCAACGTCGGCGGCTGCGTGATCAGCCCGTCGAAGGTCTTGTGTGGTTCCGCGATCGCATCCGGTCCGACGACGGCCGACCACTTCCCTACCGGAGCACCGTCCGCCAGGTTCAACGAATCGGCGGTGAGCCAGAGTTTCAGGTTATCTCGAACGGACCGATTGTCGGGCACGGCGGGGATCGGGGCGTCAGACGCCTTGGTGAACGTGGCAGAGGCGACCTCGCTGGTCCGCCCGTCGGGCAACACGGCAACGCACTTGACGGTCGTGCTCTCGGCCAACTCGATGGGGCCTGAGTATTGCGGCGAAGCCTTGGTTGGATTGGTTCCATCGGTGGTGAAGTGCAGGTTCGCGCTGTTTGAGGCCGTGGCCAGATGCACGGTGATCTTCTGGCGATAGAAATCGCCCCGATTCGCCTGGATGCTGGGCTGCCAGACGCCGCTGCCGAGCGAGTTGTCTGGTTCGACGACGAGCATGGCCCACGGAGTCACCACGGGAAGGGACAAAGTCGTCTTGTAGCCGCCGTCGAGCGAAACACACTCCACGAGTTCACCGAAGACCTGACTACTCTCGGCCTGAGCGTGCTTCGTCTTGTCGAACGGTGCCGGCCGGAGTAGCCTCATCTTCAAGGGTCGTTTACCGAAGAACGCTGCCGGATTCAGCGACAACTCCAACGGCCCGGGCTTCTCGGACCAATCGATCAGGTGAATGACGACGGGAGTGTCGGTTTTGCCCGGTAACGCACGGAGCACGGCGCACACGCCCTCGCCGCCGTGCAATTCGATGGGCATGCGATCGCCGAACAAGTCGCAGGAGAGCCCTGCCCCGACGGCGCCGGCGTATTCGTAGCCGTCGAGATACTCGGCTCCGGCGCGGATGAAGCCGAACAGATCGGCGTACTGTTCGGGCGTACCGAAGTAGCGAGGGGCGTCGCCGGGCATGTAGACGTCCCAGGGAACCATCGAGTGGCCGCCGCAGGCGTAGGCCATGGCGATCGTCTGCCGGGTGAGCCGGCACCATCCTTCGAGATCGTCGCGATCGCTCTTCTTCGGCATGGTGACGACTTGACGCCGCTGGAGCGACGTGGCCTGGAGCATGCAGTTGTGAATGAAATCGGGAGTGGCGTGGCGGAAGGAGAGCTCGCCGAAGCACCAGTCGAAGGCCAATTCGACGGGAGTCCAGCGGCGGCAGCCGTTGTTGCAGGAGAAGGCGACTTTCCGCCCCGCATACTCGTTCAATGCCTGGCGAGTTCGCTGGTGAAAAGCGAGTGTGGCGGCTTCCTGAAACTCGGTGAATCGCCGTTTGAGTTCGCCGCCGTCGAAACGCCTGAAATCGTCGCCCACCGGTGCATTCTGGCGGAGCAGCAGTTCGCGGTAGTTGAAGGTCTCGATATCGCCAATTCCCATTTCCGCCCGCTGTTGAGCGGTGGTCGATTCGGCGAGGGTCTTGCGAAACGCCTCCATACAGTGATCGCAGAAGCAGCCGCCCCAGTTGACGGCCGAGCCGTTGCCCTCCGGTTCGTCGCGCTGCATGACCTGGGCCTCGGCGTCGAGGCACGATTTCAAATACTCCATGTAGCGCTGTTCGAGCACAGGATTGTTGACGCACATCCACCAATTGCCCGGCGGGTTCCAGGCTCGCTTCCAGGTGGGGACGACCGGCTCACCTCGCAGATTGACGCAGGCCAGGGCGGCGTAGTCGGAATCGCCCTTCGGCATGACGACGTGCGACATGGCCGACGAGGCGGCGCCGCCGAAGAGGATCCCCTTCTCGCGGCACCGGGCGATGAAATCCCGATCGCGGATGTAGGCCCATTCGAGCCGGTTGACGTGGAAGTCGGAGAGGGCCCGAAACGTGTCGTGCTCGCCTTCATTCGTGCCTTCTCGGAGGGTGAGCGATCGCATAATCACGTCGCTGGCCCTGGGGGCCCCCTCCGGCAGAGGCCGTGGTTGGGCGACCTCGTGGATGCGTTTGGAGGCCTGATTGTCGTTGCTCAAAGCGGCCGACATGCAGACGAGGACCGCCAGCAGACTTGGAAAGATCGATCGCATCATAGCTCTCTTCACCACAGGTCCAACGAGTGCGAAAGGCGCCGTCCGCCACCATAGCCGCTGGCGGGGTGTCGGGCAAGTGGCGGGCGTATTGGACATCGGTCGCGCCAAGTCGGTAGAATGGCAAACCAACCCTGGAGCTGATCGTTCACGCGAAGGGAGCCAATCATGTATCGTCCAGTGAACCTCTGCATGGCCTTGTTGGTCGCGTTGGGGTTGGCGGGCACCGCCTGCGGCCAGGCCGTCGTGCAAGACGACACTACTCTCGTGCTGATGAACTTCGACGGCACCATCCAGCCGGAGTTCACCAAGGGCAGCGGCTCCGTCTCGCTCAGCGGCGGAGAACTTGTGCGCCAAGGCGGACGGTTCGGCGACGGGCTGCGACTTTGCGGCAGAGATTCTCTGGAACTGGTGGGGAACGACGGCAATCTGAATCCGGGCGAAGGTACGATCGAGTTCTGGATCAAGCCCTCCTGGCCCGGCGACGACGAGGAGAAGCACGGGCTGTTTTCCGCCCGGGTGGGCGAGCAGGAATATCTGAACATCAACACGCTCGGCAAAGGCCGACTGGGGATCGCCATGGCGGCCGGCACGGGCGACGAGTTTTGCTGGCGCCGGGCTGACGGCGATACACGCGAGTGGAGGGCCGATACGTGGCACCACGTCGCCTTCTCCTGGGGCGATGGCCGGCTGTCCGTCTTCGTGGACGGAGAACAAGACACGAAAGACGTGACCGATTCGCTCATGCTTCGCGGTCTGCCGGAGACGCTGGTCGTCCGCGGCGTCGACGGCGTCATCGACGACCTGCATGTCCACAACCGGCGGTTCGAGGCAAGCGACGTGGCTAATGCTATCGAGACCGCGATGAACCCGCCGGTGAAGATGCTCGATGCGATTGCCTATCAGGCATCGCAGGGAGTCGAACGCGGCGGGATGACGATCCTGGGCGACGTCGTCCTTCCTCTCGCACTGGGCAACGTGTGCTGTTCTCGGGGACTCGCCGTGGGTGACGGAGGCGAAGTGAGTTTCGATCATGACGGCGGGAAGGGGTGGTTCTGTGCCGCGGTTGGCGTGAGTACCTTCGCTGCTGACGACACGGAGTGTTCCTTCGAAGTCTTGGGCGACGGCGAGCGGCTGTTTGTTTCAGATGCTCGGCGTGGCAGCGACAAGCCGCTGGAGGTGCGTGTCGACCTGACAGGCCGGCGCCGCATTCAGTTGAAGGTTGCCGGGAAGCGGATGCGGAACCGTGAGGCCGTCTGGGCCTTCCCGCGACTGGCGAGATCCGAGGAATCGATCGCCATGCGATGGGGTCAGCCGCTCGGCGAGAAGCGGCTGGACATGTACCGTCGCCAGTTGAATGCTGACAACTATCAATGTGAAATCCGGCCGCCGACGCCGTGGGTCGTTTGTGCCAAGCACTGGGCCGACGACGTCGACGTGACCAAGTCGCCGAGCGTGCTGCCCGCGGATGCCGTCTTGTCGGCCATGGCAGCGCCCGGCGAGTATGAACCGGTGAACTTCATGATTTTCGGGATCGACCCGGGGGCGAAGGGCGTCCGCGTGTCGGTTTCGGAACTGAAAGGCGAGGGCGGCGCGATCGATGCCGGCGCCTGCGATGTGCGGCTTGTGCTGCGGCGGTTGATGCGAGACATCTATACCTTCCCGCCGGAGCGATCCACGGTGGTCTCAAGGTTTCTGCTTCCCAACCAGACTGTTGATGTCCCGTCGGGGACGTTTCGCGAGTATCACATCATCATTCACGTGCCGGAAGACCAGGCCCCGGGCGACTATCGCGGGACGGTGACGATCGCGACCGAAAGCGGTGAGAAACGTGCCCTTCCCGCGGTCGTCCATGTTCGGCCGGTGAAATTGGGTCCACCGGCACCCAACGTCTACGGGATGTACTACCGCTTCCCCAACGAGGACGCCGAGTGGCCGGGGCTCGAACGTGAACTCATCGACATCTACGAACACGGCGGCCGGATGCTCAAGGGCAACCTGGGTGTCGAGTACGCGATGGGCGACGACGGCGTGGTTGCCGACGTGGGCCGCCTCCGACGCGGGCTCGAGCTGCTGGCAAGGCACGGATATGAAGGTCCCATGCCCGTCAGTACCGGAGCCGACACCGTCGCGAGGCTTCTGAGATACGATCCCGTAGAGGACTATGAAGACACGGCGGCGCGAGAGGTCTTCTTTGCGGCCGTGGCGAAAGGGATGAAGGCGTTGGAGCGATTGAATGCCGACTTCCCGCAATTCGAACTGCTGCCGACCCACATGGACGAAGTCCTCGGACGCGACCGCCTGACGCGCTACATTCGGTTGACGAAGGCGGTGCGCCGGGCCACGGATCTGCGAGTCTACATCACGCTCCATAACGACCCCAATCGCGATACGAAACCGCTGCTGGAGCAGATCGATCCCTACGTCGACGTGCGCTGTTTCAACGGCCACGTGATGGACTCCTGGATCCAGGCAGGGAACACCTTCGAAGACCTGCAGAAGGAAATGGAAGCCTCGGGCGACGAGGCCTGGCTCTACCACAACATCCGCGGCTCGTTCTTCCCGGCCGAATGGACGCGGCTCGTTAACGGATTCTACCTGTGGATCAGTCCCATCAAGGTCCACGTGCCCTGGATGTACTACTCGTACCAGATGAACCCGATGGACTCGACCGACGGTCCGGAGCTGCGCGGCGGTGATTTTGCCTATGCCGTTCCGGATCCGGACGACTCGACGGCCATGATTCCCACTCGGCACTGGGAGGCCTACCGGGAGGGAGTTGACGACATGCGCTACCTGCGTACGCTGGAACGGCTCATCGAGCAGAACTCGGGCACACCGCAGGCCGATCGTGCCTGCCGCTGGCTGGGAGAACTCCGCGCGCGGCTGACACCTTCGCACGAGGAGTTGCAGCAGATCGAAACGGAGAGCCCGCTGTTGGTGTGGCTGGCCGCGAAATACGACGGAGCAGATTACGACGTATTCCGAAAAGAAACAGTGCGGCTGATTGCCGACTTACAGGCGTTGGGCATACACTGATGTTTTTCTGTCGAATTCAGACTGTGGAACCAGCCGTGGGGGTTCGATGATACCGTTGGCAACTGTCGCCATCCATCCGGTCGACGCCGCGCTCGTGGTGCTCTACTTCGTTGTCATCGCCGTCGTTGGGCTATGGCTGAGCCGGGGCGTGAAGACGGGCAAGGACCTGTTTCTGGGCGGGCGTTCGCTGCCCTGGTGGGCGGTGGGAACGTCGCTGGTCGTGTCGGACATCGGCGCCAAGGACATGGTGGGACTGGCCGACGACGGGTACCGCTACGGCATGGTGATGATGAACTTCGACTTCATCGGCTGCATCTTTCCGGTGCTGGTGGCCGCGTTTTTGTTCATGCCGTATCTCTGGCTGGCCGGGGTTTACACGATCCCCGAGTACCTGGGGCGGCGCTACAATCGCACGGTGCGAACGCTGTTCGCGTTGATCTGGGGCACGTCGATGGTGGCCATGGTGGCGACGATCTTCGTCAGTGCGGCCACCATGTTCGAACATCTGCTGGGATGGAACTTCTATGTCTCCATCGGAATCCTGACGGTGCTGGTGGGCGTCTACACGACTCTCGGCGGGCTGAAGGCCGTGGTGTTCACTGACTTCGTGTCGTGCATCGTGTTGATTGTGGGGGCGGCGTTGATCTGTATCGTGGGCTTGATTGAAGTGGGCGGGTGGAGCGAACTGCAGCGGCGGGTGGCGGAACTGCCGGGGACGGAGCACCATTTCAACCTGGTGTTGCCGGCCGACGCCAAGGAGTTCTCCTGGCCGTCGGTCCTCTTGGGGCTGGGGTTCGTGGCCGGACCGGCCTATTGGATCGGCAACCAGGCGATCGTGCAGCGAACCCTGGGCACCACCAGCCAGTCGGCCGCTCGGGCGTCGTATATCCTGTGTGCAGCCATCAAGATGGTGTTCCCCATCCTGCTGGTCGTGCCGGGGCTGATCGGCCTGGCCCTGTTTCACGATCAGGTCGGGCCGAAAGACGACCCGAACTGGCAAGGGGGGCAGGTGTTGCCGCTGCTCGTCCAGTTGTTGCCGCGAGGCGTGTTGGGGATCGTGCTGGGAGCGTTCATGGCGGGGGTCATGTCGAACCTGGATTCCTACGTCAATTCGGCCTCCACGCTCTGGGTGAACGACATCTACCGCCCCCTGCTCCGTCCCCAGGCCGACGATCATGAGGTGTTGGTCGTGGGCCGCTGGCTGATCGTCGTGTTTCTCGCCGGCGGAGCAGCCGGGTCGTACTTCGTGCGCCACTATTTCGGGTCGGTCTTCGAGGCGTTTCAGACTTTCCTGAGTCTCTTTCAAGGCGCCTTGCTGGCTCTGTTGCTTCTGGGGATGCTGTTTCGCCGGATTAACGGCGTCGGCGGTGTGGCGGGGATCGTTGTGGGCGTAGGGCTGGCCTTCTTCCTGCACGGCTGGAAGCACCTCGGGCCCGGCTATATGGAGATCTCGTATCTTTGGGTGGCCTGGTGGTCGTTCGTGGCGGCCCTCGTCACGACCGTGATCTTCAGCCTGCTCACCAAACCCTATGACGAAGAGCGGCTGCGGGGACTGGTCTACTCGCTGCCGGATACAGAAAGGGTGCCGCAATGATCGGCCGTCTTGCATTTGCCGCAGTGTTTGCCCTGCTCATCGTCTGGCTGATCGTCATTCCGCGGGACCGCATCGGCCAGGAGGAACGGGTTCCGCCGTGGTGGCGAAACGTGCGAGTGTGGGCGATTGCCATCGCGGCCTCGCAGATCGCGGTGTATCTGTGTTGGGGATGAGCGGCTCGGCGTGCGGCGACTGCCGGGCGGGATTGCGTGTGCGGAAACGGGGGAATGGTGGAATGGTGGAATGATGGGGAAGGCGGCTTGCGCGGTATGAGGAAGTGTGATGGACACTGTTCGCATCATCAGTGAATGCGACCTGACATCTGAAATCGATGCAGCCATTCGGCGGACGCTGGTCCAGTGCTTTCCGAAAGACGTCGAGTTTTTCTCCCGGAACCGGGCCTGGCACGGTTGCGCACCGTCGTACAGTGTCCTCGTGCTTGAGGGCGCGGAAGTGATTGCGCACTTGGGGGTCGTCGAGCGCCGGGTGACGGTCGGCGGCGTGCCGGTCGATGTGGCCGGACTTCAGAACGTGTGCGTCCTGCCCGAGTGTCGCGGGCGGGGCTTGTGTCGAGCCGTGGTATCGGCCGCGATGGATGAGGCGAACCGGCGGGGACTCGACTGTGGTTTGCTGTTTTGTTCGGCCGAGCTGATCCCAGTCTACGAACGATGCGGTTGGCAGTTGGCGACCGGTCGGGCGGTGGTTCGCGTCGACTCCGACGGCGAGGAGAAGCCGTTGCCGGAGGGGAACGTGCCGATGTGGTACCCGCTGAGAATGAGCGTCTTTCCGGAGGGCGGGGTGCATCTTGGGGGGAATGATTGGTGAGGGGGCTTTGAGCTTTGAGCCTTGATCTGTGAGCCGATGGAGTGGCGTGTGCTGGAATACTTCAATGTGGGAGCGAAACTTAGGAAAATCGTATCTTACTCGGGGATTGGGGTTAAGACGGAGAGGCGGTTCTCAATTCTGGCTACAACTGCAAACCAGTGCCGGCCCATCATGGCACGGTCTCCACCGCAACCTCTGCGCACTGCGAACCGGGCGCCATCAGAGCCGACGCTCTCAGACAACGACACGCTACATCTCCAGCAACCCCCGGCTCTTCATCCACTCACCACATCGGGCGGGCCAGGTGCAGCACGGATGTTCGCTCGGTCGGAGCCCGAAGCCGTGGCCGCCCGAGGCGTAGATGTGCATCTCGCCGGAAACGCCCGCCTTCTTCAGGGCCAGGTACATGTAGACGCTGTTCTCGGCGCTGTGGGGATCGTCGCTGGCATGGGCAAAGAAGACTGGAGGTGTCTCCTTGCTCACGCGGATCTCCGGCGCCAACTCAGTACTCTTCTCCTTGAGCAGGTAGGCCGGATAGACCAGCACGGCAAAGTCGGGCCGGCAACTGACCTCGTCGACGGCGTCGATCGGCTCGTAGTTCCTCCGATCGGAATTCGTGGCCGTCGTGGCCGAAAGATGCCCGCCCGCCGAGAACCCGAGGATGCCGATCCGTGCGGGATCGATCTTCCACTCGGCCGCCTTCGACCGCACCAGGCTCATCGCTCGCTGAGCGTCCTGCAAAGGGGCGTCGTGTTTATCGCGGCCCTCACGCCGTGGTACCCGATACTTGAGTACGATTCCCGTCACCCCGATCGAATTCAGCCACTCGGCCACCTCCGTGCCTTCCAGGTCGTAGGCCAGGATGTTGTACCCGCCCCCCGGGCAGATCAGCACGGCCGCACCGGTGTCTTTCTCCGCCGCCGGCTTGAAGACGACAATCGAGGGCTTCGAGACGTTGGTGATCCGCATCACCGGCTTGTTCGGCGTGACGTTCCCCAGCCCTTCCGGACCGATATCCCCCTTCTCGCCGGGCGCGACGCCGGGCCATACGTCCAACGTCATCAGCGGTTCGATGGCGGCCGCCGAACCGGCCAGCAGGAAACACAGAGATAGCAGTGTTGAACTTAACCGAATACTGCTGCATTACCAACACACACGAATGCACTGCTAGCAGTGCTGCCTATAAATGGCTGGTTTCAGGGCTGCTTCCGAATGTTCGGGATGTAACGGTTAAAAGGACTTGC
>Ga0209722_1002666_pt1 | contig 13466 bp, 10 predicted proteins | sample BioC12SIPDNA_2_FD_185745 | JGI IMG/M metagenome (GOLD analysis project Ga0209722, IMG submission 185745) | Anaerobic biogas reactor microbial communites from Washington, USA - Biogas_R1_A C12 SIP DNA (SPAdes) (version 2) | ecosystem: Engineered > Bioreactor > Anaerobic > Unclassified | place... | reverse complement strand
CAGGTTGGAGGCCACCGATTGAGCGCTATGGCCATCCAGCAGCATCTGAACGGCTTCCGCCTTCAACTCGTCGTCGTAGAAACGACGCCCAGAACGACCCTTCCCCCGGCTCGATTTCCTTGTCATGTCACACTCCTTTGCTCCCCAGTATAACGGCTGGAATAAGCACTTGGAGTGTCTGTCAAACTGGAGCCACCTCAGGTCTCGGTGACTACTTCACGGATTGCCTTTTCGAGGATCTCGAACGACTGGAACGAGAAGCAGGAATACACGCGACGGTCTACGGCCTGCACCGCAAATTGTCGAAGAAGTTTCCCTTCGCCATCTATTATCGGATGGAAGGGTCGTTAGTGGATATTGTGGCAATTCTCGATTGCCGGCGCGACCCCGACAGCATTGAGGCACGCCTCGGACGAACCAGCGGGTGACCTGAAGTTGGCAGGCTCGCTTCGGAACAATCGTCCGTGCCACCTGCGACTATGAGCCAGTCACTGGCGACCCCAATGCGGGTCAAGCGCGCAACGTATCATTGATTGGCGCTATGCGCACAAGTCCTGGACCATCGAGACTTGCTAGCCCAGGCGGTAGTTACCCTCTCTCGGTTATCAGCGCGCTGGTAACCTCGGATCTTTCAGGACGACTCGTCTACGCCAATCCTGCGGCACTGAGGGCCTGGGGATACGCTCACCGCGAATGCCATGAGCACCGACCGGGAGAAATGCCTTGAAGTGGGCTGCGACGACTACCTGACCAAACCCCTGGATCACCAGCAGATGCTCCTTTCGGTCGACCGATTCGCTTCGCGGCAACGTGTGGCGCAGTCGGTTTGACGGCGTGTGCGGTCGCTTCGATGACACGTCTCCTGCTACAATTCCGAGAGACGCTCGTGGAGATTAGTCGTAATCCGTTTGCGTTCCACAACTTGGCTTGCATCTTTGGCAACGTTGCCATTAGGCGCGAAAATTGCACCCCTGATGTCCATTCTGCACGGGGTTCGCCCGGGCAATGCTGCGTGAAATGGGCTTCAACTGAGCCGGGAGACGTGAACATGGCCGCTGACAACGCCGACAGAAGTGCCGGGCGAGTCCCCGCTCGAAACGTCTCGGTCCTCCTTTGCCTGGCCATCGGCCTGGTCGGGGGACTGATTGGCGGGATGGGCGCAGGATGGCTGCGACAGGGGAGCGATCCGGCAAACGGCGTCGATCTCCCGTCCATCGCCCTGCTGAACAAGCGTGTCGACGCCCTGTATGCTCGCCTGGATCGCCAAGGGCGTGCCGCCGCAGGCGAGGGCGTCTCGGAACCGGGCGGTACCGGTCTGCCGGACGACCTGTCTCTGCGGATCCAGAACCTCGAAGAGCGACTGACCGCCGCGGAGTCTTCGCTCGCGCGCTCGTCGCCCGATCTCTCCTCCTCCGATTTCGTCACCGCCGACCGTCTCACACGCCAGCTTGATGCGGCCATGCGAGAAGTCGAGAGTCGGATGGAGAATGTCATCCGCGACGAGCTGCGCGATGCCCGAAAGGACGCCCGACCGACCGCCTCTCGCGACGACGTCACGAGCGAAATTCGCAAGCTGGATACGGACCTGTATCGTCTCAGTCTGCGGGTTACAGGCAACGAGCGAGCGATTGCCGGGCTGAGCCGAGAGATTCGCTGAATAGCCTTGCGTGATTCGTGGAAACACGGCTCCGATCAAGATAGCCGCGCCGCTTGTCATTCCCGTCCTCCCATCCGTCATTCCCGCGCAGGCGGGAATCCAGACACTCGGTAGGCCGGACTAGATTCCCGCCTTCGCGGGAATGACGGCCAAAGGAGTCCTTGACGCAGCAAGCGATGGTTAGCTCACTTTGGAGGAACCGTCTGTGCCACCCGTGTTGACTCCGTTCCCTGCAGGTCTGGCTCTTGTCCACTCATCGCCAGATACGCGGTGACATAGAGAACTGCACTATAGGGGACAATCACTGCCACGACGAAGAGCAGATAGAAAGACAGTACGATGCTCGCCAGTACTGCCGCCACGGTGAACGGCGTGGTGTTCGCGCTGACCAAAGCGTTTATCAGCCAGATCGCCCCGGCCGCAATGCCAAATGCGACCATGAGAAAGAGGACAACCAGCGCACTCAGGACAAAGCGGTTTCCTCGCGTGATTCGTCGCGAGACACGGAACGACTCCCAGATGCCACACTTTCGTTCGATGAGCACGGGAAGGAAGAACCCGAAGGTCACGGCGAAACAGACCAGAATGAGAAACCAGACGACTCCCCATACCGTAAACCCGGCGACATAGGGCCATGCGTCGGACGAGTGAACGTCGACCCTTTGCGACATCGCATCGAGTGGCCCCACAATTCCGCCGACCAAGAGGAGCATGACCGCCAGCGTCGTACCCAGAAAGAGGAAAGTCCCTCCCAAGGCCTGAGGGAGTTTTCTTCCGCCGCTGAAGAGCATGTAGATTCGAGTTCGTTCGCCTTTCGCAATACTCAGCAGGCATCGCACGACGCCGACCAAGAGAAAGACCTGTACTATCAGTTGCAGCAGTGAGACAATAAGATTCAGAATGAGAAAGACGACACATAGAGCGTATCCCACGTAGGGCAGGCCCGACGCAAGTGCGAGAGAGCTAGCGGCTCCCTGAAGCGGTGCTTCAATCAGGAAGCCAATGACTCCCGCACAGACGAGCGCGAGCAGCAAGATTCCGAAGGTCACGCCCCATCGGCACTTGTAGGCCTGCCATGCCTGAACGACCAGTCGTCGAAACGGAACAACCGTCGGCGTGACGGAGTGCGAAATGGTCCCCGACTGCGGTTCCAACGTACCCACTATCGACGGCTCGTGTGGAGCAGGACTATCGCTTTGGTTGATACCGGAGCACGGCAATTGACAGGGCCCGTTCGACTCGGAACGCGAGGAAGATGACATGTGCGATCCTCGGCCAGGACGTTATCCCGGTAGACAGATGGTGTGAGAAGGAGAGAACGTGGTTCGGCACCAGTTCCAGAATGGAGGACGCGAACGAGTAGCATGGTCGACTGCTCGAAAGACCGGACTTTGCCGTATTCTCTCCTGAGTCGAGTTTCTTTGTCAATGTGCCGGGTTGTATCTGACCACTTCGTTTGGTGTCGATTTCTGGGCGGGGGGATGATATTGCGCACATTTTGCCTCGATCTTGGATGGGAGTGTTCATGAGCAAGGTAACCTGAAGCGTTGCACCCACACGCGTTGAGTGCTAGAATCGTCGTCGTTGGCGGGGGCGTTGTTGTGCAGCGCTGCGCCCAGTTGATGGTTTGGGGTTGCGCATTGAACATGGTCGACTTCCTTGTGACACACGAACAGATGAGCGATGTATCCAAAGCCGTGGAAATGTTTCGGGGTGGATGCGCCTGTTCGCAAGCCATTCTCGATGTCTACGGGGCACCGCTCGGCCTGCCGCACGAGCATGCCTTGCGGGTTTCCGCCGGTTTTGCCGGGGGCATGCGACGCGGCGAAACCTGCGGCGCGGTAACCGGCGCATTCATGGTGCTGGGCCTCCGGCATGGCTCAAGCGACTGTGGCCCGGACGCCGGCCGGGCGGGAGTGTATGAGCGCGTCGTTGATTTCGCCAAAAGATTCGAGCAGCGCAACGCATCGATCTGCTGTCGGGAACTGCTCGGTTGCGATATCAGCACCCCCGAGGGTATGAAACAGGCGCAAGAACGGGACCTGTTCAAGACGACCTGCGTCCAGATGGTCAGGGACGCTGCCGAGATTCTGGAGGAAATGGAGGCGGAGAGCCAACCATCGGCTGCAGGCGGTGCGGACAAGCCGCTCGCCTGAGCCCTCGCATGTCGGCTCGGACGTTTTTCCGGATTGCATCTGACTACTTCAGTTGGCGTCGCCGAAAAAACGTCCGGGCGGCTTCGCCGCAAGAGGATCGTGATTCGCTCACCTCGGAACAGTGTCCATCGGGCAGGTTGGACGTCATCCAGCAACACAAGCGTATGCACCATCCCTTCTTGCTCGTACTGCATTTCCCGCCCGAGTCGGCGTTAACCAGCGCGGACATTGAGGACGACATTGCCGAGGCAATTGGAAACGCAACGAATGATGAACACGCTGATCACGTTGTCGATGGCAACGAGATCGGTGATGCAATCGACATCTTCGTCCTGACCCGGGATCCAGAAGGTGCTTTGGAACTCTGCAAGCCGCTTTTACAGGAATCGCAGCTCCTTGATACAATGGTCGCTGCGTATCGTCGTGTAGACGGTGGCCGATTTGAAGTACTGTATCCGCCGGGATATCAAGGTGAATTTCGCGTGTGATCGTTGACCGGGTACTTCTGGATGATCTCACGCCAGTGCATGGCTCGATGCCTGTGTGGTTTCGGCCCTATTCCAGTGTGAACTCGGGCAACCTCACAATCGCGCCGCCCTGCTTCGTCGACTCGTGGGCGCAGATGCCGACACAGGTCCAGTTGGCGCTGGTGACGGCGTTGGGCCAGGGATCGCGATCATCGCCGAGGGCGCTGACCATTTCGTTGACCAGGTGCGGGTGGGAGCCGCCGTGTCCGCCGCCCTGGATGAAGGAGAGGTGGTCGGCGTCCTGGATCGAGCGGGTGAACTTGCGGATTTCTTCCGGCAGAAGGTGCGCGTAGTCGGGAACGGTCACCCGCTTGGGGATCTCCGGCTCGGGCTTCTTGGCCGTGTGGATCACGTGCTCCTCGCCCTCGACCAGCGTCCATTCGAAGCTCTTCTTCGTGCCGTAGACGTCGAAGCTCTCGCGGTACTGGCGGGCCGTGTCGAAGAGGAACCGCCAGATGTGGGCCGCGATGTCGGAGTCCTTGATCTTGATGTGGCACGACTCGACGGCGCAGGGGTTGCCCGACTTCTCGGCAAGCTGCTGGTTGATCGTGCCCGAGCCGAAGCAGCTCACGTACTCGGCCCGTCCTTTGACGAGGCCCAGCACCGGGCTGACGACGTGGGTGGCGTAGTGCATGGGGATCATCCGTTCCCAGTACTCGGGCCAGCCTTCCATATCCTGCGGGTGGGAGGCGGCCATGTACTGGATCTTGCCGAGTTCGCCCTTTTCGTACATTTCCTTGATGAACAGGAACTCGCGGCTGTAGACGACCGTCTCAGCCATCATGTACTTGAGGCCGGTCTGCCGGACAAGTTCACAGATCTGGCGGCATTCGTCGATCGTCGTGGCCATGGGCACGGTGCACATGACGTGTTTGCCCGCCTTGAGGGCTTCCATCGCCATCCAGGCGTGGTCGGGAATGGGCGAATTGATGTGGACGAAGTCGACTCCCGGGTCGGCCAGGACGTCGGCGTACTTCGTGTAGCGCCGCTCGATGCCGAACGTGTCGCCGATCTTGTGCAATTTCGCTTCGTCGCGGCGGCAGATCGCATAGATATTGGCGCCCCGGATGTTCTGATAGATCGGGATGAACTCCGCCCCGAAACCAAGTCCGATGATCGCCACATTGAATTGCTTGTCGGCCATGGAAACACCTCATTTCATCTCGATCGAGTGGATGGGTACGGGGCGGCCGGTGCGGAAAGCGAAGGCTCGCTCGGGCCGCTACGGATCGGCGTGAATTCTAAGTGGTTGTTCCGCCGGACGTCAAGCAGGTGGGCCCGGATGCGAGGCCTGGAGGAATCGGCCACGGATGAAACACCGATGAAACACGGATGAAACTTTCCAGTGGGTGGATGTGTGATGTCTTAAGGGGACTAAGGTTTCTGACGCGAACTCCAGCGAAATCTTGTCAAGAGACGCTTCCTTGCCGACAGTCGACCATGGAACAGTGATTGCACCGCCACGGCGAAGGGCGTAAGCTGTTGACGTTTGGCTACCTCTTCCAGATGGCAGGAGTCAGGTACTGTTTATTTCAACCTTCGCTTGCCGTTTCGAGGAATTCTCGGCTTGGGACAATCTGCTGCCATATGGAGAAGTAACCGCTCGGAGGCCGTAACGGCACAACGGAGTCCTGATGACCGGTTTGTCACGGTGTTCGTCCTGCGCAAGTTCCGTTTCAAGCGAGTTGATCCAGCTTTGGGACAACCGCTGCTATTGTCGGCGATGCGTGGAAAATGCCTCTCCGAAATTGCTTGAGATCGTTTCGTCGGGCGGGAGGCTGGAAGACATGGTGTCTCCAGAGGACGTTCGAGCGTGGACGTACCTTTCGTATGTTGGAAAGCCGGTTCTCCTGGTTATCGGCCTGGTTTTCGGCCTGCCCCTTGCCATCGCAATCTGGTCCGGTGATGCAAACACGATTCAGTTGATTGCAGCGCTTCTGTTGCTGTTCGGCGGCGGATTCGTGTTGCTCCTTTCGCTGCAAGCGTGGGTAACTGCGTCTCAGCACCGATCACGGCTGCCGAGAACTGTGAAAGTTGAGGCTGGCCAACTGGAAATTGCGGCTCCTGAGCGGACGGAGACAGCAGAATTGAAAGACTGCACTTGGTACTACGGGAAGACCTTCGTCGATGAGGTCTGCCTCTACAGCGGCCTTCGCCAAGGCGTGGTGATCCATACGCCGGAGACCACAATCGGATGTGGGCACTCCCCAGAAGTGTTGGAGTGCTGGCAGGCGTTCTTGACGTTGGCACGAGTGCCACAAAATCCTCCTCTCGGGTGTTTGCGAGGGTTTGCCATCACGATGGCCGGCGTGGGTGTCGGCCTGTTTGCCGGTATCGCGATTGGTGCCCTGGTATGTACGTTTACGAGACATCCCGCTGCCGTGTTCGCGATCGGATTCCTGGGTTTTCTCGACGGAGGTTTTGCGACCGGCGTGTACTGCAGCGCGACGAGCGAAGGCTGGAGAGCGGCACGAAAACGTCTCTCCCCAATGGTCCTGGGGCTGGCATTTGCCGTAGTTGGCGCGAACTTCGGCAACATCTTCGGGATTCCCGGGCTGATCATCTTTGCGATCGCCAACGGTGGAATTGGGGTGATTGTCGGCTGGGCATGCCGAACCAGAATCCGTGCCGCACAATTGGATCGCGAGGCCGAACAATACAATCCGTTTATCGGTGAGGTCTAGTACCGAGGCCCCACTGCTATCTCTGATCAACAGTTGCCTTCACTATGCCAGTGTCCGTCTTATGCTGACCGACATCGAACGCCGAAGAGAACGCCGAATCGTGCTCTCGGCCGTCACGGGGACCTTCGCCCTCGCCAATCTGCTGGTTCCCAGCGTGTTCGAGAACATGTCTCCTTCTTATCACATGGTAGGTATTGCCTACTTCTGCGCCGGCGGACTGATCGCCGAAGTGTGCGTGCTGGCAATCTGGGGCGCGATGGGGGGCTCGCCGCTCAAGTACCGAATTCCGGTCACTCTCGGCCTCGTACTGCTTGCCGCGTGCACGCTCGTTGTTGGCTTTCGGATTCTGGACGACGGGTTCCCGTTGAGCGTGGCGGTGCTTGTGATTGGGTTGAGTTTTGGCATGTATGTTTGCCTGTTAGCCCCACTGGGGATTGTACGCCGCGTGACCAAGAGACGGATTGCAGTCCCCAACGAGGTTCGTGCTTCTGCACAAGACCGGCCGGAGACCCAGTTCGGCCTGCGCTACCTGCTGGCGGGGCCCGTCGTCGTCAGCGGGATCTTCATCCTGCTGCGCTACTCGTTGCCGCAGGACGATTCCATGGTCGGCCCGAGCCTCGCTGAGATTCTGGGGATGCTCTTCGGGGTGGCCGTGTTCATAACGTTTTCGGCAATGATCTGCATCCCTTGTATCTGGCTGACACTTGCCGACCGGCGACGGGCCGGGGCAGCGGTGCTGCTGGCGGTGGTCGTTTTGGCAGGTCCTTGGATCGCCTTGACCGTACTCGAAATGGGGTACGGGCCGATCGGGCCGGATGTGTGGGAAGCCATGCTCGTGACAAGCTCGTTCGGCGCCGGAGTGTCGGCGACGACCCTTTTGCTCCTTTATGTCTGGCGACAGTTGGGCTACCGCCTGGTTGGCCCGCGCAGTGGAAACCCGTTCGTAGACAAGGGCTGCGACGAACAAGTCGACCCGGACGGCAGCCGCCGCAATGAGAATTCGTAGCCTCGCGCAATCGCCGCACTTCTTTTATTCACAAGGCGTTATGGCCTGCGGCTGCTGGCGGGACTGATTGCCGGCCGCCTGAGTGGTGTCTTGGGCACGCGGGTCGTGGATAATTCCATACGAACCTGTCAGAAATAGCTCCCCGACGGTCTGAATTCGTGGAGAGGTGAGTTTCATGACGCCATCGAAGACATGGAGAATTCCCAGCCGCCTTGTGCCAATTGCCGCGGCGTGCCTGTTGTTTCTGCCCGCGTTGCTTCCGGCCGCCAACAACTCGGTCGAGAAGGAGGAACCGAAGGACGGTGCCCAGGCCGAGTCGCCGGCCAAGCTCGAAACGGCCACGTTTGGGGCCGGCTGCTTCTGGTGCTCGGAAGCGGTGTTCGAGCAACTGGAGGGCGTTCACTCGGCCGTGTCGGGCTTCAGCGGGGGGCAGCTCAAGAATCCAACCTACAAGCAGGTACTCACGGGGCGCACCGGGCATGCCGAAGTGGTGCAGGTCACCTTCGATCCGCAGGTGATTTCCTACAAGGATCTGCTCGAGGTCTTCTGGAAGACCCACGACCCGACGACCTTGAACCGGCAAGGGCCCGACGTGGGGACCCAGTATCGTTCGGTGATCTTCTGTCACTCGGAAGAGCAGAAGGAGTTGGCCGTCTTCTACAAGCAGCGAATCAACCAGTCGAAGATGTTCCGCTCGCCGGTGGTGACGGAGATCGCTCCGTTTGAGGCCTTCTATCCGGCCGAAGACTATCACCAGGAGTACTACGAGCGGAACGGGCGTCAGCGATACTGCTACGTCTACATCCGCCCGAAACTGGAGAAGTTCAAGAAGGTCTTCGAAGAGAAGCTGAAGAAGGAGCCGGAGCCCATCGAGAAGATCCGCAAGTCGGATGCGGAATGGCGATCGCAACTGTCCCGCGAGCAGTACGAGGTGACGCGGATGAAGGGCACCGAACCCGCGTTCACGGGGCGCTACTGGAACAACCATGAGAAGGGCGTCTACCAGTGTGTGTGCTGCGGGCTGCCGCTGTTCGATTCGACGACGAAGTTCGAGTCGGGCACGGGCTGGCCGAGCTACTGGTATCCGCTCGAGCCTCGCCACATTGCCGAAGCAATCGACCGCAGCCACGGCCAGTTGCGGATGGAGGTGAAATGTGCCCGCTGCGACGCGCACCTGGGCCACGTGTTCAACGACGGTCCACCGCCGACGGGCCTGCGCTATTGCATCAATTCGGCGGCGCTGACGTTTGAGGAGGGCGAGAAGGAGTAGTTGGGCGTCATGGCACCTGTAGGACAGGTTTGTAACCTGTCTCGACAGGATAGACAGGATGCAATCCTGTCCTACACCACGGTGCGAGCCTCGGTAGTAGTTCCTATCCGAACGCCGCTTGGACGACGGCGGCCGTCTTCTCTCGACCCAGTCGAGCGGTGGTCAGGGCGTCGTACTTTTCCCAATAGCTGCGGTTGAAGATCTCGAGGGACAACACGCCGCGGAATCCGATCTGGCGGAGCAGTTGCAGGACCTCGGCGAGCGGGCAGATCCCGTCGCCCGGGAACACGCGGTCGGAGTCGTTGATTTGTTCGCGGGGCGGATCGGCGGGGTAGTCGTTGATGTGGAAGTTGACCATCTGGGCGCCGTTGAGTTGCCTCAGTCCCTCGAAGGGGCAGTTTGCCTTGTACATGTGGTAGGCATCCAAGAGGAGGCAGGCCTTGGGGTGCCCGGCGTGCATGGCGACCAGCGCCGCCTCGCCCACCCGGCCGAGAGTCTGGGCAGAGCCCCAGAACTCGAGTTGGGGGACGACGCCCATCTCGTCGCCCAATTCGAGCACGGCCCGGTAACGTTCGGCAATGGCGAACAGATCCATGCCCGGCGTGCGATTGATGCCCGAGGGAGCGGCGGCGATGTGGGTGCCGCCCAGTTCGGCCACCAGGCCCATGGCCTGCTTCATCTTCTCCAGCCCGGCGGTCCGGGCCGTTTCGTCGTCCACGGCCCACTGGGAGAAGTCGATCGCGCTGGAGACCTTCAAACCCGCGTCGTCGATCCGCTTGCGGACGTCTTTGAGCGATCCGCCCTGGTCGACGAAGCTGCTGATATCGCCGATCCACGGCTCGATAGCCCCATAGCCGGCCTTGGCCGTCACCTCGATCTGGTCGGGGAGCGACAGTTTGTATCCGCGGATCGTGCCGATGTTGAGACCGATCACAAACGGTTTCGAGGGGGCATTGTCGGCGTCGGCAGATGCTGACTTCGCGGCGACCAGTGCGCCTCCCGTCAGAACGGTTGTGGCTGCCACAAACTGGCGTCGAGTGAAGTACTTGGGCATGGTGGATCTTCGTGCGGTGTTCTTGGCTCGATGTGTGCCAACTTACTCCAGGCAGTGCCTGTGGAGACAACTGGAAGGGACACTGCTTGACAAGCAAGCAGCGGCGTGCGGGACATCTCCGATTGGTTATTCAGAGACCATTCTCGTCGGCGGGCGGGGGAAGTTCAAGCGACGAAGCCGGGCGTGCGGCAGAAACGACGCTCACCGCAGCGAGGGCGGCAATGTTCCAGACGAGAGTCGTAGCGGATGCGCTGGTCAGGCGTCCCCTTCCCGGACGGCATCGAACAGCCGACGTAACTCCTGCGCGAAACGCGTATGGTGCGGGATGCGCCGGTTCTTGAGGTACGCGAGGAGTTCTGCCGGCGTGCGGTGGACCAAGAAGTTGTAGAAAATCGCGTACTTGACACCGAACCCCACACCCAGGCCGTGCACTTCAACCGTCTCAGAGGGATCTTGCTCCTCCCCCTCCGGGTACTCTTCCGAGTCGTCCGCGGCCGCCTGGTCGCGAAGGAATGCGATCCCAAATCTCACGATCTGATCACGCTTCGCCAGCAGCAGGGCTTCCGTTTCGCCGACCGTCATGCCTGAAACGCTCATGTCGGCCTGCGTGTAGGTCGTGCAGGCCGTGGAGTAATCCTCGACGATTCTGCTGCCGGTCTCAGACGCGATGGCCTGCTCCACGGCACGCAGCGCGTCGGAGTGCAACAAGGCTTGCACTTCCTGGTATGGTGTTGGAGTCACCTTGATCTCTGACGCGGCCATCGGCTACACCCTTCGGACGTCTAACTTCTTCGCTAGACGCCCTTTTCCGGATCGACCGGGCCGGGGAGTTGTTGCAGTGGGAGTTGCGGGACCTGGCTGGCCGGGTCGCTCGATTCGGCCTTGGGAGCGAGCGTGGGCCGTTGGCTCTCGCTCGGCGTTTCGGAGGGCGTCGTATCGCTGGGGGAGGAGTCGGCGGCGCCCATGTCGATCGGGTTGCCGCAGGCATCGATCGGAATGCGGCAGCAGACGGTTCGCGGAATGCGGCAGGTATACGTGACGGGTACCCGCCGCTCCACGCAACGGGGCGTGCGGACGGTCTGCTCGAAGGCGACCATCCGGCAGGTGCGTACCGGCACTTGCTCGACCTTCTCTTCCTGAACCATTCGGCAAGTAGTCACGGGCACTCGGCGGACCTGACGCTCTTCAACCCAGCGGCAGACGCGGACCGGCACCTGCTGCTCGACCGTCTCGCAGACGGGTTTACGGACTGTGTAGGGCACCTTGCGGACGACCTCTTCCTGGACCATCTTGCAGACCCGTTCCTGCACGGTGCGGCAGACCGTTTCCGGCTTGTAGGTGCAGACTTCGACCGGCACCTGACGCGAAACGATTTGCGGGACCATAGTCGTCACGGGTACCTGTTGAGCCACGATATTCGGCTGCCAGACCTTCTTGACCTCGTAGCGGCCTCGCTGGGTTTGATTCCAGTAGAGTCCGGCCGGCTGAGTGACATACATGCCTCGGACGGGATCCCAACGCTGTTCGGGCGACGACCAGGCGAGCCGGTTCCGGGGAATGCCCGGCGTCAATTCGACCTGATCGCGGAAAGAGCCCTGATCGACATACTGGGTCTGGCAGGTCGTGACGGGACTATACGTCGTATAGGACTCGTTCCGGTAGACTGTCTCCTGCACGGGCCTCATCACGGTCTGGCAGACTTGCCTCTCGGCCGTCTCCCAAACGGGCTTGTTGACGATCACGCGTTCCTCGCGTTCGGCCGTCTCCTCGACCCAGCGGGTTCGCGTGTAGCTGGCGTCGCGCATCACGGTTTCCCAGACAGGCTTCTTGACCGTGCGGAACTCCTCCCGCATCGACGTCTCTTGGACCGGCTTCGATACGCTGTAGCGGCGTTCCTGCATGCTGGTTTCCCAAACCGGCCGATAGGTCGTCACCTGCTTCTCGTCGTAGACGGTGTCGTACTCGATCCGGTAGGCGGTCACCTGCTTCTCGTCGTAGACGGTCTGGTAGACGATCTTGTACGTGGGGCCTTCACAGCAAACGAGCTGTGCCTCGGCCGGCAGGGCCCAACCGGTTACCAGCAATGCAAGCACGGAGAAGGTGTATCGACTCATGGCGGAGCACCTTGTCGGAAACAAACTTCCTTGAAAGCGGAAACTGCCAGCCGAGCGCGCACGCACGTCGCTCGCGGAGAAACAATCTGCCTCTCCAAATGAGTCTGCCGAAAAAAATACGAATCGGCAAACCGCAAGGTTTAACAGGCGACTCTTCTCGGACCCTTAATCCAGGCGCAGCAAGCAGTTAGGAATTTGAAAATTCTTTGGAGATTTTTTGAGGGGGTGCCGACACTTCGTCCCGGTCCTTTCGCCCAATGCCGGCAACCCGAACAAGTTGCGGTGATTGCCGTCACAATCGCTACGATCGGAAGGATTTGACAGCCCGCCCATTTTCCCACATCGCGTGCCCGTTCGCCTTCCCTCGTATAAGAGGTTCTTTGCGTGGCCTACTTACCTCACACCTGCGTCATTCAGAGGGCTGCTGAAGAACTAACGAATTGGCCGAAGCAGCTTGGCCCTGCTCACAGGCAGATTCCCAGCCTCGTTGCCAAGCAGGAAGAAGGATGATCGACGCCGTGACGATCAAATTGAAGAGTTGCGTCTGGGGACTTGGCGGGCTACTTCGAACCGTATTCTGAAGATACCATGACTAATGCTTTTTCGGTGGCCAGCCAAAGCGATGCGTTGTCCATGACAACACCACTCCGCCAATTAGCATTGCCGCCCCGAAGCCGCCTGATATGTAGCCAAGCGGGACCGGAAACAAGGACGAAACACTTGCCAGCATGCCTCCGACAGACACAGCACTCAGGGACAACCCACCGTTAATGGTGGCATTACTTCTGGCTTGTTCAATGAGGTGGCTCCAGTTTGACAGACACTCCAAGTGCTTATTCCAGCCGTTATACTGGGGAGCAAAGGAGTGTGTCATGACAAGGAAATCGAGCCGGGGGAAGGGTCGTTCTGGGCGTCGTTTCTACGACGACGAGTTGAAGGCGGAAGCCGTTCAGATGCTGCTGGATGGCCATAGCGCTCAATCGGTGGCCTCCAACCTG
>Ga0209722_1002661_pt1 | contig 13472 bp, 14 predicted proteins | sample BioC12SIPDNA_2_FD_185745 | JGI IMG/M metagenome (GOLD analysis project Ga0209722, IMG submission 185745) | Anaerobic biogas reactor microbial communites from Washington, USA - Biogas_R1_A C12 SIP DNA (SPAdes) (version 2) | ecosystem: Engineered > Bioreactor > Anaerobic > Unclassified | place... | reverse complement strand
TCAAACCTCATGCCAGTTTGGACTATAAGGTGCCCGAAACGGTCTTCGTTGAACGATTGCCGCCGGAACGGATCTTCGGGTACGCACAGAGGTGGTTGTGTGAGTGAAATGATTCCGAGATCCTACAGATGCACGGTCAAACCACAACCTTGAAATAATGTCGGGAAGATGTTGCTGACGAGGTCTGATGGCGCCGGTAGCATCGTACGATCCCGCTGAGAAACACCGCGCCGGACCGGAAGGGGTCCTGCCCGGTGACGAACAGCGGCTCGATCCGAAGCTGGAGCGCCTGACAGTCGGTACGGCGCCGGCGGCCCTTCCATCGTACCTGTTCATCGGCCTCCCCATCTCGTTCACGATCGCCCTCGGGATCATCCTGATCGGGTTCAACGGTGCCGTCACCATCGAATCGGCCGTCCTTCTCGCTCTCGGGGTCATCGGGATCCTGCTCGTCCGTTTCGCCAGCAGGCAGTCCTGAGATGCGAAACGGCCTTCCCGGCTTTTTACGCAGATCCGGTCTGCCCCTGGTCGCCGCGCACACTCCTGCGTGAGGGGGAGATCATACCTTCTCCCAGCCCGTTCCCCCGGTGTCATCCACGCCGGGGAGACGGTCGCAGATCGTGCAGATGACCACTGTCTCGCCGTCGGGAACCAGCATGGTCGTTCGACACGCGCCGCAGCCCTCGCCGAGGCACCGCACGAGCAGCCCGTTTCGACCACTCACCAGCGGGCAGACCCGATCGTGCATCACAAGAGTATTGCGCCCGGTGGAGGTAAAGTTTTCAACCGGCCCGTGAGACCGTCCCCGACCCCCCCTCCAGCGCCCTCGCACGGATACCCGTCCGTTCCGGCGTCCGCCCGCTCACCAGCCCCCGGCGGAGAACGGTCCCCCCCCCTTTTCGGTTTTACGGCCGTCACCGGCCCGTCGGTCATCGAGGGGGGGGGAAACATTTCCCCATTGACGCCCGCCCGACCGTCCCCCGAGAGCCCGAGCACCCGGGCCCGATGCCGGACCATACCGTCCCCGGTCGACGGGGTGCCGGCTATCCACCGTCGCTGCACCCGGGCTCCCGATCGTCGGCTCCGTTCGCGCTGGCGAGGGGGCCCGGAATGGCACCTCCATCGCCGGGACAGGCGGACGGCAGGAACGTCTGAACCCCGATGCGGCCGAAGACGGGAACGGCGTCTCCCGGGAAACCCGCGACAAATCCTTAAGAATCGACCCCTCCCAACGGTGAGTATGCAGATTCCCAAGCTGCTGGCTGTCCGCTTCCTGTCGGCCTGCCTCCTCGTGGCGGTCCTCGCCGGTCTCCTCTCGACCCCCGCCGTCACGGGCGCTGGTATCGCGCCGGTTCCTGCAACAGCGTGCAGGGGCGAGACCTCCAGCCCACCGGTCCTGGCCTCCGCGCCTGGTGTCGTGACCGGTCAGGCCGTCGTCCCCGGCCCGTACACCGTGCCTCCCGGGACAGGGATTTTCACGGTGACATCGGTCGGTCACGTCCCGGTCGGGAGCGACGGCGTGGTGCAGCTCGTGGTCGACAACGGCTGGTCGCCCCTCTTCGGGGACACGTACGTGGACATCAGCTGGGATCCTTCCATCGTGGCGTACCAATCCGCGACGATCAAGGTCCTGAACACGACCGCGGCCGTCTCGAGCGATCGCTCGGTCCGGATCATGCTCGGCGACTTCCGGCGGGGCTATCCCCAGGGTCGCTATCCGCTCGCGGCGATCACGCTCCGAGCACTCCGAGAGGGCACCTCGGTCCTCACCGTCTCGGTCGACCACGTCCGCTACTGGTCGAACGATCTCACGGAGTTCACCGATATCACGGGGACCGCGTCGGGACAGAGCGGTCTCTTCTCAACCGGTCCCCTTCCGATCGAGACCCAGCCGCTCGTCACCTTCACGCAGAACACCCTCGCCCCCGAGTCGTATCCCGTCGATGTCGAGCAGGACGTGGAGACGACGACCGTGGCGATTACGACGACCGTGGCGAGAACGACGCCGACCCCCACGACTGCTCCGCCCACGAGCACCGTCGTCCCGACGGCGACATCGGTGTCCCCGGTGACAACCGGGAACCCTGCAACGCCGGCGAACACCAGCACGTTTGCCCCCGTCTCCACCCGGATCACGAGTTCTCCCCTCCCGGGTTCCCTCCTCTCCCTCGCCGCGCTCTGCGTGGGTGGGCTCGCGTTCCACTGGAGGCGAAGAGATCCATGAGGCTTTCTAAGGACACCAGGGAATGAAATAAGACGCATAATGGTAAATATCACCCGGGACAACAGGTAGGCATGATACCCAGGCAGTGCGGGGGAGGATTGACCGTGCTTTTTTTCATCCTCCTCCTCCTGTTCGCCCCGGGCGTGGGAACTGCCGCGGCGACGGACCCCGGTCCGCCTGCGAGCGCCCCTGGCGAAGCCGGAGAGGACGGTCACCAGCTGGCCGGGTCCCCGGGAGGGGCTGCGCCGGCTGTCGCAGAAGGCGGATGGACGATCGCCGGCAGGGAGGCGGGGCTGGCCCCCTCCGCGGGGCTGTTCCTTCGCGGGTTCCTGCAGCACGGTTCGCCACCACGCGTCCAGGAGGGCCTGGACAGAGGCCAGGACGGGGTGCCGTTCCATCTGTGGGTCCCCGGAGACGTCTTCTCGCTTCACGGAGTCGACCTCTACCGTTACGTGGTGGCGTACTCGCGCGACACGGCCGATGGCCGCGTCCACGGGTGCTACGGCGTGGAACGCGTTGACACGGGCGGCTACACCGTCCCGCAGTTCGTTCACGGCCAGGAGGTCTTCGGGGACGGTTTCCTCGGCGAGCACGATGCGCGGTTCCTGGACCACGTCTCTCTCTTCGAGGTGGCGATCACTGACGGAACCCCCGGAAGGGAGGGAGAGCAGTACAACAGCTCGACCCTGGGCGAGGTCTTCGCGGAGCCGGAGATCACGCCCACCACGACGGCGTCCCCGACTCCCACAACCCCGTCCCCGGTCCCCACAACGGCGCCCCAGGAAACCCCAACCCCGGTCCCGACACCGACACCCACGGCTCCGGGGACGGTGACACCCGGGACCACCGTGGTCCCGATACCGGGCGGCTCGTACTCGCTGGCCCGCGACTCCTACGAAGCCGGGTCCCTGGCCTGGGGGAGGGCGTTCGGGGCGAGCGACCCGGACGAGATACGCCAGCATCTCGTCGAGGCGAAGTCAGGGTTCACGAGCGCCCTTGAAAAGGCCGGGATGGTGAACGACCCTGCGAACCGTGCGAACCTCGCCCTGATCGAGACGGTGGCGAGCGCCTACATCGAGCTGGCGGACGCAGCCCTCGCGATGTACGACGGGGGAGATACCTTCGGAACCGGCCGCACCCGGATCGACGGCGGAGACTACGCGACGGCCGCCACCTCGTTCCTCTCGGCCGGCGACCGCTTCGAGAGCGCCGAGACCCTGTTCCGGAGGGCGTCGGCGGGGCTCCAGTCGGCCTCGTACGCCGGCACGGAGTTCGGGGACGGCACCGCGTACACGGCCGGGATCGTGGCGGTGCTCGACGACAGGGCGGCATACATGGGCGAGTTCACAACCTACGCGCGGGGCTGGCAGCACACGGCACTCGCGTACGCGGCGCGGGTCGAGGGTGACGAGGCGGCGTTCCGCGACGAGGTGCTCCGGGCGATGGATGCCTACGCACGGCTCCAGTCCTCTGCCACGTTCGGCGAGGACGCGAGCAAAAACTACGGTTTGCTGGCAGGGTATCTGACCTGAGTGGCGGGACGGCCCGGCGCCCGCGAAGGCCGTCCTTCCCGCCTGGCAGGATGGCATATTTTTTTGGGGGGGATCGCCCTCTCCACGGGGGGCTCCGCGATCGAGAGAGGGGTGCCCCGGGTCCCCGAGCGATACTTCCGGCGGCGCGGGGATGCCGTGCCGTGGATCCGGCTGAACGACCGGGCGCGGCGCCAGGTCCGGAAGAGCGGACACGATGTTCTGGACCCCGCCGAGAAGAGGTCGATGTCCACGGAAGGTCCGTTCGCGGGTTCGAGCCGGGAGGCTCTGCCATCGCGCCGGGGGCGCACGGGGCGTGGAGTTCCTGGCTCTCTTCGGCCCCCGAAAGGTCACCGGGACGCCGCCGAGCCCAGGCCCCGGGACCGGGGGGACACCGGCATGCGGACGTGGACCCGCGACTCTTCCGTCCTTTGCGGTGATCGTGGCGCGGGCCGGGTGCGACTGGCTCCCGGCACGATCCCAGGGGGCACCGGACCCGGCGAACGCGACCCCGGGGATCTCCCCCATGCTCGTAAAGAACGGCTGCTCCCCAGCGCGGGACCCGCCCGCCGGGACCGGACAGCGCCGACCCCGTACCTGGATCCCGGTCGCCCGCGCCGCGTCCCGGCGCGGGCGCCGATCGGGCGGCGGGTACTCAGCGGACCTTCTGCCCGCTGCGGGAGGGATTCCGATCCCCGACGGGTTGCTCCGCCCCTTCACCGTCACGAGCACGGGCATCGCCTGGGTCGGGGCGGCGCCGGACCGGGATCCGCGTCGGCTCGAAGGCGCTGAACCGGGTCGGATCTTCGGCCCATGTCGGGTGTCGCCGTCCGCGCACCCGCCCCACTCCCTCCTGGCCCGGGGTTCATCGTGACGCCGGTGATGGGGCGGCACGGCTGCGGCCCGGGACTGTCCCCGTTATCGGGCACGCCTGGACGAGACTGGGTGGCACGGCGGTTCCCGGTTGGCCGGCCTTCGGCGGGTCGGAGCTCCCCCCCCAGGACGGGCGGTGGTGTTAATCCGGTGGCGTGACGATACAAGGTGTGAGGAATGGCACGGTCACGGGGAGGCCGACACCGATGAGACACGATCACGATACCACGCGCCCTTCCCTCGCCGGATGGGTCCGGGACCGGGCGATCCCGTTCTCGTTCGAGCCCGGCGGGGGCCTCGATTCAGCCGTCGACCGCGTCGTCGACGCGTGTACAGATCCAGTGGAGGTTCTCGGACTCGGGGAGGGGCTCCACGGTGACCGCGAGATCCTTACCTTCCGCAACCGTCTCTTTCGTCGCCTGGTGGAGTCGCACGGTTACACGGCGATCGCCCTGGAGAGCTCCTATCCCAGGGGGCGCGTCCTTGACGGGTGGATCGACGGGCGCTCGCCCGCTCCCTTCGAGGACGTGCGGGATGACGGGTTCAGCCACGGTTTCGGCCGGCTCGAGGCGAACAGGGAGCTCGCCGAGTGGATGCGGACCTACAACGGCGAGCAGCACCGCTCCACCAGGCTGCGGTTCTACGGGTTCGATGCCCCGACCGAGATGACTCACGCCGACAGCCCCCGGGGGCTCCTCGGGGTCTCTCTCTCCTACCTCGGGGGGATCGACGGTGTTTCCGGCAGCGCGAGGCGGGAACGGATCGACGCCCTCCTCGGCCCCGATACCGAATGGGAGAACCCCGGGGCCATGATGGACCCGTCCCTGTCGATCGGCCGCTCACCGAACGCGGTCGCCCTCCGGGCGGAGACCGAGGATCTCATCTCGGAACTCATGGTCCGCCGGCCCGAACTGGCGGCTGTCACGGGAGAGGAACGGTTCCTGGAGGCCGTCCAGTTCGCGCGGGCCGGGCGGCAGCTCCTCGCCTACCACGCGGCGGTGGCACAGACGGGTGGAAGCGAGCGGACGGCCCGGCTGCTCGGCATGCGCGACGCGATGATGGCCGACAACCTGGCGTACATCGCCGCCCGGGAACGTTCCCGCGGAGGGAGAGTGCTGGTCCACGCCCACAACTCCCACCTGCGGCTCGGACAGGCGGAGTGGGTGCTGGCCGGCACCAGGCTCGCGTGGTGGACGGCGGGAGCGCACCTCGACCTGGTCCTGGGTCGGCGCTACGCGGTGATCGGCACGGCGGTGGGGGTCTCCGTCGGCGCCGGCATCTCCCGGCCGGAGCCCGGAACGCTCGAGGCGCTCCTCGTCGCCGCGCCCGGCCCGGCCCGGTTCGTCCCAACGCGCCGTGGACGGGACCTCCCCGACCCCGGTACCGGGGGGCTCAGGCCCCGTTCCGGCAGCACCGGGAATCCCACCTACTTCCCGCTCACGCCGAAGAGCCCGGCCGAGTACGACTGGCTCGTCGCTTTCGACGAGACGGCTCCCGATCCCGGACTGGGGGAGGTTCACTGACCGATCCCCGGCCCGGGAGGCTGCGCCAACCCGCCAGTCCCGGGGCTGGCGGCGGGGGCCATTGCCAGTGCCGGGTGCCGGCGAAGGGTCCGAACCGACACGTCCAGTGAAGTACGACCGAGCCATCCCGCCGAGCCTGCATTCCCGCCGGTCCTGCAGGGAGGCTGCCCGGGGGATCCCGAACAGCCGCGCAACCGGGATGCGGCAGCGACGACGCTGTCTGGATCTCACCTACTTTTAAACTGCGCCGTCTCGCTCAAGCCCTTCTCACGCGGCGTTGTCGTCGAAATAATGACGGGCCGTGCTTCGGCGGACAGGTGCATGCGACCGTCCTGTCACGGACGAGAGAACGGTGACCCGGGAGCGCCGGGGTACCGGAAACCACGATAAGACACCCCTCTCTCCCTGTCCACCCGGGGTGGTCGAACCGGACCTGACCGCGTGTTTCCCCGGGGCCTCTCTGGACCAGCAGGTTCTCTTCGAGGACCCTGTCCGATGCGAAGGGCCGGATTCTAGAGATAAGGGTGCAAATCCATTACACTAGTTTAAATATCTCCCACGACAATTTCCATGCATGGAGAATCACCGGTTTCACCCGTCACCGGAGCAGTACGCCCGGCAGACGGAGAACGCCCTTGTGCGTGCAGTGGCGGATGGAATCTTCACCCCGACCGAAGCCGAGCACCTCCGGGAGTTCGTGGCGGAGGTCTCGGCGACACGGCACATCACACCGGGCCGGCGGTACAAGCTCGTCTACTTTACAATCTCATGCCGGCGGTTCATGAATCGCCCATACCATGAACTCACGGTGGCCGACCTCTACGAGGGCGTCCGCGCCCTGACCACTGCACGGAAGGAGGACGGCTCGCTTCTCTTCAAGGCGAACTCCCAGCTCGACATGGTGAGCCACATCAAGCGATACGTCCTGTGGCTGATCGAGAACGGGTACTCCACTATCCCAACCGAAAAGGTGCGGAAGATCCGGCTCCCGAAAGCGGACAAGATGACGACCACGGCAGCTGATCTCATCACGGAGGACGAGGTACGTCTGATGATCGACGCGGCCCGGACGACAAAGGACCGTGCCTTCATCGCCTGCCTTTACGAGTCCGGGTGCCGGATCGTCGAGATGGCGAAGCTCACCTGGGGCGATGTCAAATTCGAAGACTGGTGCGCCTGGATCAACGTCGACGAGAAGACCGGGAGGCCGCGCGGAATCCCAATCATCATGGCTCGCCAATACCTCGCTGCCTGGAAGGCGGAGTATCCCCTGCCCATGTCCAGAGACGCCCTCGTCTTTGTCGGCAATATCAATTATAAACCGTTAAAGTACGAGTCCGTCATCAAGCAGCTCCGGATCATCGCGAAGCGCGCCGGGGTGGAGAAACACATCCGGGGACACATATTCCGCCACTCAAGGATAACACACCTCCTTCAACAGGGGGCGGGCGAGACCATTGTCAAGAGGATTGCGTGGGGCGGAGACACCCGGATGCTTGAACGGTACAGTCACTTGACTGACAGCGACACTAGGCAAGCTCTTGCCGAGCTCGCAGGGGTGGCACCGCCGGAGCAGAAACGACGTTCGAAGGCCTTGGAACCAATCCAGTGTCCTCGGTGCGCGGAGATCAATACCCCCGGCACCAATTTCTGTCGGAAATGCGGTCTAGCCCTAACCGAAGAGGCCCTGGAAGAGAAGACGAGCGCATCATCCCAAATCTGGTCCGATCCGAAGTTCAGAGCCGAGCATGAGGAAGCGGTGCGGCGGATGGAGGCAAAGAGCCTCTGACCCAATGCCCATTTCCGCATCTCACGCCTTTCTCATTCCCGCTTCCCACTCGGCCGCTGTCTCGGGGATTATCAACGGGTCTGGCAGGACAGTATCGTATAACCGAGCGATGTCCTCAAAGGATTCGTTGTTAGTTCCGTAATGCCGAAAGAGCAAACTGCGAAATACCATACTCATCACAGCACGGGGGAAGCAGACTTCGAAGAGTTGAAGGAAGTCCGCCCTCTTCACAAATGCGAGGATCGGCTTCTGTAACGACTGATACTGAAAGAAGCTCACCATGAGGTGGGCAATCACCTCACCCATTGCCATTTCAGCCCGCGGGATTGTGATATAGCCTTCCTCGTCGCTTCCTCGTCCTGCAGACATCAACAGACTCCTAATGACATCCCCCTCGGTCGATGCAGGTCTGATCGCCTTCCCCCAGCGCGATGGCGACACAAGCAGTGCCTCCAGTCCGAGATCCAGCACCTTTTCGATGTACGAGGCTTCCTCGTCAGAGTCTGGCACACACAGTTCCTCAATGCGCTCAACTATCGGTTTCAGTTCCTCGGAGGGCTCTGACGAGTCTAGCGTTTTCAGATACCAGTTGACGAGGTTGCTTTGAAAGAAGCTCGCACGGTAGAGCTCGACCAGCTCGTCACCTTGGAACGTGGAAAATACATAGTCGATGATAGAGGGGCGGTTGACCACATGCCAAATGTTGTCTTTTCCAGGCTGGCTCTCGACCTCGATGAGTCCCTTTGTCCGGAGGTAGCCGAGATGCTGTTTCCTTATCGTCTTCTGGTCTTCAACCTGGAAAATCTCACGCAGATGCATGCGAATGTCCGACTCTGATGTCCTACCGCCTTCAGACATCAGGAGGAATCGCATGATCTCGCGTTTCACAACTCCGTCACCGACCTTCCTCCCCGGCTGCCGCCTGGTGGTATCTCTCATAGTAGTTACTGTGATAGGTCATTTGATAAATATTGCCATACCCTGGGGTATCAATCAGACTCAATGCCATGGGGTATTTTTTGAGAAAGAAACCCGAGGGTGTTTTATTCATTGTATACCGATAATACCCAGTCTTACCAAAGAGTATACTGTGGCAACACTTGATTTTGGGGTTAGGCCGGTGCGGAGAGTGAACTACAACAGGGTTGTGACACTCCCCAAACCGTGGCTGCGGGACAGAGGCATTGAGAATAACGGCGCCGTCTCTTGCAAGATGGACGAGGCCGGCAATCTTGTGCTTTCGCCCGCAATGACGGACGATGAGAAGAAGGATGTAGGCCTGGAACGGGCAGGGGGCAAACCAAAGCCCGTGCCAGCGCACCCCGACGGCAAAACGACGGAGGCAGGCTTGTGTTAGACTCGCCCACGCATAACCCTACCGCGAGGGTTATCCACGGGTTTACGATCCACGCGGAGACGCTCAAGCACCTTGACCCGCTGGAGCGGGCCTGGGCGAAGAAATACATCGCCGAGGGTATCTGGCGCCTCGTGGACAACGACGGGGGCGCGGCGTGACCAGCCGGGAGGCCGCTACCAGCGACCGCGCACTCTGCGCCGACTGTGGCGACATCGTCCCCAACTGGGACTTCTACGATCCCGACAACCTGCAAAACGTTGCCGGGATCCCGGTCTGCAACTGCAGGGCGCGGCGGCTGACGCCGAAAGCGAACGACCTGTAAAATGAGAGGTGTCTTTGACATGAAATACCTCTACTTCTACAGGAATGAGTCTTTCGGTTGGAGGCTCGCATGAGCACCCCCGCCGAGATCCGACGCGCGGTTGGCGACATGGTCGAGCTCAGCGAAGGGGTTGAAGACCAGCTGGTTTGTGCGGAGCGATGGCCCTCGCCCAGGTGCAAGTCTGAGTCCACCTATTGTGGCGAGTTCGGTATGTGCCCGGAAACCCGGCATCTCTTGGATGAGGATCACCCCCCATCCTCGTTCGCGCGGGCGCCCGCGGAGGCCTCGGCATGAGCGGGGCAGCCGGTGAGGCGCCCAGGATTTCAGCGCAGGTCCCGCCCAACTTCGACGCGATCCCCATGGCTCTCCGCGAATACCCACAGTGGGTCCTCTGGAGGTCTGAGCACCGGGCCGATGACCCGAAGCCAACTAAGGTCCCGTGCTACGTCAAGGAGACCGACGACGGACCGCAGCTCCGGCGGGCGAGCACGACCGACCCCACGACCTGGTGCGACTTCGAGACAGTCCTTGCCAACTACGAGCGGTGGCACGAGTACGGGGTTGCTGGGATCGGGTTCGTCTTCAGCGCGAACGACCCCTTCGTCGGGATCGACATTGACACGTTCAACAGCGAGACACTCAACCTGGCTCGCCAGTTCGGCAGCTACGCCGAGACCTCACAGTCCGGGAACGGTCTCCACGTCATCGTGAAGGGCCGGAAGCCCGGCAAGAAGTGCCGCCACGGCCCCTACGAGCTCTACGACGCAGGGCGTTTCTTTGTCATGACTGGCAAGCACATCGCAGGCACGCCCGATGACGTAGTGGAGGCCGATGAGGGCTCCCTGGAAGAGTTCTACCGGCAGGTCGAGCCTGAGTCTGACCCGGAGTCCATCCCGACCCCGAAAGCGCCTTCGACGACCCCGAAGCTGAGTGACAAGAAGATAATCGAGCTTGCCCGGGGGGCGACGAACGGGACAAAGTTCTCGGCGCTCTTCGACGCCGGTAGCACAGCGGAGTACGAGGGCGACGACTCCCGCGCCGACGCAGCCCTCTGTGCGATGCTCGCCTTCTATACGCAGGACGCAGGTCAGATCGACCGGATCTTCAGAGCATCGGCCCTCCTACGGGACAAGTGGAACGAGCCGCGCGGCAGCAAGACCTACGGGGAGGTAACGATCGATCACGCGCTCGGCCTCGGAGGCGACACCTACACCCCACCCAAGCCAAGGAAGACCCAAGCGGTGGTGGGGGTGCCGACGCCTGAGGAGATCCCAGTGATCCTCTCACCCGGCGAGGAGGCCAAGCCTACGATACGCGTTGACGATCGGCAGCTGGGAGACATAGCCCACGAATCCACCCAGGCACTCCTCGCGCGGAACGCGGCCCGCCCCTCCCTGTTCATACGGGCAGGGATAGCGGTGCGGGTGGATCGCGATGAGAAAGGGAGACCTGTGGTGCGGATACTGACGGACACCCACATGAGGGGTGAAATGGCCGCCGCAGCGAAGTACGTCACCGTCTCAGCAGGGCGGAGCGGGGAGCCGAAGGTAACGGCAGTATTCCCTCCGATGGCCGTGGCCCGGCACATCCTCACGGCTCAGGGGCTGTGCGCGTTGTTCCCCTCGCTCCGGGGCATCATCGAGAGCCCGAGCATCGGGACGGACGGCAACCTGATCACGCGGCCCGGATACGACCCCGTTTCGGGGCTCTACTATGCGCCCTGTAACGGGTTCACCGTGCCGGAGGTGCCCGAGCACCCCACGACCGCTCAGATAGCGGAAGCGGGAGCATTCGTCAAAGAGTGTGTCTGCGATTTCCCATTTGTAGTGGACACACTCGAGGACGGCACTCAGGTCGAGGCGAGCAGGGCGAACGCGATCGCGGGGCTCATCTCCACGATCGTTCGGCCCATGATCCGGGGCCGCACCCCGCTGCTCCTCTTCGACAAACCCCAGAGCGGTACGGGGGCCTCCCTCCTCGCGGAGTTCATTGTGAGGGTTGCAACGGGGACAAGTGCCGCCATGACCCAAATTCCTGAGAACGGCGATGAGTGGGACAAGCGGCTTCTCGCGGAACTCATGGAAGGACGGACGGTGATCGTATTTGACAACATCACAGGCGTACTGAAGGCCCGTCAGTTGGCGACGGCTATCACGCAGCCAACGTACAACGGACGGATCCTCGGACAGACACAGATGGCACGGGTGGACAACTGCCCTTGCTGGATCGCAACGGGGATCAATATCACGCTCGGCGGGGATCTCCCCCGGCGAGCCGTATGGATCAAAATGAACGCCGACGACCCCCGGCCGTGGCTCCGGAAGGTGACGTTCACACACACCCCTCTCCTCGAGTGGGGCGAGCGGGATCGGGGCCGGATCATTGCGGCGATCCTCACCCTCGCCCGCGCATGGCACCTCCGTGGACGCCCCGTACCGAAGGAGACCCCGATCATCGGGGGCTTCGAGGACTGGTGCCGGGTACTCGGCGGCATTCTGTACGTGGCCGGGATCGACGGCTTCCTCCTGAACCTCGACAAAGAGTACGAAGAGGGCGACGTGGACGGCCCGCAGTGGGGCGGGTTCCTCGCGAAGTGGCATGCGATCCACGGGGAAGAGCCGATCACGGTGGCTGCGCTCGTGCGGGAGCTGATGCAGGGCGCGATCGGAGATTACCCGGAGGGCACCCTGTTCAATGCATCCCCAGACGAGCTCCGAGGCGCCCTGACTGGCAACGGCCCCGCGAACAAGAGGATCGGTGAGATGCTCCGAAGCCGGAAGGAGACACGGTTCGACACGGGATATAAACTCGTCCGGGCCAAGACGAAAGAGCATGGCGCGGCGCGGTGGGTGGTGGTGAACGTGTGCCCCGCCCCCGCACCATTTCCCTCCGCCATCCCGACCTCCCCTACGGACTCTCGAACCCTCGAACCGGGACAGGCACACCTCTAAGGGGGAGAGTAACTAGAGCGGGGAGAGTATCCTGCCCCTGCCCTGTTTCTACTATACTCCTTCACAGAGGAAGGGGGGGGGGATGTTTTGAAATCTGACGAGGGGGACGATACTCTCCCTGCTCTCCCCTTCCCTCCTTCACCTGTGGAAGTAAATGGGCGAAAAGAGGCCGCGGATTCTCATATACCTCGGACCTCTGCTCCCCTTTCTGAACCGGCCCCGAAGCATCTTTCAAAATAAGTCTCCCCTATTTCCAGGATCTACGAACTATTCTGCCATGCGTGACAGGAGTTACTTTCACAACTCTTGGCGACGCTCGAGGACAATGGCGACGAGGTGTCAGTATCATCAAGCTCAGAACGACCGGGTTTCAACACAGGCATTAACCACATGATCATCGACGAGGCTCTCATCACGGACTGGTGTAGTTCCAGGCTCGAATGAGTACTCCAAGATAGTGCGTCAACCCCAGATCACTGTCCGAAAAACCCCAAAAATTTATACGGGCGGTATGGACGGGGCCGGCCGGCGTTCCTCGGAACTTTTTCTTAGTCCTGGCAGAGGTTTCTCGAGGCCGGCGGTGGCTCGAGGGGCCGGCCCCGTCCCGTGGTGGCTGGCCACGACTCCTGCCGGCGCCCTCCGGGGACGGGTGTGCCCCCCGTCGCGCTCGTTTGGTAATGTTGTTTAATTATTTTGAATAGTTTTATCTATTGAATGCATTTCCGTCGACATTTTTAGGCGATTATTTAATTAGTGCCACCTTCAAATACTGAGAACGAAGGTGAGCGTGTGGTTTCCCTTATCGACTTAGGTCGATATACCCATGATGAAGAGGCCGCTGAAACGTATCTTCGGGATCACGGTCTCCTGATTTCGTACACGACGTGTCCTCACTGCGGCGGCA
>Ga0209722_1002658_pt1 | contig 13490 bp, 12 predicted proteins | sample BioC12SIPDNA_2_FD_185745 | JGI IMG/M metagenome (GOLD analysis project Ga0209722, IMG submission 185745) | Anaerobic biogas reactor microbial communites from Washington, USA - Biogas_R1_A C12 SIP DNA (SPAdes) (version 2) | ecosystem: Engineered > Bioreactor > Anaerobic > Unclassified | place... | reverse complement strand
CCTCGAAGATCCTACCGAAGCCCGGCTGAGTGTCCAGGGATGTCACAGCCTCGACCTGTTCCCGGGTCAATGTGAAGTCCATCGCAGCCAGGTTCTCCGCCAGACGTGCCGGCCGCGCCGACTTGGGGATGACGACGCACCCGAGCTGCATCGCCCACCGCAGGGCCACCTGCGCCGGGGTCTTCCCCACCTTCCGCGCCACCGCGCCGACGACCGGGTTCGCCAGCACGATGCCCCGCCCGAGGGGAGACCACGCGACCGTCGTCACGCCGAGCTCCCGGTGCACCTCACGCAGCGGCGCCTGCGAGAAACCGGGGTGCAGCTCCACCTGGTTGGTGGCGGGCACGACACCCACCTTCTCGACGACCTCCCGCAGCACCTCCTCATAGAAGTTGGCCACCCCCACCGCCTGCACGAGCCCCAGTCCCTGCAGGCGGGCGATGGCCTCGAAGCTCTCGACGTAACGGTTCTGCGCGGCGTGCGGCCAGTGCACAAGATAGAGGTCGACGTAGTCGAGACCCAGGCGGTCGAGGGAGCGTCGGAAAGCACCGGGGATGTTCTCGGCGCCCTGCTCGTCCTGCCACGCCTTCGTGGTGATGAACATCTCCTCGCGGGTGACGTCCCCCGCGGCGATGGCGTCGGCGACGGCCTGCCCGACGATCTCCTCGTTGCCGTAGGCCGAGGCGGTGTCGATGTGCCGGTAGCCGAGGGCGATGGCCTCGCGGATGACCCGCTTCCCCTCCTCCCCCGTCAGATTCCACGTACCCAACCCGAGCTGGGGGATCTCGGTGCCGTCGTTGAGGGTGAGGGTCGGGGGGATGCGCATGTCCCCCATTGTGCCCCCAAACACGCGAGACAGGCGTGGAACACCCCGAAGACCTCCGGTTCTGCCAATAGGATTGGATCCATGACTGATGTCCGAAACCCCCACGTCCACCACATCGCGGAGCTGTCCGACGATGAGATCTTCGCCGCCCACGAGAGTGGCAAGCTGTCGATCCGTACCGCCCGCCCGCTGAAGACCCAGCGCGACCTCTCCCTCTGCTACACGCCGGGCGTCGCCCGCGTGTGCACCGCGATCGCGGAGAACCCTGCGCTCGCGAGCCGCTTCACCGGGGTGGGACACACCGTGGCGATCATCTCGGACGGCACCGCCGTCCTCGGCCTGGGGGACATCGGGCCGCGCGCCGCCCTGCCGGTCATGGAGGGCAAGGCCCAGCTCTTCGACCGCTTCGCCGGACTCAACGCCGTCCCGATCGTCCTCGACGAGACGGACACGGACCGCCTCGTGGACGTCATCAAGGCCATCGCCCCCTCCTTCGGCGCCATCAACCTGGAGGACATCTCCGCGCCGCGCTGCTTCGAGGTGGAGCGCCGCCTCATCGAGGAGCTGGACATGCCGGTCATGCACGACGACCAGCACGGCACCGCCGTGGTCATCCTCGCCGCCCTGACGAACGCCTGCCGCCTCCTCGACCGCGCCATGGCTGATCTGCGGGTCGTCATCTCCGGCGCCGGTGCCGCCGGTGTGGCGTGCCAGAAGATCCTCTCCGACGCCGGGGTCACCGACATCGTCATGCTCGACTCCCGCGGCGTCATCCACGAGGACCGCAGCAACCTCAGCGCCGTCAAGCAGGAGCTGGCGGAGTCCACGAACCCGCGCAGCGTCAACGGCGGCGTCGTGGAGGCGTTCCGCGGCGCCGACACCTTCATCGGCCTGTCCGCCGGCTCCATCCCCGAGGAGGCGCTGCAGGTGATGGCCGACCGCCCGATCCTGTTCTCCCTGGCCAACCCGGACCCGGAGATCGACCCGGACCTCGCCTACCGCTACGGTGCGGTCGTGGCGACGGGCCGCTCCGACCTGCCGAACCAGATCAACAACGTCCTCGCCTTCCCGGGCATCTTCCACGGCGCCCTCGCCGCCGGCGCCACGGAGATCACCCCCGCCATGAAGGTCGCGGCGTCCCGGGCCATCGCGAAGGTCGCGGAGGAGCACCTCGACATCGAGCACATCGTCCCCTCCCCCCTCGACCCCGCCGTGGCCCCCGCCGTGAGCAAGGCCGTCGCCGCCGCCTGGGCGGCCGCCACCTCCTAGTCGAAGACAACGACGCCCCGGAACCTGTGGTTCCGGGGCGTCACTGCGTGAGGCGTGCTTTCCGACGCCCGCCTATCCGACGCTGAGCAGGTCGATGACGAAGACCAGGGTGCGGCCGGACAGCGGGTGGCCGCCACCTGCCGGGCCGTAGGCGAGCTCCGGCGGGATCGTCAGCTGACGACGGCCGCCGACCTTCATGCCGGGGATGCCCTCCTGCCAGCCGGCGATGAGGCCGTTGAGCGGGAACTCGATGGACTGGCCGCGGTCCCAGGAGGAGTCGAACTCCTGGCCCGACTCGAAATCGACGCCGACGTAGTGCACCTCGACGAGGCCACCGGCCTTGGCCTCCTCGCCGTCACCGACGACGAGGTCGACCGAGACGAGCTCCTCCGGTGCGGGACCGGTCTGGGCTTCGATCTGGGGCTTGGTCATGATGTGTCTCCTTCAGAATTGTCGCATGGAAAAACCGGGCACAACGCCCCCAGTATATGGAGGTGGAGTCGTGCCCGGTTTCATGACGTCCGTACTAGACGGAGGTACTAGCGCTCCTCACGCGGGGTGACGGTGCGCAGGGTGTTGCCGGTGTAGATCTGACGCGGGCGGTTGATCTTGGTGGTGGTCGCCAGCTGCTCGCGGTAGTGGGCGATCCAGCCCGGCAGACGGCCGATGGCGAACAGGACGGTGAAGAAGTCCGTCGGGAAGCCCATGGCGCGGTAGATCAGGCCGGTGTAGAAGTCGACGTTCGGGTACAGCTTGCGGGAGATGAAGTACTCGTCGTTGAGGGCGATGTCCTCGAGCTTCATGGCGAGGTCGAGCAGGTGGTCGCCACCGAGGTGCTCGAGGATCTCGTGTGCGGTCTCCTTGACGATCGCGGCACGCGGGTCGTAGTTGCGGTAGACGCGGTGTCCGAAGCCCATGAGGCGGACACCCTTCTCCTTGTTCTTCACGCGGTTCATGAAGTCGGTCGCGTCGCCACCCTGGCCGTTGATCTCCTCGAGCATCTCGAGGACAGCCTGGTTCGCGCCACCGTGCAGCGGGCCGGAGAGGGCGTTGATGCCGCCGGCGATGGAGACGAACATGTTCGCCTGTGCGGAGCCGATCATGCGGACGGTCGAGGTGGAGCAGTTCTGCTCGTGGTCGGCGTGCAGGATGAGGAGCTTGTCCAGGGCCTTGACCATGACCGGGTCGATCTCGTACTGCTCGGTCGGGTAGCCGAACATCATGCGCAGGAAGTTCTCGCGCGCGTTGAGGGAGTTGTCCGGGTACATGTACGGGGCACCCTTGGATGCGCGGTACGCGTAGGCGGCCAGCATCGGGACCTTGGCCATGAGGCGGACGGTCGCCTTGTGCTGGTGGGCCTCGTTCAGCGGGTCCAGCTCGTCCTGGTAGTAGGTCGAGAGGATGTTGACGGAGGAGGCGAGGACGGACATCGGGTGAGCGTCACGCGGGAACACGTTGAACTGGGACTTGAAGTCCTCGTCCAGCAGGGTGTGGTGACGGATCTCGTCGGAGAACTGGTGGAGCTCCTCGACGGTCGGCAGCTCGCCGTTGATCAGGAGGTAGGAGACCTCGTTGAAGGTGGCGTTCTCTGCCAGGTCGGCGATGTCGTAGCCGCGGTGGCGCAGGATGCCGTTCTCGCCGTCGATGTAGGTGATGGCGGACTCGCAGGAGCCGGTGGAGACGTAGCCCGGGTCGAAGGTGACCAGGCCGGTGTCGGCAAGCATCTTGCCGAGGACGACACCATCGTTGCCCTCGGTGGCCTTGATGATGTCCATCTCGAACTCGCCGCCGGGGTAGTTGAGTACGGCCTTATCCATGTTGTCAGTAGCCACTGTGTACCTTTCAGACTTCGTTGTCGACCTGCCCCGGTAGGGGGTCAGCCGTCGTGAGGAACTTCGATGAGTGTGACGCCCACCGTAACTCCGACATGGCGGTGAGCCATGTATCAGCTTAGGGGACGCTATCACTATGGTGTGGACGGTTTTCCAGTCTACTTCCCCCCACTGCTCTGAGTGGGGCTCTCCAGACCGGTCCGTGCCTGTGCAGTTGTGCTGCCACCGCACGGTGTTTGCGCTGCTCCCTTGGGGGGAGGGCCGCCGTCCATGAGGTGGAACAGGGCACAGTTTAGCAAATGATGTGATGGAGGCAACAGATTTCAGAAAAGCAGGTCACCCCCATTGAATTTGCGAGGATAAGCCCCTTTGCCTACCCCAGCAACTACCCCCGTTGTCGGTGTCAACCCTAACACCCGGGTTCCGGTCAACGGGTGGGAGGGGAGATACTAAGGTTGTTCTCGATTGGACAGCACTTCACCGACCACGAAAGGGACGTCATCTCCATGACCGAGTTCCCCACCCTCCCCGCAGATCTCCTCCCGGCAGACGGTCGTTTCGGCTGCGGCCCCTCCAAGGTCCGCCCGGAGCAGATCCAGGCCATCGTCGACGGCGGCCGCGACATCATCGGCACCTCGCACCGCCAGCCGGCCGTGAAGAATGTCGTCGGTTCGGTCCGTGAGGGCCTCTCCGACCTGTTCTCCCTGCCGGAGGGCTACGAGATCATCCTGTCCCTCGGTGGCGCCACCGCATTCTGGGACGCCGCCACCTTCGGCCTCATCGAGAAGAAGTCCGGTCACCTGTCCTACGGTGAGTTCTCCTCCAAGTTCGCCAAGGCCTCCCAGCAGGCACCGTGGCTGGATGAGCCGACCATCATCGAGGCCCCGGCCGGCGACGCCCCGGAGCCGCAGGCCATGGAGGGCACCGACGTCATCGGCTGGGCCCACAACGAGACCTCCACCGGCGCCATGGTGCCGATCGTCCGCCCGGAGGGCTCCGACGGCTCCCTCATCGTCATCGACGCCACCTCCGGCGCCGGCGGCCTCCCGGTGAACATCGCCGACACCGACGTCTACTACTTCTCCCCGCAGAAGTGCTTCGCCTCCGACGGTGGCCTGTGGCTCGCCGCCATGTCCCCGGCCGCCATGGAGCGCATCGCGAAGATCAAGGAGTCCGGCCGCCACATCCCGGCGTTCCTGGACCTGCAGACCGCCGTCGAGAACTCCCTGAAGAACCAGACCTACAACACCCCGGCCGTGGGCACCCTGCTCATGCTGGACAACCAGGTCAAGTGGATGAACGAGAACGGTGGCCTGGACGGCATGGTCGCCCGCACCACCGCCTCCTCCGACGCCCTGTACAACTGGGCCGAGGCCCGCGAGGAGACCACCCCGTACGTCACCGACAAGGCGAAGCGCTCCCTCGTCGTCGGCACCATCGACTTCGACGACTCCGTCGACGCGGCGGTCGTCGCCAAGGTCCTGCGTGCCAACGGCATCCTCGACGTCGAGCCCTACCGCAAGCTGGGCCGCAACCAGCTGCGCATCGGCATGTTCCCGGCGATCGACTCCCAGGACATCGTGACCCTCACCAAGGCGATCGACCACGTCCTCGACTCGGGCGTCGCCGCCAAGTAGTCGCCAGGTAGTCGCGGGCACCCGCACACCACCCAACATGCGTCGGACCTCACACGGTCCGGCGCATGTCTGCGTTAGGGTGGTATTCATCACGAGAGAAGGAGAACGCATGCGCGAGTTGTTCCTCGTCCCTGAAGAGTCCTCGGCCACTTCCCTGGTGTTCCGGACCGAGGACGGCGGACAGTTCTTCCTCGACGTCACTTCACTGGACGTGGCCTCCACCCGTGCGCTCCTGCTTGCCGACGTCCCGGAGGACCCCTCCCCCACGGAGTCCGGCACCGCCGCCGTCACCGCCGTCGATGACGTCACCCCGGCCGAGGAGTCCGCACCGGAGCCCGCGGAGACGCAGGAGGCCGCCCGCGAACGGGTCCTGCCCGCCCCCGACCCGCTGCTCACCGCCCCGCTGACCATGCGGCCGCGTGAGATCCAGGGCCGCATCCGGGCGGGTGCCTCCGTCGACGAGCTCGCCGAGGAGATGGGGGTCGCCCCGTCCCGGGTCGAGCCCTTCGCCCACCCCGTGCTCCTGGAACGCGCCCGCATGACCGAGCTGGCCAAGCAGGCCCACCCGGTCCGGGAGAACGGCCCCGCCAAGCTCACCCTGTGGGAGGTGCTCGCCGCCGCCTTCGCCGCCCGCGGGAACTCGGTCTCGGACACCACGTGGGACGCCTTCCGCGAGGAGGACGGCACCTGGGTGGCGCGCGTCAGCTGGACCGCCGGCCTCTCCGAGAACGAGGCCGAGTGGGCGATCCACGGCTACTCCTCCCCGCAGCCGACGGCGGAGGCCCGCAACCCGGTCGCCGCGGACCTCACCGACCCCGACTTCGTCCAGCCGGTGCGCACCCTCACCTCGGTGGGCCGGGGCTCCCGCTACGACGACACCCCCGAGGACAGCTTCGACGACGAGGACACCGGCACCCCCGCCGGGGGCTCCGGGATCGAGGCGGTGCCCGACGAGATCGAGGGCGAGGAGGTCGACCGGGCCCCGGAGGAGAGGACGCCGACGAGGCGGCGTCGGAAAGCGGTGACACCGCACTGGGAGGACGTGCTGCTGGGCGTGCGGACCAACACGAAGCGCCCGCGGAACTAAGGGGCGCGCGTGGAGACTGTTGTCACCCTGTGGTTCGTCACCGCGGCCGACCCCGCGCGCATCATCGCCGCAGAGCCCCGGGCGGACCGGGGCTTCGGACGTAAGTACCTCGCCCAGCTCAACCCCGCGTGGCCGATCACCCCGATCGGGGAGTTCCCGCTCAACCGCTCCGCCCACGCCTCCGCCGGCGAGTACTACGTCGCGGGTTTCCCCGGGGTCACGATCGTGCAGACGATCCTCACGGACACCCCGGCGCTCTCCGACATCAGCCCCCGGCTGCTCGACTCCGTCCCCGCCGCCGAGGTCTACGCCTTCGCGGTGAACGAGGAGTCCGGCTACGGCGGCATCGCGCACTGGCGTGGCGGGGTGCTCAAACGCTCCCTGTGCGCCGAACGCTCCCGCACCTACGAGGACGTCGGCCTGCCCGTCCCCTTCGAGGCCCCCTTCTGGGCCGGTGAGCGTGCCGAGGCGATCGGCGGCATCTCCCTGCCCTTCGAGCCCGTCGACCTGGTCGCCGCGGCGCAGCAGGCCTGGCTCGGGGTGGACGTCTCCCCCGAGGGCCCGGACATCCACGTCGTCGCCTACGCCGTGGACGGGCGCCCCGCACCGCGCGCGGTGGACGGCCCCCGCCGCCAGCGCGAGCGCGACGCCCGCCGGGAGCCGGTGTCACTGGCCAGCGGCTACGACGACTACGAGACACCGACCGAGGAGCCGGAGGTCACCCACTGGGCCGACCGCTCCCTGGCGACCCTCCGACGCGCCGCCGGGACGGCCGGACGACGGCTGAACGCCGCCCGACGCTGGGCGCAGGAGAGGATCCGGCACTCCGACCGCGACTAGCCCAGCGAGCGGGTCGAGCGGTCCCGCTCGTAGAACGCGATCGCGGCGCACGTGGCCAGGTTGAGTGAGTCCGTGCCCGGCGCCATGGGGATCCGGGCGCGGACGTCGGTGGCCCTCATCGCGTGCTCGGTCAGCCCCGGCCCCTCGGCGCCGACGAGCAGCGCCACCTTCTCCCGCCCCTCCAGCGCGTCCGCGAGGTGCTCGGCGGCCGGGTCGGGGGTGAGGGAGACGAGGTGGAAGCCGGCGTCGGAGAGCTGCTGCAACGAACGCTGCCAGGTGGTGTACGTGCCCTCCAGGTGGGCGTAGGGCAGGCGCAGCACGTGCCCCATCGACACGCGGACGACGCGACGGTAGAGCGGGTCGCCGCAGCCGTTGCCGAAGAGCACGGCGTCGACGCCCATCCCCGCGGCGTTGCGGAACATGGCGCCGATGTTCTCGTGGTCGCCCACCCCCTCGAGGACGACGACGGTGCGCGCGGTGGCCAGGATCTCCGCGAGCGGGGTCTCCGGGGCGCGGTCCGCGACGGCCAGCAGCCCACGGTGCATGTCGAAGCCGGCGACCTCAGCGAGGGTCTCCCGGCTCACCTCGTAGCGGGGGATGCCCTCCGGCACCCCCTCCGCCTCCAGGGCGTCGAGCCTCGGGCCGAAGCCCACGATGCAGCGCACCGGGAAACGCGACTCCAGCAGACGTCCCACCACGAGCGGGCCCTCGGCGATGACGAGTCGGCGGTCGGCGGCGTCGGAACGGTTGAGGTCCCGGACGTCGTCAAGGCGGGGGTCGGCGGGGTCGTCGATGAGGATGCGGTTCATGGCCGTCACGATACTGCCAGGAACTCCCCCACCAGCGGATCAGGTCCGCACAGTTCCCGGGCGCGGGCGAGGATCAGCGGGATCTCGGTGTGCCGGGCCGCGCGGCAGTGCGGTGCGACCGTGTAGGAGCCGACGGGGCTGCGCAGCAGGTGGCCGGTGTAGCGGGCGGCGACGGCGGGTGGGAAACGCCGGTACATGAGGTCGATGGCGGTCGTGCGGACGCGTCCCCCACGGCGGCGGAACGCAGACAGCCCGGCGCGCGTCGCCACGGCGAACCTCCTCATGAGAGCGGGATCCGAGCCGGCCGCGACAGCGTCGAGGTCCGCATGGATGACGGCGGCCGCGAGCATCGACACCAGGATGGAGTGCGTGTCCAGCCAGTCCTGCATGTACTTCTCGACGCCCACCGGCAACCCCGTCGTGGCCAGCAGCTCACGCACCTGCCGGGAGTGTGGCGCCCGCGCGTCGACGGTGGTCCTCTGCTGCCTGACGGGCAGCCAGTCGACGGTGCCGTCGGTACGGCGGCCACCGCCGATCCCCGGGAACGCGAGGACGGCCCGCCCATCAGGGACGAGCGGGCCGTCGTGGTGCCCGAAGGGGATGATGACCTGCGGATTCATCGCCGCTGCCTGAGCGATCGCCGCGGGCATGGCACGGACGCCCACCGCCACGAGGACGATGTCCGCGGCGTCCACCTCCTCCCCTCCGGCGACGGTGACCCCGCTGCGGCCGGAGGGGAAGCGGGTGTCGGGGGTCGCCAGGCGGACGCCCTCGCGCCGCAGCTCCGCGAGACGTTCCCCGCGGGCGATGAGGGTGACCGGGGTGGCCGGCCGCGTGCAGCAGGGCCGCGTAGACCTGACCGATGACTCCGGCACCGATGACGGCGACAGAAGGCGTGTTCACACCCTCATGCTAGGTCAGCCGAGGGCCGCGAGGATCGGGTCCATGCCGAAGTAGACGACGAACAGCGCGGAGACGAGCCACATGATCCAGTGGACCTCCTTCGCCTTGCCCGCCGCGACGGCCATGAGGGAGAAGGCGATGAAGCCCACGCCGATGCCGTTGGCGATGGAGTAGGTGAACGGCATGACCACGATGGTGAGGAACGCCGGCAGGGCGATGTGGAACTGGGTCCACTCGATGTCGACGATCTGGGCGATCATGAGCGCACCGACGATGACCAGGACCGGGGCGGCGGCCTCGATGGGGACGACCTCGTAGAGCGGGGTGAGGAACATGGCCAGCAGGAAGAGCACGCCGGTGACGATGTTCGCCAGGCCGGTGCGGGCGCCGTCGCCGACGCCCGCGGCGGAGTCCGCGTAGACGGTGGCCGAGGACGAGGAGGTCGCGCCACCGACGATCGCGCCGAAGCCCTCGACGACCAGGGCCTTCTTCATGTCGGGCAGGACGCCGGTCTCGTCAACCAGGCCACCCTGCTTGCCCAGGGCGGTCATGGTGCCCATGGCGTCGAAGAAGTTGGCCAGGACCAGGGTGAACACCAGCAGGGAGGCGGCGAGGACGCCGACGCGGGTGAAGGCGCCGACCATGTCGACGGCACCGACCAGGGAGAGGTCCGGCAGTCCGCCGAAGCCCTCGGGCAGGACCGGCACGGCCAGGGACCAGCCGGTCGGGTTGGGCTGGCCGTCGACGAAGGACGGGCCGGAGTGCGAGACCGCCTCGACGATCATGGCGATGATCGTGGTGGCCAGGATGCCGATGAACAGGCCGCCGCGCACGCCACGGACCACGAGGAAGCCACAGATGATGAGGCCGAGGACGAAGGTGACGGTCGGCCAGGAGGCGATGGAGCCGTCGATGCCCAGGCCGACGGGCACGGTGGTGCCGGCGGCGTCGGGGATGCGGCGGACGAAGCCGGCGTCGACAAGGCCGATCATGGCGATGAACATGCCGATGCCCACGCCCATCGCGGCCTTCATGGACGACGGGATGGCGCGGAACACCGCCGAGCGGAAGCCGGAGACGGCGAGCAGGACGATGATGATGCCGTCGATGACGACGAGGCCCATCGCCTCGGGCCAGGTCAGGCCCTCACCGGCGACCATGGTCACGGCGACGAGGGTGTTGAGGCCCAGGCCGGCGGCGATGCCGAAGGGGTAGCGGGCGATGAGGCCGAAGGCGATGGTCATCACACCGGCGGTCAGGGCCGTGACGGCCGCAACCTGCGGGACGCCGAGGACGGTGCCGTTGACGTCGGCGGTGGTGCCGATGATCAGGGGGTTGAGGATGATGATGTAGGCCATCGCGAAGAACGTGACCACGCCGGCGCGGATCTCCGCGCCGATCGAGGAGCCGCGCTCCGAGATGCTGAAGTAGCGGTCGAGGGCGCCCCCTGACTGCGGAGGTACGGAAGATGGCGCGTCAGACGACACGGACTGCGGCACGGATGTGCTCATGCGCGGTTCCCCTGTTCATGATCAGGTTGTGGGTACGACGCTAATTTCTCACCCCGGCCTCATTTGCACAAAACTTAGGTAGATTCAGGTGCGCACCTGAGCCAAGGAGATGCCCTGTGTTGTACACCTCGACCTTCATGATGCGCGACGGCCGTGTCGCCAATCTTGATGCTCACCTCGACCGGCTCCGTGAGGAGGCGTCCTACAACCCGGACGCGGTCGAGCAGGTCCGCGCCCGGCTGCGCGAGGCCGGTCCCGGTGTCTACCGTCCCCTCATCCGCGTCGGCCGCACCACCATCGACGTGGAGCTCTACCCCTCCATGCAGGTCAGCGACGAGGCCGTCGTCGACGCCCAGGGCATCCTCGACCAGCGGCGACGTCCCACCCGCAAGGGCCCGGACTTCGGCTGGCAGGCCCGTCAGCTCAACATGCTGCGCCACTCCGGCTCCGACTCGGGACTGCTCATCGACGAGCAGGGCATGGTCATCCAGGGGATCTTCTCGGCCGTCCTGTTCCTCAGGGAAGGCACAGCCAACGTCTCCGCGCACCCGCGGGCGGCGGACTCCATCACGCTCAACGCCGCCCTCGAGATGCTCACAGAGGCCGGCGTACGTGTTGTTGAACACCCTGAAGGGTTCACCATGCCGCAGCTGCGGGCCAACGAGACGTGGCTGCTCAGCTCCGTCGAGGGCATCCGGAAGGTCACCGGCTGGCTGGAGTACGGCTCCGTCCTGCCCCCGCGAATCCCGAACCCACCCCGTATGGGGGCTCCCACGCACCGGGAGCTCAACGAGCGGATGTGGGAGCTGGCCCAGGAGGTCTAGAAGATCGGGGACTCGTCGTCGAAGGCGTCGGGGGCCTCCTCGATGAGGGTGTCCGGCGGGGTGTCCGAGTGGGCGCCGCAGCCGTAGGTGGCGTGCACGACGTGACCGTCCGCGGAGTACTCGTTGACGCACGCGCCGAAGTTCTCGCCGAGGGTGTCCCCCACCGGCACGAAGAAGGCACAGGTCCGGCAGTTCAGGGTGGCCTTCTCGGCGAACTCGCTCGTCGGGCCGTAGTCGCCGGTGCGCCAGCGCTGCTTCGCGTCCTCGAGGCCCTTGCGGGAGAGGACGGTGCGTCCGTCCTCTGTCTCGGTGAGGCGTTCGTCGCCCGGCTCCGGGGGCATGAGGTCGCCGGGGCCGAGGTCACCGGGCCGGATGCGGTCCGCCCACGGCACCCACTCGGGGGCCTGCAGGGCCTCGCCGGTGGGGGCCGGCACGAGGGCCAGCTCGTTGACGGTGACGTGGCGGGAGCCGGAGGCGCACGCGAGGACCGCGTTCCACTCCCAGCCGCTGTAGCCGGGGACGTCGGCGGCGAAACGGTGCGTCGCGACGTTGCGGGTCAGCCCCTGGACACCGATGTGTTCCCCGACGGGTCCGTCCCCCAGCTCCTCCAGAGCGGTGCGGGCGAGGTCGACGGCGTGGGCGTCGAGAAGCGGACTCTTGCGACGGCGGTCAGTTGAAGTGGACACACCCCTCATTATGGGCCATGTGCGGCATGATGAGGGGCATGGCTCTCCTCCTCCCCTTCCGAGTCGCCGCCGGACTGCTCCTCGCACTGTCCGGTTTCGGCGCCAGTTCCTGTTCCCCCGGCACCCCCGGCTCCCCCGACGGGGCGTCGGCGACGGTCGAACGTCTGGTGCCGCAGATCGTGGCCACCCACCCCTTCGACGCCACCAGCTTCACGCAGGGCCTCGAGGTGGAGGAGGAGGGCACGCTGCTGGTCGGCACCGGCCAGCGCGGCGAGTCCCGGATCTACCGCACCACCCTCGAGGGTGAGGAACTGGCGTCCGCCGACCTCGACCCCGCCTGGTTTGGCGAGGGGATCACCCGCCACGGTGACCACGTGTGGCAGCTGACGTGGCGGGCCGGGGTCGCCGTCAAGCGCGACGCCGCCACCCTCGAGGAGATCGGCCGGGTGACGTACCCCGCCGAGGGCTGGGGCCTGTGCTCCACCGGCGAGGAGCTCATCATGTCGGACGGGACCGCGCAGCTGCGCCGCCTCGACCCCGACACCTTCGCCGAGCTGGGACGCATCGACGTCACCCTCGACGGGGTCGCCCGGACGGCGCTCAACGAGCTCGAGTGCGTCGGCGACGACGTCTACGCCAACGTCTTCCTCAGCACCGACATCCTGCGTATCGACGTCGCGGGGGACGCCCCCGGCACCGTCACCGCCGTCATCGACGGCGGGGTCCTGCCCAACAACGCTGTCCCCGACCCGGATCACGTGCTCAACGGCATCGCGCACCTGCCGGGGACGGATCGTCTCCTGCTCACCGGCAAGCGTTGGCCCGACCTCTACGAGGTCGAGCTCGTGCCCGCTGAGTAGGATGTGGAGCCATGACCACCCCGAAGAAGGCGCGTCAGAAGTCGCTGCTGCAGTTCCTCACCCTCCTCATCGCCGTGGTGATCATTGTCGTCGCGGCAGTGCTCGCCCAGAACTGGTGGAACAACCGGCCGGGGCCGGAACCGCAGGACGTGACCGTCACGGCGACGGTCGGTGGGACGCAGATCGAGGTCGCCCCCTATCTCGTGTGTGAGCCGGGCCTGGAGTGCCCGGAGGGTGAGGTGCCGAACCTGCCGATGGGGCCGGACGACACCCTGGTCCTGGACATCCCCGAGCCGATCCACGACCACGACTGGCAGCTGCTCATGATCTACGACGATCCGGCGGTCAACGACCAGCAGTTCCACGGTGCCTACGACACCGACTCGGTGGAGATCCCCGGCTCGGT
>Ga0209722_1002653_pt1 | contig 13511 bp, 10 predicted proteins | sample BioC12SIPDNA_2_FD_185745 | JGI IMG/M metagenome (GOLD analysis project Ga0209722, IMG submission 185745) | Anaerobic biogas reactor microbial communites from Washington, USA - Biogas_R1_A C12 SIP DNA (SPAdes) (version 2) | ecosystem: Engineered > Bioreactor > Anaerobic > Unclassified | place... | reverse complement strand
GGCCGGGGAGATCACCTCGAAGGCCACCGTGGACATCGCGCAGGTTGTCCGCGATACGATCAAGATGATCGGCTACGACGATCCCGAGGTGGGCTTCCACTACGAAAACTGCGCCGTCATGGTGGCCGTCGGACAGCAGAGCCCCGACATCTCCCAGGGCGTCACGGAGGGAACGGGCCTGCACAAGGAGCAGGGCGCCGGCGATCAGGGCCTGATGTTCGGCTATGCCCGCCGGGAGACGCCCGCCTTGATGCCGATGCCGATTCAACTGGCCCACAAGCTGACGATCCAGCTCGAAAAGATGCGCCGCACTCGCAAGCTGCCCTGGCTGCGTCCGGACGGCAAGAGCCAGGTCACGATCGAATACGAAGACGGCAAGCCCAAGCGAATCCACACGGTGGTCGTCTCGACGCAGCACACCGCCGACATCAGCCACCGCGAACTGCGGAACGAGATCGTCGACAAGGTGATCACACCCGTGTTGCCCGCACGGCTGATCGACAAGAAGACCAAGTTCCACGTCAATCCCACGGGCAAGTTCGTCGTCGGCGGCCCAAAGGCCGACTGCGGGCTGACCGGGCGCAAGATCATCGTGGACACCTACGGCGGCTGGGGTCGCCACGGGGGCGGCGCCTTCAGCGGCAAGGACCCGACCAAGGTGGACCGTACCGCCAGTTACATGGCCCGGTACGTCGCCAAGAACATCGTCGCGGCCGGTCTGGCCGACGCGTGCGAAGTCCAGTTGTCTTACGCCATCGGCGTGGCCGACCCGATCTCAGTTCTGATCAACACCGAAGGCACGGCCAAGATCAGCGAGACGAAGATCAGCCGGATCGTCAAGGACCTCTTCCCGCTTACACCCAAGGGGATGGTCAACCACCTGAAGCTGACGCGTCCGATCTTCGCGGCCACCGCGCACGGCGGGCATTTCGGCCGGGAACTGCCTGAGTTCACCTGGGAGAAGACCGATATGGTCCAGGCCCTTCAGAAGGCCGCCAGGTAGAAGGACACCCCATCTGTTACGCATCACGAGCCCGGCCATGTGCCGGGCTTTTTCGTGCGCTCCATCTTCGAGGCGCAAAAAGGCGTGGGCCCACGCCACATGGCTGCGGGCCCACGCATACGGCCTTCTTCGTTGTCGTCGATGGCAATTGGGCTACTGACCGGCCAGATACCGGATCTCGAACGGCGACAGCAGGCGGTCGTAGATGCGGATCTCGTCGAGCGCGCCGTTGAACGGATTGCCCCCGTCGCGAACGGAGGCGCCGAACACCATGCCCGCCGTCGGGTCCGATCCGAATGAGAAGGCGGCCTCGGCGCCCAACTGCCCGGCCATGTAGACCTTCCCGATGGCCCCGTCGAACGTCATCGCCACATGGTACCATTCGCCGACCGGCAACGCCGCCGTCGGAATGTCGGCAATGCCTTCCCTCTGAAGGCGGACGATGCCCGTATCGATGTTGGCCTCGATCTGCCACATCATATCGGCCGCCGCCCAGGTGTCTCTCTTGCCGATCAGGCCCTGGTATTGCCCGCTGAGACCGTCCCAGTTGGCCCACAGCGAAACCGAAAGCTGACCGGTCGCGGCTGAGGGATTCAGCGTGCCCAAATCGACGTACTGAGCACCGGTTCCATCGAAGTGCAGACCCGAGCCAACCTGTCCGGGCACATAAACGGGGTCCCCGACGGCGGTGCCGTGGTGTCCGTTGCCGGAGCTGTCCTCGACATTGTCCTCCAGTGGGTAATATGCCACCAGCCCACTGGTGCCCGGATCGACGACGCCGGGACGTCCCACGCCGATCTCATCAACATAGATCCGCCCGGAGCCGCCGGCCACCGGATTGCTCCGATTCCCCACGCCGATGTACATCACCGCGACGTTGTTCATCGCCACACCATCGAGCGTGCTGAACGGAATCTCCCACGTCTGCCACTCCATAAGGACCGTCGCTTCCGGATCGGGATGGGTCACCACCGCCGTCCGACCGGCGCGATCCTCCACGGCCACGTACAGCGGCGCCGGATCGTTGCCCGGCGTCTCGTCTGTGGTCGCGGCGTTGCCTCGGAAATGCACCACCAGCGTGTCGGCCCCATGGACCGTCCAGTCGGCTCCGCCAAAGTCCCGTGAGGTTTCGGCATAGTACGGAGCGATCGTGTTGTCGTATTCCAGCGGCATGGCCTGCGAGCCGGCGAAGACGATCCTCCTCTCGGCAAACGGTGTCTCCAGATAGCCGACGGTCGAGCCGGTGTTGTTCTCCCAGCCGTCGATCCAGGTCTGGAAGATAGCGGTACCGGCGTCCATGTCGTCGTCGTAGCCCTCGAAGTCCTCAATGGTGACATGCTCTTTGGTCGAGAAGCTCCAGATCGGTCCGGCCCAGAGGCTGGGGTCGGCTGCCTCGTTGACCTCGTCGACCTTCCAGTAGTAGATCTGCCCGAGTTCCAGGCCACCGACGGCATGCCGGCTTTCGCTCGCCGTTGCGACGAGGGCCGCGCCCGATTCCACAGCCGCCCGGTCGGCGCTGAAGTACACATCGTGCGAGGCGGCCTCCCGCCCGTCGCGCCAGTCAAGAATCACGTCCAAATCCACCCCGCTCTGACCGTTGGTCGGCGCGGGCTGGCGCGCCACCACGGGCTTGTAGAGGAACCGAACCTCGCTGAGACCGAATTGCGGCATCCGCGCGCCCCAGTTGTTCAGGGCCGTCAGACGGATGTACCTGGCCGCCACACCGTCGAAGCCAATGGTGGTGTTGTGCGCATAGCCGGAGGTTGCCGTCGCGCGGGCGAATTCATAGTCGCCCAGGACCGCCCATTCGGCGCCGTCGAGCGAGTACTCGATGGTGACGTCTTTGAAACCGAAACCCAGAATGGGCTCAAACTGCACGTTGTAGTTCCAGACCCACATCTCTTGGAGCTTGTAGACTTCGGGGAACTCGTACTGAATCCAGGCCGGCTCCGGGCCGTTCGTGTCGCTCAGCCACATGCCTTCCGATTCGATCGAGTGCTGATCGGCGGCGTCCAGGCCGGAACCGTTGATCGTGTTCTCTGGCCCGGCCCCTGCTTCGGCGCTGGAGGCGGTGGCGAGGACGTTCCGGATCGGGTACACGTATGGCTCGACCGTGAAGCTCCAGACGATCCCGGTGAAGACGGTGAAATCGGGAGCGCCGTTGACTTCATCGATGCGCCAGTAGTAGGTCTGCTCGTAGTCCAGAAGGCCGGCCGGATCGAATGTGGTCCCGGTCTGCCCCTGGCTGGCCAGCACGCCCATCGGATTGGCCCGCGTCGCTTCTTCGACGTCCGCCAGGACCGTTCCGAAATACACATCGTGCGTGGCGGCGCTTTCCCCCGCGGCCCAGCCCAGCAGAACGTCGCGCGGCACGTCGGTGGCACCGTTGGCCGGAGTCGGATCGCCCGCGATCCCAACCACGACATCGCCGATCTGCACGTTGTCGATGTGAAGACTTCCCGTGGTGCCGGCGGCGGCATCACTGGAGATCAGAACACTCTCAATGCTGACGAAGTTGGCGTTGGTGAGCGTACCAACCACCGTGCCGTTCAGCGTGACGGTGATCTCGGTGCCGTTCTGCTCCAGTATCACGTTGTTGTACTCCCCGGCCACAGTGGCGGCACCGGTGATCTCGACCCAGCCGGGCCAGCTACCGTCGACGGAATTGGCATGCGTCAGTGGGCCGCCGGGCCAGCAGTAGATCTCAAGATAAGCGTTGCTTTCGGCGCTGGCGATATTGACGTGCATGTTGAAGCTGTCGTTCGCCAGGAAGTCGAAGGACAATTTGTTCTCGCCCGAAACGGGTCGCGAGATCCCGCATCGCACCCAGTCGGTGGCTTGTGTCCCGGCGATGAGAACCTCTTGATCCACAATCAGGCTCTCGATCGTCCCATCCGTCTGGGTCGCCCAGCCGTTGCCCACGAGGCCGTCGGGCCGGTTGAAGTCGTCCTTGAAGGGCGCCCCCCAAACGTTGGCCGCCAGAAACAGACAGACAAGCACAGTGAAACCTCGGATCTTATTCATCGTATTTCTCCTTCCAGAAAATAGACCGTGACACCAACGACACAACACACGCATCCGGTCCCGGCGGGACTACAGCGGCTTGTGTGTCGGCACTCTCTTGCCGGCCAGCCAGGCGATCTCACCATCGGACAGCGCGCGATCGTACACCCGGACTTCATCCACAGACCCGGGGAAGAAGTTGTCGTTGTCCTGACGCTTGCCCATGCGAATCTCGCCGGGCGTATCGACATTGCTGACCGGATCGCTGCCGATGGGCCGACCGTCGCCGTACCAGCTCACGGTCGCACCGTCGAAGGTCGCGGCCAGATGGTGCCACTCCAGATCGATCGGGAGAATGTCCTGCTCCCAGCCATGCCGGTGCAGGCCGTAATAGCCCAGCGTCGTCGTCGTGGTGTCGCCTACCGCCTGGATGTCGAAATGCTGACCGTCCACACTCGCACCGGTGAAACCGAAGACATTGGTCCACTCGGTGATCGACGTCGTATCGGCCTTGGCCCAACCGGCAATCGTCCGTGGCGCCGCTCCGGCCACCCCGACGCCGGCGACCGTCACATAGGCGTCGGTGCCGTTGAGCTGGAGGGCCTGTCCTTCGACGCCGGCCCCATAGGCCACCTGACCGACCGCCGTACCGTTGAACCCCTTTCCGGAACCATCGCTGAGGTTGCCGTCAAACGCATAGTGGGCCACGAGATTCGCGGTATCGGGCTCAACGGGCGTCACATACTCGACCGCTTTGGGGGACAGCCGGATGTCGTCGAGATACAACATGCCTGTTGCGCCGGCGCCTTCAATGCCGATGGTCAGACTGTCGACGCTTCGCAGGTTGCCGCCGACGGCCGACAGATCAACGTTCCACGGCTGCCAGACCGGCTGCGCGATATCCGATGCCGCCCCATCATACAGAACCTTGGTCCCGTCGATCTTCAGATACAGTTGCCCGGTATTGCCGGACACGCCGCGGAAGTACAGCGCAAGGGTCCTGACGCCGTTGGCCGTCCAGTCCTGCGGCACGTCAAACGTCCGCACGGCCTCGGATGTCGCCACGGTGGTGTTGTCGTATTCCAGGGGCATGGACTGCCGCCCCCCGTGAACGAGGATCCGCTCGGCAAACGGCGCCTGCAGGTAGCCGACCGTCGAGCCGGTGTTGTTCTCCCAGCCGTCGATCCAGGTCTGGAAGATCGTCGTGCCGGCATCGATATCGTCGTTGTAGCTCTCGAAATCCTCCACCATGACGTATTCCAGCGTCGAGAAGCTCCAGACGGGACCTTCCCAGGCGCTCGGCACGGCGGCTTCGTTGACCTCGTTGACCTTCCAGTAATAGGTCGTGCCAAGGTTCAGGTCACCGACTTCGTAGCGGCTCTCCGTGACGATCGTGACCGGGGCCGTGCCGTCGATGACGGCCTGCTCATCGTCGCTGAGGTAGACTTCGTGAACCGCCGCTTCACGACCGCCGCGCCAGTCGAGGGCGACCTCCAGCGCCAGGTCCGTGTGGCCGGCCGCCGGCGTCGGTTCTCTGGCAACGACCGGCTTGTGGTAGAATCGGACCTCGCTGAGACCGAACTGAGGCATGACGTCGCCCCAGTTGCTGTGGACCGTCAGACGAACATACTGCGCCACGACTCCATCCAGATCGATGACCGTGTTGTGCTCGTAGGTGTTCCTGGCAGTGGCCCGGGCAAACTCGAAATCGCCCAAGGCGGTCCATTCCACGCCATCCACGGAGTATTCCACCGTGGCCTCCTTGACGCCGAAACCAAGAACCAGTTCGAACTGCTCGTTGTAATTCCAGACCCACATTTCATGGAGTTTGCAGATCTGGGGGAATTCGTACTGAATCCAGCTTGGCTGCTCTCCATCGAGCGCGCTGAGCCACATGGCCGTGGCCGCAATCGAATGCTGATCGGAGGCGTTGAGTCCGGAGCCGTTGATCGTATTCTCCGGGCCCGACCCGGCTTCGGTGCTGGAGGCAGTGGCAATGATGTTCTCGACCGGATAGACGTACGGCTCGACCGTGAACATCCAAACGTTGCCTTTGAAGATTGTACTGTCGGGAGCCGCGTTGACTTCATCGACACGCCAGTAGTAGGCCTGCCCGAAGTCCAGCAATCCGGGCGGATCGAACGTGGCGGCCGACTGGCCCTGGCTGACCAGCACGTCCATCGGATTGGCCCGGCCGGCGTTGTTGACGTCGTCGAAGCTGGCGCCGAAGTATACATCGTGGGTAACCGCATATACACCCGGCGACCAGGCGAGAACCACGTCGTTCGGAACATCCGTGGCGCCGCTGGTGGGGTTGGGGTCTGCGGCGGCGGTCCTGGGTTTGAAGACCGTCGGGACGTACTCGCCCACATACAACTGGGCATAATCCATCCAGAACTCGCCGGGCTGGGCCTGGATGTGAATGGAAATCTGTGCCGGGCTGATCGCCGCGGTCAGGACCGGTGTGGTCACATGATACTCGGCCCATTCCTCGGTAATGGTGACGATCTCGGCGCCATAGCCGGTCCACGGATCCTGCGCCAGCTCGGGCTTGAGATTGAGTTCCAGTTCGCCCTCTTTGCTCTTGAACCAGACGGAGAAGGTATACTGCTTGCCCGATTCGAACACGCCGCTGTAGAAGGTCTGAATGCCCGCGTCCCAGAAATTGGCGCCCGCCGTGGGGACGACCACGTGCATACAGGAACTCCCCTCCACCACATCCTCCGGGATATTGGCGCCCACGAGTTCGGTCACGATGGTGCGCGTATGATCGCCATATCCGCCCCAGCCTGTTTCCGTGCCGTCCTCAAAGCCGGCGTTCGCCAGTAGATTCTCGATCTCCTGGGCCTGGCCGGCGCCCGGCCCCAGAAGACCGATCAGACATACCGCTATCAACCAAACAGCTCGCAATCTCATGACATGTCCTCCTTACTCTTGCGGTCGCGCTGCGACCCAATACGGTAGACGGTTACCGGGTCTGTCCCGGCTTTTGGAATCGCTCGCCCAAGACCGGTGGCAAGCGCAGGGAAATCAAAAGGCAGGTGCGCCCGACGGGGCAGCTTCTCTTCATATCACACTCTCCGGACCCTTCCCGACACGATCGCTCTGGGCATCCGTACAGGAATTACCACGTCACCAGACAAGGCGATTATACTCTTATCGGCCCGTGACGGTCAACCACGGAATCGGCCGTTTCAGGCAGGCAACCCTTTTGAGGCGGGCTTGAGATCCCCCTGGGCTCGAACCGACAAACCGGCGCCGACCAGGAGCAGGACACCGAAAACCAATTGAGGCAGCGTCAATCGCTCGTCGAATACTACGCGGGAAATGCTGAAGACCACGAACGGTTGCGCCAAGATGACCAGGGACGGAATCGTCGCGCCGATGCGTTTGATGGCGGTGTAAAAGAGGACATGCCCCAGTGCGATAGCGGTGATTGCCGAGACGACCACGGCCGTCCAGGCCGAAACGTCCAGGGATGCGGCCTGAGCGGGACGCCCGAACAGGATCGCCGCCATCCAGAGCATCACAGTTGTATAGAGGCTGATCACGGCGAAGGCGCAGCGGGAATCCACATCCTTGAGCCGGACCTTCACGCAGACGGCGTAGGCGCCCCACACGATGGCATACACCAACGCAATCGCAATGCCCCGAAAGCTGTGCACTGCGGTGAAATCCGGCTTGAAACACAGCACACCGCAGAGCCCCATCATCGAAAGGGCCAATCCGACCCAGAAAAGGCGACTCCTCGCCAGCGGCCTTTCATCCACGAAAAACATGAGGCTGAACGCGGTGACCCACAGAACCGACGTCTTCGTCAGCAGGGTGGCGAAGGCCGGGCTGATGTAATAGAAGGTCATCGCCCATAGACTCTGCATCCCGATGTTGACCGCGAAGGGCAGAAGAGCCAGACGCCACGTGCGCCGGTCGAACTTCCCGGCGCGCATCAGATACAGCAGGACAGGCAGCCAGAACAGACAGGCGACGGTGTAGCGAAGGGCGTTCTGCGTCCAGGAATCGACGTAGCCGGTCAGTTGCTTGATGAAGATCGGCCCGATCGACCAGCAGCACAGGGCCCCCAGAGACGCCAAGGTAGCGGCTACATCGATTCGGCTGCCTGTGGCTGTGGGTGCTCTCAATGGGACCGCTCCGATCCTGCGACCAGGCAGCGCTCTGAAGACCAGCAGGCGGATTCAATCGAGCATGTCGAGGACAATGCGAGCCACCTCCGGGCCGGCCTTCTTCTGCGTCAACGGCTCAACCATGTCGATCAGATCGTTGCTGAGGCGATTCAGCACCTCGGGGTTCTTCAAGAGCGTGGCTACCTTCTCGACGATCGGGTCGATCGACGCAAAGTACGGCATGAATTCGGGCACCAAGGCGCGATCCGCCAGCAGATTGACCAGCGTGAAGAACTTCGGATGCACCAGCCAACGGCCCACGAGATGCCACAGGATGCGATTGGTCTGGTACATCACCACCATCGGGCAGCCCGCCGAGGCGACCTCCAGCGTCGCGCTGCCGCTGGCAACCAGAGCGAAGTCCACGTCGCTCGACGTGGCGGTCACCGAATCGACTGAATACTCGCACGAGAAGCCGGGGATCTGCATCTGCGCGAGCAGGGCGCGCCGCTCTTCGTTGGGCGCGACGGCGACGAACTGGGCCGAGGGGAATTGCTCCTTCAGACGGACCGCCGCTTCCTGCATGGGCCGCCACAGCGATTCGATCTCCGCCAGCCTTGAACCGGGCATCAGCGCGATTCGAGCGCGCCGGGGATCGAAATCCGAGTAGTCCTTGCGGAAGCCGGTCAAGTCGGCCGGCAGCTTGTCGAGCAGAGGATTGCCGACAAAGGTGGCATCGACGCCCCGCTGGGTGAACCATGCCTCCTCGAACGGCAGCAGGCAGCAGAGCTTGTCGCAACAACGCCGCAGCTTGCCGATGCGCCACCCGCCCCACGCCCAAAGCTGGGGGGCCACATAGAAGAGCGTCGGAATGCCCGCCCCTTTCGCCGCCTTGGCGACGTGGAAGTTGAACGAGGGAGAATCGCAGACGATGGCGAGATCGAACGGGCGCTCGCGCAGACAGCCCTTGATTCGCCGCAGGAGCTTATAGTAGTACCCCGCGTGGGCCACCGCCTTGTAGGTCATTACCGCCCCACCGACCGTATTTTCGATCAGTTTGCAGCCGGCGTCGGCCATCTTGGGCCCGCCGATGCCGACGAACTCGATGTCCCGTCCGCCGGCCCTCAACGCACCGATCAACCCGGCGCAGTGCACGTCGGCACTGGGATCGTTGGCACTGATGAACAACCGGGTTGTCTTCTTCGCATCGGCCATAATCGCAAGTCGTTACGTCTTACCACCCCCTGGGCCAAACATCAATCCCGAACTTCCCGCCCGATCTCTCGCGTGCCTTCTTCCAGAGGGCCCTTGCCGCGGCCTCCTATTTCGAGCAGAATACGGTTCGTGGGTCTTTTAGCATCCGTGATTTGGCTGTACAATGCAGGAACACAGTAGTGCAAGACCAGCCACAATGGTGGGAATGGGAACTGGAAATCAGTCCGCACTTGGTCAAGCGCATGATTGATCGCAGTTTCTCCGAGCTGGATTTGCGGACAATGCTTGAACATCCGAAGGATCGCAGACCTGATACCGTCGATGGGCGATGGGTCATCGGAACGACTTATCGCCGGCAAAGATGGGAAGTCGTTGTGGAGCCCGATCTCCGCGCCAGACGGCTGGTGGTTATCACTGCATATCCGTGTTGGGGATCCTGACATGAACGAGTCGTATCTTGAAGTGACATTCCGACATGGCCAGGCGATTGCCGCCTACTACTATCTTCCGAGAACCTCTACAGACAGAAGCAGGCGGACCGAACGGATCGAGCCAGGACTCGTGATCGACTTCACGCGGGACGGAAGACCGATCGGAATCGAAATCCTCGCGCCGGCCAAGCTGACGTTGGCGGTCTTCAACCGCGTCCTCCGCGGGCTTGGTTTGCCCCCGCTCAAACGAGCCGATCTGGCCCCCCTCAAGGCCGCGTAGCCCTCGAAAAGCAAAAAATCTGACATCGAGCTTGAACACAGGGGGACTATGTGAGTATATTGCCATATAGTTACTCAGTCGGGTCGTCGTGGGGCGGACCGGGGAACAGGCCGGAGCGATATGACTATGGGCACCAGTAAGAACTTGTTGTACGAGAAACAGGCCGAGATTGCCAAGGCCATCGCCCACCCGCTGCGCATCGCGGTGATCGACTTCCTCAAGGACGGGGAAAGGTGCGTCTGCGACATCGCCGAGCACATTGGCTCCGAGCGGTCCAACGTCTCGCGGCACCTGGCCGTGATGGTGGGCGCCGGCGTGCTGAGCTGTCGCAAAGAGGGACTGAAGGTCTTCTACTGGCTGCGGACGCCATGCGTCGTCGAGTTCCTCGGCTGCGCAACCCACGTACTCAAGTGCCAGGCCAAAGAGCACGAACGAATCCTGTCCGCTCTGTAGCTCGGGGGGAATCGATCCAATGGACTTCAAACGCGAATGGAAGAGGTTCGTTCTCATTGCAGGTGTCTTCCTGGCCTGCTTCTATCTGCCTATTGGGACCAGCCGCTTCGACGGTGCACTCATGGAGTCGCTGCACCTGGTCCGGTGGTATGCCCGCGAGCACGTGCTGCTGTGCCTGGTCCCGGCCTTTTTCATCGCGGGGGCGATTTCCGTCTTCGTCAGTCAGGCGTCGGTCATGAAGTACCTCGGCGCCAAGGCCAACAAGGTCCTCGCGTACGGCGTCGCCTCGGTCTCAGGCTCCATTCTGGCCGTCTGCTCGTGTACGGTCCTGCCGCTATTCGCGGGCATCTATAAGATGGGTGCCGGGCTCGGGCCGGCGACAGCCTTTCTCTATTCCGGCCCGGCGATCAATGTCCTGGCCATCATCCTGACCGCCCGCGTCCTGGGTCTGGAACTCGGCATTGCCCGCGCCGTCGGCGCGATCGTGTTCAGCGTCGTCATCGGCCTGCTGATGCACATGATCTACCGCAAGGAAGAGACTGCCAAGGCCAACGTGCAGATGGCCATGCCCGATCCCGATGTCAGACGCCCGCTCTGGAAGAACGCCGTCTATTTCGCCTCGATGGTGGGCATCCTGGTCTTCGCCAACTGGGCCCGCAGCGGCGACGTCCGGGCGGTGTTCCTCTGCTGTCCCGGCGGACTGACAACCTATCAGGTCGAGGGAACGCTTGTGGACCAGACCGACGAGACGGTGACCATCGTCGATACCGCAGGCAAGACGCACGAGGTGTCGGCCGAGATGCTCCGGGGCGTCGAAGAGGTCCGCAAGAACAACCTCTACGAGACGATCCATCGCCTCCGCTGGGTGCTGGTGGCCGGGTTGCTGGTGGCGTTTCTGCTCATGGTCGGCCAGTGGTTCGCCCGAAGCGAGGTCAACGAGTGGATCGAGGCCACGTGGGGCTTCGCCAAGCAAATCCTTCCTCTGTTGCTGTTGGGCGTCCTGGTCGCAGGTTTCCTGCTGGGCCGGCCCGGCCATGAGGGCATCATTCCGACCGAATGGGTCAACACCGCCGTCGGGAGCAACTCGGTCTGGGCCAATCTCTTCGCGGCGGTGGCCGGAGCGTTCATGTACTTCGCCACGCTGACGGAGGTCCCGATCCTCCAGGGCCTGATGGGGGCGGGTATGGCCAAAGGTCCGGCGCTGGCCCTGCTGCTGGCGGGCCCGGCCCTGAGCCTGCCCAACATGCTCGTCATCCGCAGCGTCATGGGCACGCAGAAGACCATCGTGTTCGTGGCTCTGGTAATCGTCATGGCCACGATCTCCGGCATCCTATTTGGAGCCATGTGAAGAACAATGGGGATCTTGGAATACTGGAATATTGGAATGGTGGAGCTGTGGGGAGAGAGAAATGGAGCGACGCAACATCAATCGTGGCTATATGAAGTTGACGGTCTGGCAGGATGCGATCGCCTTCTACGTTCACACTGTCGCTGTCTTCCGGAACTGGCCATACGAAATGAGGCGCGTAGCCGCCCAGCAGATTGCAGGGGTGGATTCGATCCATCGAAACATTGCCGAGGGATATGGGCGCAAGTCGTTAAAGGAGTACCTCCAGTTTCTGAACTTCGCTCTAAGCTCTGCCGCCGAATCGGTATCGGGGCTCCATGCGTACCGTGCAAGCGGTCAACTGACAGAGCACGAATTCGAGGCGATGGATGCCGAAGTCTACAAGATCGAGAACGGTCTCAAACGTCTCATCGCAAGTCTTCAGAAGAAGCAACGAGAAGGAACCTGGCAAGATGAGTTCTGAAATGTCACTATACAAGGCGGTAACGAGAGACATTGGACGTGCTATCGATGCGTCCACTATTCCATCCTTCCAGTATTCCACTATTCCACTGAGGCAATCAGAGGTCGCACTATGAAGAAGATCCAGATTCTCGGAACCGGCTGTCCCAAGTGTGCGAAGCTGGCGGAGAACGCCGAGTCCGCCGCGAAGGCGCTGGGGCTCGAATTCGACATCGAGAAGGTCACGGACATCGGCGAGATCATGACGTTTGGCGTAATGCTCACTCCGGCTCTGGCGGTGGATGGGCAGGTCAAGGTCGTCGGCAAAGTGCCCTCGCCGGAAGAGATCCAACGGTTGCTGACATAGACGAGGAGTCGCCGATGCGTTCCTGGTGGAAGGCGTTGCTCGCTGTGGTTCTGGTAGGTACGGCCGTCGCCGTCATCGTCTTGCGGCGCGCGACGCCGGCGATGGAAGACGGCCCGGCCGGTGCTGGCGTCGCGGAGGGTTCGACGCAGGCCTACAAGCCGCTGCCGTGCCTCGTGGAATTCTCCGCCGGGGATTGCGGGCCCTGCAAGTTAATGGAGCCGATCCTCGAGGAACTCGCCCGGGAATACGAGGGGCGTCTGCGGATCGAGACCATCGATCTGTGGAAGAGGCCGACCGTCGCCGAGGAGAACAACATCCGGATGTATCCCACGCAGATCTTCTACGATGCGATGGGCAACGAACTGTTCCGCCATGAGGGCTTCTTCTCCAAGGAAGATATTTTCGAACAATGGAGGAGGCTCGGCCATGACTTCGAGCAACCGTAGATGATGGACAGACTTCTCGCCCAGATCGAATGCCCCTGCACCGGGGGCAGGAGCAACCCGCTGCTGTTGCTGGCTGTGCTCGTCGGCACGTGGCTGCTGATCCACGGGTTGAGATTGGTCTTCAGAAAGGCAGGTGCAGGTGCAATGAACAAATCGAAGAAGATTGCCATTGTCGCCGTGTTGGCCGTCGCCGTGGTCGCGGTGCTCGCGGCCAAGCAGCATAATTCCAGACCACAAGCAATGATGCCCCCGGAACGGCCGGACGCCGTCGCACATCAGATCACCGCCCATCGTCCCGCCGAATTGACAGGCCACGGTCGGCCGGTGCTGATCGACCTCGGGGCCGGCACGTGCATCCCCTGCAAGATGATGGCCCCGATCGTCGCGGACCTCAAGGCTGAGT
>Ga0209722_1002651_pt1 | contig 13516 bp, 12 predicted proteins | sample BioC12SIPDNA_2_FD_185745 | JGI IMG/M metagenome (GOLD analysis project Ga0209722, IMG submission 185745) | Anaerobic biogas reactor microbial communites from Washington, USA - Biogas_R1_A C12 SIP DNA (SPAdes) (version 2) | ecosystem: Engineered > Bioreactor > Anaerobic > Unclassified | place... | reverse complement strand
CAGTTCCGCGACGGTGGGGCCGGGGCCGTTGAAGCCGGTGACGAACACCGTCGGAGTCGTGACGACCCGGCCGATGGTCTCGAGCGACACCTCGAACATGTCGCCGCCGGTCGTGTACGGTTCGGCGCCGCTCCCGGCGAACACCGGTGCCGGCTCGAAACCGAACTCGGCGAGGTCGGCGGGCAGACCCATGTCCTCGATCAGCACGTAGGGGGTGCCATCCGTGGTGATGGTGACGTACGAGACCGGGCTGGGCGGCGGGGTGATCGCCGCGATCACCTCTGCTCGACGCTCCTCGTACTCCTTCGTCAGCTGCGCGAGGACGTCGGGCTCGTCGAACACGTCGTTCGCGAGGAACCCGAACTGCTCCTGCCACGTCTGGAACTGCTTGTCGACCAGTACCGTCGGAGCGATCGTCGACAGCGCATCGTATGCCTCGGCCGCCTGCAGGTACGGGAAGCCGACGCCGCCGGCGACGATCAGATCCGGGTCCGTCGCGGCGATGGCCTCGACGTCGAAGCCGTCGACGGACCACGGCAGGAACTCGGTGCCGGCCGCCTCCGCGTCGTCCACCCAGAACTCGGAGAACGTGCCCGTTCCGTCGGCGTCCTCGGGGGTGACACCGACGACGGGCACGTCGAGATGGTAGAGGTAGCCGGCGAGGGCGTAGTTGAGCACGACGACGCGTTCCGGATCTTCGGGGATCGTCACCTCACCCATGGGTGTCGCCACCGTGCGTGTCGTGGCCGCCGCGGAATCCCGACCGGAAGGGTCCGGTTCCGAGCCGCTGCTGCACGATGCGAGAGCGCACGCGGCGACCACGGCGGCGCACAACGCGCCGATTCGTCTTCGACGTGACATTCGGTGCTGACCTCCGGTTCGTGGGCGTTGTCGCCGCCTCCATGTGGAAGGTGATGCTAACCCGCTGACCGCGGTCGGGGTGAACCCGGAACAACGACCCGGTGAACTGCGAGTTCACGTGGGGTGACGGGTTTTCGGCGCCGGAAGACGCGATTCGTCACCGATTACAGTGCACGCGTGCACATTCTTTTCGTCTGCACCGGCAACGTGTGCCGATCGGTGGTCGCCGAACGGCTCACCGTCGCGTACGCGACGGAACACGGACTCGGAGAACTCACTGCCGAGAGCGCCGGCACCCGTGCGCTCGTCGGGTACCCGGTCGAACCCCGCGCGGCCGCCGTCATCGACGGGCTCGGCGCGTGCAGCGACGGATTCCGGGCGCGGCGGTTGACCGCCGACATCGTCGGTCGCGCCGACCTGGTGCTCACGATGACGGAGGAACAACGCGACCGTGCCGCCGCACTCGCGGCGGGTACCGCGGTCAAGGCGTTCACCCTGACCGAGGCCCACCGCATCGTGACGGTCACCGGCGCCGACACGATCGCGCGGCTCGACGCCTACCGTGCGCCGTCGGGGGGCGCCGGCGCACCGCCGATCCCGGATCCGGTGGGCCTGTCGGAGCGGGCGTTCGTCGAGACCGGCGACCGGATCGCGGCTGCGCTGCTCCCGCTGCTCGACGTCCTCACCGGGGTCGGCCGGGACCGGTGTGCTCCGGTGCCGGAGGTCGTTCACCGATAGGCGTAACCGGCGAACCGTTCGTCGACCTCCTCGGCCCGCAACCCGAACTCCTCGAGGCTGTAGCGGTGCTCGGGTCGGCGCCGTCCGCTGCGGCTGTCCTCCTGCAATGCGGCCATCGCCGACTCGGCCTCCGCGGTCAACGGTGCGCCCAGCCGGTCGTACAGGGACCCGACCGTGCCGATCGGGTCGGCGACGAAATCGCGGTAGTCGACATCGACGAACTGTGCCGGGTCGTGCTTCGCGCGTGCCTGTGTGAAACGGTCGAAACCGCGGGCCCACAGGTCCAGTTGACTCCGGCCGATGGTGTCGCCGACGAAGGTCCGCGACCAGCCGTCGGTGGCCTGCGCCGCCAGGCTGCACACCGACGGCACGACGGTGCGGGGATCGCGGTGGGTGACGACGACCAGCGCGTCGGGGTAGACGGTCAGCAGTTCGTCGAGCGCGAACAGGTGGCTGGGGTTCTTGAGCACCCAGCGTTTGTCGGCATCGGGCAGCCCGATGAGCTGGAGGTTGCGTTTGTGCCGGGTGTACGCGCCGGTCCAGTCGCGGGTGTCGAGCCAGCCGGAGTACGTGGGCAGGTGCGCGAGGCACTCGTAGGACACCGACAGGAACGATTGGCGGAGCAACTGCCAGCACTCCTCGACCTCGCCGGCCGACATGTAGTGCACCCCCATGAACTCGGGGTGTTCCACGTGGTGCTGTGCGAATCCGGCCTCGATGCCCGCGAACACCGGGTTGCCGGCCCAGGTGTCGCGGGGTGGCCGGGGCTGCGGCATCTCCGTCAGCCACATCTCGAGTCCCTGGTGGGCAGGGTCGGTGGTGAGGAGGCGGTGCAGTGCGGTGGTGCCGGTGCGGGGCAGCCCGGTGACGAAGACGGGCCGGGTGATCGCGACGTCCGCGTGCTCGGGGTGTTGCTTCCACGCGGCCTCCGACAACAGGCGTGCGACGAGCGCGCCGCGCAGGAACACCCGCGACATCTTGCTGCCGAGCGGGGTGAGCCGTTCGTCGCGCGCATACGACTCGAGCAGGACGTCGAGGGCCTCCCGGTAGTCGTCGGTTCCGAAGTCGCTCAGCCCGGTCAGGCGGGTCGCGGATTCGTGTAGCGATTCGGCGCTGCCGATCGTGGTGCGCTCGCTCATGTCTCTCCTCCCCGTGCGCACTTCTGGTAGCACCGGCTACCAGAAGTGCGCACGGCTTCAGTGGTGGTATTCGCCGCAGTTGACGTCGAGGCACTGCCCGGTGACGGCCGACGCCATCGGCGACGCCAGGTAGATCACCGCATCGGCGACCTCGTCGACGGTGGGCAGGCGCTCGAGGTCGGACGACGACGCCGTGTGCTGGTAGATCTGCTCGACGGTCGTGCCGTACTTCTCGGCCTGGTGCGCGAAGTAGCCCTGCAGGATGGGGCCCCAGATGTAGCCGGGAGCGACCGAGTTGACGCGGATGCCCTGCGGGCCCAGTTCGGTGGCGAGCGACTGCGACATCGCCAGGAGGGCGGACTTGGCGAGCTTGTAGCTGCCGTACCGTTCCTGCGAGTGCCGCAGCACCATCGAATTGACGTTGACGACCGAGCCCTTCGTCTCGGCGAGCGCCTGCGTGCACAGCTGCGTCAGGCGCAACGACCCCAGCACCGTGAGTTCCACGCTGTCGCGGATCTGCTGGAAATCGGTGTGTGCCAGCGGCTTCATCGACGGAACCGAGAAGGCGTTGTTGAGCAGGGTGTCGATGCGCCCGAACTCGGCGATCGCCGTCTCGACGAGATTCGCCGCCGAGTCGTCGTCGGTGATATCGGTGGGTACCGCGAGTGCTCGCCGGCCCAGCGACGTGACCTCGGCGGCGACGGCGTCGAGGCGTTCACGGGTGCGGGCCGCGAGGACGACGTCGGCACCGTGTTCGGCGCAACGCACGGCCAGGGTGCGACCGAGTCCGGGCCCGACACCGGAGATCACGACGACCTTGCCCTGCAACAGTCCGGTCATCGCGCTCACCCCGGCATCCGGTCGGCGATACCGGACTGACGTGCAGCGATGCGTTGCCGCCACTGCTCATCGGTGATCCGGTTGGACTCGATGTACGGCAGGTGGTCGGCGATCGCATCGAACGGCACGACCTCGGCAACCGGCCCGTCGGCCGCGCCCGGTTCGCGGTCGAGTCGCTGCCAGCGGAACTGCAGGATGCCCCGGTCGTGACCGACGGTCTCGACCCAGTTCGCGACACCCGGGTTGCGTTCGGACACGACGATCCGCACCTTGCCGTCGGGATCCGCCTGTGCCTGTGTGTTGTTCAGCGACGTCTGATGACCGGTGTAGTCGAGGGAGATGTACCAGAGGCTGCCGAGTTGGAAACCCAGGTAGGGGGCGTCGCCGACGGGCACCGTGAGGATCATCGCCTGATCGTCGCGCAACTCGTAGTGACCCACCGACGAGTACTGGGTGTCGAGGCCGCCGGGGGTGCGGCGCGGGGCGGTCACGGTGTTCACGGGGAGTTGGAGGTAGAACCACTGCGGGAACTGCAGCCACGTCTTGACCCGCGACACGAGAGCGCGACCGGCCCGCTCGTAGCGGCGGACGACGTCGTCGTGGTCCGGGGGTGCCGCGGGCGTGCCGAGGGTGTCGAGCCGGTCGATGCGCAGTGTTCCACGACGTTGCGTCCAGTCGCTGTAGACCTCGCGGACCACCAACTGCGACGACCCGGGTTCGAGGTGGTAGTAGCCCGCATCCGGGTCGGTGGGACCGGGACCGAAGCGCACCTCGAACGTCCCGTCGTCGGCGATGTGCAGCGCACGGTCGTCGAACGCGGTGACGTTGCCGGGCACGTTCGCGTCGGTGTAGTTGCCGGCGAGCACCTGGAAACTCAGGTCGCAGGTGGTTCCGCGACGACCGGTGACGACGTACTCGTGGTCGGCGCGCACACTCGCGCCCCAGTACAGGGTGTCGGGATTGTCGAGGCCCATCTTCGCGTACGGGCCGGTGCCGGTGAGGAACACGGGGTGGGTTCTGCTGTGCGCCCAGGCCGCGTGCACGCACGCGGCGATCCCGCCGGCGAGGTAGCCGTAGCCCTCGGCGAGGTCCTGGTCGGTGCGGATGTGCGGGGCGGTCGCGACGAGTTTCTCGGCTTCGGCGATCGCCGTGGTGAGCGGATCTGTGAGCACACCATCTCCTGTCGGTCCAAATATGTACCGTAGCGGTACAGTTTGATGGGAAGACAGTAGAACGTGTTTCAAGGAGTGGTCAATGGCCCGATCCACCCCGCGCGCCACCCCGGTGCGGCGCTCGCCCCCCACCCGCCGCGTCGTGCAGGTCCTCGACCACCTGGTCGCGCACCCGCACACCCGATACGGGCTCTCGCAACTGTCGCGGGAACTGGAACTGAGCAAACCCACCTGCCTGGGCATCCTGACCGACCTCGTCGACGCCGGGTACCTCATGCGCGACCCCACCGACGCGACCTACGGGCTCGGCCCCGCCCTCGTCGTCGCGGGTCGGGCCGCGCAGCAGGGGTTCGCGGCGGGTCCGGTCGCGCACCGGCACCTCGCGGCACTCGCGGGCGAGCTCGGATGCACGTGCACCGCGTCCGCCGTGGTCGGCGACCGCATCGCCGTCCTCGATGTCGCGGAGGCGGCGACCGCGGAGGCCCGCCCGAGTGCCGGTGCGGCACGCGTCGGTGAGGTCTACCCTTTCGCGCCCCCGGTCGGCCTGATGTACGTGCTCTGGGACACCGACGAGCGCCTCCGACGCTGGTTGTCGCGGGAGCCGACCCTGCCCGTCGACCTCGACCACGACCGGCTGCGCCGGGTCGTGGACGAATGCCGGACCAGCGGGTACCTCGTGGAGGCCCTCACCCGGGGCGGACGCAGGCTGTACGCGCTCATGGCCGGGGTCGTCGCCCACGACCTCGCTCCCGAGATGCGCGAGGTGCTCGGTGAACTGGTGTCCAGCCCGGGCGATCGGGTGATCCTCGACGACGAATGGGAACCGGCCGTTCGACCCGTCAACCTGCTGGCCGCACCGGTCCACGACGCCGACGGGCACCAGTGTCTCGTGGTCACCGCCCATCCCGAACGCGAGTTGGATCGGGCGCAGGCGTTCGACCACGGTCGCGCGCTCGTCGCGACCGCGGAGGCGATCACCGCGGAACTCGGCGGAGCCGGGCCGACGCGATGACCGGCCCGGTTCACGCCCCGACGGTTCGGGGCATGGAATGGTCGAGGCCATGACCGACACCACCGCCGACGCCCGCCTCGCCGCCGAGATCGCAGCCGCTGCAGGGGAACTACTGCTGACCCTGCGGGTCGCCGAACAGGGCACGGTCGGCGGTCGTGAACTGGGCCGTCGCGGCGACCACGCTGCGAACGTCTTCATTCTCGACCGGCTGGCCACCGATCGCCCCGGCGACGCCGTCCTGTCCGAGGAATCCGTCGACGACCCCGACCGCGTCGGGGCCGACCGGGTCTGGATCGTCGATCCTCTCGACGGATCCAAGGAGTACGGCATGCCCGGGCGGGTCGACTGGGCGGTGCACATCGCGCTGTGGGAATCGGGTCGGGGGCTGACGGCCGGTGCTGTCGCGCAACCGGCGGTCGGTGCGGTGTACGCGACCCACGACGTACCGGTCGCCGACCACGACGACACGCGCCCGCTGCGGATCGTGATCAGTGGAAGCCGGCCACCGGCATTCCTCGCGGCGGTCGCGCGTGAGGTCGACGCCGACCTCGTGCCCATGGGTTCGGCGGGTGCGAAGGCGATGGCGGTGGTTCGTGGCGATGCCGACGCCTACGTGCACGCGGGTGGCCAGTGGGAGTGGGATTCGGCAGCGCCCGTCGCCGTCGCGCAGGCCGCGGGTCTGTTCTGTGCTCGGATCGACGGCAGTCCCCTCGAGTACAACAGGCCGCATCCCTATCTTCCGGATCTGGTGATCTGCAGACCGGACCGCGCCGACATCCTGATGGACGCGATCGCGGCGCACGCGCCGGTGTCCACGGACGCTCCCGCGGTCGCGATGGTCCGGGCGTATCTGCGGGCGGTGCTGACGCACGACGCCTCCCACGTCCGGCTCGCCGTCGATGCGTGGAGTGTGGAGAACGGGCAGCGCACGGGGGAGTCGGGAGCGGAGATCCGCGACCGGCTCGAGCGGCGTGACCGTGGCCGCTCCCCGCGTCGGATCCGCGACCTCACGTTCCGGGAACACCCCGGTGCCGTCGTCGCCCGCTATCTGCTCGACGTTGTCGCCGGCGGCGAGCCGTCGACGGTGTCGGTCACCGAACATTTCACGGTTCCCGGAGCGGAGATCCGGTCGATCGTCGCCATCGTCGAGCCGCATCGGAAAAATAGTTGAACTCATTGTTGTACGGTCGGACGAAGTAGCCCACATAGCTCGGAGGCATATCGATGACATCGGCAACGACGACGCAGGCACGAGACATCGGAGACGGAATCCACCGCATCCCCGTACCCGTCGCGGACCTCCCCGTCGGCGACACCCAGGTCTACGCGCTGGAATCACCGCGCGGCGTGATACTCGTCGATGTCGGCTGGAACGACGACAACTCGTGGGCGGCACTGCAGGCGGGTCTCGCCGCGGCCGGTCTGTCGGTCACCGACGTCGAGGGAGTGGTCGTCACCCACTTCCACCCCGATCACGTCGGTCTCACCGGCCGGATCCGTGAGGCGTCGGGATGCTGGGTGGGTATGCACGAGGCCGACTTCGGGCACCTCGAGGTCATGGTCTCCGACCGCGACCGGCGCGCCGAGGAAGCCGCGCTGTTGCGGCTCGCCGGTGCCCCCGAGGCCGAGGTCGACGCCGTCTTCGCGTTCGACGGCACACCACCGGGCCGCCCCGAGGTCCTGCCCGACCGCAAACTGGCGGCCGACGAGATCATCCCCCTCGCGGGGCGTTCGCTGCGCACTGTGTTCACCCCGGGACACACCGCGGGTCACGCGTGCTTCCTCATCGAGGACCACGGCGTGCTGTTCAGCGGCGACCACGTGCTGGCCACGACCACACCGCACGTGGGGGAGTTCGACTTCCCGCTCCCGAAGCGCGACGCGCTCGGCGAGTACCTCGAGTCGCTGCGTGCGGTCTCGGGGCTGCCCGTGCGGCGAACCCTCCCCGCGCACCGGCAGGAGATCGACGATCTCGGGGCGCGCGCGGCCGCGCTGATCGCGCACCACGACCGTCGTCTCGACGATCTCTACGATTCGTTCGGAGACGAGGAGTTGACGATGTGGGAGGCGACCTCCCGCATGACCTGGTACCGACCGTGGGACGAGACGCCCACGCACGGCAAGCGTATGGCGTTGTCCGAAGGGTCGGCGCACGTCCGCCAGCTCATCGAACGCGGCCGGGTCCGGCGGATCCCGGGCACCGAACCCGCCCGGTTCGCGCGCATCGAGGCGGAGGTCGGAGTATGACCCCCGATCAGCTCGTCACCGAGTTCTGCGCGAAGTGGGCCGATCCCGATCCGGTCGAGCTCGCGTCCTACTTCACCGACGACGCTGTCTACCACAATATTCCGATGGATCCGGTGCGTGGCCGAGTCGCGATCGAGGAGTTCCTCACCGAGTTCGTGAGGTCGTTCGGTGGCATCGACTTCCGGATCGGCAACCAGATCGCCCGCGACGGGCTGGTGCTCAACGAGCGGGTCGACGTGTTCCGCATGAACGGCCGCACCATCGAGATGCCCGTGATGGGTGCCTTCGAGGTCGTCGACGGGAAGATCGCGGCCTGGCGCGACTACTTCGACATGGCACCGCTGACGGACCCGCCGGCCTGACTGTCGGGGCGTTCGGGTATCGACACGCACACATGTTCGAGTTGACGGCCATTGCCGCACGTGGGACGATCCCTGCACCGGCCTGAAAACAGGTCGACCCCGGAAGGTGCTACCAACACCGACCGGGGTCTGGGCACACGACAGAACGGAACTGTCATGCACCGTACGGTGGAGTCTATCCACACGCCCCCAGGGGGCGCCCCTCCCGGTTCGGCTGTTCCCGCCGACCCCCTCCTTCTCACCCCACCGGGGTTTCTGCTGACGTCCTGACCTTGCGCAGCCTCCCGACCAGTCCGGTCGAGGGGCTCGAGGTGTTTCCTGCTGCGACGTGTGCGCGGGCCGGTCCGGTCACCGCGGCGCGCCGAGCAATTCGTCGCTACTCTCCCGGGTCCGACGTCAGCGCATTCGACGCTGCGCGCAGGGGTGCCATTCCCGTGCGTGAAACCGACTGGGCGCCAGTACCTTCGTCTCCACAGCTGGCGGTGGAGCACCCGATCGTGAGGGTCGACACGAACGACCGGGTCCCGTACACGCCGCCGTCCCCCGGGACGAGCGGCCAGACGTTCGGGCCGAGAGGGTCTATCGGGGAATGGCGACCGGGCAGCGGTGGGGAAGGGGCCGACGGCAAGCACAGGGACCCGTAGGGTCTCCGCACGGTCGAGCACTGCCGCCCGCAGGGCGCCCGAATCCTTTCGACGATCGGACAACCCACCGAACGCGACGCGGGCCGTGTTCGAGCAGGTGAGCCCCACCTCGCCACCGTATCGGTGGATCGAAGTTGAATAACACTTGTTAGTTTAGTAACAGTTGTGCATAATGCGTCTGTGAGTGATCCGCCCGACAACAACGACCCCGACGCGGGCATCGACCCACGCGTGCGGCGCACCCGCACCGCCCTGCTGACAGCAGCGGTGACCGCGGTGACCGAACACGGCTCCACCGAACTCTCGGTGACCGAACTCGCCGACACCGCCGGCGTGAGCCGCCGAGTGCTCTACCAACACTTCGGCGACCTGAACGGGTTGCTGGTCACCGCAGCGATCGAACTGATGACACGCGAGATGGCACCGGCGATGACAGAACTGGCCCGCGCCACCGCCGACGCGGCGGCCGAGCACACCGTTCCGATGACCGAGTTCGCCACCCACTTCGCCACCCACTTCGCCACCCACCGCCGCTTCTACCGGGCACTGCTCACCGGCTCGTGCGCCTACTCCGTCCACCGACGGATGGGTGAACTGTTCGCACCGTTCAGCCAAGCCGCAGCACGACACCTGTTCGGCGATCTCGACGACGACCTCGCCACCGAGATCGGCACCTACTTCACCGCGGGTACCACCATGTCGTTCGCCGCCTGGCTCATCGACAGCCCCGACCCCCTCGACCCGCAGCAATTCGTCGAACACCTGAACCGCATCCAGACCGTTCTCGCCCGAACACCCCCATCCGCATCCGCACCGTCGACCACGTTGCGCACCACCACCTCCGCGAGGAGCCAGCCATGAAATGTCGCCCGATCACCCGCGGTCTCGCCACCGCCGCCGCGATCCTCGCCCTGAGCACCGGAGCCGTCGCGACAGCACAACCGGCAACCGACACCGGTACCGACACCGGCTCGGAGTACGTGTCGCTGGGAGACTCGTTCATCTCGGTCGGGTCGTACCAGAGCACCTCGCGCTGAACTCCGACTGCGCGCAGGCCGGCGACGACGTCGGCCACCTCGTCGCCGCACAACTACCCGGAGTCACCTTCACCGACCTGGCCTGCGGCGGCACCACCGCCGACCTGGTGGAGAACACCTCGACCGCGCTCTCGCCCGCCACTCGATACGTGTCGATATCCACCGGCGGCAACAACGAAGACTTCTTCATGGACCTGCTGCAGAACTGCTTCGTCACCGCCGCCACCTGCACTCCCCAGGTCCGGCAGGAAGCCGAAGACAAACTCGACCGTCTCGGCGCCCGACTCGACAGCACCTACGCCACCGTCCGCGCCGCCGCCCCCAATGCCGAAATCGTCGTCCTGGGCTACCTCCGACTACTCCCCGACCGCGCCGCCGGATGCATCGTCGACGTGACGTTGGGCCAGGACGTCGTCGACTTCGGCAACCACATCCAGCACCGCCTCAACGACGAAGTCGCCCGAGCAGCCGAACGCGCCGGATTCACCATGGTCAACCGGTGGCAGGACGGCACCAACTCCGTCTGCGCACCCGACGGACAACGCCACGTCTCGATCACCGGCCTCGGCCCCGGCGACGAAGCACTGCCCTACCACCCCACCATCACCGGACGCCGCTACGCCGCCGGACTGATCGTCGATGCCTTCCTGAACCCCTGACACGGTCGGATCCCGGTAGAACGGGTGGGTTCGAGCCCGGACTCCGGGCTCGAACCCACCCCTTCGCATGATGCTCGCTACAGCACAGCCTCCACCGACTTCTCGGCATCGCGCACCCTGAGTTCACCGGACATCAGGCGTGGGAGGAGGGTGTCGCGGAGCGCAACGAGGGTGCGAGACTCAGTCGCTGCGTTCACAGCAACTTGGTGCAATTCCGAAGCACTAGTAGAAAACTCCGCGACAACGTCGTCGTCCGGGACCGTGACCGGCAGCGCCTTGAACCTTCCCCGCGGAATCTCGAGGAACGTCGCACCATTCGCATGCGCGATGTACTCATCTACGCGCGAACGCATCTCATGGAACAGCCACCACTGGTGCTTTGGATCCTTCGCATTCACCACAATGAACCCTTGATTGACCGAAACCGGATTCTCAGCGATGGCGAAAGCACCGATCGTTGCCCTTGAAGTCATCAAAATCGAGCCGGCTGGATACAGTTTCGCCGAGCTATTACTCACCCCCTCGCGAGTGATCGTCCTCCCCGTAGCACTCAACGACGGCACTTCGAGTCCGGTGACATCAGTGGGCGTTGCCCATGGAATATCTCCGTCCCAGTATTCTGGAATCCTCGTCTTCGGTGTCCCACCACCGCCGATCACGGCAACGTCGCCGTAAGTCGCATCTGCCATTTCAGATGCTGCGGATCGCCCGACGAACTTCCTGAATTGAGATCGGGCGAGTTCGTCAGCCGTTGAGGCCAGCTTGCGGTTTGCGGCGATCTTGTCGTCGAGGGCGGCGAGGACATCCGATGTCGCATGCTGAACTGCTATTGGCGGCACAATAACCGGCAGATTCTCAAGAACCCTCCGACTCAGTGACAGCATGGTCGATCCCGTCGCATGCTGCAGCAACCATTGCCGCGCAGAGGAACTCTGGATCTGGTAGGCGATGAACCGGGCGTCGAGCGTTGGCGCTAGCCTCAGACGGATTCCATCCGACCCGAGAAACCACCCGTCTTCTCTCGGCGTTACCCACGCAGACCTATCGACGGCACCCTTTCGTCCGAAGACGATATCGCCAGACCTCAGTCTATACTCGGGCAGCCGCTCTACCACCTGGTGCGGCGCACGTGGCGTACTCTCACTGACGCGTAATGATCCATACCCCACTTCCCCCACCGAGATAATGGGCACGCCCTCCGTGCTGTATTCACTTGCTTTGAGAATAGTGCCGAACGGCCCCGTCTTGATCGAACCGCCAGTGGCAGCGAGCAACTCGCCAAGCGTCATCGATTTCCAATCTTCAGGATGGTTCCTCACTCCACCCTCCCCAACTGCTCACGCACAACAGCCTGGAGCCGCGCGGATTCGTCGAACTGTTCGTACAGTTCCTTCGTCAAGCGCGCGATCTTCTCCTCGATCGGTTCACCGTCGTCTTCCAGCGGCGCCGCACCGACGTACCGTCCCGGGGTCAGTGCATAGTCGGCGTCCTTGATCTCGGCGAGCGTCGCCGAGTAGCAGAAACCCGGCTCGTCCTCGTACTCGACGCCCTTCGCGGATTCCGTTCCCCGCCAGGCATGGAACGTGCCGGCGATCTTCGCGATGTCGTCGTCCGACAGGGCACGCTCGGCGCGGTCGACCATGTAACCGAGGTTGCGGGCGTCGATGAACAACACCTGCCCCCGCCGATCCACGGACCCCTTCGGTCCCACCGCCTTGTCCTTCGCGAAGAACCACACGCACACCGGGATACCCGTGCTGCGGAAGAGTTGCGTCGGCAACGCCACCATGCACGACACCAGATCCGCCTCGACCAGCCGCGCGCGGATATCGCCTTCCCCACCGGAATTCGACGACATCGAGCCGTTGGCCATGACGATGCCCGCGCTGCCGCGTTCGGCGAGCTTCGAGATGATGTGCTGAATCCACGCATAGTTCGCGTTGCCCGTCGGGGGCACACCGAACTTCCAGCGCTTGTCGTCCTCGCGGCGCGTCCAATCCTTGATGTTGAACGGCGGATTCGCCATCACGTAGTCGGCGAGCAGATCGGGGTGATTGTCGACGGCGAAGGTGTCGCCCCACCGCTCCCCCAACTGCGCGGTGATGCCGTGGATGGCGAGGTTCATCTTCGCCATGCGCCACGTGCGCTCGTTGAGTTCCTGCCCGTACACCGAGATGTCGGACGGATTACCACCGTGGTGGTCGATGAACTTCTCGGCCTGCACGAACATGCCGCCCGAACCACAGCACGGGTCGTACACGCGCCCGTTGTAGGGCTCGAGCATCTCCACGAGCACCCGGACGACACCGGCCGGCGTGTAGAACTCGCCGCCGCGCTTGCCTTCGGCGCGGGCGAACTTCTCGAGGAAGTACTCGTACACCTCACCGAGCAGGTCGCGGGCCTTTCTCGCGCCCTCACCGGTGAACCGGGTGCCGTTGAACATGTCGATCAGTTCGCCGAGGCGGCGCTGGTCGACGCTCGGGTTGTTGAAGATGATCGGCAACGTTCCGGCCAGAGTGGAGTTCTCGGCCATCAACCCGCGCATCGCCTCGTTGACGAGTTCACCGACGGTGCGGGCCTCCACGCCCTCCGCCTCCTGGATGCCCTTCGCGTTCTGCGCGAGGAACAGCCACCGCGACTGCGCCGGCACCCAGAACACACTCGACCCGAGATACTCGTCGCGGTCGTCGATGAGCGACGCGACACCCTCGTCGTCGAGTCCGTCGGCGATCAGTTCCGCCTCGAGTTGGGTGCGGCGCTCGTCGAAGGCGTCCGACACGTACTTGAGGAACACCAACCCGAGAA
>Ga0209722_1002650_pt1 | contig 13520 bp, 6 predicted proteins | sample BioC12SIPDNA_2_FD_185745 | JGI IMG/M metagenome (GOLD analysis project Ga0209722, IMG submission 185745) | Anaerobic biogas reactor microbial communites from Washington, USA - Biogas_R1_A C12 SIP DNA (SPAdes) (version 2) | ecosystem: Engineered > Bioreactor > Anaerobic > Unclassified | place... | reverse complement strand
GGAGACGAGAGCAGCGGCCTGAACGAGCAGCGCGCACCATGCCGGGGCTCCTGTTCCGGTTCGAACGAACCGGAGCGGCTCAAAGGCCTCCGATCTTCTCAAACGCCATCCTCGGTTGGTCGCATCCGGGAACCCTCTCTGTTTCCTGGATTCCTGTCGGAACGGCAATCGCTCCCCGCAGGGCGATAGCCGGAGAGAAACAGGACGGGAGATGGAGGCTTATCTGCTTCCTGTCCGGCAATAAGACGTGGCCCTGCATACCAAACTATATACAATGGTCTGCAAACATACCGGATAATCAGTTTTCCCTGCCCGAGAGGAAGAACCATGCGGCATCCTGAACGAAAACACTTTTTGCTGCAGTTTATAGCCGTTTTAACGCTGATAGCCTTCTGCATAACTTCTGCATCGGCGGATCCCGGGCAGCACGAACGCATCATTATCGGCTTTCAGGAGGGCTCGGTGCAGACCCTGGACGACGCCGCTCTCTCTTCCACAGACGTCCGGGTTATCGACGAGCTGACAGGACTTGACGCGGTGGTCGTATCGGTCTCCGATCCGGATCGATTCATAGAAGAGGTCTCGCAAGCTCCGGGTATCAGGTTCGTCGAACGCGATATCCCCGTCTATGCTCTCGACCTGCCGGCCTATGTGCCCGACGATCGCCGGTATGCCGAGCAGTGGGCGCCTGGGGAGATCGGGGCGGAGTACGCCTGGAGCATTGAGCGGGGGGAGAACAACGTCATCATCGCCGTCATCGATACCGGGATCGACTATACGCATCCGGATATGGGCAACTACATCGTCGGAGGCTACGACTGGATCAACAACGATGATGACCCGATGGACGACCACGGCCACGGGACGCACTGTGCAGGCATCGCCGCTGCGGTGAGCAACAACGCGCAGGGAATCGCGGGAATTTCGCAGTCCGGCATTATGGCGGAGAAGGTGCTGGATTTCGGGGGGAGCGGCACCAGTTCTATAACCGCCGCGGCGATCCGCCATGCTGCAGACAACGGAGCGGACGTCATCAGCATGAGCCTGGGTGCTGCCGAACCATCCCGTATCGTAGAAGAGGCCTGCCGGTACGCATGGGAGAAGGGGTGTATCCTCGTTGCAGCCTCGGGAAACGGCGGAGCGAACCTGATCAACTACCCGGCGGCGTATGATACCGTGATCGCCGTCGGCTCGGTCGGAAAAACCGGTCTCTGCAGCCCGTTCAGCAACTACGGGACGAACCTGGAACTGGTCGCCCCGGGTGAGTCGATCCTCTCGACAGCACCGGGGAACACCTACAGCCTGAAGAGTGGAACCTCGATGGCCTGCCCGCATGTCTCGGGCGTTGCGGCTCTTGTCCTCTCCCGCTATCCGGGCATGTCGAATCTCGAGGTGCGACAACGGCTGGCAGACACTGCCGATGATCTCGGCTCACCCGGGAAGGATACCCGGTATGGTTACGGGCAGGTCAATGCGTTAGCTGCCCTGGGCGGTGGGGAAGCTGTCCCGCCAACTATAGAGTCCGACGCCGAAGCCGTCGTCCGCGGGGAGAACATTACCCTCACCCTCACCGGCGAAGGATACCGCGAGTACTGGCTCTCTATCAACGATACCGGGCTCACCGATGCCGGCATGTATCCTACGGTCGCCCCCGGCCAGCAGGGTATCCGGCCCGGGAGGATAAACGGGGGTGCCGGATTTAATGAGACGGAATGCAGGGTGATCATGCCCGAATCGGGGACTGCCCGGGTCCGGTACGCGACGGGTTTCTCGACCGTCGCACAGCCGTTTACCGTCACGGTAACCGATCCGAAGGACCCGTCGCTCTCTGACACGATCAACGTATCTGTAATCCCAGGAACGGTCACCATAACGACCGGAGACGGGGATCGCTTCTACCTCGGGGTGGAGGTAACTCTCAGCGGCATAAACACCGATAACGAGTCCACATGGCTCTACATGACCGGGCCCGGCCTTGATGCAGGCGGAGCCGGCCTGATCGATCCCGGGAAGGGAGCTCGCGGTATGGTGCAGGTTCCGGTTACCGGGGACGGGAACTGGTCGTTTGTATGGGACACCGGAACTCTTGAAGGAGTGCTCGAGAACGGGACCTACACTCTGTACGCGGTCTCGGGGCCGAAGGCGGCGGATGAACTCGATGGGTTCGCATCTGCAACGGCCTCCCTCGAACTGCTGAACTCCGGGTGGCCCGCCCCCGATATAACCGAAATTTCGCCGGATATGGTATTTGCAGGCAATAGTTCTGCAGCCATCCTGATAACCGGCAACGGGTTTTTCGACGGCGCGACGGTGCTGCTGGAGAGGGAAGGGTACCGGGACGTCATCGCAACAGAAGTCCGCGGTAACGATACGAGCACCATCTCCGCAACCCTCGATCTCGCGGCGGCCCGGGCCGGGGCATGGGATGTCGCGGTCCGGAATGCCGACGGTAAGACGGCACTGCTTCCCGGTGCCTTTACGATTCGGGTGAAGGGGGACCTCAACAACAACGATCTTGTGGATATCGGGGACGCGGCCCTCGTCGCGTATATGGTCGTCGGGAATGTGCCGGAGGATCTCCTTGCCGACTTTAACGGCGACGGCGTCGTCGACATCGGGGATGCAGCAAAGGTTGCGTACGTTGTTGTGGGGCGGATCAGTGAGTTATAACGGTTGGGTGCTCCGGGCAGGGTTTTGTTTCGAGGCCGGATCGATCGCGCAGGCCGATATCTGCCGCGGTCCGGGGGAGAAGACCCGGGTCCGGCCTTGTGTTCCCCCGCGGATCAGCCTGAGCCGTCACCTCACGGATGTTTTCCGGGAGATCGGCTTCTCCTCTCACAGCGCTTCTATCTTCTCGACGAAGAAGTAGGCGATCTTTGCGGCGTCCCCGATATCGACCTTCCCATTCTGGTTGAAGTCGGCGGCAAGATCTTCTGGCTCTTTCCCGACGACCATGTAGGCCACCTTCGAGACGTCGCTGATGTCGATGATGCCGTCGCCTGTGACGTCGCCCTTCGGAGCCGTAACGGTGATGTAACCGGGCCGGGAGAGCGTGGCGGAGCCGGTTGCGGTGCTGACGGTCAGGTTCACGGTGTAGGTGCCGGGGGCGGTGTAGGTGTGGGTTGGGTGCTGCTGGTCGCCGGTGCCGCCGTCCCCGAACATCCAGGACCACGACTTCGGATCGCCGGTGCTCTCGTCGGTGAACCGGACGGTGAGCGGCGCCGGCCCGGCGGTGGTGTTGGCGGTGAAGGCAGTGGGGGTTGCGGATCGTGGGGCAAACTTCTTGATACCGTTCTCGTCCGTCACATAAACGTTGCCGGAAGCGTCGACTGCGACACCAGACGGAAACTCCAGTCGCTCATCCCAGGAGTCCCATAACCCCCACGCTGTGAGGAAGTTGCCGCAACTGTCGAACTTCTGGATGCGGTGAGAGCTTGAGTCCACCACATAGATACTCCCAGAAGTGTCAACTGCAATACCTCTCGGCCGCCAGAACTCCCCGTTTCCCGACCCTCGCGATCCCCACGCTGTGAGGAAATTACCTGAGTTATCGAACTTCTGGGCGCGGTAGTTGTCAGAGTCCGTCACGTAGACATTGCCAGCAGCATCAATCGCAATATGTTCGGGGTATATAAACTCCCCCTCTCCAGTCCCCCGTGACCCCCACTTCATAAGGAATTTACCGGCACTATCAAATTTCTGAATGCGGTGGTTGCTCTCGTCGACCACATGGATATTGCCAGCAGTATCGAGAGCGATGCCAGATGGGTTCAGGAACTTCCCATCCCCGGAACCCTGTGACCCCAACTTCATAAGGAAGTTACCGGCACTATCAAATTTCTGGATGCGATGATTATTGGAATCTGTCACGTAGATATTGCCGGAAGCGTCAACTGCAATGCCTCTCGGCCGCCAGAATTCCCCGTCGCCGAAACCCAATGAACCCACTGTTGCGAGGTGATTACCGGAACTATCAAACTTCTGGATACGATTGTTGCCAGAGTCAGCCACATAGATATTGCCAGAAGCGTCAATCACAACATCTGATGGGCTCAGAAACTCTTCATCACCGGGATCCCCCGACTCCCACTTCGCGAGAAGGTTGCCAGAACTATCGAACTTCTGGATACGGTGATTATCTTGGTCCACTACGTAGATGTTGTTGGAAGGGTCGATTGCGATGTCGACTCTGCTCAATGACAAGAACTCCCCATCCCCGGTTCCCCGTGACCCCCACGTCATAAGGAAGTTGCCGGAACTATCGAACTTCTTGATACGATCCTCCCAATCAAACACATAGACGTTGCCGAAAGTATCAACTACGATGCCAGTTGGCCATCGGAGATCGCCATCCCTAAAGCCAAATGACCCCCATTTCATGAGGAAGTTACCTGAATTATCGAATTTCTGAATGCAACCACTCCCGTGGTCTGTTATATATATGTCTCCAGAAGTGTCGATTGCAATGCCGATCGGCGATTGAAACTCTCCATCGCCGGTACCCCGCGACCCCCACGTTGTGAGGAAGTTACCGGAACCATCGAACTTCTGGATGCGGCAATTGTACATATCCACTACGTAAACATTTCCGAAAGCATCAACTACGATGCCAGCTGGCTGTCCGAATTCACCATTCCCGGAACCATATGTCCCCCACTTCGTGAGGAAGTTACCAAAACTGTCAAACTTCTGGATGCGGTTAACGTCTCTATCAACCACATACATGTTGCCAGAAGCATCAATTGCGATATCCTCCGGGTGATAAAGCCACCCGTCATCAGAGTTCCATCCGTCATTGAAGTCCTTTGATCCCCACTTTGCGAGGAAGTTACCGGAACTGTCAAACTTCTGGATGCAGTCATTGCCGATATCTGTTACATAGACATTGCCAGAAGCGTCAACTCCAATACCCGACGGTATGTCAAAATCCCTATCCTCCGCGTAGGCCTTCGTGCCCCACTTTGTTACGAGAGTATACTCCGGGGTGCCCGAATCCTGCTGGGCATTCAGGACCGATGGGGTATCAGGGGGTAGGGGAACCATAGGCGGGCCTACTCGTTCAACCAGGTACTCGTCCGAGGCGAGTGCTGCCGGCACCATCGCGGCCAACATCACCACTACAAGAATGATCATCTGCTTCATAGTCATCACATCCATGATGCCGTCCCGATCATGCGCTCCCGCTCACGGGAAAACGAGAGAGTGGTCATTGAGCGGGTGTTATCGAAATCTGGACTGCATCAGGGGCGGGTCGGTGAATGCTTCTCGTCTGAGATGATCAGTCTCGCAGGACACCGGATCGGCACCGGGTATCTGTGGATAACGTTAACCTCCAGGTGATGAAGAACGTTTCCCTTTTACGGGCCGCAGATCCGGGCCGCTTCCCCCTGATGCGTCTTCGAGAACAGATATTTCCCTGACCCGGTGCATAACGCCGCCCGTAAAACCGGGAGGTGCTCTGCGCCATCCCGGCGCAGGCGCGCTCCTCACAGCACTTCTATCTTCCCGACGAAGTAGTAGGCGATCTTCGCCGCATCCCCGATGTCGACTGCGCCGTTCCCGTTGAAGTCGGCGGCAAGATCTGCTGGATCGTTCCCGACGACCATGTAGGCCACCTTCGAGACGTCGCCGATATCGACCTTACCGTTCCCGTTGAAGTCGCCCTTGACCGTGACGGTGATGTAGTCCGGTCGGGAGAGCGTGGCGGAGTCGGTTGCGGTGCTGACCGTGAGGGTCACGGTGTAGGTGCCGGGGAGGGTGTAGGTGTGGGTCGGGTTCCGCTCCGCGGAGGTGCCGCCGTCCCCGAAGTCCCAGGACCAGGACTTCGGATCACCGGTGCTCTCGTCGGTGAACCGGACGGTGAGCGGCGCCGGGCCGGCAGTCACGTCCGCCGAGAAGCCCGCTCCTGACGTGGCCGCAAGATCGAGGCGGGTCGAGGTGCCCGGAGTGTAGACCGTTGTCCCGGTGGCTCTCGCGCCGCCGACAAAGAACGCGATCGTCTTCCCGGCGTCATCATCCCTGCCGCAGACGAGCAGGCGCTTATCAAACGTGGCGTACCCACCGTAGAACCCGGCGCTCTCAAGGGTGAGCGAGCCGCAGTCGCGGCCGTCGATCCTGGCGGTGATGACGGTCCCGGCCGGAGCCGGGCTCCCGTCGATCGTGACCGAGCCCCAGAACTCCGCAGGGAGGAGGGGGACGGCGGACGCCGTCCCGATAAGGGCGATGAGGAGGAAGGTGAGAGATAGCCGTCTCACCCGCATCACGCCCCGATGGCGCAGAGCGTGCCCGGTTCGGTCATGTAGAGCCAGTAGCCCTTGCCCTGGCAGACCAGCCTGCTGTCGGTGTAGTCGTTGCTCCCACCATTGACGATCCCTGTCTCGAAGGCCTGCTTTCCGGCGTCAAACCCGATCAGGGTCGTCCACTCCCTGTTGACGGAAAGGAGGGCGTCCCGTGCTGTTGCCGGGGCCGTGCCGGTGATCCCGATGGCGCTCCAGCCCGTGGAGAGGGAGCGTTTAGCCGGCGAGATCAGGGGATCAGTCGAGAAGTTGAGCGGGACTGTCGAGGGCTCGGTTGAGTATATCCAGAATCCTTCGAGGGGGGCGATCTGATCGGTTTCTGCGAGTGCCACCCATTCTCCGGCGGCGGTATCATACCGGAAGATCGAGCGGCCGCCGGTCTCGACGGAGGTAAAGATCGCCGCAGTGTCGTTCCCGGCCGCAAGCGGCCGGGGGATGGAGATGAAGTTCCAGCCGGGGGAGAGGGTGAGCGCCGGGCCGGAGGGTGGAGGTTCGTGCCCCTCGAGCACGTTGAAGGCCGCGGTCCGGGACGCACCGGTCTCGAACGACTCAACCGCGACTTCGTAGCGGTCGGGCCCAAGATCGGTCGCGCCGACCTCGAAGGACCAGGTGTTCGCGCCGTCACCCTTCAGGACGATCGCAACACCGGCGACGCCTGCATTGTTGCCCGGATCGAACACAGCGGGGACCACCTGGACCGCGAGCGTATCGCCGACCGCGAGGTTCGTGGTGCCGGTGATCGGGAACGCACTGCCCGCGGTCTGGTTGCCGATCGGGTCGATCCGGACGTAGGGCTCCTCGACGACAACGGTGAATTTTGCATAGATATCATCGATGTTCGGGGAGTCGAGGGCGGTGATCAGCGCGTCTGCTGCCGCGGCAGCCTGCAGGGTGGCGAGGTCGACCGACGTTATGCCGTTGCCCGTAAGCAGGGTGCCGGAAGCCCAGACGTCAAATACACCGTCGGCCGGGTGCTGGATGACGATGGAATACTGGCCGGAGGGCAGGTGAGCAGTATCTCGGGGCGCAAGCCTGTACTCGAATGCACCATCGGGCCCGATAGGGATGAGTTGCTGAAGTTTACGGTAGTTCTCACCGAAGATCCAGACGCAAACATTGGCCGGGTTGCCTGTTGCGGTCCCGGCGATCGTCAGGCCGTCCCCCTTTGCCAGGGTGGCGCCGCTCACGGTTGCCGTGACAGAGGGGGACCTCAGGTTGAAGGAAGCCGTGCTGTAGGGAACACCGCTGAGAGAGTCCTTGCCGCGGGGCGCCGAAACGGCATAGGCCGTATAGCCGCCGGCGTCAAGACGATTCTTGGCGCGGGAGGTATCCCACCGGTAGGTCCAGGTATCATCGGCCTCGACGGCTACCCGGGTGAAGGTGCTCTCATTGCCGGTTTGAACCCTTGCGCCGATAACTCCCGTGTTAATGTCTTCAAACCTGAGGCCGTTGCTGTCAATGTTCGGACCGGTCAGGAAGAGGTAGACGGTGTTGCTGTCGCTGCAGGTCCCGGAGAGGACGATCTCCTCGCCGATGGCGTAGGTGCCGGTGCCGGAGAGGGCGATGGTGACCGCACCCCGCTCGACCCGCACCCTGGCCTCGTCGTAGATCTCCGGGGCTGCCGGATCCTCGACACGGATCGTGAACCGCCATTCGCCGGTGCTCTGGCTGGTGTTGAACTGGACAGTCGCGGTGCCGCCGGCGTTGGTCCTAACTGTTCTGTACGTGTCGTTCTCACCAGGGACAGCGTAATTAACCGCGATCTGGCTGGGTGCAATCACCGGATACACTCCCGGGGCAACGCCGCCGATCTCCCTGACGTAGAGGCGGTAGTCCTTCCTTGCCTCCCCGGCGACCGTCACAGTGAAACTGTTGCCGCGGACGACCGTGTCCTTGTTGACCGAGATGCCGAGCGTTCTCGTGACGACCTCAAAGGTCACGGCCCTGGAATCGAAGCCCTTCCCGTAGAAGTCGGAAGCGGCGGGCCACTTTGCCACGGCAGTGTAGGTCCCGGCCTCGGCATTCTGCCCGAAGAGGACGTTGGACAGGTACTGGGTCTGCCCATTGGCATTAAACGACAGAGATTTGCCGTCGTACGTTCTCACCACACCGCCACCGGGCAGAGTGAGCTCCACGTTTGCCGTGGCGCCCGTGTCCACGTTGCTATAAAACTTGAAGTTCAGCGACGTGTCCCGGCTGATGGACTTGCCGTTTACAGAATCCCTCGGGGACGAGCTCAGCATTACGTCAAGCGTCGCTTCAGGGTTCCGGACGTTGACGTAAGTCTGTGTGGGGTTCGCCGAACCTATCGCATAGTAATATCCGGTCGGTATGCCTTTAGCAAGTTCAGCGATAACGCCACCGGTCACCAGGATGACCTTATCGATCGAGCTCTTCCCCACCTCGCCGGTGTAGTGAACGAATTGGGTGGTGCCGGTAAAATCGCCGGCGAAGTCAAGATTCTCCTCACCCACAAAGACATTGGTGCCGGTAGTGCTGATCGTCCGCGCCGCCGCGGCCGGTGCAACAATCAACGCAGCCAGAAGGGCCGCGGCGACGATCATCGAAACTATCGCTCGCTCTGGAATCATAATATAATCTCCATAGCGCATTACCGGAGGAGGCTGGATCTACGCAGGGTGCCGCCTGTGGGTGGTTTGAACGAGGATAAGAACGCTAAACCGGCTGAAGCCCGCCTTCCTGTGCGCAGACATCCATCTTGTGCGAGCCGATATAAACATGCCGCTCTTATCCGGCCCCGGGGATCGGCTATCGGTGCAATACCGGAATATTCGGCCGTCCGACCGGCCGGGAGAAGCATCGCGACGAGTTCCCGGAGGAGGACCACAACGGAGCATTCACAACATTCTCCACCGTGGAACCGCTGCCGGCCGGTCGGCTCCAGGACAGTGCAGGCGAAACCGGGTGACGTGAGGGCTTCAGGACCGGACTCCTGCACGAAAACGGGACTGCCCGCTCCGCCGGGCTGGCGGCTTCCCAATCGCAGGGACCGGCACCAACGGCGCAACCTGCCGGGTGTCGCACGGAAACAGAGAACACGACGGGGCCGCGAGCTCCCTCACGAACCTGCTCTTCCCTCCCCCTGCAGTCGCTCCGGCACGCCGCCCGCCTCCCGGAGCAGGAAGGAGAACGCCGCTCCCTCCCCGGGGCAACCCGGTATGCGGTCCTCGACCCAGATCCTGCCGCCGTAACGGTCGATGAGAATCCTGACCAGGTAGAGCCCGAGCCCTTCGCCCACCCCCCGCTGCTTCCTCTCGTAGCGGTGGAAGATCTCCTCTTTCCGGTCGTCCGGGATCCCCCGGCCGGTATCTGCAACCGTCACCCGGAGAAAACCTCCCTCCTCCGCCCCGACACGAATGGTCACGGCGACACCGGGGCCCCCGTGTTTTATGGCGTTGCCGATCAGGTTCGTGAAGACCTCACAGAGGAGGTCGTCCGCAAGGACCTGCCGGGGAACGCCTTCGTACCTGATGGGGATATCCGGGAAGTGGGCAATCTCCGCCCTGATGACCGCATCAAGGTCGGTCGGCCGGAGATCGGGCGGTCCTGCGTGGATCCTCCGGATCTTCGAGACCATCCCGAGGATCTCGATGCTCTTTGCTATGCTCCGCTTCAGGTTCGCCACGTATCCGGCGGCCTCCCCCTCCACGGAATCGGCGAGCAGTTCGGCATAGAGGTTCGAGACGTTCTCGGTGTTCCCCATATCGTGAGTCAGTATATCGAGGTAGAGGTTCGCCTCCCGGTGGGCGGATTCGAGATCCCGGTGAATCCTGGCAAGCTCCCCGGCGTGGCGCCGGATCGCCTCCTCCGTCCGCCTGCGCTCAGTGATATCGCGGACGATGCCGCCGCGGAAGAGCGGTCGGCCGGCCGGGTCGGCAATCACCGTGAGGTGGTCCTCGAGCCAGCGGTGCCCACCGTCTTTCGCCAGGAACCGATAAACAAGAAGCCCCCTGCCCGAGGCGGCAGCGGCGGTAAGCTCCGCTTCAACCTGCGGGCGGTCATCGGGATGAATGCGGGCCATGACCTCGCCATGGTTCATAGCACTCATCTCCTCCGGCGTAAAGCCGAGAATCTCCTCGATCGCCGGGCTCATGTAATCGTAGCGGTCAGCCTGCAGGTTGCGCCGGTAAGCCGCATCCAGGGAGTTCTCCAGGACCGCCCGGAACCGCTCCTCGCTCTCCTGGAGGGCTTCCTCAGCCAGCTTACGCCCCGTGATATCGGTGAAGAATACGGTGACATATCCCCGTTGTGACGAGAACGCAGTGACTTCGTACCATCTCGAAAGGGAAGGCAGTTGGTACTGAAAAGTCGCCGGTTCACCAGTCAATGCCACGTTCCCGTAGATTGCAACAAGGTCGCCGATCTCATCCGGGACGAAGATCTCAGTCGCCCGCCGGTTCAGGATATTCTCCCGGACAAGCCCTGTAAACTGTTCAAACGCCCCATTAACCTTTAAATAGACAACATCGACGGGTTTTCCGGTGTCATCGGTGATGATCTCGCAGAAGGCATACGCGGCAAGCGGGTTATCGAGCGCCTGCCGGTACCACTCCTCGCTCTCCCGGAGGGCATCTTCCGCCCGTTTGCGCTCTGAATCGTCGTAGATGTAGCCCTGAGCCTCGATAAGTTCGCCGTCCGCACCGAAACGCCCGACCACGTTCTCGACGACATGAATCCGGGTGCCGTCCCGGCGCTTCCGCGTCCTGCCCTCGTTCTCCACCTTCCCTTCCCTCCGGATGCGCGCGAGGAGGCGGTCCCGGTCCCCGGGGTCTTCATAGAGAGCCCGGATATCGGCGCCCAGCGCCTCTTCTACGGAAGAAAACCCGAATATCCTGACAAATGCCGGGTTGCAGGCGAGTATCCGGCCATCCAGGGCGGTGACAAAATCCCCGGTAAGGTCGTCCTCAAAGAGCCGCCGGTACCGCGTTTCACTCTCCTCCAGAGCACCTTTTAAGGACTGCAGGAGAGCGTTCTCCCGCCGGAGCGCCTCGTTCTCGGCCAGGATCGCGGCCATGCACTCATGGGCCGGCCGCTCCCCCGCTGCAGAGGTCTCCTGCCCGCTCTCTCCCGCTCCGGCGCGGGACGAAGTCTCTGTCACATCAGAACCTGCCGTCATCTGACATCCCGGGGCGTTTTATTCTTATTTGGGATTCACCCGAATTGTATTAATACTACCTCCAGCGGGTGAGGGGCCGGGTCCACCGGCCGCAACGGTGCCTGCCGGGCCGGCACCTCTTTTTCGCCGGCCGATCCCGCCGGAAGCGTGATTGAGCAGGCGGGGATCGTCCGATCAGTCCCCCGCACCCGGCCAGCCGCTCCGGGCCCCGGGACTTCGCGGCCGGTGCATGCACCGGTCGTGAAACCGGAAAAGTCACAATCTTATTGTCACGCGACCCATGTGGTTATAAGTTGCAGTCCTGCAGTTGTCCTGCTGCAGGATCCGGACGGAGAGACGTATGAGGTCTGAGGAGATCAACGGCAACATCTTCTACAACGGCGACTGCACCCGCGGGGCACGGGAGCATATCCCCGACGGCGCGATCGACCTGATCGTCACCGATCCCCCATACGGCATCAACGGCGACCGGTTGCACCAGCACTACAACCGGGACGAGACGTTCGTCGTCGAGGGCTACGTCGAGGTTCCCGCGGCCGGATACGGGGAGTTCAGCCAGCGGTGGATCCGGGAGGCCGAACGGATCCTCCGTCCCGGCGGGTCGATCTACATTGTATCGGGGTACACGAACCTCTACCACATACTCCACGCCCTCCGGCAGACGGAGCTTCGCGAGGTCAACCATATCATATGGAAGTACAACTTCGGCGTCTACACCAGCCGGAAGTACGTCTCCTCCCACTACCACATCCTCTTTTATGAAAAGCCGGGCGGCGAGAGGACGTTCAACCTTGAGTCAAGGTACGGGACCGGGGAGAAGGGGCCGGATAACGGGTCGCCCAACTACCGCGACCGTGAAGACGTCTGGGTCATCAACCGTGAGTACAAACCAGGACGGATGAAGAACAAGAACGAACTGCCGACGGAGCTGCTCATAAAGATGCTGCAGTACAGCAGCAGCGAGGGCGACCTCGTCTGCGATATGTTTCTTGGCGGGTTCTCGACCGCCCGGGTGGCCGTCGGCCTCAATCGCCGGGCGACCGGGTTTGAGCTGTCGGGGCCGGTCTTCGACCTGAAAGTCGAAGAGTTGCGGGGTATCAGGCAGGGATACCTGCTGCCGTCGTTAAGGACCCCGCTGACCGCGGGATCGAAGAACCGGGGCCGGCCCTGGACGGACGGTGAGATTGAGGTTCTGGTCTCCCGGTTCACCCGGCTTATTGAGGGCGGCGCGACAAAGAAGAAGGCCGTCGATATGCTGGCAGGGGAACTCGGCCGGGGACGGTGGTCCATCGAGAAGATGCTGAAGAAACAGGGGGTCCGGGCCGAAGAACGGGGAGAGCGGCGATGACGCTGGTCGCGGGAGGGACGAGTCCCGCGGCAACGGTGCCGGAAGGGCGCGGGGGCGGTAGCGGTGCCGGCGGAGCACCGGAAGGGGGCAGGCTCCCGGAACCGGACCGGCAAAGGTCCGGAACGGGAGATACCCTTTAACGCCGTCGCAGGAGACCGGCAACGCTAAAACGTTTCGAAAACAACGTTTTACAGGTATCCCGAAGCATTAACGCCGGATGACAGAGGCCGATGGCAACACCCACCGCGCGACCGTTCCTCAAATGGGCAGGCGGAAAGGCGCAACTGCTCGATGCGTTCACCAGGAGAGTTCCCCGGGGACTCCACGAGGGAACCCTCCCGATCTTTGTCGAACCGTTCGTGGGCGGCGGGGCGGTCTACTTTCATTTCAACAGCATCTTCAGGTTTAAGGAGTGCCACATATTCGACATCAACGAGGAACTGGTCCTCGCCTACAGCGTGGTGAAGAACGACGTTCGCGGCCTCATCGACTACCTTGCCGGGATCTCGGACGACTATCTCTCAAAGAGCGACGCCGGGCGGAAGGATTTCTATTACGCCATGCGGGATACGTTCAACCGCACGAAAGGGGTCGTCAACTTCAGGCAGTACGGTGAGGACTGGATAGAGCGGGCGGGCCAGTTCATCTTCCTCAACAGGACGTGTTTCAACGGCCTCTACCGGGTCAACTCCCGGGGCGGATTCAACGTTCCGTTCGGCAGGTACCAAAACCCGACGAT
>Ga0209722_1002642_pt1 | contig 13537 bp, 10 predicted proteins | sample BioC12SIPDNA_2_FD_185745 | JGI IMG/M metagenome (GOLD analysis project Ga0209722, IMG submission 185745) | Anaerobic biogas reactor microbial communites from Washington, USA - Biogas_R1_A C12 SIP DNA (SPAdes) (version 2) | ecosystem: Engineered > Bioreactor > Anaerobic > Unclassified | place... | reverse complement strand
GGACCGAGTGTTCATCAAACAGAGAAGGTAGATCGAGCATGGCCAAGAAGACAATCGCAGACGTGGATGTGAAGGGTAAGCGGGTTCTGATGCGGGTGGATTTCAACGTGCCGCAGGATGCGACCGGAGCGATCACCGACGACCGGCGGATCCGGATGGCCTTGCCGAGCATTCAGCGCGTGCTCAAGGGCGGCGGCCGGCTGATCCTCATGAGCCACCTGGGCCGGCCGGACGGCAAGGACCGTAAAGCCGACCAGCAGTGGACCCTGGCGCCGGCAGCCAAGCGGCTGGGCGAATTGCTCGGTCAGCAGGTGGGCTTTGCCCCGGACTGTGTCGGGCCCGAGGTCGAGAAGCTCGTGGCCGGCCTCAAGGACGGCGACTGCCTGCTGCTCGAAAACGTCCGCTTCCACGCCGCCGAGCAGATCAAGGACAAGAAAGCCAAGGACGACCCGGCCCTCAAGCAGTCCAAAGAAACCTTCGGTCGGCAACTGGCGGCTTTGGCGGATGTCTACGTCAACGACGCCTTCGGCACCTGCCACCGCGACAACGCCAGCATGCTGACCGTGCCGCAGATGATGGCCGGCAAGCCGCGGGTGGTCGGCTTCCTGGTCAAGAAGGAGCTGGAATACCTCGGCGACGCGCTCAACAAGCCCCAACGCCCGTTCGTGGCCATCCTCGGCGGCAAGAAGGTCTCCGACAAGATCGGGGTCATCGAGGCCCTGCTCAACAAGTGCGACGCCGTGCTCATCGGCGGGGCGATGAACTACACCTTCATGCTCGCGCAGGGCAAGAAGGTCGGCGGCAGTCTGGTCGAGGCCGACAAGGTCGAGGAGGCCCGGCGGTTGCTGCAACTGGGCGGCGACAAGCTCAAGCTGCCGCTGGACGTAGTGGCCGCCGCGGAGCTCAAGGCCGGCGTGGCCACGAAAGTGGTCAAGGGCGATATCCCCGACGGCCTGAGCGGGTTCGACGTCGGCCCCAAGACCGTCGAGGCCTACAAGAAGATCATCGCCTCGGCCAAGACCATCGCTTGGAACGGGCCGATGGGCGTCTTTGAGACCAAGCCGTTCGACGCCGGCACCTTCGCCGTCGCCCACGCCCTGGTCGACGCCACCGCCAAGGGGGCCATCACCGTGATCGGCGGCGGCGACAGTGCCGCGGCCGTCGAGCAGGCCGGCCTGTCCGACAAGGTCAGCCACGTCAGCACCGGCGGCGGCGCCAGCCTCGAATTCATGGAAGGCAAAGCCTTCAAAGCCGTCGACGTGCTGGACGAAGCCTGAGGCATTCGTCGGAAACCAACGAGCCCCAAGCGCGGAAATACGAGCGCCACGCGCAGAAGCACGAGCGCTGAACGCGGAAATACGAGCCCCAAGCGCGAGCGCGGGGAACGGGGAGCGCCAGCGACCTACAACAACGCGCCTTTCGTGCAAGCACGCAAGGACCGTAGATCGCTTCCGCCATGTCGCTTACGCTCCCCTGTCCCGTCGCTCGCGCTCGGGGCTCGTTTGTTCTGCATGCGTTTGCGGCTCGTTTGGCTCGATGCCAGAAGGGCCCCGAAACCCTGGCGTGATGGTTACTCCGCGGGTATCTTGCGTCCATGAACGTCTGGCCTCTTGAACGCCCGGTTGTGCGCATTGCCCCGTCCTTACTGGCGGCGGATTTTGCGCGGCTGGCGGAGGAGGTGGGGCGGATCGAGGCCGGCGGGGCGGAGATCCTGCACCTGGACGTGATGGATGGGCATTTCGTGCCCAACATCAGTTTTGGGGTGCCGGTGATTGAGAAGCTCCGGCCGGTGAGCAAGCTGTTCTTCGACACCCACCTGATGATTACCGAGCCGCTGCGGTATGCCGAGGCGTTCGTCAAGGCGGGCTGCGACCTGCTGACGTTTCACATCGAGGTGACCGACCGGCCGCTGGAGGTGATCGAGCACATCCGGGGGCTGGGCGCTCGCGTGGGTGTGACGCTCAACCCCGGCACGGACGTGGCCGCACTGACGCCCGTGCTCGCCGAGGTGGACCTAGTTCTGGTGATGAGCGTCTGGCCGGGCTTCGGGGGGCAGAAGTTCATCCCGTCCGCCTTGGATAAGCTGCGAGCCCTCAAGCCGCGGCTGCGACCCGATCAGCGGCTCGAGGTGGACGGCGGGATCGCACGCGATACCGTCGCGGCGGTGGTCCAAGCCGGGGCGGATACGCTGGTGGCCGGCTCCGCCGTTTTCGGCAAGCCCGATCCCGCCGCCGCGATGGCCGAGCTACGGACGATCGGCTGGCAGGCCTCTTGCGGTCGAGACTGAGGTGGACCCGGCGAGACAGCGATTCGGCAAGCAGCAGTACCTCGCAACCGTAATCCCCCGGACTTGATCAAGAGCGTCCATGTTCCTCCGCCGGCGGGGCAATCTACCTGCTTGGGGGGCGGACCCGACGCGGCTTGCCTTGCACGTGCATCTGAGGCGAGAACACGCTACCATGCCTCGCGCCCGGCCATGGCCGGAGTTGGGCAGAAACGGCAGGTGAAGCATGCTGGATGTCGACGCGTCGTTACCTCGCCCCGATCCGGACGTCGAACGTCTCAAGGCGGTTCTGCGCAAGGGCAAGCCTGATCGCGTTCCCCTCGTTGAGCTGGCCATTGCCGATGAAATCCTGGCCGCAGTGGCGGGCAAGGCTCTTGCCCCTTGGCCGGTAGACCGCAATCCGCAGCAGGCCCGAGCTTGGGCCGCCGACCGGGTAGAGGTTTGGCGTCGATTGGGTTTCGACTACTACCGTGCGCGGGCGGAGATTCCCTTCCGCACTCACACCCTGGCCGCCACCGATACGGCGATGAGCGCTGCCGGCGACCGAGTCTGGGTCGATGAACACGCAGGTGTCATCCAGTCCGCCGCGGACCTGGAACGTTACCCGTGGCCCAAGCCGGCCGAGATCGACTTCGCCCCGACCGAGGCGGCCATCAACGTGTTGCCCGAAGGCATGGGCGTCATCGGGTTCTCTGGCGGAGTCCTCGAGTGGACAACGAACATCATGGGCCTCGAGAACATGATGCTCCTGCTCTACGATGACCCGGCCTTGGTGCGGCAAGTCGTGGATCACGTCGGCGAGGTCATCTACAGCGCGTTCGAGACCTTCTGCTCGATGGACTCGGTCTTCGCCATCTGGCTGGGCGACGATATGGGTTTCCGCACGGCGACACTGATTCGCCCGGAGCATCTGCGGGAGTACATCCTGCCCTGGCATCATCGCTATGCCGAACTGGCCCACCGCACCGGTCGGCCGTTCCTGCTGCACAGTTGCGGACACATCGAAGCCATCATGCCGGACTTGATCGACACCGTGGGTATCGATGCCAAGCACAGCTTCGAGGACGCGATCGTCCCCGTGGAGCAATTCAAGGAGCGATGGGGCGGGCGGATCGGAGTGCTCGGCGGCTTGGATGTCGATATCCTCGCCCGCCAGCCTGTCGAGCGCATCCGCGAACGCACCGAGCAGATCCTCAATGCCTGTGCCCCGAGCGGCGGCTACGCCTGCGGCTCAGGCAATTCCATCCCCAACTATGTGCCGCCCACGGCGTTCCTCGCGATGATCGAAACCGTGCACCGATTCAACGCTCGGCTGTAAAAGGTGTCAGGAACCTTTATCGGTGAACGTGAACGCTCTGTGGGTGGCTGCTGAATCGGCCCGCTGGCGCTGACGCCCGCCAATAAAGGTTCCTGACACCTGTTGCGGGACACCTTCTTACAGGACGCCGGTCTCCGCGTTGAAGGCTTCGATCCGTCGGTCCCACTCGGGGGCCTGGCTGAATACCTCGGTCCAGAAGTCAGGATCCCAGAGTCGGCGGAGGTCGGCCACGTCGCGGCCCTGTTGCTCGACCCAGGTGAAGTACTTGAATTGGTGAAGGCTCTTGCGGTCGTAGTAGTTCAGCTCGCGGAGGTGGTCGATACCGATGGCCTCGATGTAGCGGGCGAAATGCCGACCGGCGTTCTCGGGGGTGTAGGGGCCGTGCTCCGCGGTTTGCTCACGCAGCCGGCTGGAGTAGAGGGCCATGGAGTCGGTTAGCGGGATGAATACCACGTCGCGAGAGCCGAGTTCGTAGTAGCGGGCGAGTTTGATGGCTGCGACAAGGTTGCAGATGCTGGAGATACCCGCGTCAGGCAGGTGAGCGATGAGCTTGGCGGGGACCCCGCGGGCGGCGAGGAACGTCTGCCCTGCCTCCTCGTTGAACAATCGCATGATGCTCATGCACTGCTCGTCGTCGACCGCGATGACCATGTCGGTATTTCGCAGGTTGTGGATCCACGGCACGTGCTTGTCGCCGATGCCTTCGATGCGGTGGCCGCCGAAGCCGAGTTGCAGCAGCGTCGGGCACTGCAGGGCCTCGCACGCGGCCACGCGAATCTGCGGGAAGCGGGTGCGCAGGTAGTCACCGGCCGCCAGGGTGCCCGCCGAGCCGGTCGCCGAGACGTAGGCCGCCAATCGATCGCCCGGCCGAGCGATGCGCCCGAAGATCTCCTCGATGATGCCGCCGGTCGTCTCGTAGTGCCAGATCGCGTTGCCGAACTCCTCGAACTGGTTGAAGATCACGCAATCCGGGCGGGTCTTGCGGATCTCCCAGCATTTGTCGTAGATCTCCTTGACGTTGGACTCGCAGCCGGGCGTGGCGATGACTTCGGCCCCGATCGAACGCAGCCAGTCGAAGCGCTCCTGACTCATCTGCTCGGGCAGGATGGCGACGGCTTGGCAGGCGAGCACAGCACAGTCGAAAGCCCCGCCGCGGCAGTAGTTGCCGGTCGAAGGCCAAACCGCCTTCTGGCTGGTGGGGTCGAACTGGCCCGAGACCAGCCGGGGTACCAGGCAGCCGAAGCCCGCGCCGACCTTGTGAGCACCGGTCGGAAAGTGTCTGCCCACCAAGCCCACAATACGGGCCTCCACGCCGGTCAGCGACGAGGGGAACTCCAGCCAAGTGCCCGTGCCGAACAGGCCCCCGTGCTCGACGGGCTCGTTCTTCCAGGTGATGCGGAACAGGTTGAGCGGATGCACATCCTGGATCCCGATTGTGGGCAGGCGGTCCAGGATCTTGGCCGGTATCAGGCGGGGATCCTTCTGCTGCGCAAACGTGGGGATGATGATACCTCGCTCGCGACAACTCTGGACGGTTTTCGCCAGGATCTTCTCGTCAACGTGGCTGATGTCGGACATTGCTGGGCCCTGCCTCTTGCACATCCTCGCGAACCCGCGCACCCGCGACAGGTCCGAATGCCCGACCAGTATACCGCGTTGCTGACCCGGGGGACACCCGCATGGTGCAACAAGGGAGCCAGGAATAGGCAGGAATGGTGGGTCCGGGAAACGACGCAGGGGGAGATCGTGAGTCCGGGAAACGACGTGGGGCGGCGGTGAGTCTGGGAAAGGACGAGTGGGGTGACGAGTCTGCGGAAAGGATGGGGGAGGTGGGGAGCGTTTGGAGCTTTGCGGTTTGGAATCTCAGATTTGAGATTTGAAATCCGAGATTGGAGACCCGAGATTGGAGATCCGAGACTCGATATTGGAGATCCGAGATCCGAGACCCGAGACCCGAGATTCCAGGTTCCGGACCTGTGATTTGCAGTCGAGGACCTGCGACTGCGGCCTTGAGAGTCGCAGATCAGCTGCCGGTTATTGGACGTAGGACTTGACGTTGTTTCGGGGCATTCTCCCCGGTGAGTCGTGTTGTCGTGCCAACCAGCCGAAAGGTACTGGGACCTTCGCAGTTCTCGCAAAAAAATGGGCCTCGGGCCTTGACTCAAATGTATATTTCCCAGGTTAACACGCTCGTACTGCTGGACCCGGCTTCATCGCGTCGGCGACGGGCATGGCGACAGACGTTGAAGGGTTATGGACGGCACGACAACAAACATCCTGAGTGTGGGCATCCCGCGGGAGGATCCGGCGGTCGCCACGGCCTTGGCGGATGTCGAGGCCCGGCTGGCAGCGTATGCCGACGCCATGCGTGAGGCACACGCCAAGCTGGCCCAGCAGTCGCGCGATGGTGAGGTGGAGGTTCCATCGGATAGCGTGGAACCGCTTGCTGACGCGTGTGGCTCCGAGTCGGCCCCGCAGAGCCGCGACCGTGCGGAAGCGGTTCCTCAGAGTGAAGAGCATCTCGCTGACGAGCGCGGCTCAGACGTGATGACGCAGACCGAGTCGGCCCCGCAGAGCCGCGACCGTGAGGAAGCGGTTCCTCAGAGTGAAGAGCATCTTGCTGAAGAGCACGGCTCAGACGTGATGACACAGGCCGACCTGGAGCCTGCGGATTCTGAGCCGGCCGAGGCGGACTCTGAACCGCCGCAAGCGGAAGACGACGATGACGAGACGTTACTGGCGTCGCTGGATCCGGAGACGGCCCAGGCGATTCGTGTGATGCGCCGCCTCACGCCGGAACGCAAGAGCGTGCGCCAGTTGCTGGCCGAGTATCAAACGAGCAAGGCGGAAGAGGTTCCCGCCCGAGCAGAGAAGAAGAGGTCATGGTTCCTCAGGGGAAGGTAGAACGTATGTCGAACCCAAAAGCAGAAGTGCGAAGTCACGTGGCAACGTGCGAGAACGAGCCGCCGGCGGGGCGGATTGAGGTGCTCGGGCAGGAGGTGCTCGCGGCCATGCAGTCTCTGCGCGAGCTACTGGAGGCTCGAGCCGAGGCGTTGGAGACGTGCCGCTGTGCCCTGGAGGAGCACCACCAGCGTCTGGTCGAGGATCGCAAGGTACTCAGCCAGCAGGAGGCGGAACTGTGCGAGCAATACGAGAGTCGCGAGGCCGCCCTGGGTTCACGCGAGACGGAATGCCAGTCGCGTGAGGAGCTTGCCCGCGAGGCTGAGGAGAAATGGGCGGCCCAGGCCGAGCAACTGCGCGAGCAGCAGAAGCAGGTCGAATCGCGTTCCGATGCCTTGGAGCAGGCCGAGGCGGAACTGGCGTCCCGACAGAAGACCCTGGCCGAGCAGGAAGTGGTGATCACGACCGATCGCCGCACGCTGACGGAGCAGCAGGAAGCGTTGGCCAAGGAGCGAACAAGCCTGGCAGCGGCGCAGACCGCGGTGGCCGAGGCACAGACGCGGCTCGAACGTCAGCAGGCGGAGTGGGAGTCCACGCGGGGTACGATCAGTGCCACGGAAGCCGAACTCAAGCAGGAGCGTGAGAAACTGGCCGCGGAGCGGTCGGCACTCGATACGCAAACGCAATCGTTGGCCCGCCAGGAGCAGGAACTGCGGAAGCGCGAGGCCGATCTGGCCGGGCAGGCCGAGTCGCTCGATAGCCGCGACCGAAACATGGAACAGCAGCGGGCCGAACTGGCGGCGATGCAGAAGGAATGGGAACAGCGGATGCAGGAGGTCACTACGGCTCGCGAGAGCTTGACCGCGCTGCAGACCGAGTTGGAGCAGGAACTCGGCAAGCTGACCGAGCAAAAGCAGGACCTCCTGCCTCGCTACGGTGTGACCGAGAGTGGTGACGGCCAGCGGGCGGACCGCGGAGTGCCTCTACCGACCGACCAGGATGCCCGCTCGATGATGGAGCGGTTCCAGAAGCTCTGCCGCGACGCCAAACGCCGCGCGGTGGGTGCGTGACGCGAACGGGAGACCGGACATGGTGCTGAAACTGTTGGGATTCAAGCAGGCGGAACGGGCCAAGCCGAAGGCGGTCGCCCCGGCCAAAGCCGGCCGGCCGACACCGAAGGCCAGACCGACGCCGGTCTACGAGCCCGCCGAGCATATCGTGCTCGAAGAGGATCCCGTTCAAAGGCACATGCAGCTCGAACGATTCGGCTCGGTCGTTCGCCATCGCGAGCGGTGGAAGGACCATCCACTGATCGAGGCGGCGTTTCAGGCGGCGGTCGAGGAAATCGACCGGACGTTCGCGATCGTGCCCGAGGGTTTCGTCTCGCTCGCCATGACCACGACCGATTTCCCCGGGGCCGCGGAAGAGGACGTCGAGACCGAGCCGTTTTTGCTGGCTCGTTGTTGCGTGACCAATCGTCAGTACCAGCTTTTCGTCGACAGCGGCGGTTACGCCGACCTCGACCTCTGGCCGGCCGATGTCTGGCCCCACCTGATCAACTTCAAGGATCAGACCGAGCAGCCCGGACCGCGATTCTGGCGAGACGGCGTGCACGACCAGCGGCTGGCGGATCATCCGGTGGTCGGCATTTGCTACTATGAGGCGGCGGCCTTCGCCCACTGGGCCGGTTACCGCTTGCCCACCGGCGCCGAGTGGCAGATGGCGGCCAGTTGGCGCATCCGCAGTTCCGCCCACGTCCTGCGGCGTTACCCGTGGGGCGATGCCCTCGATACCAGTCGCTGCAACATCTGGGCGTCCAACGTTGGCGGCACCACGCCGGTCGACGCTTATCCCACGGGCGCCGCCCCCAACGGGGCACTGCAACTGATCGGCAACGTCTGGGAGTGGGCCGACTCCGACTACTTCGTCACCGACGACAGCGGAAGAATGGTCGTCGGCGACATGCTCCTCAAAGAGATTCGCGGCGGGGCTTACGATACCTACTTCCCAGCTCAGGCCACCAGTTGTTTTCGGACAGGACTGCCCAGCTTGGCCCGCGTGCACAACGTCGGCTTCCGTTGCGTCGTCGATCTGAGCAACACCTCGCCGGCGCCCGCCGAAGGAGACCGCAAGTGACCACCTATGCCAACGACACGCTAGTCGGAACGGATTGCCTGATCTGCGGGGCCCGCAATCTCAGCGGAGCCAGCCTGTGCGGGCAATGCTCCGCCCCCTTGGCGATCGTCCACGACATCGCCGCCCAGGACCGCGATCCGCAGATCGTCAGCATCATCGGCGAGAGCAACGTCGGCAAGACGGTGTATCTCGGCTTCCTGCTGGACATGCTCACCCAACGGGCGGGCGACTACGAGGCCATCCCCAAAGGCGCCTACTCCATCGACCTGCCCCAGACGGTCATCAGCCACATGGCCCAGCGGTCGTTCCCGCCCAAGACGCCCATGGAGGCCAACGAGTGGTACTGGGCCTACTACCAGATATGCCAGCGCAAGCCCAAGCCCAAGTGGATCGATCTGATCATGCCGGACATGGCCGGCGAGTCCCTGGCCGCCGAGGTCGCTTCGCCCAACACGTTCAAGGTCATCCGCAACTTGTTGCGTCTATCGGCCGGCTCGATGCTGCTGGTGGACGCGGCCCTCGCGGCCAACGGGGCTACCCAGGGAGACTTCTTCGCCGTCAAGATGCTCAGCTACATCGACTCGATGCACGCCGCCAAACGCGACGAACGCATCGAATGTCCCATCGCCGTGGTGCTCTGCAAGGCGGATTTCTGCCCCGAGTGCTTCGATGATCCGCGGCGATTCGTTCGGGCCAACCTCAACCGGCTCTGGAACCTTTGCGAGAGCCGGTTCGCCAATGTCGAGTTCTTTTCGTGCAGCGTGGTCGGTTCGCTTGGCTATGCCACCAGCCCCCAAGAGGACTATGTCGTGCCGATTCCCCTGCACACGGGATTACAGGGTGTCTTGGAGCCGTTCCAATGGATCGTCGATCAGTTCTAATGCAGGCGGCGGTTCTGGGCAGCAGGCCGCGCGCCGCGTCGCCGCTCCCGGGACAGCGCATGGTGTCGCGTTCGGCCGGTCAGCAGAAAGCCGCGGCTCCGTCCATTCCTCCCATGGGTGGCGTCCGCTGTGACCAGGCCGTCTTCACCTCGATTCGCTCGCCCATGGGCGAAGGCTACCGTTTGGTGGCCGCCAGTCCGGGCCTGCAGGCCGAGGAAAAAAACGAGATCACTCGCCGTTCACCTTCGCACGGCAGCCTGTGTGACGAAAGTCAGAGCGCGACCGGTTTGCTGAGTTACCGCCTGGCTAGCGGGCGGCAGGTCGTCGCCTGTTGCACGCCGGCCGGTCAAGAGCATACCGGCCGCGGCGGTTGCCGGGTCTATACCCATTTGGCGATCCTTACCCAGGATGATTATCTGGCTTTCTACAGTAACCCCATTCTCGTTCACGCCGCATTGGCATTGGTGATCGAACGCACTGGACCGTGTCTCTCGCCGCCTCCACGACTTGACCCGATGTTCCTCGCCCCGGTTCGAGAGCCGGCTGCCTTCCCCCGTCCCTGCGTCCAGACGACGTGGCTGTGGGCGATGGTGAGTCAACTGCTGACCGATAATCGTATGACCATCCTCACCGGCTTGGCCGACTGGCGCACCTGGCTTGGGTGGCTGTGGTTCATGTTGCCGCGGGATGTGAGAGCTTCTGTCGATGTGTCCGTCGGTCTGAAGTATGCCCCGGCTCGGGGAATGCGGTTGGTGGTCATGCCCGACCAATCAGCCCCCGGGCGAGCGCTTCCTATCGGTAAGGATGTCGTGTTACACGATGCCCTCTGCCCGCCACCGGAGCCGTTGCCCGTCTGTGAGCCCTGGCTGAGACTGCTTCATCGCTGGTGGCAGGAACACCGATATGCCGAACTCGTCCGTCTGACTTCCGACATCGGTGCTCCCGCCGACCCAGTCGCCTTGTCGCGGTTGGCCGCCCTGTGTGAAGACCTCGACCGGGCTCGTACCGGGGACTCTGCCGTTCGCGAAGCCTTGGTCCGCCGATATACCCACTTCGCCGCCCAAGTGTCGGGCGAAAACCACCTTGCCGAGCAAATCCTCGCCGCCTGTGAGAAGTGAGCGACGCGAATCGCGTGCAGTCACTCGTGTGCCACCGCTCACCGCGTAGCGCCCGCCTGCATGTAGTCGTGTGCACATGCTCGTGTGGCACCGCTCTGTGCTCGACTTCTGCCACTGTTCAGGTCCGTCGATGGACGGTATCACTCAACAAAACTGGTTCTTCAGCAGAATGTGTGGGTGAACTGGGGCTCTACCCCAGCCCCCGGGATTCTTTGAGGCATGGACTCCGGTGTCCGAGGGCGGGGGCAAAGAGACCCCGCTTGGTTGGGCAAGCGGAGTCCGGTGCCATCGGCGCACCGTCGGCCGGGCTATGGTTACCGTTTCCAGGCACGATAATGCGAGCCCGGGGCTTTGTGCGGAGCGCCGTTGGTGGCAACCAGGCAGGCAATCCGGTACACTGGAGCCATGCGGTGGGGGCGACGGCGCTGCCGGGGCAACCTGAAATCCCGGGTGGCCGCTATGCCGGGCGCAGCGAGGAGTGGTCATCGTGGCCTGCCCGTCAACCAGCCCCTTGAGGCGGAGGTCACCGCTTTGCCGGGGAATGAACCGCTCGCCTCGTCGGCGGTCATCGAGGAAAGAATGCGGAGGCTGGCCAAAGGGGCCGGACTGTACGCAGCGAGACCGGATGGACACCTTTGGACTTGTTGAAGGAAAGGGGCAACGTTGATGTCTCATCGACACGGTAGTGTGACGCAGATGTGCTTTGCGCGTTTCGTGACCACGGGGCTGGCTCTGGCCGTGGCCGCATCGGCTTACGCTCAGGCGCCGGTCGTGCCGCCGGGCTCGGGAACCGAGGGAGATCCGTATCTGGTTTCCGAGATCGGCCACCTGGTCTGGATGGGCGACACCGCCGCGGCCAGTTCCGGCAAGTACTACAGCCTGACTACGGACATCGACGCCTCGGCCACGGCTGGGTGGAACGATGCCGGCACGGACACGGACGTGCTGGAAGGCTTCAAGCCCATCGGGACGTGGTCGAACCCCGACACCACGAGTTTCCGGGGTATCTTCAATGGTGGCCAGCACACCATCAGCGGCCCGATAATCAATCGGCCGGGTGCAGCCTATGTGGGCCTCTTTGGATCTGTAGGCAGCGGCGGTCAGGTACGGAACCTGGGCTTGGTCGGCGGCGCGGTCACGGGGGATGACTACATCGGCGGGCTGGTGGGATTCAACTACCAAGGCACGGTCTCGAACTGCTACGCGACCGGCGCGGTCTCGGGGACACGAGACTCCGTTGGCGGGCTGGTGGCAGACAACTACGGCACGGTCTCGGACTGCTACGCGACCGGCGCGGTCTCGGGGACAGGATACCGCGTCGGCGGGCTGGTGGGATCCAACGCTTCCGGCACGGTCTCGGACTGCTACGCGACCGGCGCGGTTACGGGCACAGGAGACTACGTCGGCGGGCTGGTGGGATACAACGGCTACTACGGCACGGTCTCGAACTCGTACTGGGACATGCAGACCTCCGGGCAAAGCACGTCGGACGGAGGGGCAGGCAAGACCACGGCCGAGATGAAACAGCAGGCCACGTTTGTCGGCTGGGATTTCACCAGTATCTGGGGCATCGTCGAGGGCGACAGTTATCCCTACCTGCGGTTTTCGCCTCCGCCATTCAAACTGGCAGTTCACGCCAGCGGCCCGGGCAGCGTCACCGTCGATCCCCCCTCGGTGGACGGCACGTATGCGCCGGGAACGGTGGTGACGCTGACGGCCGTGCCCAACGGGCCAAGCGATGCATTCATCCGTTGGGCGGGAGCGGCCCCGGTCGACTCGTTGACGGCCACTGTGGTCATGGACATCCACCGGTCGGTCAAGGCCGTATTTTTTCCCGTGATCGAGATCGATTCCCTGGCCGATTTGGCCAGAATCGGTAACGAGCCGGCCTATCCGCTCACCGATATTCTGTATGTCTTGACCACGGACATCGACGCCTCGGCCACGGCCGGGTGGAACGATGCCGATACGGACACGGACGTGCTGGAAGGCTTCAAGCCCATCGGAACCTCCAACCCGGACAATAGCGGTTTCCGAGGCATTTTCGACGGCAATGGGCACACCATCAGCGGCCTGATAATCAATCGGCCGGGTGCAGCCTATGTGGGCCTCTTTGGACGTGTAGGCGTCGGCGGTCAGGTACGGAACCTGGGCTTGGTCGGCGGCGCGGTCACGGGGAATCAGTACGTCGGCGGGCTGGTGGGATACAACTACGAAGGCCCGGTCTCGAACTGCTACGCGACCGGCGCGGTCTCGGGGACAGGAACCTGCGTCGGCGGGCTGGTGGGACGGAACTACTACGGCCCGGTCTCGAACTGCTACGCGACCGGCGCGGTTACGGGGGATGACTACATCGGCGAGCTGGTGGGATACAACAACGGCCCGGTCTCGAACTGCTACGCGACCGGCGCGGTTACGGGGGATGACTACATCGGCGGGCTGGTGGGATACAACAACGGCCCGGTCTCGAACTGCTACGCGACCGGCGCGGTTACGGGGGATGACTACATCGGCGGGCTGCTGGGATTGAACGCCGGCCCGGTCTCGGACTGCTGCGCGACCGGCGCGGTCACGGGGGATGACCACATCGGCGGGCTGGTGGGATACAACTACTACGGCACGGTCTCGAACTGCCACGCGACCGGCGCGGTCACGGGGAATCAGTACGTCGGCGGGCTGGTGGGATACAACTACTCCGGCACGGTCTCGTACTCGTACTGGGACATGCAGACCTCCGGGCAAAGCACGTCGGCCGGAGGGGCAGGCAAGACCACGGCCGAGATGAAACAGCAGGCCACTTTCGTCGGCTGGGATTTCACCAGTATCTGGGGTATCGTCGAGGGCGACAGTTATCCCTACCTGCGGTTTTCGCCTCCGCCATTCAAACTAGCGGTTCACG
>Ga0209722_1002639_pt1 | contig 13546 bp, 10 predicted proteins | sample BioC12SIPDNA_2_FD_185745 | JGI IMG/M metagenome (GOLD analysis project Ga0209722, IMG submission 185745) | Anaerobic biogas reactor microbial communites from Washington, USA - Biogas_R1_A C12 SIP DNA (SPAdes) (version 2) | ecosystem: Engineered > Bioreactor > Anaerobic > Unclassified | place... | reverse complement strand
GCACTCACGTCCAGGATATCGGCTGGCAGGATTGGGTCGCAAACGATGCCTTAAGCGGCACCAGCGCCCAGTCGAAAAGACTCGAAGCGATCCAGATCCGCCTGACAGGCGAAGCTGCAGACTTATACGACGTCTATTACCGTGTACATGCCCAGGATACGGGTTGGATGGACTGGGCGAAAAACGGCGCATCCGCCGGAACTGCCGCATATTCAAGACGCCTCGAAGCCATTGAGATTAAAATCGTCGCCAAGGGCAGCGCGGCACCGGGGGCTACAGCTCGTCCGTTCATTCAGAATGACTCGGTAACGCCCACACCAGTTCCGACAATTAATCCGTCCGATCCGGACACTTCCGCAGTCCTATATAAGACGCACGTCCAGGATGTCGGCTGGCAGGATTATGTCAGTGACGGCGCTGTTTCCGGTACGAGCGCAAGATCGCTACGACTCGAAGGCATTCAGATTAAGCTGGAAGGTATTTCCGGCGGCATCGAATACAGCACCCACATTCAGGATATCGGCTGGCAAGGCTTTGTCGCGAACGACGCGATGAGCGGCACGAGCGGACAGTCCAAGCGACTTGAGGCCATCAAGATTCGTCTGACCGGTGCAGCAGCCGAAGCCTATGACATTTACTACTGCGTCCATGCTCAGAATACCGGATGGCTTGACTGGGCGAAGAACGGAGAAGCAGCAGGTACTGCCGGTTTCAGCTATCGCTTAGAGGCGATCAAGATTGTGTTGGTCCCCAAAGGCGCTCCGGCACCGGGCCCGACCGCCAGAACTTTTGTGCAAGGGTAATTGATCCACACGACTTAAGGATTCAAGAACAAGTGATTAATATAAACTAAATATTGCAGGAAAAATCATCTCGAAGTCCGAGACAGAGCAGCACCGATGTCAAGTCGGTGCTGTTTGATTTTTCCGGTTATCTCTGTCCACCTTTACTTCGCGTTTATTTATCCATAACAGATACTTTCCAAACAAGATAATGTTTGGAGATGAACATAACAGGTACTGATTGTAAAATTGAAAATATAAACACCCATCTGTGTATAACACTAATATTTTGACGAAGTGCTGACATATATGCTCACCCTGAAGGGGGCTCAAGGAGGTGCAAGATGAAAAAGAAGTATTTTAGTCTAATTCTTGCAATAGTGTTTATCGTGTCGAGTTTTTCTGCTTTTGCCAGTCCGGTGAACGCTGATGTTACTGATCCGCCACCGTCGGTCAGGATTGCCGGCGTGGATCTATTACCGGGAGGAGTGAACGAAGACTATGGGGTCTCCTTCTCTGCACCGGAAGGGGAAACACCGACATTGACTCTGAGTAATTCGCATATTCCATATGTAGAAGGTGAGCCGGGAATCCAGATATCCGGCTTTGATAATTTTCGAATTGTTGTTTCAGGCGAAAACACAATCGACGCAGGTCAATACTCGACCGGGATCCGGATGGAAGGTGGCAACCTGACAATAGGCGGTGATGGAACTTTAACTATTACCGGTGACCGTGGTATTTGGATGGACGGGCTGGGTATTGCAAGAACGCTGGCCTTCGAAGGATCAGTAACAGCGGATATCAGTAAGATCGAGGTTGTTGCCGCGGAAGATAATCAAACCCGTGTGGCATTTAGAAATACGGTTAGCGTGAGATTACACCAGTCGCGGCAAGACTTTGGGAACAGGATTGATATAGACGACACGGCGACTTTGCGATTCGCCGCCGATCAGGGTCAGGTCTTGATTGGTAGTCAGAATCTAGTCAATCCGGAAGAAACGATAGATGGTTTCACTTTCACAGAAGAAACGTATGATACACCCGCGACGTTGACGCTAAATGGCGCGAGTATTCAATCAGATGAAGACGGTGAACAGGGAATCCAGATATCCGGCTTTGATAATTTTGGAATTGTTGTTTCAGGTGAAAACACGATCAATGTTGGCGGCCCCGGATCCGTCGGAATACTGATGCGAGGCGGCAACCTGACAATAGGCGGAACCGGATCAATAGACATTACCGGTGAATCCGGTATTTGGATGGATGGTTTTACGGACGCGCGGACGCTGACTTTTATCGGTAGTCTGACCGCAGACATCAACTACCTTCGATTGGAGCCGAATTCAGAAGGCAATCAAACGGTTGCATTTTTCAATGATTCGGTTAACGTGACATTAAACCAGTCGGCAGAATCGTTGGCGGGCAGGTTTACAAAAGCCACTACGGCGCAAGTGACCTTTGATAGCCAAGGCGGCGGTCCCGGACCGTCACAGTCGGTCATCATTGCCGGTCAGGATGTGGCGAACGAAGGCAATGTGCAAGGTGTCACATTCACTCCGGCAGAGGGGGAAATACCCGCGACGTTGACGTTGAATGGTTTGATTTGTGCGGGTACCGCTTACGGTGAAGGAGAAGGAGCTGGTGTAGCAGGAATCCGGATATACGGCTTTGATAATTTTCGAATTGTTGTTTCAGGCACTAACTCAATTGATGCTTCGACTGGCCACGGATCCGTCGGGATCCTGATGAGAAGCGGCACTCTGACAATAGAAGGAGATGGAACTTTAAATGTTACCGGTGAGTCCGGTATCTGGATGGACTGTATGCCAACCGCACGAACGCTGACTTTTAACGGAGTTGTAACAGCGGATATTAGCAGACTTCGATTGGAGCCGAACTCAGAAGGCAATCAAACTACTGCAGCATTTAACGATAATGTTAACGTGACATTACACCAGTCGGAGAGTGATCTGACGGGCAGGTTTACAAAAGCCGGCACAGCGACAGTGACCTTCGCACCCGGTGGCGGCGATCCTCCCGGTGGCGACGGATATGATCCGTCTCAACCGTCAGTTTTCCGTTTCGGCGCGGATGAATGTACAGCAGATCCTGATGATTTTGAAGGGATCACATCTGAACAAATTGTGGGTTCCGGTACCGGGTGGGAAGTGAATGCTTTACCCCCCGACCCAGCGGATCCCGTATCTTCTGTCGGTTTCGGCGTCACCTTAATCGATTACAATGCAGGGCCGATTTACATCGATAACTGGGATGGATTCTTATCGATGGACGGTGACATCAATATTGGTGCAAATCTCGACGGTTACTCGTTTGAATGCCATAACAGTAACATTCAATTTTGGGGTCTGCCGGGACCCGACTCTGAAATCGGAGCCGTGAGCATGGCAGGCGGAATACTAATAGACAATACAGAATTCGGGTCCATGGTGTATGACCAGTGGCAGATTGGAACCGCGGATCAAAAATCTCCTGTGGGCATCACGGGAATGAACTATGCGGAGCTTGTTCTCAACGGTGATATTTTCACGATTTACACAGAGGGTGATGCCGTTTCAGGTATGACAGAAGTCTGGGTCAGGGATGAAGCTCAATTTGTGGCATATGCCGACGGAGAAGGAATTGACCAAGTAGGGAGCCTATATGCGTTGACTGGTTCATCTTTCGAAATACACTATGGATTGGGCGAATCAGTGGAGCCAGTTTTGGATGAAACGGTTAACCATATGATTATGTACTTGGAGCCCAAACCTGAACAGTTGGACGAAGTGTTTCCGGAGCCGATCAAGTACTATGGCGATGCCAATACAAATACGCTCATTTACTGGGTTGATGAGCGACCGGAATATTTTCAAGAAGCTGTTTCCATTCCCGAACTACAGAGAAAGTACGTTTTGACCGATGAGGAGATGGATACGGGAAGAAGGTATTACTTTGAAAGTACGGCTTCCAGGATGACCCGAGTTCATGCGGACGATGATGGCTCAATGGAAGGTGGAACAATTCTGGTGCGGGCTGCAAATGGTTACAACGACGGCGGCTATGTGGTTGAAGCCGGAAGTACGGTTCGAGTGGAAATTCTTCCGGATGCCGGATATCAATATAAGAGCGGGACGCTCCTTGCCGGAAATGATGCCCCGATTGCTTTGACAGCGACAGCGGATCCTGCCATATACACATACATTATGCCCGATTCCACCATGGCTGTTGGTTGCGAATTTGAATTGAAAAGTGATCAGGTGGTCGCAAACAGCGAAAGTATTGATTCGGCAACAGCAATCATTCCGGCAGGAACGATTCAGAACGGCAACGCTTTGTTCAAAGTCGAGGATTCGGAAATGACGGACGAAGAGCTTGCGACTTCTCTTAACGGCATAGAAGATATCGAAGTGGGGGCTGCTCTTGATCTGACACTCAACCAAATGATTACAAAGGACGGAAGTGCGGTAGATCCTTGGTTGACCCCAATAACGGAGCTGGATAACGCTATGACGGTGTCACTAACTGTCGATGAAGAGATTCAAGGCATGACCGGTTATCGGGTATTCCGAATTCATGAGGGCGTGACGGAGGAGATTGATGCGACCTATTTGAATGGAGTCGTCAGCTTTGACACGGATCGATTCTCGACATATATTCTGGGATGGGATGAGGTCCCCACGTACACCATTACTTATAACGTAAACGGGGGAAGCGGCCTCGCACCGACACCGGTAACCCTGCCAGAGGGCGATGAGATGGAAATTGCTTCCGGTAGCGGCTTATCGAGAACAGGCTTCACATTCTCCGGCTGGAATACAGCATCGGACGGCAGCGGGACATCATATGCGGTAAACAGCACATTTACGTTCGACGCCGACACCACGTTGTATGCACAATGGACAGTAAATAATTACACGATCACGTTCAACAGCGCAGGCGGATCGGCCGTAGCGGCTATGACTGCAGCGTTCGGATCTTCTCTGACGGCACCGACTGATCCGACGCGAGACGGTTACACCTTTGCAGGATGGACTCCGGCGTTCCCGGAAACCATGCCGCTGAACGGAGATACGTTGACCGCACAGTGGACACCCATACCGACACCGTCGGCTACGGTAAGTTACCGGACTCATGTCCAGGATATCGGCTGGCAGTCCTACGTTAGCGACGGCGCCGTTGCCGGAACCAGCGCACAGTCGAAGAGACTCGAAGCCATTCAGATCAAGTTGGAAGGTATTTCCGGCGGTATTGAATACAGCACACACATTCAGGATATCGGCTGGCAAGGCTTTGTCGCGAACGACGCGATGAGCGGCACCAGCGGCCGGTCCAAGCGACTTGAAGCGATTATGATTCGTCTCACAGGCGCAGCGGCCGAAGTCTACGATGTCTACTATTGTGTCCATGCCCAAGACATCGGTTGGCTTGATTGGGCGAAAAACGGCGAGGCATCAGGAACCGCCGGATTCGGTTACCGTCTGGAGGCAATCAAGATTGTTCTTGTGCCTAAGGACGGACCTGCTCCGGGTGCGACGGAAAGGCCGTTTATACAGGCCGGAACGGTAAGATACCGGACTCACGTCCAGGACATCGGCTGGCAACCTTATGTCAGTAACGGAGAAGTCGCCGGAACCAGCGCACAGTCGAAGAGACTCGAAGCGATTCAGATTAAGTTGGAAGGTATTTCCGGCGGCATCGAATACAGCACCCACATTCAGGATATCGGCTGGCAAGGCTTTGTCGCGAACGACGCGATGAGCGGCACCAGCGGCCGGTCCAAGCGACTCGAAGCGATAAAGATTCGCCTCACAGGCGCTGCTGCCGAAGTCTACGATGTCTACTATTGTGTCCATGCCCAAGACACTGGTTGGCTGGACTGGGCGAAAAATGGCGAGGCATCAGGAACCGCAGGGTTCAGCTATCGCCTGGAAGCCATCAAGATCGTGTTGGTCCCCAAGGGCGCTCCGGCTCCGGGCCCGACCACAAGAACGTTTTTACAAGGCTAATCAATCCACATGGCTTAAGGATTCAAGAACTACTGTTTAATATAAACTAAATACTACAGGAAAAAATCATCTCGAAGTCCAAGACAAAGCAGCACCGATGTCAAGTCGGTGCTGTTTGATTTTGTCGGTTATCTCTGTCCGCATTATCTCAGTGGGCAAAACTAGTCGATACAGACCGCTTTCTGATCGTCGGCCGGAAAACGAAAAAAATGAAAGTATGCTCTATTGAGCGCATCATTTTCCTCAGGATGAAGCAAGTTTTACCTCGAAAAGAATTCGGATGGTCCTTGAATAACGCTTTTCATTGGTCTATTCTTTGCTGGAACAGACTTTTCGCGAAAAGGAGAGGACAGGATGAGAATATCTACGACCGACGGAGGAACCGTCACTCCGAATAATAACAAAGCACAAGGTAACGGGTTCCGCCCGATTTTCCTGATTCCGCTCTTCATCGCTTTGGCGGCGGGTGCGGCAATCTTTTACTTTTTCGCGAAGCAGTACCTAACGATTTTTCTAATTGTGTCGGTTCTGATGATCGTCATTTTGAAGCTGAGCGTTCTGGCCCAAAGAACCGGTAAGGGTATTCGAATTCTTTTGCGTGGGGTATCGTTGATTCTCGCGCTGGTCGCGCTGATGTCGATCGGCATCACGCTTTATGCTCCGTCGCAGATGTTTTATCCAAACTTTGACGAGAAGGCGTACCAACAGCTCGAAGGCCGAAGTGACGCGATTGCCGTCTCGATTCCGACGGATCAGGGAACGATGGCCGGGTGGTTCTTGGATAACGCTGAAGGATCATCTCCGTTGATCCTGTATTTCGGCGGGAACGGTGAGAACGCATCGACGCGTATTCTGAGGTTGTGCCAAAACGAGAAGACGCGGGCGATTTTCGAAGGATATGATTTCGCTTACATCGACTATCCGAAGTACGGGAAAAGTGAGGGTGAACTCAGCGAGGAAGCGCTGTACCGGTACGCGCTCGATGTATATGACCATTTCTCAGCCGATTCCGGGGTCACCGGGATCGTTCCGATGGGGTACAGCCTCGGAACCGGCATGGCTAATTATGTCGCGTCGAAAAGAAACGTCGAGGGTTTGATTCTGATGGCGCCGTACGCGGACTTCTATGATATGTACAATAATACTGTCGATATTTTCCACGGACCGATGCGTCTTCTCGTTACCGTTCGGCTGGAGTCGGTGCGTTTTGCAGAGGATATCCGGGTCAGCCCGCTCTTTTTCGCGTCCGAAGCCGACGAGATGATTCCGTTCGCATCCTCTGAGCGTCTGGTTCGGGCATATCCGATTTCTCCCGAGCGGATTACGCTCAAGGACGCCGGGCACAACGATTTCTGGGATCGTGAAGAGGTTATGATTGGGATCGAAGAGTACCTGAAGAACCTTTATGCGGAATCTTGAAGGGACGTCCCTTCTCCGGGAAAAATGCTAAAATGGTCGTAATAAATATCTGCCTTTACATGCGCGGGTCTTCGCGGGAGGAAATGATGTCGATTCAAAAGAAATGCCTATCATTATTGATCCTGTTCGTTATTTTGATTTCAACTTTTCCTTATTTACGCGGGCCTTGTATCGCTTATAGTCCTCGATAAAGAAGCGGTTCTTTATTAACGTAACAGGGCGATAATACTTGAAAAAATTCATTAAGCAGAAAGGAATGCTTGATATTATCATCAGAGGAAGCGAGATGATCGAAAACGGAATATAAAACGCCAGCATCCACTCTTTTCCGCGAGATAGAAGAATAACGCAAATTAGATCCACAAGTATAAAGTAGACATTCGCATATATAAGCATAATAAAAAAGGATCGATAGGATTGAAAGGAATGTGCCGAAAACAGAAAGATTAAATTGGTAAGGATAAACGAAACAACGTTATCAAAGATAGAGATAGCGGTATAATCGTAAAGTTCTTTGCATCGTTTTTTGAATGGCCGCTTCGCTTTTTGTTCCTCGGTAAGCACCGGCTCGCCTAAATACAAGTTTCCTTCAACCGATTCAACAGTGTATGGCGTGTAATCGGTGCTTGAGTTGTCGTGCGAGCAATTTGGGCACTTATAACCCTTGGTCAAATTGTATCCGCATTTATCACAGAGCATATGTGGCCTCCCATGATCCAAACGATCCACTAACAGCAACAATCATTACTGCGTTGAGTATAGCATAATTGTCCCGGATTTCTAGCCACATGAAAAGAGCGGCGGCCGCTTAACGTTTGTCCCGATACTACCGGCAAAAAGGAAGAATCCCGAGGTTTTGCCGGTAAAATTGATGCCGCCGGCGCTCGCGAAAACAGAATAATTCCGGCAAAAATGCAGAGAGTGGATCATTTTGCCGGTAATTTGCGATTTTCGGAGTGGGGCGAGCCCAAAAATCGCCTAGTCACTTTTTACTGCTCTACTTCTGCTGAGCCACCCCTTTGACAGCGATAAAGACACCGACTAACATATCGCCGACCGAAAGTCCCAATAAGACACCGGACAAGAAATCCCTCAAGGAACTTCCTCCGACTTGATAGGACATCGCTCCTAACCCAACGCCCAAAGCGATGAGAATGACGCCAATCAACGAAAACCTTTGATTTTCCAAATTCTGCGTCCGTCGAAGCAGTTCCAGAATCTGGTCTTGATCATAGCTTTGTATACTGTTTGGCTCAGCGTCCTCGCCGTCCATCAGTTCCGATACGGAAATTCGAAGTGTCGAGCACAGTGCCTCGATGATACTATAATCCGGCATGCATTTACCGGTCTCCCATTTCGAGATTGTCTTGTTAGATACGCCAAGTTTTTCTGCAAGGTTGGCCTGCGTCAAATTAAGGTCTTTTCGCTTCCTCGAAATATACGTTCCGATTTCTATTGGATTCATATCAGTGAACCTCCGTGATTTTGATACTACCAGATTGCCTTACTGATGGTCTAGTTCACATCCCCTATTTGGAGAATACAGGGGGAAATTGACGCATACTTGAGTAGCTTTTACTCGTATTTGGAGAAAATGGGTTATGTAGGATTTAAGAATGGAAAAGTTTCAAATTGCCGGTATTCTAAGCATACGAATGGCCGCCCCGAATTCCGTAGGACGGCTAAGCTTACTTCGGGAGCCCGTCCTGCCTTCTATCGTACCTCCCTCGAGCCAAAATCACAGATTCAATTCGATAGAATAGAAATCAAAGGCCCGAACTGTTAAGATAATCACGAGCATCAGAAATTGTCTTCACGAAAAGCGGCGACCGCATGGATGTGAAAACAGAGCAATCCCGCAATCACTACAATCAGATCGCCAGTCAATACGACGATTCCTTTGAAGGGAAATTTACATTGGGATATAACCAAATGCTTTGCGATTGCGTGTTGCTCCGGGACGGAGATACCGTATTGGATGTTGCTTGCGGTAACGGACGATTACTTAGAATGCTTTTGCGCATCGCGAAAATCCGCGCTTACGGGGTTGATGTCTCGGAAGAGATGATCTCGATCGCCCGCTCGCAATATCCGGAGATGCAATTCAGCGCCGGATCTGCTGAGCACTTAGATTTTCCGGACAACACATTTGATGCAATCACGGTCTGCTGCGCTTTTCATCACTTCACAAATCCGGAGCTTTTCGTGAAGGAGGCACGGCGTGTTCTCAAGCCCGGAGGAAATCTTTATATCGCGGATCTATCACCGTTTGGGCTCTTGCGATGGCTCGAAAATATCTACTTTTCCATCGCGAAAATGGGCGATGTCAAGCTTTACTCGAATCGGGAACTAGGGGATTTCTATACAAAAGCCGGGTTTTCGAACGTTCGAATTTTTCGGAGCGATTCGAGAGTTATTGTTGAAGGAGAGGCGTGAATAGCCGGTCTCCATCAATAGCCGTAAGATAATATAGTACCGAGAAAGGAGCGTATGATGAGTATCTCAAAAGTGGAGAAAAGACCACAGCAGTCGACGAGTTATGGAAAGAATGTGATCTATGATTTATATCGTCGAGACCACTACGCGATTTTAAAGGATACCGAGCAGCACAAGAACCGCTAACGCGGTTCTCAGGCATTTTTTGAAGATTTTTTGGATTTTCGATTTGCTTTTTGTGGTCATACCTTTTCTCCTTTGCTTTAAGGGTGAATAAGAATTAGTTGTAGTTGCCCATATCAATTTGACATTGCAGTTCTTCCGGTGATGCGCAGGAAATATAAATGTAATAATTAATAGCACCGTTGCTTTTTGTTATTTTGTAGACGCCCACACCAAATTCGGTACGAGCACTATTAACCGCCATGTCGGGCACATGTGTCACGATCATATACCGTGCCGCCGCTCGAACGGCTTCGTTCAAATCTTCGGTCGTTTCACCGCCAAATCCTTTGTTCCATGCGTGCCATGGCCCCCAGCCGTTTTGGTCTCCGGTGCGTAGCGTCTGGCCGACGATTCCCGCGGAGTCCAGACTGCCGTTTCTCCCCGTATGTCCCAACGCCCCGATGCCCGCATAGTATTCTGCGTCTTTGCGACATTGCCCATTCAGCACGTCGCTAAAATTAGTGGTTAAGCCATTGCCGCTTCGAATGCTCGTGACCGCATCACGAATCGCCGCTTCGATTTGGCCGACGGTCATGGTATCCGCCGGCACAGGTGTCGGCACGGGCGCGTTCGGATCGGGTGTCGGTGTCGGGGCTTGGGTTGGTACGGGTGTCGGGGCAACGTCCGATACCACCGTTTGGCTAATGTACGTACCGTCTTCTAACTTGTACCAATTGTTGCTCGTGATCGCCACAACCGTCATGGCATCACCGAGGTTGGTACTTCTGACCTTGCCGTAGCTGGTGCCCGCACCCGAACGGATATTCGCGGTTGTTTGTGCGTAAACGGTCTTGATCAGTTCGGTTTCCGTCCACGCTTGGTTTGGGTTTGCCGCCGTGGTCGGTGCAGGTGCTTGGGTGGTTGGCGCAACGGTCGTGGCTTGTGTGTTTTCCGGAACGGTTGTGGCTTCTGTCGTTTCGCTCGTCTCCGGAGCCGTCGTGGTCTCCTCTGCTACGGTGGTCGTTGCCTCGGTGGTTGCCTCGGTGCTGGTCACTACCGGTGTCGTTTCCGAAGGCGTTGATTCCAGCGTGGTCACTTGCGCTTCCGTCGTAACGGGCGTGGTTTCGGTGGTGATTTTTTTGTCGCATGCGCCGAGCGCCACGGTCAAAACCATCAATAGAATCGCAATCGTCTTTTTCATGTTAATTTTCTCCTTCTTTAAAACGGGAACTTAATACTATATATTACTAATAATTCCGTGAAATGAAAACATCGCCTTTTTCGGGGCTCTTGTTCATGAAAAGTGTAATAGCAATGCTTCGGGGCACACAATTGAGTTATTGGCTTGGAGATTGACCAACGTGTACTAGCCACTGCGACGGAAAATTTTCGACTCGTAATGGCGAATGGCTCGTAGGCGAGAACAGCGGTGGTTGTGAGGATGTTGGCGGCCGGTTACGGCTGGTTACGGCTGGTTGTGGCAGTGGTGGTGGCAGTGGTGGTGGCAGTGGTTGTGACGCGAAACGTTCCGCTTTATGCAATTACCGCCAAAAGTTCCAAAACTTCCGAATTTGGCGGTAAATCTTGAGAGGTCAAGTCCATCGGGAACAGGAGAGAATACGAAAATACCGCCAAAACAGATGATTCTTAGGAATTTGGCGGTATATGAAGCACCTCATGGCTTCGTATCACCTTGCGAAAGTTGCAGATTACCGCCAAAAATTACATAACATCCAAATTTGGCGGTAAATACATACGAAACAGCACAAACTCAGCATTTCGTATGTATTAGAATGTAGCAAACTGTTTCGCGCCAGCCTTGAGAGCAAAGAAAATACATACGAAACAGCACAAACTCAGGCATTTCGTATGTATTAGAATGTAGCAAACTGTTTCGCGCCAGCCTTGAGAGCAAAGAAAATACATACGAAACAGTACAAACTCAAGCATTTCGTATGTATTAGAATGTGATGCACAGTTGAGCTCAAGCCGCAAATAGCACCCAACTCACCAAAACTCTCTGCTTAGGCGGTATTTGAATTTCACTGAATGTATCGCGCAAATCCCGTGCCGCCAAAATCGCCAAAACGTAACAGCTCAGAGACGGAGTCGCCGACAGAAATTTTGCTGTACGCATCATCTTGGAGCAAATAGACAAATTTACCGTCTTCGCTGATTGAAAACTGCATCGGGCGCAAAGATTGATCCGTGAAAACCGCGATCTCTTCGGCCTTGAGATCAGAGGAACTCGACGCAGCAGCGGAAGCGCTTTCATCAGGAACAGAGGCACGTGTCTCAACGCTGGAAGATTCAGTCTCTCCATAATCTTCCTTAGCGCTTTGGGGCAAAAAAATCACGCAAGAAGAGAGGAGCAAGGTAATCAGAGTCAACATACAAACAACCGTCATTCGCTTCTTCATTTTGATTTCTCCAATCTTTTCGTGCCAATACTACTCAACAATAAACAGCGAATTCTTGATCGGATTGCGCCCTTCATAAAGTATGGGGACGCCTTCGCCGGAATAGTAATTATCGCGCGCCGCGTGAATATGCAGGTGCGGAGCGCCTGTAATTCCGGAATTTCCAATTGTCCCGATCAGGTCGCCGGCTTTCACAACGTCTCCTTTTTTCACAACGATACTGCCTTTTTCAAGATGCCACAAAATGACATAAACGTCGTCGACCAGAATCGCGACACCGTTTCCTTTGTCGGTGACCTTCCCGTTGATCGGGATGTCACTATACCCGTCCTGAACGTCGAAAATGACACCGTCGCAAGGGCTGTAGACATTGACGCCGAATATATAGAAGTCCTCAAGCGTCTTCTCGTTGCCGAAGTTTTTGCCTTCAAAACCCCAGCTGTCGATCATGACAATATCGTTTGCGTAGCGTTCCGCACGATTGTAGCGGCGCCTAATATTTCCATTATCCTGGTAGTGATAGTTGACCAGATTGCTGATTGAACCGTCACCGCCGTCATTGATCAGATAGGTGCCGTCGCGAAAAGGAAATTGCAGAACAATCGGCTCCTCCTCGTAAGAATATGCACGAAAAACATTGACGTTGAAAACGCCGAGCACAATGGCGGCAAAAACACCGAAGCCGTAAATAAGCCACACGCCCCACTTCGGTTTATTGAAAAAAGGTTCTTTTCGAACCTTGAAAAAGGCAAAAGCGGAAGATAAAACAAACAGGCCGGCCAAAACATATCTCGTGTAATATCCGCCCGACATCTCCCAAACCGCAGTGAAGTAGAGCAGTGATAAAAAAAGCCCGGTCGGAATCACGGTCAACAGACAAGCCAACTTGCTCTTATACGGGAAAAAGGCAATCAACGCAAGCAGCAAGAGCGGAACGACGACGTACTGGACAAAAAGCGGAATTTTGATAAACAGGCCGAATATAAAATCCAATAAAGGCATATTAGTGTCTCCTATTCAGAGCTCCCTCGTGTATTCATCTAAATCCGCGACCTCGCCGGATTCGTAATACAACCGAAAAGCTTCTCTGCACTTTTCGGCATCGAGGACCTTTTCGAGAATGACAACGTCCTCGTCCTTAAGTTGCTCATCACAAATGCGTACCTGGAGGAGCATCGTAGCGTCCGAATCCGGATTCGAAACATTAATGGCTTGGATGAATGGGATATTCGGATATGGCAACGTAAGTATTACGAACTCCCGTTTGTTGAATAGCGCTTTTTCGAAAAAGCTTTCCACATCTTCCCAAGTCGGA
>Ga0209722_1002620_pt1 | contig 13620 bp, 15 predicted proteins | sample BioC12SIPDNA_2_FD_185745 | JGI IMG/M metagenome (GOLD analysis project Ga0209722, IMG submission 185745) | Anaerobic biogas reactor microbial communites from Washington, USA - Biogas_R1_A C12 SIP DNA (SPAdes) (version 2) | ecosystem: Engineered > Bioreactor > Anaerobic > Unclassified | place... | reverse complement strand
GATTTGCGCCCGATCGATCGCCGGGGGAATGTGGTTCAGGATATCACGCTCAACCCGACCAATATCAATGTCGAAGTGCCCATCAAGCAACTGGTTGGCTATCGCAATGTCTTTATCAAAATTGTAACCACTGGCTCAATTGCCCAGGGATACCACTTGACCAGCCTGGTAGTGAACCCACCGAATGTCACCATTTACGCTTCCAATCCGGCTATGGTTGGGAACATGCCTTCATTTCTTGACACAGCCCCTGTCAATCTTAACGGGGCAAAAGAAGATTTTTCAATAAATGTTCCCTTACAAATCCAGGATGGAGTCACTGTGATTGGAAGCCAGGAAGTAACTGTAGAAGTTGGGATTGAAGCAATTCAAAGTTCGATCCAGCTGATTGGCATACCGGTGGAAATTATCAACTTAGGAGAAGGCCTGGATGCCACTATTTCACCACAAAGCGTGGACGTTTATATCTCAGGTCCAATGAATTTGTTGGACAATGTCACAACTGAAAGCGTACATGTCATTCTTGATTTGGAAAATCGCACCGCTGGAACTTTCCAATTAACTCCAATAGTAAATCTTAGAGAAGCAGAGTTGCGGCTGGATTCCACTTTGCCCGGCACAATTGAGGTTACTATCACTGATTAGTGCTGGTAAAACATAGAGGAAATTTAGCCATGAACAAACCTGTTATCGTACTGGTCGGTAGACCAAATGTTGGAAAAAGCACTCTCTTCAATCGCTTGGTAGGGCAACGGCTGGCGATTGTGGACGATGTACCTGGAACCACCCGCGACCGCCTTTTAGCCGAAGGTGATTGGGCAGGACATGATTTTTTTGTAGTGGATACCGGTGGTATTGACCCCAGCAAACAACATTCCCAAAAACCGCTCTCTATTGGCTCAGCCGAATTCATTCAGGACATTCGCGAACAAGCAGAGATTGCTATGGAAGAAGCGGATGTGATCCTGCTGATAACGGATGCCTTGGATGGCGTCACCCAGGCTGACCGGGAAATTGTTGAAATCCTTCGCAGACGCCGCGCCAAACAAAACGACCGCCCAACCCCACCGATCATCCTTGTGGTCAACAAAGCTGACAGCCCGGCTGCGCGTTTGAATGCCTTGGATTTTTATTCATTAGGATTAGGTGAACCCTACGCCATTTCATCGATTCACGGTACTGGAACAGGGGATTTGTTAGATGCAGTGGTTGAGAAATTTCCGGAACCGGTCCTGGATGAGGAAGAAGACGAGAGTATCAAGGTTGCCATCGTTGGCAAGCCCAATGCTGGAAAAAGCAGTTTGCTAAATAAACTTACCGGCCAACAACGCTCGATCGTAAGCAATATTCCGGGCACAACCCGGGATGCAATCGACACTAAATTGACCGTCGATGATCAGGAATACACTTTGATCGACACCGCCGGGATCCGGAAACGCGGTTCTGTTTCACCTGGAGTTGAAAAATATTCGGTCCTGCGAGCAATGCAAGCCATCGAACGCTGCGATGTCGCTATTCTGGTGATCGACGCTGTTAGTGGCATCACCGCTCAGGACACCCACATTGCAGGCTATATCAACCAGGCCTGGAAGAGTGTCATGGTGGTTATCAACAAATGGGATCTGATCGAAAAAGACCAAAATACGGCCATCGAATTTGAAAAACATGTCCGCTATGAGTTAAATTTCCTGCCATACGTACCCATCCTTTTCATCTCCGCCGAAACCGGGCAGCGTGTTCACCAGATCTTGCCCCTGGTCAATGAAATTCAACAAGAACGGTTGCGGAAAATCCCGACATCCCAACTGAACAAAATCCTGGTTTTAGCGCAGGATAAACACCAGGCGCCATCAGGCACAGGAAAGCCTTTCAGGATTTACTACGGCACCCAGGTAAAAACTGAACCTCCTACCTTTATGCTCTATTGCAATGACCCCACTATCGGTCATTTTACCTATTTACGTTTTATTGAGAACCAAATCCGCGAGACCTTCCCCTTCAAAGGCACACCGATGCAGTTAGTGCTGAAGAAGCGTGAAAGGCGTGATTAACCCTTGCCTTGGGAATTGGTATAATAGCTGCGTTTGAATTAAAAAGCTTTGAAAGACTGGACAAAAATGGAACAACATGAAAACCAGGACAGATCTTTTGATCAGGTCCAAAACACTGCAGAAGAAACACCACCTAAAACCAAAAGCTTCGCGCGCGATCTGCTTGAAACAATCGCCATCGCTATGGTCTTGTTTGTTTTACTAAATGTTGTGACCTCCAGGGTTAAAGTTTTCAATATCAGCATGCAGCCCACACTCAAACAAGGCTACCTGCTGCTGGTCAATAAACTCGCTTACAAGTTGGGCGAGCCGGAATACGGCGATGTTATCGTCTTTCACTATAACGGTGATCAACAAGAGGATTACATAAAAAGAGTTATCGGTCTGCCAGGTGATGAGGTTGATATCCGTGACGGCGTTGTCCGTGTCAATGGCATGGTTCTGACCGAGCCCTACATCATGGAAGTACCTGGTTACACCGGCACGTGGTCAGTACCCGAAGGCAGTCTCTTTGTGCTGGGCGATAATCGCAATCACTCTTCAGATTCTCATCAGTGGGGATATGTGCAAATGGAATGGGTGGTTGGGAAGGCTCTGTATATTTATTGGCCTTTTGAAGCAATTAGCTCCCTATCCATCAAAGAGCTTGTTCGGGCTGCCCCGGCAAATTAATATCCAAATTTTCATTTTTTCAAGAAATTTACGGCGCTCTTTGAGTCCGTGTTTTTTATATTTGTCTACATAAAAATAGTATTGGACCAAGAATTATCAGAATTTCGGAAACTTCTATATCTTTCGTTGACTTTAAGGGCTCAACCTGCTATTATTTTAATACTGGTTTCATACAATTATTCAGCACCTTAAAAAGGAGGTTTTCAAAATGAATGCGATGATCATTTCTCGCATTGTTGGCGCTATTATTCTTGGCATTGCTGGAGCCTATTCCAGTCTACCGATTTATGAGTTCGTCTCTGGTTTTATTCCAAAATTATCCCTCTCACAGGGCGCCACAATCGCAATCAGCTCTACAATTTTTGCTATTATTGGTTTTCTTATTACTCCATACCTCACTGTTAAACCAATCCAGGGGCTGAGAAAGTTATTTAGTAAATCCGCTCCACAGACCTTGTTGAGTGGTCTCATTGGTTTAATTATCGGCTTGATCACGGCTGCCATCATGGCCTTTCCGCTGAGCTTGCTCCCTAATCCCCTGGGGTCCATATTGCCTTTTGCAGGTTTGGTTCTTTTTGCTTATCTGGGCATAGCCCTGTTTGTGACCCGGCAGGAAGATTTCATGAACATGTTCAAAAACATGTCCCCCAAAGCGGGCAAGGTTGGCAAAACCGGCTCCGAATCTGGACGCCGGATCCTGGTTGACACCAGCGCTATTATTGACGGTCGTATCATTGATATCGCCAAAACAGGCTTCCTGGGCGGCAGTTTGGTGATCCCCCGTTTTGTCTTAAATGAATTGCAATTTGTGTCTGATTCAGCTGACAGCCTGCGCCGTCAACGCGGCCGAAGAGGATTGGAAATTCTGGCAGAAATGCAGGAAAACGGAGATGTACCCGTCATCATCAGCGATGTTGATGTAGAAGGCGTTCGGGAGGTTGATGACCGCCTGATCGTCTTAGCCCAACAATTGCGCTGCCCGATTCTGACCAACGATTTCAACCTGAACCGGGTGGCTGAGTTGCAGGGTGTGAAAGTCCTGAACATCAACGACCTTTCAAACGCGGTCAAAGTGGTTTTGCTCCCTGGTGAAGAATTCGCAATTGCTGTGATCCAGGAAGGCAAAGAGTACCAACAGGGTGTCGGATATTTGGATGACGGAACCATGGTGGTTGTTGAAAATGGTCAAAAATACCTGGAGCAGACCATCAATGTGACTGTCACAAAGATTCTGCAAACATCTGCCGGACGGATGATTTTTGCCAAACCTTTAAATGGTCATTGAGGATAAGCACATGGCACTAAAAATTTACAACACGCTGACCCGAACCAAAGAGGAATTTCAACCAATCGAACCCGGCAAGGTCCGTATGTATGTTTGCGGTCCTACCGTCTACGCTGAAGCACATCTTGGTCACGCCATGTCCGCTCTTGTCTTTGATATCGCGCGCCGCTACCTTGAATATAAAGGCTTTGAAGTTCGATATGTGATGAACTTTACAGATGTTGACGATAAGATCATCAACAAAGCCAACCAGCTTGGTGTCGATCCTTTTATGCTTGCTCAGCAATACATCGACGGCTACAAACGCAACCTGGAATCACTCAACATCAAACCTGCCACGGTGAACCCCCGCGCTACCGAAGATATGCCTCAAATTATTGAGATGATCCAAAAGCTGATTGATAACGAGTCGGCTTATGAAATCGATGGGGATGTTTATTACAGCGTCGATTCGGACGAAGATTATGGCAAACTGAGCGGCAGAACGCTGCAAAATATGAACGCAGGTTCCCGCATCCAGGTGGATGACCGCAAAGAACACCCTATGGATTTTGCTCTATGGAAATCGGCCAAACCGGGAGAACCCGCCTGGGAAAGCCCCTGGGGACTGGGGCGGCCTGGCTGGCACATTGAATGTTCCGCCATGAACATGGCACATTTGGGTGAACAAATAGACATTCACGGCGGCGGTAATGACCTGATCTTCCCCCACCATGAAAACGAAATCGCCCAAACAGAATCCATCACCGGTAAGCAATTTGCCAGAATTTGGATGCACAATGGCATGCTGGGATTAAAAGACGAAAAGATGTCCAAGTCTGTTGGTAACATGGTTACAATCGACGAATTCCTGACTGAGCACCCCGGTGATGTGATGCGCCTGTGGGTTTTAAATGGTTCTTACAGAAGCCCGCTGACTTACAGCGAATCTGTGATCGAGCAAACCACCCAGGCCTACAAGCGTTTGCTAAGTGCCAAAAAGGGCGCGCTCCCGGGCGCTAAAGGGCTGAGCGAAGCCGATCTTGATCAATTTATCAAGGCCTCCAATCACACGCGTGAGGAATTTGTAACAGCCATGGATGATGATTTCAACACATCCTCGGCAATGGCAGCCATTTTTGAGCTTGTCAAAATCATCAATCAAGCCCGCGCGGATGGAGCAATCGACACTCAACTTGAAGCCGGTCAGGCAGTCTTTACTGAATTGACTACGGCTCTGGGTCTCCGCCTGGAAGAAGAAACCAGTTCTGCCAGTTCGGCTGATGCCTTTATCGACCTGCTGATCGCGATCAGGCAGGACCTCAGGCTGGAAAAGAACTGGGCTATGTCAGACAAGATCCGGGACGAACTCAAAGCCCTGGGAGTCCTTCTGGAAGACAGCAAAGATGGCACAAGCTGGAGTTGGGAAAACTAATGCGGGAGTGGCTGACTGGCAAGAATCCGGTTTATGAAGCCCTTCGGGTAAAACGCCGGCATTTTTTCAATTTACTGCTTCAGCAGGATATCCGCGTTGAAGGCAGACTCAAGGAAATTTTAGAACTTGCCCGCCAGCAAAAAATACCCGTCCGCCAGGCTAACAAACAACAGCTTGGTCAGATCGACCGCCACCATCAGGGGCTGGCGCTGGAAGCCAGTGAGTATCCTTACATGGCTTTGGAAGACTTGATCACCAATTCCAAGCAACAAGCCGAAGCGCCCTTCTTCTTGCTGCTGGATTTAATCCAGGACCCCCAAAACCTTGGATCACTCTTACGTACCGCGGAGTTAATGAATGTTCACGGGGTAATCATTCCCTCCTCTCAGGCTGCCCAGGTAACACCAACCGTTGTTCACGCCTCCTCTGGTGCCACCGAACATCTTTTGATCGCGCAATACAATTTGGTCCAATCCATCGCTCGCCTCAAACAACTGGATTTATGGGTTTATGGACTCGATGCCAGCAGTGACGCAAAAACGCCTGACCAACTGAACCTTAACGGAGGAGTTGCCCTGGTAGTTGGTAATGAGGGTGAAGGTTTGCGCAATTTGGTACGGAAAAACTGTGATGAGATCCTGCGCCTGCCTCAATATGGCAAAATCGATTCTCTCAATGCGGCTGTCGCGGGTTCAATCGCGCTCTATTTGGCGCGCCAGGCTCGCCAGTAAGAAAGAATTATTTTCCTGATTTTTACAGATGGTCTAGAGGAAAACCACCATCACGATCCAAAGACCAACCATCACCAAACACAGAAAAAAGCGGATGATCGCGGCGCTGCCGTAGCCAAAAGCCAAAGCTTTGGTGCCTTCCCAGGCTTGCTTCTTGTCTTTCTTCAGGCGGAAATATTCCATCAAGTACAGTGAAAATAAAGCCACAGCCAGCCCACCCAAGGGTGTCAGAACCACCCCGCCAACAAGCATGGCCAGCCAGGTGACAACTATCTCCCACCAGGGAACGCCTTTTTCCCTGGTCTTTTTGGCGCCGAGGATGTTGTCCAATAAAGACCCCAAAATCATCAGCCCAGTATTGACGATAAAAATAACGATCGTCAAAACGAATTGCCAATCCGCGTGACCCTTGTTGAATCCAACATAGATCACCCAAATCAGCTGACCAATCCAGGTAACGGTGAGCCCCGGGAAAAAGACTAGAAAAAGTCCAAACAGACCGATCAGATTGATCAGCCCGCAAATTATTAAAACCAGGTAATTGAGCCAAACAAGTGAAACACTCATTCTTTTTGAATAACCTCAATCCCGCCCATAAGCGGTTTCAACACTTCAGGTATAAGGATGCTGCCGTCTTCTTGCTGGTAATTTTCCATCACTGCAATCATGGTTCTTGGCATACCCAAGCCAGAACCATTCAGGGTGTTGACAAACTGCGGTGCAGAACCATCAGCCGGACGGTATTTGATGTTGGCACGCCGTGCCTGAAACTGACCGATGTTTGAAATGGAGGAAACTTCCAACCACTCCTGGCAACCAGGAGCCCAAACTTCAATGTCATAGGTTTTGTGGGATCCAAAGCTCAAATCACCAGTCGATTGCAGTAGGACCCTGTAGGTCAAGCCCAAGGCTTCACAGGTTGCACAAGCGTCAGCCACCATGTTGTCCAATTCTTCGTTTGCGGTCTCGGGCGTGCAGTATTTATACATCTCAACTTTGTCGAACTGATGCCCGCGCTTCATCCCGCGCACATCCCTGCCAGCGCTCATCTTCTCCCGCCTGAAGCAGGCAGTATAAGCCGTCAGGTTGAGCGGCAGTTCAGCCTCGTCCAGGACCTCACCCATCATAATGCCAGTCAAAGGTACTTCAGCGGTTGGAACCCACCAGAAGTCTTCTTGATAGTCATGGTAAAGGTTTTCAGCAAATTTTGGTAATTGCCCTGAGGCAAACATAATTTCTTCCCGCACCATCCAGGGTGGATAGAACTCTTTATATCCCTGCCGGATGTGCAAATCCAACATCCAGAAGATCAAAGCCCGCTGCAAACGCGCGCCAGCGCCTTCAAGGACATAAAAACGGGTGCCTGCCAGCTTGACGCCAGCTTCAAAATCAAGGATGCCTAATTCGGGTCCCAGCTCCCAGTGAGGTTTGGGCTCAAAATCAAAGTGTTTTTTCTCACCAATGGTTCGGATAACAACGTTATCCTTGTCGTCAACACCTACGGGCACATCGCTGTCTGGGATATTGGGTATGCCAGCCAATTGCTCAAATAAGCGCGATTCAATCTGCTTGAGCTGCTCATCCAAGGAATTGATTTGATCCCCCAATTCGCGCATCGAAGCGATTTTAGCTTCTCGTTCAGTCTTATCCTGCATGCGTCCGATTTCTTTGCTGACCGAGTTCCGCTCAGCCTTCTTACCCTCAACATCCAGGATCAAGGCACGTCTTTCTTCATCCAATTGGACGATATCATCAATAATGACGCTGTCAATCTGCCTCTTTTTCAGGGCATCTTTGACCATCTCGGTTTGTTCGCGGATCAATTTGATATCTAACATGTTTACCTCGTGATGAGCAGTTTATCCCACCAATTGTACACCTAAGACAGGCCCAGACTAGGCACAAGATGGGATTTGACTGTGCGCGTGATAAAAAGCATTTACCCGCACGAAATGCAGGCAGATACCATAAAATTTACAAGATTGCTTCTGAAATTGGCTTAGTTTTCGTCAACCAGCTTGTTTTTGATGGCCACCAGGTTTTCATGGATTTGGAAGACCACGATCAGCAATTCAGCGTACACTCTGGAAATTAAGATGCCCATTACAATCGCCAGTGGGGCACCAAACAGACCACCCAAAGCGGGCGCGACGCTGCCCTGATCAATAGCGCTGAAAATCCCCGCGATCAGAATAACCACTCCTGAGATGATGGAAAGCACCATGCCTACATAAAATAGAATTTTGATGATCACAGGTGTGATCATCTTGTCAAAATTAAGTAATGATCGGGTATTCATTTTTCCTCCGGATAAATATGATTAAAACAAGTGTACAAGATTAGTTGGACAGATTCAATCTAAAAACCAGATGAATTTACGCTTAGGTCAAAGGTTTAACAAACATGCCTGATTTAAAACGGAGTTCGAAAAACAAACTGATCAGGCTGTGGTGATAAGGCACAAACTCACCCTTATTGATCATTTCATGCAGGCTTTCTTCATTGACCCAGCGGACGTCTGTGACCTCATCAAACTGCAAATGTAAGTTGTGATGGTCCAGATCCAGGTTGAGAAGGTAAATATCGTCAAAACCCTTTTCAAAATTGATCGTCAGCGAGGGACGGATTTGGCTGAAATCAAGATCAAGGTCCAATTCTTCTTTGAGTTCTCTTTGGGCTGCCTGCCAGCTGCTGTCACCTTTTTGAGCGGCACCTCCCACGCTTAGGTCCCACTTGCCTGACCATAACGCCTTTGACTGACTTCGTTTTTGGATCAACAATTCGCCTTGTTTATTGAAAATGCAGATATGCACAACCATGTGATAGCGCCCTTGGGGGACTGCTTTTCCCCTCTCAGAAACTTCCCCCGTTTTGATGCGGTCACGGTCATACAAATCCCAAAGTTCCATGCTTTCCTCAGTTTTCCTGTCAGATTATCCCTTTGATTTTATCACCTGGCATAATCTCAGGCTAAAGTCCATCAAGTGTCTTCTGATATAATCGCGGGCATGTCATCTACAAAACGGATTGTCATCATTGCGGACACGCACGTTGGTGATCGAAGCAAAGAGCTTGAGCCGGCGCTATTTAAGGCAATTGAGCAAGAACAGCCGGACATGATTTTCCATGCCGGGGATGTCTGCAAGTCTGTAGTCATTGATCAATTGGAAACCATTGCCCCGACCCTGGTTGTGCAGGGCAACCGCGATTGGTTTTTAGGTCACAAGTTGCCCAAAGACTATCAAATTAACATCAATGGACTTGAGATCGCCCTGGCGCATGGTCACTTCAGCATCTGGCATTGGTTCTGGAATTACATCTACCTATTCCTGACTTGGAGAGTTCACGACAATCTTTTTTTTCAAAAAAAACTAGCCCAATACTACCCAAACGCGCAAGTCATCATCTATGGGCATTTACATTATCCTTTTGATGAAGTTTTTGAAGGTAAACATTTTCTCAATCCAGGCGTTGGTCACCCGGAGTGGCGAAACAATTTTCGTCCGGGTTACATTGTCTTAACCATCGAACCGGATGCTTCCTATACAACCAAGATGAAGTTTACCAACCCTTAGCGCAATTGAATTGTATAATCAAAGCATGAGCTCCCAAGATATTATCCAATCCGCGCAGAATCCCAAAATTCAACTGGTTCGCAGTCTGATGAATCAAAATAAAGCCCGCCAAAAGCAGCAAGCCTTTGTGGCAGAGGGCGTCCGCCTGCTTGAGGATGGTTTGGACTCTTCTATCCCTCTCAAATTTCTACTACGAAAGCTCGACCCTTCCCCACGCGCAGTCGAACTGCTTGAAAAACTTGGTGAAAACTACGATGTCCTGACCGTCGAAGATCATCTCTTTGACGATCTTTCTGGCACTGAGCACAGCCAGGGGATTTTGGGAGTATTCGAATTGCAAGCCCTTAACCTGCCTGAAAAACCTGATTTTTTGGTCATTTTGGATCAAATACGGGACCCGGGAAATCTCGGCACAATTTTGCGCTCAGCCGAAGCGGCCGGTGCCCAGGCGGTTATTCTGCCTCCAGGCAACACCGACGCCTTTGCGCCTAAGGTAGTCCGGGCTGGTATGGGTGCTCATTTCCGGCTGCCAATTTTGCAATTGCCCTGGGAAGTGGTCGGCCATCTCGTACAGGGTTTGCCTGTCTTTCACGCGGATATGAACGGAGAGTTGACCTACTGGGAAGCCGATTTTAAGCAAGGATTAAGCTTATTGATTGGTGGAGAAGCTGAAGGGATCAGTTCACAGGGACAGCAAATCCTGACCCAGTCAGTCAGAATCCCAATGAAAGGGAAAACCGAATCGCTCAATGCGGCTATTTCTGCCAGCATTCTGATGATCGAAGTATTGCGTCAACGCAGTCAGGCGTAGTCTTATGAAAATTCGCTCCATAACCGTTTTTTGCCAGCCAAGTTTTCCGGTCAATCGTTTGTTGTTACAAAAAGTTGGAATTTTTGCGAACCATGCCCGCAAGCTTTATAAAGACGCTGGCTACCAGGTGCAGTCACTGCGTCTGGCCACTCCCCCATTTGAGAGGTTCATCGCCCCGGTAGATTTAGGCATTGCAGCTCAAAGTTACGCCGTTGAAGCGCACGCGGATGGGTTCGACTATATTTCCCTAGGTCCCATATCTGCGACATCAAAGGATTGGTCTTATCTTCCCCAAGCAATTAGCGCCAGCGACAGAATTTTTGTCAGCGGAGACCTGATCACAGAAGATGACCAGGTCTCTCTGCCAGCCGCCAAAGCTTGTGCTGAAACCATCGTCAAACTTTCCACGCTTGAACCAAACGGTTTTGCCAACCTGCGTTTTTGCGCCCTGGCAAATGTGAAGGCTAACACGCCCTTTTTCCCGGCAGCTTATGCTGAACCGGGCAGGCCGGCTTTTGCCCTTGCCCTGGAAGCGGCAGATTTGGCGCTGGAAGCGTTCACTAATTCCGACTCTCTGTCTGAGGCTTCCACAAAATTGATTCAAAGCGTTGAAGAGCATGCCGCCAAATTGGAAGCGATTGGTGAAAAACTGAGCCAGATTTACACCTATGAATTCAAAGGTTTGGATTTTACCCTGGCGCCACATCCCCAGGAAACGATTTCGATTGGCAGTGCCCTGGAAGCGCTCGGGTTGGAAGCTTTTGGAAAACCCGGTAGTTTGTTTGCGTCAGCCTTTCTGACCAGCACGCTGGACCGGGCAACTTTCAAACGCACAGGTTTCAATGGACTGATGCTGCCGGTGCTTGAAGACAGCGGATTGGCAAAACGGGCCTCTTCCGGCGATCTAAGTGTCAGAGACCTGTTACTGTTTTCTTCCGTATGTGGAGCCGGGCTGGACGTGATCCCCATCCCGGGAGATTCCACGGCTGAAAAGATAACACCCATCCTGCTGGATTTAGCTGCTCTGGCTCTACGCCTGGACAAGCCGCTCACTGCCAGGCTGATGCCCATCCCAGGCATAAAAGCCGGCGAAATGACCGAATTTAAGTTTGCCTACTTTGCCAACAGCCGGATTTTGCCTTTGGCATCCGCGCCCTTGAAGGGCAAATTAAACGGCAGCGAATCGGTCACTATTCATAACCGAAAAAGCAGAAGTTGAACCTTTAGTTGGGGATTTCCTGTACTTGTTTGTAATTAACGATGATCAGGTTGGCATCGCATTGACCGCTAATGGTCAGCTGTACCGGGGCGGATAAGGCCAGGTCGTTTTCGTCAAACAATTGGATATACATCGTGTCGGCAGGTATCTGTTTGTTTTCCATCACAAACTCAAAGCCCGACTCTCCGTAAAGTTCAATATCGCCTGAGAGACTGGTAAAATCAACCACTTCCCCACCGTAAGTACCAGTTAGTTTAACTTTGTAGCCAATCACTGGAGCTTCACGCAAATCCCAAACTTCCCCACCAATAAAAAGAAATTCTTCACAGTCATACTGTGGGTGGATCAACGCGTTTGGGTAGCCTTCCGGCGTTCCTCGCAGCACAAAAGGCATGGGGCGAGCCGTTGCGGTTTGAGTGGGCGTTTGGCTTGGGATTGGTAAAGGTGTCTCACTAGGGATGAGCGGCGTGGAACTTAAAGAAACGCTTGTGGCCTCTTCTGGTTCTACGACAGGCAGTGTGCCAAAAATGATTGGCGTTGTTGTGAAGGCTTGTGTTGGGGGCGGAGCGCTGATTTGGTCTTCAAATGGTGAAGGGATCACTCCTGTGATCATCAACACTGCCAACCCCAGAATCATGACTAAGAATATCGCCGCGCCAGCTCCACCGCAACCCGATTTTTTCTTTTCAGGTTCGGTCCGGCGCACCGCCATGGGGCGGTTCTGGACTGGTTGGCGGTTAGCGCGGCGTGGTTCTGTCATGGCAGTAGCACTTCTATTTCAACATTTGAGCGAGCTTGAGCCAGCCAATCCTGCAGGGCTTTGGCCTGCAAAGAAACGCGGGCGTCTGTAGTCAGCGGATGGCTTTGTTCGTGTTCCAGGACCAATAAGATGTGGTAGCCAATGGTGGATTGAATAATCTCAGAATAAGAACCAGGTTCAAGGCTGAAAGCGGCTTCTTCAACTTCAGGATAAAGCAAGTAACCTCGCGGGAACCAGCCAAGTTCTCCGCCGGATTCCGGGCTGTATTCCCAGGCCAGTTTTTCAAACTCCGCGCCGGCGTTCAGGCTGTTAAGCGCCCTTTGAGCGCCGGCTTCTGTACTGGCAAATATTTGTTGAGCCCGTACCTGTTCCACTTCGTTGGGAACAGATTGGATGACCTGATCGCGCTGCCAGGCTGCTTCCGCGGCCAGCCTGAGGGAAGCGCGAAATTCAGCATCATCATAATGATTGGCTTGCATCCAAGTCGTCAGAGCTCCCCCTGAGCCAAGCTCAGCTACCAATTGGTCTATTCGGGCTTGTAGCTGCTCATCACTTAAAGCAAATTCCGCCGCGCGCGCGGCTTGAGCCAGGAGTTCTTGTTCAACCAGATACTCAATTACCTTTTCTTGAATTTCCTGATCAGTCGCTTGTACTGCCTGGTTTATCAGGCTGTCTTTATAGCGCAAGACTTCGTTTTGAAAATAGCTGAGTGAGACCAGAACTCCATTCACCCTCAAAGCAGCTGGGATCTGTGTGGGAGCCAAGGTTGCTTCCGGGGTTACTGTATGAATGACAACTGTTGGTTGTTCTTGCTCCTGAGTTGGTTCAGAAGTGGTTGGTTGCTGCACCGGTTCACATGCGCTGATCAACAAAAAAGATATCAGCAAGATTGTGCTGACGAATGATTGATTGATCCTGAATTTTTGCATGTGCCTATTATACCCATTCCACACAATTGGAAGAAATCCTTGTTAAAGTTGAAAACTTCCAAAAATGGTATACTTGACAGAAGTTAAGAACTAAGTTTAGATTCAGTTTATAAGCCTCCTTGTAAAATCCAGATTGAGAGGAAGGAAAACATGGCAAAGAAAAAATCCGGGAG
>Ga0209722_1002587_pt1 | contig 13740 bp, 9 predicted proteins | sample BioC12SIPDNA_2_FD_185745 | JGI IMG/M metagenome (GOLD analysis project Ga0209722, IMG submission 185745) | Anaerobic biogas reactor microbial communites from Washington, USA - Biogas_R1_A C12 SIP DNA (SPAdes) (version 2) | ecosystem: Engineered > Bioreactor > Anaerobic > Unclassified | place... | reverse complement strand
ATCTTGGCTTCCAGCTCCGCCTCTTTCAGCTTGAAGTAGACCTCACTCTCAAATTGATGACTTTCGTAGGTCTCCATACTCATAACAACCATGTCTCCATAGCCGTTCTTGGTTAAAAACACTGGCTCGCCGCTTTCGTGAACGGTTTTTGATATATCCGCAAAATGGTTGCGGAGATCGGATACCGGTCTGATCTTAGGCATGTACTTTCCTCCCCCAAAATGGCTCAACTTCATCTTATTATTATCATAATTATGCTAAATGAGCAACAGCTGTTCTGCTCAGACTATTTTAGATATCCTGGCCACGGGATCGTCCTCAAATCCCAAGTTCAGCGGCAGCTCTCCGGGACTGCCCCCAAGCCAGCAGCCCAGGTGATGTAATGGGGACATTCATGCGCAGCAGGTGTGTCCCCTTGCATCACCGAGCACGACAAGCTAGTAACTTGAGAACATATTCAAAGCCAGTGACTTGCGTGACTGTCCCCAAATTGATTATTTCACGCTTTCAGTACTACCTGTTCATGAAATCGGTACCGTTGATTCACGCCAATGATACCGGCAGTTTTTAATTGGATACCGCTCCAGTATCGAAGCGGTATCCGCTGAAGTATTACGATCGCTTGGCGAGGAACTCGCGCATATTTATGTTTCCCGAGTAGAGTTGATGAGATTTGTGGATGATACGATCCATGATGGAGTCGGCCAGGACTCCGCCACCCAGCCTGCCGTGCCAATCTTCCAACTTGTACTGGGTGCAAAAGATGGTGGAAGCGGCATCATATCTCCGCTCAATCAATTCAAACAAGAAATGAAGTTCCTGGTCTGAATAGTCATTCAAGAGCCATTCGTCCAGCAGGAGAAGCCTGTATCTGCTGTACTTGGTAAGCAACTTCCCCATACCCATTTTCTCTTGGGCAGCTTCATCCCTTTCCATCAATAGATCAGGGATTCGAATATACCTGGTCCGGATGCTTTGCTTGCAAGCCTGACGTCCAATAGAACAAGCCAAAAAGCTTTTGCCAGACCCGGTAAATCCCTGAAAAATGACGTTGGAGTGATTGTGAACGAACTGGCAGGTGGACATTTCCAACAGGAGGTCGCGGTTTAGTCCACGATCCGTATAATATATATCATGAATCTCAGCGTTCGGAATACGGAAGCGAGCTTGACTTAAGAGGCGCTTCACCTTCCCATTGTATTTTTCCTGGTAAACGTAGTCCACCAACATCTTGATCCGTTCATTGAAGGGCAGGTTGGCGTAAATGTTGTCTTTATTCTGTAAATCCACGGCTGTGATCATTTCTTCCAGGGCCATTTCACGCAGTTTGCGGCGAGTTTCATCATTGATCATAGTGGTGTCCTCCATAATATGATGCACCCCGGACATAGCCTTGGGTGCCATTTACCGCAGGGTTGCGTTTTTGGTCATTGGTGTAAATCATATCTTCATTGGAGGCCAGGATGGATTTTAAATGCCGGTAGCGCGGCGAACGAAACTTCGTAAGTGCCAGCGAACACGCGGCTTCCAATCTTTCTTTTGGATATGACTTGCTGAGCCGCAGAACGGACAGGCATGCATTATATCCCTGCTCCTTGATTTTTACACTGTCAAAGATGAGGTTGATCACTGCCGAGGTACTGCTGCCAATTGAAGCTGCCCAACTGCGAATCCGCTGATCGTCCCATTCCATTTGCTGAAACTGATCGGGCATGTCTTCTGGATGGGTCGACCAGGCGTTGCAGACATAATCCCGGTATTTATTATGGGTAGCGAGACGTTCACTTTTGTGGAAGATCTCGATAAAAGATTCGGTGATCTTAAGATCAACTTGTTGGCCGACATATTGATAGGGGCAGGAATAATGATTCTTATTGTAGGTGACATGGCAATCCGGATATACTTTTCGGCCATAGATCCACTCGGCAATTTCATAAGGCAGCGCCGGTAGCTCCCGCAATGCCGCTTTTTCTTCTTGAAGAAAGATTTCAGTCCTGCTTCCGCTGCGTTTTTGGAACGGGGCATCATTAAAGTCTCGGAGCGCACTGCTGACAGCAGCTTTTAGGGTATCCAATGAGTAGTAAGTTTCCTGGCGGAGTTTGGCGATCACTGCCGTGGCAATCTTACCAATAGTACCTTCTACCGACGCTTTTTGTTTGGGTTTGCGTACCTGCGTCGGCATGATAGCAGTGGAATAGTGGTTTCCCAACGCCTCATAGGCTTGATTTAGGATAATATCTCCCTCGCGGGGATGCTTAATGACGCCGGTTTTCAGATTATCGCAGACCGTTCTGACCGTTGTGCCGCCGAAGAATTCATACATATGAATGTGGCAGTTGAGCCATGACGCCTCTTTCATATTTAAACAAGGCTCCACGTAAGAATACTGGCTATATGGCAACGTGGCCACAAACAGATAGACAGGCATGACTTCGCCGGTCATACGGTCAATCAGTTTCATCGTAGGACCTGACCAGTCCACTTCTGCTACCATACCCGGTTTGTGGGTTAAATGACTGGTTAGATTTTGCGCCTCGGTGAATCGGGTATAGCCATTACAGAACTTGGTGTAACCGGCTGCAATGCCGCCATCGGCAGAGCATAGGTCGCGGTATTCTTTCCACAGCAACTTTAGCGTTACTCCTAACTTTGATAATTCGCCGTGGATATATTGGTAGTTTGGTTCCTGAAAAAGTGTTTCATTGGCATGCTTGTCCGGATAGAAGAGGCTATACACTTCCTCCGGTGGCATATCCTTGACACTTTCGTACGAGATGTTGAGCTGCTTAGCGATTTGAAACACATCGCTTACCGAACTCTTGGATGCGAATGTCAATGAAAAAGTGGACCACCGTGCTCATTAAAAACTGAGCCACTTTTGCTAATTTAAAAGTGAGCCACCTTGCTCACCAAGGGATCCAGTTGGATCTTGCAAACGCCGGTTAATCCTCCTTATGCTCACGTCCTTCCTTCTGCTTGTTCATTCGCTGCTCCAGGCGATAAGATGACCCATTCATATCGAGAATATAGGCTCGATGAGTCAATCGGTCTACCAGGGCGGCGGTCAACATGGTATCTGGGAAGATATCCGTCCAGTCCGAAAACTTAAGGTTGGTGGTGATTATGACACTGCCACGCTCATTGCGTTCGGACAAGACATGGAACAGCAATTCCGCTTGCTGTCGGGTAAAACTCAGGTAGGAAAGCTCATCCAGGATAAGCAGGTCCAACTGAGTCAGGCTTTTTTCAAGCTTCAGCAGGCTTCTTTCATGTTGAGCTTCAACAAGTTCTGTCGCGAGGGTGCCTGCCGTATAGAATTTGACCTTAAAACCGTATCCGCACATACGGCGGCCGAGTCCGATTGCCAGATGGGTTTTGCCCCGGCCGGGGTTGCCGATCATTATGACATTTTCTCCCCGCTTAACAAATTCACCGGTGGCCAGCTGCCAGATCACCGCTTCCTCCACGGGGATCAATCGCTTGATATCAAGAGTATCCAGACTTTTGTCCAGCGGAAACCTGGCTTGGCGAACTCTGCGGTGCTGTTGATTCTCTTCTCGCTGGCAGATCTCACGCTGCAGTACTTCGCAGAGGAAGGCTTCATACCCGAGTCCATCTTCCTGGGCCTGACGGACAATATCGTCAACCTGCGTTAGGGTCGGCAATCTAAGTTGTTTGGCATATAGTTTTATCATTTCCTGTTGGGCATTCAGTTGTATGCACCCCCTAACAGAAGCTGGTCATAGGTGGTCATGTCGACCGGATCTACTTCTGGCCCTGCAATCGGCAGGGGCAGTGCTCTCTTTCTGCTGCCCAGCTTGAATTCTATGATGTCAATAGAGTAATGCTGCTTATCCTGGGCATCATTCACCGCAGTTAGGACCGATTCCAATCCGTGATCAACAATTAACTTTAGCAGCTTCACCATGGCTTTGTCTGGATTAGGAAGTTGTCCAACGTAAGAGTAGATTTCTTCCGGCAAATTAGCGGCTTTTACCGGTTTCGCATGGAATACCGATCTGGGCCTTTGTTCTATCAGCGGCAGATAATGTTCCAGACAGTAGAGGGTTTTGTGCTTCTGGTAACATCGGTGATGTCGTGCCAGCTCCTCTCCCCGGTAGTAGATCCTGATTTCCAGACCGCTGGCCTTTACGCTGACTCGTTTTCCGGCCCACCTGACTGGAACCGAGTAGCTGTTAGTCTCAAACCGGACAGTGGAAAAGTAGCCCACCCGACCTTCGGCAATTTTACAGGTATCATAGCGTTTGAGCGGCAGTGGCAAGAGGGCCTGCTGGTCAAGACTAAATGCGCCTTTGACGCTCATATCCTTGCCCCGGACTTGATGGTGTTCTATGTAGTTCAGGCAGCGCTGCCGCAATATCTGATTGAGTTCCTCAAAACTTGATACTTGTGGCACCGGTACCATAAAGTTGCGGCGGGAATAGCCGACCAGGTTCTCAACCAACCCCTTTTCATGGCCTTCCCCGGGATTGCAGAACAACGCCCGGTAAGCATGATGAGCGCGGAAAGCGGCAAACTTGTGCTGTTCACGGGCGTTTTTACCCCAGCCCTCTTTTACAGCAGTTTTTAGGTTGTCATAGATCAGGTCTCGGCTGACTCCGCCAAAAAACTCGAAACCTTTGACATGGGCCTCTAAAAAGGATTCTTCGCGTTCTGTCGGATAGGCCACCACGAACGGCGCTATACTGTGGCATAGTCTCATGCAGAAGAGATGGGCTTCCGTTTTTACACCATTAAGGATTATGATGGCTTTACCCCAATCCACCTGGATGGCTTCACCTGGATCAAAGGCCAACGGGACGTATACTTCCGGCATTTTGTTGCGTAGTTCCTGTACCGCACGACGAACCGTAGAAGCGCCGCCGGTGAATGCCTTTTCATGGCATAAACGGGTGTAGATCCGCTCTGCCGTGTGTTTCTGACCTTTTGGGTTGTTGGCATTCTCCTCAAGACATGATTTTATGAATTCGATAACTTCTGGAGTCATTACACTAGCCTGACGGGCGGACGGTTTGCGTTCCCAGGGAACGTGCTCCCCCATGCAGTAACGACGGACAGTGTTACGGGATATTCCCAGCTGTCTGGCAATTGCTCTTTGAGACAATCCTTCCACTAGATGCATATGTCTGATATCCTGATATTGGTCCACTCTTATCACTCCTATATCCCCCATGCATTGTTTTGTTTTGCCACTTTCAATGATAGGGGTTTGGTCTGGTAGAGTGGTCCACTTTTTCGCTAGCGTTTTTTGTCTCTTTGGTTCAGTTTCAGTTTAGCGTTTATACTCTTGGACATGTGGCGGCTTCTGGTAATATTGTTCTGCGAAAGCCCAGCTGCCCTAAGTTCTAAGATTTGTTTCACTTGAATTTTTCTGGCCATTAGCATGATCTCCTTCCTGTAATGTTTGAGGGGTATCCTCAAAGCCATTTTACAGGCGAGCGGTACTCATGCGTGAATTGGCGGTATCTATCTGCGAATTGCTGAAATCAAGACAGTGGTATCATTATCGTGAATTGCCGGTATCATGTTGCGTATTGCTGGTACTCTATGCGTGAAATATTCATAATTACCGTCTTTTTAAAACTTTTTATATAGGAAAATTATATAGAGAAAGTTTCTGAAACAGGGTAATTTGAGTAATTGGGTAATTCCCATTGATAAAAAGTCTAACCGCCAAATAGCGAATCGTTCCTGTTATTATAGCATAGCTATCGAATATATGTTCGACCTCTTGATCCCAAATAACTTACGCTGGTTTTTATTAACTGCCCCTATTAGACGGGGGTTCGACTCCCCCCGCCTCCACCATAACAATCCCCGACCCTTGAGCCTTCAGCCTTAAGCGTTATCCCCACAATGGACCTACGTTCATGACATCTTTGTCGCTCCGTAATGCCCGACCTCGGGAGCGGGAGCAAGGATGGCACGGGACGGATCTTTATGATGCTCCCGTAGGGTGATAGCATCTGTGTCAAATCATTTGCTTCCCCATATTCGCAGTTCCCTTACTCTACCGCTATGATTTATATAGAAATTTGCGGAGGCAAGAACTTCTTGATATTTATCAGGCATACTGGTTCCCCTACTTATTGAAGGTTGCACAACAAAAATTGTCGCACGGAATTGCTTTCCACTCCTTAAAGTAGTCTTTAGACTCTCCAATGATCCGCGCTGGAAAACACAATTTCCGCCTTTTCTCCGATCAACAATCTTTTGCAATAGTACTGCTTTGGTTTTCAACCAGATTGTCGATTTAATTGCTTGTTGAAGAACTTCATAAATATCATTTACATTACTATTATACTTTTTGGCTTTCATTGCCTTAACGTGAAAGAATGCAACATCAATTAATGATCCTTCTTCTGTAATTGCTATGAAATCTGCAATTTCACCTGTTCCATGATCAAATATAATATATTTATACGCCTCATCCTTGTTCAATATATTCATTAAGACATCCTGGATAGGGCTTCCTTGCTCGGTTTTTGCACCATATTCTATCTCAATATTTGTTCCGAGGCCAATCCAATCAATTGCGTCAATATGCGTTTCGGAATATGTTATGGAGTTAGGGTCTCCAATGAAAATCTCGTTACCTACAATTAGCGTATCGTCAGTCGTTTTATATTCAAGGGGATGGGATGATAAATAGTCCGCCAACGATAGAACCTGTCTGCCATCCCTTACATTAATTAGAGCATGATCAGTATGATATTTCCCCTCTGTATCACATATTAATATTTCTTCTATACCGTCAATCATTACAGATACACTGACGGATTCGTCGTGAACAGCTCTTACTTTTATTAATACGTCAGTCAATATGTATGGCGTTTCGTGATCGTTTAACACAACCGTTGGTGGCGAAGAATATGTCTTATTCGAAAAGAAGCAAAAGAAGACTTTCGAAGAGTACTTTTTCAATTTGCTTGGGAGAGGTAGTAAATCATAGTTTGTGTTGGTTTTGACAACTATTCTACTATCAGATATTTTTGTCCCGCATTCATCACACCACGCAACGTATTCTGGTAGATTTAGGTACGAACTACTCCAGATTTTCGAGCCACTGCTATACCCAATTGTTACGGGCACATCATTCTTCATAGCTTTGCAAAATGCGTGGCCAGCGGATCTCATTTTTCCTGTTGTTTCATCGATAGAGGCAGCTGTATTTGAACCGGAGTATATTCGGTACGACTCTCCATCTTCAGAGTAACGATTTTGCATGCCTGTATTATAGAACTCGTAGTTTTCCATTTGACCTAAGACACGGTTCATCTCATCTCGCGGTATTCTGGCGGGATCAGTTGCGAACGCTGAAGCAATTTTATCGTAATATGCTTCACTTTTAATTTGGGAATAGATGAAAAGTAGTGAAGTAGATTTTTGAAAATGAACAATATATAGCTGATTCTCTATATCACTCACTTGAGCATTTTCGAGCCATATCGGGGTTGTCTTACTCTGGGTGATTCCAACAATCGTGTTATTGGTTCTATCCCTATAAATTTCGTTTTCAACACCACATCTCGTTGGAAACTGGTTTTCTACACAAAAACCAGTAGCAAAGTAGATTTTAGCATGGCAATTGGGTCTAATGTTATGTAGTGTAATTGCAGTTTTTAATACGTCTTCATCATCAGATTTAATGAATTCTTTTAGTGCACTCTTATTTGCTTCGTCTCTATATATTTTCCGCTCACTCATGTCAAGAATTATATCTTGCCAAATCGCATCACTCGAGAAAAGACGATAATTTTCTACAAGAAGACTTTCATCATTCATTGCAATAAACTTTGCGCTTCCAATATTATCGGCGTTAGTGCGCGCAAAACGCCCAATAAATTGTAGAGTTGAAGCAAGTGACTTATGGGCTTCATGAATGGCGGCTACTTTTAGATTAGGGAAGTCAAATCCTTCGCCAAGCATATTGACACATATTATTCCATCAATCTTTTTATCTTTGAGAAGTGAAATCGTCTTTTTTACAGTGTTATAGGTTGTTGAGCTGTCTATTCGTTTTAGCTGGAGGGAGGTGTTAGATTGATAAACATACTCTAGATCTTTTGCTTTATCTTTCGTGTCAGTCCTTACCATCAAATAATGATCTAATTTCTGAGAACGATCATTAAGGAGAACCCTTTCAGCTTCAACAGCTATAAGTCGATCTTTGTCCGGGGCTTCCTCAATTGGAATATAAGTTATTTCCCCGAAAATGCCATCCTTATATGCTAATGACAAAGGATAACTATAAATATGGTCTCCTTTAATCTCTTTTCTGTCTAAACGAAAAGGGGTTGCAGTTACAAGCAATGACTCCGCGTGTCTCATGTTTTTTAGAATCTTTTGCCATGTTTCGGCAGGTACATGATGAGCTTCATCCACTACAATATAATCGAACATGCTGCTATCATCATCTTCTGATAAAGAAAGTGCAACTTGGGGTGTCCCAACTACCACATCAGCTTGTATAATGCTTTCCCGCTGTTCCTCAGAATATTTGCTTTTAAGCTCATATACATTAGGTTGCTGTGCATCTTTATTCAGAACTCCGACATATTTAAGTGTATTTAAATTTTTGTAATCCTCATATATCTGCCCACGAACCATAACACTTGGTGTAACCACAAGAACCTTTCTTCTTGCTAAAACAAAGGGAGCCATCATTAGTACAGCAGTTTTTCCAGATCCAGTAGGCATGACAATAATTGCGGCCTCTTTCTTGCGAAGGGTATCGTGAGTTGCAATAGCATGGATAGCACCAATTTGTGCAGAGCGCAAACCTTCTGTCCCTGCGTTTGAACGCGGATTGAGTATTCCGGAGCAGTTTACACCACCTGTCCGGTGATAGGAAACCACCATTCCGGTCTAGTGGAAACCGATGTGCCGGAATTGGAAACCGCTTAGAAAGTCTCCTCCTGTACAATGTATCAATGCACCTGATGGTGTAAATACATTTGAAGGAGGTCATAAATTTGACCAAGTATCGGGAAATCCTTAGACTTCATAGTCTCGGATTCAGCCAGCAGAACATTGCCTACAGCAGCAATGTCTCTAAGAAAACAGTCAATCGAGTTATTAACAGGGCCAAAGAAATTAACATTTCATGGCCATTGGACGACGATCAGACTGATGCTGTATTAGAGCAAATACTGTTCCCCAAACAAAAAGCAGACGCCGTTAAAAGAATGCCGGACTTCGCTTACATCCGCAAAGAGCTACTGAAAAATGGAGTCAGCAAGAAGCTCCTATGGACCGAATACATGGAGGATTGCCGTCTTAACAAAGAGCAACCGCTTATGTATTCCCAATTCTGCTATTACATCCAACAGGATGAGCAGAAACGCCGTGCCACCATGCACCTATCCCGCAAGCCGGGAGAGCAAGTTGAGGTCGATTGGGCAGGTGATCCTGCGCACATCATAGACCCGGATACCGGCGAAATCATTGAGGCAAGTATATTTGTAGGGGTAATGACCTACAGCCAGTATGCCTACGTTGAAGCTTTTATCAACGAGAAACAACAGGCATGGATCACTGCCCACGTCCACATGTACAACTACTTTGGCGGTGTGGCCAAGATTCTGGTCTCGGACAACTGTAAGACAGCTGTAATCCGTAATGGCGGCTGGTACAATCAGCAGGTTAACACCATCTACTATGAGATGGCGGAACACTACGGCACAGCCATCATCCCTGCCAGAGTCAGGAGGCCCAAGGACAAGCCCAATGTGGAAGGTGCTGTCGGAAACATATCCACCTGGATCACCGCAGCTCTCCGCAACGAGCAATTTTTCTCGTTATATGAATTAAACAAGGCCATAAGAGAAAAGCTAGACGCCTTTAATGCCCGGATATTTCAAAAGAAAGAGGGAAGCCGGATCAGTTTGTTTCTTGCGGAAGAACAGCCACTTTTGGCACCTTTACCAGCTACCCCCTATGAACTGGCGGCTTGGAAAAAAGCCACTGTTCAGTTCAATTATCATATATCTGTCGACAGAATGCTATATTCAGTCCCTTGTGAATGCATCAAGCGCAAGGTCGATGTAAGGATAACAGAAACAACCCTTGAGGTTTTCTTTAACCAAAACCGTTTGTGCTCACATGCCCGTCTCTACGGAAAGCCTGGGCAGTACAGCACCATTGTGGAACACATGCCGGAAGACCACCAGAAGTATTTGGAATGGAACGGTGATCGGTTCCGTAAATGGGCTGAGCAGATCGGAATCAACACATATCAGGCTGTTGATGCAATACTTACCTCCAAACGTGTGGAACAACAGAGCTACAAAAGCTGTATGGGGCTTCTCAAGGCGGCGGACAAGTATTCCGCAAAGCGTCTGGAAGCGGCCTGTAAAAAGGCTCTCTCCTACACCGCAGCACCCAGCTACAAGAGTATTAAAAACATACTAACGGCCGGGCAGGAAGGTCAGTCTACTGATCAAGCCAAAGCATCTGAATCCATTACGAACAAATACGGCATTTCCAGAGGTGCCGGTTATTATGGGAGGTAAACAGCTATGACAAATCAATGTACGATCGATAAACTAATTGAAATGCGCCTTACCGCTTTGGCAGATGCATTCCGTAACCAGCTCAACGATCCCAGAATGAAGGAAGTACCCTTCGAGGATCGTCTTGGTATGCTGGTGGATATCGAATACACCAGCCGTAAAAACAATCGTCTGAGAAGGTTGATCCGGCAGGCAGACTTCGATCTTCCAGATGCCAGCATCATGGATATCAACTATACATCCGGTAGGAAGTTGAATAAGTCTTTGCTGCAAAGACTAGCAACCTGTGAATATATCACCGAGTACCGGAATATTTTCATCACCGGTGCAAGCGGGGGCGGAAAAACCTACATGGCTTGCGCCTTTGGCATGGAAGCCTGCAAACAGTATTATTCAGTCAAATATGTAAGGCTGCCCGACCTGCTTCTTGATCTTGAATTAGCCAGGACAGAAGGCTCGTACAAGAAGGTTATGGACAGATACACCAAACCCACGTTGCTTATTCTAGACGAATGGCTACTTTTGAAGCTTTCAGAATCAGAGAGCAAGGATATCTTTGAGCTGCTTCACAAGCGCCGGAAGAAATCATCCACCATCTTCTGTTCCCAGATCCGTCAGGATGGATGGTATGATCAATTAGGTGGTGACAACAGCACTATTGCGGATGCGATCCTCGACCGCATCGTACATGATGCTTACAAAATCAATATCGAAAGCATAGACCCGTCGAAAGACATATCAATGCGTGAAGTGTACGGTCTAGACAAATTTCTCAGCGAGTAATCGTCATAAAGTGCGGTTTCCCAGTTCCGGACAGGCGGTTTCCAAATCTCCGGAACTGCGGCTCCGCCGCACCGGAATATTCAATTATGATTGCGGACCCAAAGTCCGATTTTGACGCTATGTAAAATATACAATTAATTATATGCCTATACAACCGGGATAAGTTATTGAACGACTCAAATATATATGATAAAATGAATTTCGCTGAGTCACACTAGCACAGGGGAGTAGCTCAATTGGCAGAGCATCGGTCTCCAAAACCGAGGGCTGGGGGTTCGAGACCTCTCTCCCCTGCCATATGAAACAAAAGGATTACCAAAGAAGCGTTCACTTAGGGATTGAAGAAAAACTTGAATGAACAGCTTCAAGCGGAGCAAAAAGAGACCAGTCACAATCAGGCATGAATGCTTGAAGCGGCTGGTCTTTTTGATCAATTATCATTTCTAAATGGATACCTTGAGCAAGGCATCATAGTTATGAATTTTAATAGCATCTTTGTTGTAGTCAAAATTCAGTTTATCAAGTTTATCTGATAAGCATTTTTTAGCATACGAAGGATTGCTATCAGTGTTTTTTGCTTCTAGTAACATAATTTGTTCTGACTTTCTCATTGGATGAATAACTATCCCATCAAATTCACTTAATTTCTTTCCAGGCAAATCTTTTTGATAAATTAATATGCTTGAAGGTATTGTAATACTCGTATCATTAATGTCATCTTGTATTAGACAGTCAAGCATAAATTCCACTTCATGACGTTCATCGGTATTTCCATTCCCTTTTGCTAAAAGGGATTTAATTTCAGCAGTGCGTTGCCTCTTACCTCGTGTGCATAACACACAAATTTCAGGGTCAACTGTTGCTTTAATTACGATTGGATTTTCGCCAAATAAATAATAGAGAAAAAATTTACTGGCGAGTAAATATCGTATGTCTGCATTTGATGGGTGCGCAACTCGGCGCAAATATTTAATTGTAGATTTTAATACTCGAAACGATGTAAGAGCTTTATTCTGGCAATTCTTTTTTATTGAAACAAGTATTGTTCGTTCTCCAGAATTTCGATCGTAGTATCCTACTCTTGAATTATTTATACGTTCCAATTCCAACAACAATCCTTGTGATAATTTTTTGTCCTCAGCAGTAAATGTTAATTTCAGAATAACATCTGGTGAATAATCACGTGTTTGGCGATGTTGTTTATTAAAAATGCTTTTTGAACATAACCAAAAATCAGAATAGTATTCTTTATACTTAATACTGTCATCTTTAGATAAAGTATTGACGATTTTTCGTGATATTCTATAGTAGCAAATAGCGTTTGAATTCTCATTATAAACTGTGTCATCAAGCATTTTTCCAATAGAAGTAATTAATCGATTTGCAGGTAATTGATCATTATAAATTGATAATAGCTCATGAAATAGGATAAGAACCGATTCTTTATTGCACAAGTCAATTGTTATGGGCATATTTGCAATTTGTAAGTCATAAGCGATATAGGAAACATTGCGAACAGAGCGAAAAACTTTAAATATAAAATGCAGTTTACTACTATCACTAATTGAGTTTTCATTAAGATATGCATATATAAGTTCCTGTGCCAATATGACAGATTGTTTGCTCTGATCACAACGTTCAAGGACAAGTAATGAATTCAATAAATGTAGCCTATGATAATTTTGCTCACTCAATAAAGACTCTGCAGTTACTCTAAATCGATGGCTATTAGAACTATTCAATAGTTTATTTCTAAAATCCACATTTTCTTCTGCAAGCATTACAACTGCTCGCGAAGCAGTAAAGGTATTATAAAAATGTCCTAGATTATAAGCAATTGTAAGGATTTGCAACATATCCCCCACAGTTGGATTTTCTTTTTCTGATATATATTGCATGTTATCCCCAAATTCCTTACCCTTCACAGGGTTATTATATGTTAGCTCGAGCTTGGTCTGTAAATTTTTCTTTATTAGCTGATGAAAAAATAATTGTAATACAGTATAGTCAAATCGAGATTTCCTTAGATTTTTGGGAACTCTAATAACACCAAGCTGAGGGGTATCTTTTAGGCGCTCAATAATACCAATTTTTGATAATTCATTATATAGCTCAGTTGCATAATTGTATAAATCAACTTTTACTTTTAAGTTGATTTTTCTTGGTTTTTGTTTCGGAAGTAAATCATGTTCAATAATCTTTCCCATTCAAAATGCTCCTTTATGATACGGTATAGACTACACCAACCCTAAATACTTCTCAAAGAATAACATCAGTTTTTCAATAATTCCTTGCTTTTTCGCAGCTCTGCCTCCGCCAAAGCGGGATACAGGTGGCATGATTTTATCAATATCTGTACCGGTTGTTTTAAGCATTCCGTCTCGGAAAGCATTGTCGATGAATCGGCGGGTTTCTTCAGGCT
>Ga0209722_1002581_pt1 | contig 13769 bp, 9 predicted proteins | sample BioC12SIPDNA_2_FD_185745 | JGI IMG/M metagenome (GOLD analysis project Ga0209722, IMG submission 185745) | Anaerobic biogas reactor microbial communites from Washington, USA - Biogas_R1_A C12 SIP DNA (SPAdes) (version 2) | ecosystem: Engineered > Bioreactor > Anaerobic > Unclassified | place... | reverse complement strand
GGAGGGCTACCGGAAAACCCTCTACCACATGCGCCAGGCGGAGAAGTTTAGAAGGCCCATCCTGTGCCTCATCGACACCGCCGGCGCCGCCTGCGGCATCGGGGCGGAGGAGCGGGGACAGGGCCAGGCCATTGCGGAAAACCTGTTTGAAATGATGGGCCTTACGGTGCCGGTGATTTCCATCATCATCGGGGAGGGGGGCAGCGGCGGCGCCCTGGCCCTGGCCTGCGCCAACCGGGTCTATATGCTGGAAAATGCCATTTATTCCGTGCTGTCCCCGGAGGGGGCGGCCAGCATCATCTACAAGGACGCCGGCAAGGTGGAGGAGGCCTGCGAGGCTTTGAAACTGACGGCCCAGGACATGCTGCGCTTCGGCGTCATCGAAGGCATCCTCAAGGAGGGGCAGGACATGGTCCTGGCGCCGTCCAACATCAAAACCGCCTTCCAGGAGGCCCTGAAGGAGTTCCGGGGCATGAAGGCAGCGCAGATTCAGGAGCAGCGCTACGCGCGCTTCCGCAAGCTGGGAGGGATCTTCTCATGATTTACCTGGTCACCGATTCCACCGCCTGCATCAGCCGGGAAGAGGCCCGCGCCCTTGATGTGCTGGTGGTGCCCATGCATTTTATCAAAGGGGGCAGGGAAACCCACCAGGAAGGCTTCATTGAGGACTGGCAGCCCACAGGGGCGGAGCGCCTGGCGGAGTACAGCACAGCCCAGGCACCCATGTCCGCCTTCAGCGAGCTGTTTGCAAAGCTCAAGCAGGAAGGCCACAAGGCCCTGTGCCTGCTGATCTCCTCCCGCCTAAGCGGCACCTACCACAATGCCCTGAAAGCGGCGGAGGAGGCAGGGCCAGATTTCATGGTGGTGGATTCCAGAACCACCGCCGGGGCCATGTACCTGCTGCTGCGGGCGGCCCGGGTGATGCTCAATGAAGGGCTGAGCCTGGAGGACTGTTTAGAGCGGCTGATGGCCCTCCGGAAGCGCACCCGCACCATCTTCACCATCCAGGACATGGAGCCCCTCAGGCGCTCCGGCCGCCTGGGCAACATGCGCTCCTCGGTGTCCACCCTGTTAAACCTGCGCCCCCTTTTGACCCTCCAGGACGGCAGCGTGGTGAGCCACTCCCTGGCCCGGGGCAAGCAGGACCAGTTGCGCCAGATGCTCCTGGGCCTGTCGGGCAAGCCCCGGGAGGTGGTGGTGCAATCCTGCGGGGACGAGGAGGCGGCGGACACCCTGGCCCGGAAGCTCAACGAAATGGGTATCAAGGTGATCAGGCGCCAGATCAACATCGTCCTGGCCATCCACCTGGGCCTGCCCATCCTGTCCACCGCCTGGATTGAGGGGGCGCAGTAGACTTTTCATACTGGACTCAATCTTTAACGCTTCCATGAGCACGCCCTGCGTCAGGCTTCACTCCACTACGTTTGCTGCCGAGGCAAGCTCGCCAGCGCACTACGTTTCGGAACCCTTCCTTCCGCTTGAAAGCAGGCTTTCAAGCGAGAGGAGGGAACCCGAAGCGGACGCCTCCGCCGTGCTTGCACGGTGGAAAGGGAGCGCAGGGAGTCCCGACGAGACTACGCCTCCTTCATTCGTCTTTGCGGGTGACAAAAAATTGCTCTGCCCATGAGTGCGTTAAAGCTCTCGTCCAGTATATATAGGAGGAAAGCATGCCCATCCTGAACATGAACCAGGTCACCAAAACCTTCGGCACCCTCAAGGCCCTGGATGCGGTCAACCTCTCGGTGGACCCCGGCGAGGTCTACGGCTTCATCGGGCCCAACGGCGCCGGAAAGACCACCGCCATCCGGGTGCTGCTGGGCATCCTCAAAGCCACCAGCGGCCAGGCCACCCTCTTTGGCCGGGACGCCTGGCAGGACGCGGTGGAACTCCACCGGCGGGTGGCCTATGTGCCCGGGGAGGTCAGCCTGTGGCCCAACCTCACCGGGGGCGAGGTCATCGACCTGTTTGTACGCCTGCGCCGGGGCAACAAGGACAGCGCCCGCAGGGAGCTGCTGCAGCGCTTCGACCTGGACCCCACCAAGAAATGCCGCACCTATTCCAAGGGCAACCGCCAGAAGGTGGCCCTGGTGGCGGCCTTTGCCACCGAGGCCGACCTTTACATCCTGGACGAGCCCACCTCTGGCCTGGACCCCTTAATGGAGGAGGTGTTCCAGGACTGCGTCCTGGAGGTGAAATCCCGGGGCAAAAGCGTGCTGCTGTCCAGCCACATCCTGTCAGAAGTTGAGAAGCTCTGCGACAAGGTGTCCATCATCAGGAGGGGCCGCATCATCGAAACCGGCACCCTGGCCCAGCTGCGCCACCTCACCCGCACCCAGGTTCACGCCGTCACCCGGCAGCCCTTGACGGGGCTTCAAGCAATGCCCTTTCTTCACGATTTGCATCAAGAAGGCCAGCGGCTGTCCTGCAGCGTGGAGGCCGACCACCTGGGCAGCCTGGTGACCCTCCTCAACGACCACGGGCTGATGCACCTGGAGTGCGCGCCCCCCACCCTGGAGCAGCTGTTCATGAGCCATTACGAAAGGGAGGGCTGAGCCATGTTGAAAAGCCTCACCGCGGGCAGCGGGCCGCTGCTGCGGCTGACCCTGCGCCGGGACCGGCTGCGCCTGCCCCTGTGGGTGCTGGGCCTGTCCCTGTTCATGACGGCCCTGGTGCCCGTGTTCCAGCACCTGCTCATCGCCGGGGACAACAACCAGGTCTTCGCCCTGATGATGGAAAACCCTGCCATGGTGGCTCTGGTGGGCCCGGTCTACGGCGCTGCCCACTTCCATACCGGGGCGGCCTACGCCAACATGATGCTGGTGTTCTGCCTGATTTTTACCGCCCTCATGAACATCTTCCTCCTCACCCGCCACACCCGGCAGGACGAGGAGGAAGGCCGGCTGGAGCTCATCCGCTCCCTGCCGGTGGGGCGGCTGGCAGGCCTGTCCGCCGCCCTGCTTGAGGCCCTGCTGGCCAATGTGCTCCTGGCCCTGCTGACCGGCCTGGGCCTGTATGCCCTGCGGGGCACGGGCATGGACCTGGCCGGCTGCCTCCTCTTCGGCGGCATCCTGGGGGCCACCGGCCTGGTCTTTGCCGGCCTCACCGCCATCTGCTGCCAATTGACCGCCAACAACCGCACCGCCACCGGCCTGGCCCTGGGCCTGTTGATGTTTTTCTACCTGCTCCGGGCAGCCGGGGACATCATCGGGGAAGCCCTGGCCCTCCTCTCCCCCCTGGGCCTGGCCCTGCGCAGCCAGGTTTTTGTCACAAACCATGTCTGGCCCGTCTTCGTCCTCCTGCTTGAAGCCGCCCTGCTGGCCGCCCTGGCCATGGCCCTGGCCAGCCGGCGGGACCTGGGCCAGGGGCTCATCCCCGCCCATCCCGGCCGGGCCCAGGCCGCAGCCTCCCTCTCCTCCCCCCTGGGCCTGGCCTTCCGCCTCAGCCGCATCAGCGCCCTGGTCTGGGCCTATGCCCTGTTCATCCTGGCGGGCACCTATGCCTCGGTCTTTGGGGAGATGGAAGCCTTCATCACGGGCAACGCCATGCTCAGCGCCCTGTTCGCCGCCAGCCCGGATTTCAGCGTCACCGAGCAGTTCATCGGCCTGCTCACCGCCGTCATGGCCATGCTCTCCGCCATCCCCATGCTCACCACCCTGGCCCGGGTGGTGTCGGAGGAGCGCCAGGGCCGGGCGGAGCAGCTGTTGGGCCTGCCAGTCGCCCGCCGGCAGCTGCTGGGGGCCTACCTGGGCATCGCCCTCGTCATGAGCCTGGTCTACCCCGCCATCATCGCCCTGGGCTTTTACGGGGTGGGCATCCTGGTCTACCCCCAGACCCCCGCCCTCAGCACCTTCCTCATCGCCTCCTACAGCTATGTTCCCGCCCTGTGGGTGCTGTTGGGGCTGATGGCCCTGCTGGCGGCCGCCCTGCCCCGGCGGCTGGCCCTGGGCTACAGCTACCTGGGCTTCTCCTTCTTTGCCGTGTACTTCGGCCGCCTCATGGACCTGCCCCCCTGGGTGCAGCGCCTGACCCCCCTGGGCCATGTGCCTGCCTACCCCATGGAAGCCTTCAGGGCCGCCCCGCTGCTGGCCCTCACCGCCCTGGCCCTGGCCCTGATCGTGCCGGCTTTCCTGCTGTACCGCCGCCGGGATGTGCAAACCCAGTAAGCACCTGCGCAGACATAAATCCGCTCCTGCTCCTTGAAGCGGGTATCTTCCCTGTGTCGCTGCGCGATATTTGTTTGTTAACATCCTCCGGGCTCATACTAAACACACGAGTTAATGCACTCATGGATCGAGGATTGTTGATGGCTCTGCTAAGTCGAAGGAACGAGGCGTAGCCTCGTCGGGACTCTCTGCGTTCCCTTTCCACCTCGCAAGCTCGGCGGAGGCGTCCACTTCGGGGTCCCTCCTCTCGCTTGAAAGCCTGCTTTCAAGCGGAAGGAAGGGTTCCGGAATATAGTGAGCTGGCAGGCTTGTCCTGGCAGCGAACGAAGTGGAGTGAATCCTGACGCAGACCGATTACATGGAAGCATGAAAGAGTGCATTTAGTATCACGAAAGGAACAGGATATGCAGCTCTTTGACCCCGCAAAGCCCTGGTTCAAGGGCAACCTCCACCTGCACACCACGGCGTCTGACGGCAGCCTCACCTTTGAGGAGGCTGCCCGGCATTACCAGGAGGCCGGATACGACTTCATCTGCGTCACCGACCACCGGATGCGCAGCGTGGAGTTGCAGATGTACGGCAAGATGCTGGTGCTGCCGGGGATTGAGATCGACTTTTTCCAGGCCAGCCAGGTGACCCACATCGTGGGGGTGAACATCAATGACAGCTTCCTGCGCCGCTATGACGCGCGCTGGGGCCCCCAGCGGGGCATCAACGAGATCCGCGCGGCCGGCGGCCTGGCCATCCTGGCCCACCCCCTCTGGTCCTTAAACACCCCGGAGACCATCAATGCCCTGAAGGATTTGACCGCGGCGGAAATCTACAACAGCACCTCCCGCCCGCCCTGGAACGGGGACCGGGCCGACGCCACGGGCCTGTTGGACATCGCCGCCGCCAACGGCAGGCCCCTGAACACCGTGGCCGTGGACGACGCCCACCATTATGACGGGGACGCAGGCCAGGCCTTTATCCGCCTGCAGGCGGACGAACTGAGCGTGGTGGGCATCATGCAGGCCCTGAAGGCCGGCGCCTTCCATGCCAGCCGGGGGCCGGAGATCCACCAGATCACCTTTGACGGGGACACCCTCACGGTGTCCTGCTCACCGGCCCGGCGCATCCTCTTTCACAGCAACCGGGCCTGGGCCCCCCTGCGCTGCCACGAAGGCCCGGGCATCACCCAGGCGTCCTTCACCGTCAGCCGGGAATGGAACGAGCGCTTTGTGCGGGTCATCATTGAGGATGATGAAGGGCGGCGGGCCTGGGCCAACCCGGTGATCATCCCCTATCCATAGCCAGCACAAACTGCAGCAGGGGCCGGGAAAACTCCCGGCCCCATTTGTGTGTTCTGCGATGAGGCAGCAAGCTCCAATCAATCCACAACTGCCAGCCCGTACAGGCGGTAGCTGCCGTCGCTGTGCACCAGCAGGCGGTTGTTGTCCGACCAGACCAGCCCCTTGGCCAGGCGGTTGGTCAGCCTTGCAAACGGCGCAAAGCTGATGGCGTTTTTAACCCCGGCCGCTGTCACATCCACCCGGCCGGCGATGCCCCGGTGGATGTCCAGGATGTACAGCCTGGCTTCATCCCCATACACCCCCGCCAGGGCCAGGTGGCTGCCGCCGGGGGAGAGCACGGCATTTACGGGCAGCATCAGCCCGGGGTCCTGGTACAGGGCTTCCATGCCCTCCACGTCCAGCCCCGCGATGCTGAGGGGGCCCACCCGCTGGCCCTGCTCCCTGTCCGGCCACAGTGCCAGCTGGCTGTCAAACAGGCCATCTTGAAGGTTCGCCATATCAAACAGCTGGAAGGTTTCATGGTACAGGCCAGCCTTGCCCGCCCGGTAGGCCAGCAGCACCCCGCGGCCTTCTGCGTAGCTGGGCAGCTGAAAATGGACAATGGTGCGCTGGGAGGGTTCCTCAAGGTCCAGGGACAGATACAGGGTGTCCCCTTCGGGAGGGATCAGGGCCAGCCCCCGCTTCCCATCCCGGGTGATGGCAGACACCGTTTGCAGGATGCCCTCCGGCGTATGCCACAAGGCGGGGTCGGCGGTGGTCAGTTCAGGCCGGGTCCCTGCATAGGGGGCGTCCACGCCGGTTATCAGGTTCAGGCTGCGGATCTCGCTCTCCCGCTCCTCCCCTTTCAGGATGCCGTAGACCTCGTAATACAGCACCGGCGCCACCTGGCTGAAGGCTGCGCGGAAGGGAAAGCCGGTCAGGTGGCCCTTGTCCATCATGCGCAGGTCAGGGGGCAGCAGGGGATCCACCAGGCGGAAGCTGCTCGCCTGCACATCCGCCAGCAGGATGTTGATGGCCGGGAAGGCATACACCATCACCTGCTGGGGATTGGCCAGGGCCAGGTGGCTGCCCCCGGGGGACCAAACCACCCCGCCATCCTGCACCATATGCAGAGCCTTGGGAAAAACAGCCTTGATGTAGGTGGGGTTCACCCCTGTTTCCGGTGCCAGCAGCCGCAGGAAGCCATCCTCCAGGCCCAGGACAAAGGGAATGCCCTCCAGGATGACAAACAGGCGGCGGCCGTCCGGGGACAGGCTCAGGTAGCTGGCCGCCCCGTACAGGTCCGACAAGGAAAAATCCAGGGTGTCCCCGATGGGGTATTGGTCCAGCAGCACTTCCCGGGTGTCCAGGGCGGGGTCCGCCTGGGCCAGGGCATCAAAATACCGGTTGATTTCCGCCAGCACCGCTGCGCCCCCCAGTGAAAAGGAGAAGTCCAGGGGCACCAGGGCCAGCCGGTCCGCCATCAGGGCCTGGTCAAAGGCTGCCTGGTCCCCCTCCGGGTAGATATTGAAACTGTGAGGCCCAGCCCAGGCAGCATCCTGTTCCGCCAGGGCAAGCGACCCGCCCCCCGTTATCAACATGCAAGCCATCACCAGCAACAAGCCTTTGTACAGCATGTTTTTCATCTTTTCACCTTCCTGACAGGCATCGGCAGCCCTCCCGTGGAGGGCCAAAGCACCGTGCTTCGAAATCGCTCCGCACTTCCCGGTTATACCTACCCGCCCGGGGCTGAAACCAACCCATGGCCGCACACAGCCCCTGCAGCCCCTTAAAGGCTGGCGCCTTCCATGCCAGCCAGGGCCCGGCCCATCCTCGTCCACAAGAACCGGGCCTGGGCCATCCCGGCGGCTGTGCCCTATCCGTAAGGCGCGAGATTTTATTAAACAAGGGCCGGGAAAACTCCCAGCCCTTATTCTGTTTTTGGTTGTCTCCTATTCCGCTGGTGCAAACACATCGTTCGGGACGAAGCCAGTGATGGCGATGCTCATGTCCCGGTTCACCCGGAAGGCGACATGATAGTACTTCCCCTCCTCATCCTGCACACTGAAGGACAAACGCACCTGGTCGTGGTTTTTCTCCTGGTGGTCCCTCTGGCGCAACAGCCAGAGGGAAACCTTTCTGGGCCATCCCTGAAGCTCTTCCTCCAGATGGTAGTTTCCGCCGGTTTGATTGATGATGTCCAGGGCTTCGTTGACCAGCTGGACCCTTTGTCCATGGGCCTTGTCAAGCAGCATGGCCAGTTCGCCGCTTGTGTCCCATTCATGGGCCTGCAGCCTCAATGCTTCAACCTGTGAAATGGCATCTGTATATGCATCTTCCAGTTCCAGGGAAACAGGCCCCTCCTCCTCCCTGGGCAGGTACAGCGTAACGAAATCGCTGGCCTGGGTTTCCTGCAACAGCTGGGTCTGCACGTCCAAACTCAGCAGCTTCAGGTCCCGGTCCATCTGCAGGGTGTAGAGGGTGTAGGGCGCTGCGTTTGCCTGATCCAGCAGGCGCTGGTCCAGGTCCTCCGGCACCATGTCCACCTGCAGGACAGGCTGATCCATGTTGCTGGTAATGCTGGAGATGTTCTGCACCATCCCTTGTTTTTCCTCCTGCCAGACGGGGCCCATCAGAAGGGAAAACAGCTCTGCCGTGCGCTGCCAGACGGGCTCCGGGTTCGTCTGCCAGGCGGTGTTTTCCCGGTCCTGCATCACCAGCCTGTCGTGGAGGTCCAGGTAGGGTGTGGCCCCCTCCTCTGCAATGCCGATGCCGCCGGAAAGCAGGTCCACGCTGAGGGTGAACTCCCCGGCGCTCTGTGTGTCCACCATGGTCAGGTGGTAGCCGGCAGCCAGGTAATCCCAGCCGATTTTGAACTGGAAGGGCCGGGCACTGATGAAGGCATAGCGGCTGTCCGCCCCGGGCTCCCCATCCCTGTGCAAGACATCAAGGGCCTTGTCCAGGCAGTCCTGCAGCCGTTGACCCTCTTCCTTGGGCAAGCTGTCCAGGGCCTGGGCCATCATCTCTTCCTCAATCCTCTGGTAGCTGTCCGGGGTGAGGGTCACATGCCCCTGATGGCCCGCATACTGCATCACCGAAAACGGCATCAGGCCCCGGTTGGGCATCATGAAAACGGAACCGCCTCCTTCCCACCGGGCGGCAGCCAGCACGGCCTGCCCCTCATAGGCCGAAAGGGCTTGAAGGGGCAGGAAGATGCTCTTCGAACCCAGGTTGGACAGCATGCCGGAAAACACCTTCTGGTAGGCCGCGTCCTGGGTGGTGAGGGATTCCAGGATCATGAGGCTGCTGTTTTTGTCCAGGTAGCCGCGCACCAGGCGCTCCTGCAGGTCCTTCACCCCAATGCGGGCAAACAGGAGGGCGAAAGCGCCCACGTTCAGGTCTTCCAGTTCGGGGTCTCTCACAAGCAGCCGGCGCCAGTTGTTGCCCTCCAGGTTCAGCCGAGGCTGTCCCTCCTGCCTGAAGCTGCTGTCCGTGGGGAACAAGGACACCTGAAGGCGCTCCCCCGAGGGCTCAGGTTCCGGCGTTTGCAGGTCAGGCTGCTGTTCTTCTTCCCGAGGCGTCTCTGCCGGCACCTGGATGGCGGGGGGCGTTTCCTCAACAGGCGGCGACTGGCTCTCTGTCTCCTGGGCCGGGGATGCCGTGTCGTCTTTTGGCAGTTCTTCCTCCGCAAAGCTGGCGGAGAAGTTCAGGCTGTCTTTCATGGTGTGGTTCATCAGCAAGGGCAGGCTCAAAACAACAGCCAGCAGGAACAGTGCGCTGATGAAACCGGTGAGGATGGACCGGGTACGTGGTTTCATGGGGCTACCTCCTTTTTCGTGTTGTTTTGATGATGGGGCAGGCATGTTTCCAAGCGGTCTGCTGCTGGTCATCAACTTGTAAACAATGTTGATTTACGTCAGATTTGCCGCTTCGCTCCAAAAATGCACCGTCACGCAGGTGCCTTCCCCAGGCTGGCTTGTAATGTCCACATCCCCGCCATGGATGCGGGCGATGCGCCGGGCCAGGGCCAGCCCCAATCCGGCACCCTGGCTGGCACGGGCCCGGCTTTTATCCACCATGTAAAAGGCCTCGGTCAGATGGGGCAGGTGCTCTGCCGGGATGCCCTGGCCCTCGTCCTTCACCTGCAGGCTGTTTTCACCTGCAGACAGCCACACCCGCTGCCCGGGGCTGGAGGCCTTCAGGGCATTGGACAGCAGGTTCTGCAGCAGGGTCAAGACCAGGTCCCGGTCGCAGCGGAGGAGGCGCGGGCTGTCCGCTGCCAACAGGAGCACCCCGGCTTCCTGTGCCTGCAGCAGCAGGGCCTCCCGGGCCTCCTTCAGGATGCCCGCAACAGGGTGTTCGGCAAACTCCGGCTTCAAGCCGCCCTGCAGGCGGGTCAGGTGCATCAGCTTCGCCCCCATGCGCTCCAGGCGCTCCCCCTGGCGCAAAATGGCCTGCAGAGCCTGCCGCCGGTCCTCCTCCTCCAACTCCCGCCGCACCAGCAGGTCGGCATAGCCAATCATGGAGGTCAGGGGGGTTTTCAATTCGTGGGCCATATCGGCGATGAACTGCTGCTGGGCAGCCTCCCGCCGGGTCAATTCACCAATGTGCTCCTGGGTGGCCTGGGCCATCAGGTTGAAGCCCTGTGCCAGCTGCCCTGCCTCATCCCCAGGATGAACCACCGGGGCCCGGGCATCATACTCCCCTTTTGCGATGCGGCTGGCAGCCGCCTCCAGCTGGCGCAGGGGCCTGAAAAAGGCCCGCAGCCACAGGATGAGGACCAGCCCCAGCACCACCAGCAAGCCCAGGAGCAGCAGGGTGGCTTCCCGGGTCTGGCGGGCAGCGGTGTCAAACACTTCCTGCACATCCCGGACATAGGCCAGCTGGTAGTCCCCGCCCTGGGTGATGAGGCTGCGCCGCAGCAGCTGGTAGGTGCGCCCCTCAAAGGAAGCCAGGCGGTAGCTGCCAGGCTGGTCCGGGATCAGGCGCAGCAAGTCCGCCATCTCCAGGGGGAAATTGTCGTGGAGCAGCGCTCCTTTGGGGTCGCTGACAGTAAAAAAAGCCGGCTCTGTCATGTACAGGCTGGTCAGGCGCACCGCCCGGGCTGCGGCCTCCGGCCGTTCCTGCACAGAAAAGGCCACCAGGCCGGACCGGAGGGAGGCCGCCAGCATGCCGGAATTGTGCAGACCCCGACGGGTTTCAGCTGACAGGCTGGCTTCAAAGTTCCTGCGCAGCACACTATAAGCCAGGCCGGTGCCAAACAGCAGGCTCAGGCACAGGGACAGGACCAGCATTTTTTCACGCAGCCGCATCAGGGCACCTCCAGGCGGTAGCCCAGCTTGTACACGGTTTTGATCACCTGCTCAAAGCCCAGCTTCTGCCGCAGGCGCTGGATGTGCATGTCCACGGTGCGGGTGCCCCCCAGGTAGTCATAGCCCCAGGCCCCCTCCAGCAGCTGCTCCCGGGACAGGGCCATGTTTTGATGGCGCATCAGCATCAGCAGCAGCTCATACTCCTGGGGGGTCAGGTCCACCATCTGCCCAGCCTTCTCCACCTGGCGGGTGTCCGGGTTCAAGCAGACATCCAGCACCCGGTAGCCCGGGCCGTCCTTTTTGTGCCGTCGCAGGATGGCGTCTGCCCGGGCCTGCAGTTCAATGGGATGGAAGGGCTTCACCAGGTAGTCCTCCGCCCCCAGGCGCAGGCCCCGCACCCGGACGGCCACCTCGGTGCGGGCAGTCAGAAACAGGACGGGGGGCAATGCCCCGCTGTCCCGCAGGGTTTCCGCCAGGGAAAAGCCGTCCAGCCCCGGCAGCATCACGTCCAGGATGATGAGGTCGTATTGATTTGTCTGGATCAGGCGGAGGGCTTCTGTTCCATCCCCGCAGGTTTGACAGGTGTTGCCGTCCCCGCCCAGGGTCAGGCCCACCAGCCGCGCGATGTCCGGGTCGTCCTCCACAATCAGGATTCTGGCTTGCATGGCCACCTCCAGGACAAAGTATAGCACAGGAGATAGCAGCACTTGTCACCAAGCTGTAAAAAGGGGGGCCGGGTTGATTGATCATAAACCTCAAGTGATGTTGATATGTTCTTTCCCGGGTATGTTCCCTGTGTTGCTTTGTAATTTTCCCTCCATGCATATTGACCCGCCTCAAGAACTTCCTGCTTTGTGTACCCGTCAACCCGTCAAAGAATTAAGGAGGGCTTTGTGATGACCCAACAGACCGCCTTCAAGGACACCTGGAAGGCAAACCAGAAAAACCTCAAGCTCTATGTGCCCGTGGTGGCGCGGGTGCATGGCCAGCATCACCCGGAGTTCCACCAGGTGCGCGAGCAGTTTGACCAAATGGTGGAGCAGATCAAGCTGGCCGGCAGGAAACAGCCGCAGCTGGAGGCGCAGTTTGAAGCCTTGCGCACAATCACCGACAACTACACCGTGCCCGGTGACGTCTGCGAAAGCTATGAAGCGGTGTATGAAATGCTCAAACAGCTGGACCAGGCCTATCACGCGTAAAGGAAGAAGCCATGCAGCGCCTGATATTCAAAAACAAGCGGAAGATCACCCTAATCAGCGCCATCCTGATCATCGCGGCCTTCACCAGCCACTACGCTTTTCATGTCGAGCCTGTGGCCATGTGGGCGCTGCTGGTGGCCTCCATCCTGGGGGTTGCGCCCATTATGATCCAGGCCTACCAGGCCCTGCGCGTGAAGGTGGTCAGCATCGACGTGCTGGTCACCATCGCGGTGGTGGGCGCCTTCATCATCGGCAACTATGAGGAATCCGCCATCGTCACCTTCCTTTTTTTGTTTGGTGATTACCTGGAGCAGCGCACGCTGAACAAGACCCGCTCCGCCATCCGCGAGCTGACCGACATGGCGCCGGAGAGCGCTCTGAAGCAGATGGCAGACGGCAGCTATCAGGAGGTGGACATTGACGAGGTGGACATCGGCGATGTGCTGCGCGTGCTGACAGGGGCCAAGGTGCCTGTGGACGGCGTTGTGCTGTCGGGCGAGGGCCATGTCAACGAAGCCAGCATCACGGGCGAGCCGCTGCCCGCCGGCAAGCAGCCCGGCGCCCAGGTCTTTGCCGGCACCATCCTGGACAACGGCACCCTGCACATCCAGGCCCAGCGCGTGGGCGAGGACACCACCTTTGGCCGCATCATCGAGCTGGTGGAGGAGGCCCAGGACGCCAAATCAGAGGCCGAGCGCTTCATCGACCGCTTTGCCAAATGGTATACCCCCGCCGTGCTGGCGCTGGGCCTGGTGGTCTTCTTGATCTCCCGCAACGTGGAATTGGCCATCACCATCCTGGTGCTGGGCTGCCCGGGCGCCCTGGTGATCGGCGTGCCGGTGTCCAACGTGGCCGGCATCGGCAACGGCGCGCGCCATGGCGTGCTGCTCAAGGGCAGCGAGGTCATCCACGATTTTTCCCGTGTGGACACCATGATGTTTGACAAAACCGGCACCCTGACCCAGGGCGCCCCCCAGGTGGCCGAGGTGAAACTGTATACCGCTGAGCCGGACAAGGCCTGCAGCTATCTGGCCAGCGTGGAAAGCCAGTCCGACCACCCCCTGGCGCGCGCCATTGTGGACCACCTGGGTGACATCCCCCTCTACCCGGTGGAACAGACGGACGTGGTCAAGGGCGGCGGCATCATCGCCCTGATCGATGGCAAACGCGTAGCCGTGGGCAACGCCGCGCTGATGAACCAGGAGGGTGTGCACCTGACGCAGGAAGCGCTGGCAGACATCGCGCGGTTTGAACAGGAGGGCAACTCCCTCGTGTTGACCAGCGTTGACGGGCAATTGCAGGCTCTGGTGGGGATCCGCGACCAGCTGCGCCCGGGCGTTAAGGAGGACCTGCAAAGGCTTAAAAAAATGGGGGTCAAAAACCTGGTGCTGCTGTCCGGCGACAACCAGGGCACGGTGGACCTGGTGGCAAAAGAACTGGGCCTGACGGAGGCCCACGGCAACATGCTGCCCGAGGACAAGGCAGCCTACCTGAAGGAAATGCAGGAGAAAGGGCACATCGTGGCCTTTGTGGGCGACGGCGTGAACGACAGCCCCTCCCTGGCGCTGGCACAGATTGGCATCGCCATGGGTTCGGGCACGGATGTGGCCATCGAAACCAGCGATGTGGTGCTGATGAACTCCGACTTCAGCCGCCTGCCCCATGCCCTGGGGCTGACCAAGGCCACCGCGCGCAACATGCGCCAGAACATCATCATTGCCGTCGGCGTGGTGCTGGTGCTGCTGTTCAGCGTCTTCTTCAGCAGCTGGATGAACATGTCCATCGGCATGCTGGTCCACGAGGGCAGCATCCTGGTGGTGATCT
>Ga0209722_1002550_pt1 | contig 13845 bp, 9 predicted proteins | sample BioC12SIPDNA_2_FD_185745 | JGI IMG/M metagenome (GOLD analysis project Ga0209722, IMG submission 185745) | Anaerobic biogas reactor microbial communites from Washington, USA - Biogas_R1_A C12 SIP DNA (SPAdes) (version 2) | ecosystem: Engineered > Bioreactor > Anaerobic > Unclassified | place... | reverse complement strand
TGGTGGAAACAACCACCCGTTCCCCATTCTGCATCGCCCAAAAAGCGGCCGGGATCAGGTAAGCCAAAGATTTGCCTGTGCCTGTGCCTGCCTCGACCATCAGGTGGTCTCCCCGGTTGAAAGCCTGGCAGACCGAACGGAGCATTTCAACTTGCTGTGAGCGATGTTCAAAACCAGGCGAATAACTTGAGAAAATGCCGCCTGGTTCCAACACACTGGCAATTTCTTCGCAATCAAGCGTTTCAAAATGTGGGTTGGGCTGCAAGCCTTTGCTGCGGGGAGCCTTCTCCAGGTTGAAGAACAGCTCTTCGCCCTCGTCAAGAATTCTCCTGGGTTGGATGCCCCTGGCACCAAGCGCCTTCAAACTCCAGCGGAAGGGTAACTCTCCCTGCCAGTTTAATCCTTTACTCAGCCTGAGGATCTCTGCCACCAAGTCAATTGGCAGTTCCTCAATTTTCTTGATCAACTGTTGATAAACCTGCATGGTCGCTTTGGCGTCATCCAGAGCGCGGTGAGCGTTGGTCAGCACCACGTTGAGCTGCAGGGAAAGCGAACCCAGGTTATAGCGGGATGCTGATGGCATTAAGACTGAAGCAAGTTCATAGGTATCGATGGTAAGATTTTCTCTGAAGGCCCCAAACTTCTTGAAAAAACTCAAGTCAAAATCAATATTCTGACCCAGTATGATCGAGTCACCGATAAAATCCTGGATCTCCGGCAGCACGTCCGCGATGAAGGGCGCGTTCATGACCATGCTATTTGAAATCCCAGTCAAATTTGTGATGAAACTATTGATTGGTTTGCGGGGATTGATCAGTTTGGAAAACTCAGCGATAACCCGGTTTTCGTTGAACTTCACTGCCCCTATTTCAATAATGGAGTCATTTTGGGAGTCAAGACCAGTTGTTTCTATATCTAAGGCGATAATTTCAGGCATAGGCCAAATTATACACGCTGGGATTGACTTCACCGAACCAGAAAATCATTTCCTTCTTCATTCATCCAACAAGCCCTTCGCCTCAGTTAATTAATAGAATAATCACTCAAATCTTATGAAACAATACTGGCTTCTTCCTTTCCAAAAACCTTCTCATCGCAAAGATTGGCAGACCCAATTTGGGTATAATAGCCAGACAGGAGTACCTATGACAAATATTTGGACAATTTTACAATTTGTTTTCTTTTTCGGATTCTTAGTCTTCATCCACGAACTGGGTCATTTTTTGGTTGCCAAGTTCGTTGGGATTGAAGTCGAGGAATTTGGTTTTGGCTATCCCCCGCGCCTCGCGAAGCTTTTCACCTGGAAGGGCACAGACTTTACCTTGAACTGGATCCCCTTTGGCGGATTTGTGCGTCCCAAAGGTGAAGTGGATGCCGATGAACCGGGTGGTTTGCTGGCAGCCCCCAAATGGAAGCGTTTTTTAGTTTTGGTAGCTGGCGCGACCATGAACTTCATTTTTGGTATTTTGCTTCTGATCATCATGTTCTCTGTTGCCGGTGGACAAGACACCAGCAAGGTCATGGTAGTCGAGGTTTCCCCAAACTCTCCCGCCCAAATGGCGGGTTTGCAAGCTGGTGATATCGTCACCGGACTGGGTGAATATGAAATCGCGAGCCTGGACGAAATGGTCAGCGCGACCAGTAATTACCTGGACGAAGAAGTAGAACTTACCCTGATCAGAGACGGACAGGAACAAAGCGTCTCCGTTACACCGCGCTCTAATCCACCGGAAAATGAAGGCGCGATTGGTTTTCGGATCGGACACCCGGTCATTTCTCTACCCTTCGGGCAATCAGTTGCCCAAGCCATGAAGACATTCTGGCTACAAGTAAAAACGACCGTCATGATCCCGGTTAATTTGATCCAAGGGGCCATCTCTGCGGCAGAAGCCCGGGTGGTTGGCATCAAAGGCATTTATGATATTTTCAATAATGCCGCTCAAATGGACCAAAGCAGTCCCATGGTTGGTTTACCAAGCTTCCCGATCTATCGTTTATCCGTGATTTCGATGATTTCGATCGCGATCGGAATCACCAACCTACTACCCATTCCAGCGCTGGATGGCGGCCAAATCCTTTTCCTGCTTATTGAAGCTGTCACCCGCAAACGCATCCCTGACAAAGTTGCCCTTATCATCAACAATCTGTTTTTCTATGCCTTGATCCTGTTGATGATTTTCATTACCATCCAGGATTTTCGCAATCCGATATTAACTCCTTAGAAGGTAAGAATGAATTCCGCAATCTCGATCAACGACCTGATCAACGCTTTGATGGACATGGAACACCAGTTCCCTGCCAAGCTGCTCTACCAATTTTCAGATCTGGGATCCCAGGAGCAAAAAACCTTAGCCAAAGTCTGGCTGGATGTTCCGCTTCAACGCCGGCGAACATTTTTGCAGGATTTGGTTGCCTTAGCAGAAATCGATCCAATCCTGATGTTTGAAAACGTCGCTCGCGTAGCCTTGAGTGATGAAGACGCGCAGGTTCAAATCTCCGCTATCGATCTGCTTTTTGACGCGGAAGACTGCCACCTCATCCCGACTTACCTCCGTTTGCTGGGAGATGTGGATCTTGATGAGACCATGCGAGCGGCCGTGGCCAACGCGCTCGGTCCCTACATTTTCATGGGCGAAATTGACAAACTCCCTCAGGAAGTACAAACAAAAATCGAAGAAAGCCTGCTGCAGACCTATCACAATGACCAGAGCGATTTGGTCCGCAGGCGGTCACTTGAAGCTTTGGGCTACTCCAGCCGGGAGGAGATCCCCCCGCTTTTGCAGCAGGCAGCAGCCATGCAGGACGAACTCTGGGTGGAAAGCGCCATGTTTGCCATGGGTCGCTCAGCCGATGACCGTTGGGAATCTTTTGTGATCGAAAACCTTGACCACGAAAACCTGGCCATCCGCATCCAGGCTGTTCACGCCGCCGGAGAACTTCTGCTCAAGAAAGCCCGCCGTTACCTGCTGCGTGAAGTGGATGACGCGGACGACGAAATTCTACGCCGCGAAATGATCTGGGCTTTGGCTCAAATCGGCGGTGAGGGAGTTGAAAGAAAATTTGAAAATCTTCTGGCTTTGGAAGAAGACGAAGAAGAGATCTCATTTATTGAAGAAGCATTGGAAATGCTCAATTTCACCGATGGCGACAACAGCTTGGATTTGCTTTCAGTTCCTTGGGAAGATCAAAAAATCAGCTGTGATCTTGATGAACTTGAAGACGATGATCACGAATACGAAGTTGATGATGAGTTCGAGGATTTCGGTGAAAACCGATTTGATGATGAAGAATGGCAGCGCTATGTCGCTGATGATGACACCGAAGACGAGGATGATGAGTATAGCTTCGGTGATTATGATGAAGACCGCTTTGTTTAAGTGAGCAGTTTCGACGATGACAGAGTCAAATAAGGATAAAACTCGTTTGCATGCTTTTGTCAGTGGTGATGTCCAGGGAGTTGGCTACCGCTACTTTGCTTTGAACGCCGCTCACGAACAGGGCTTGGTGGGATGGGTGCGTAACTTATCTGATGGTTCTGTTGAAGTGGTTGTGGAAGGGAAGCAGCCAAACGCTGAAGCCTATCTAGCTCTTTTACGGCAAGGACCCCGTTCGGGTCGGGTTGAAAACGTCAGATATGCCTGGTATCCGTGGCGGGGTGAGTTTGACCGCTTTGAAATAAAATTCTAAAAAAGTGATACTAAAAAAGCTTTCCAATCGGAAAGCTTTTTTTCTACTTGGAATCCAGCTCTTGAGCCAGAAGGATCTGCTTTTTCCAGGGCGGTAAATTGCTGTCATCAATCAAGATAGCTTTCAGTTCGTAAACCTGATCGCGAAGCATGGCTGCCCGTTCAAATTCCAATTCTTTGGCGGCCGCGCGCATCTGATTTTCCATCTCGTTGATCAGCCGTTTTAACTCACGCTGCTGCATGCTGGCAGCCAATTCCCGCGCGCTGCGAGGCTTCTTACCATCTTCCTCAGATACATTAGCCAGTCGTTCTGTGATGTCATGCACAGCCTTGGTGATACCAACCGGAGAGATATTGTGCTCGATGTTGTAGTCATCCTGGATCTTGCGCCGGCGGTTGGTCTCATCAATTGCCCGTTTCATCGAATCGGTCATTTTATCGGCATAGAGGATCACTTTTCCGTCGATATGGCGGGCTGCCCGCCCAAAGTTCTGCACCAGGGCTGTAGTCGAGCGTAGAAAACCTTCCTTATCTGCATCCAGAATTGCCACCAGGGAAACTTCAGGCAGGTCAAGCCCTTCTCTCAGCAAGTTGATGCCGACCACGATATCGAATATTCCCCTGCGCAAGTCACGCAGGATCCCAACCCGCTCCAGCGTATCCACTTCAGAGTGCAAGTACTGCACTTTGAAACCAGATTCCTGCAGGTAATCTGCCATATCTTCTGCCATCCGTTTGGTCAGGGTGGTCACCAAGGCACGTTGACCTTGATCAACCCGGGCTCTCAGTTCCCCGATCAAATCATCGATCTGCCCCTTGGTCGGTCTGACTTCCACCTGTGGGTCCAACAAGCCCGTCGGTCTGATGACCTGCTCCACCACCTGGTCTGCTTTTTCCATCTCGTAGGGACCGGGAGTGGCGCTGGTATAGAGTGTCATGCCCATCATCGTCTCAAATTCTGAAAACTTGAGCGGGCGGTTGTCCTTTGCTGATGGAAGCCTGAAGCCGTAGTCAACCAAGATATCCTTGCGAGCCCGGTCTCCGTTGTACATCCCCCGCAGCTGGGGCACCATCATGTGTGATTCATCCAGGACCAGCAAGTAGCGCGAGGGCATGAAGTCCAGCAGTGTCCAGGGAGGAGTGCCGGCAGCACGCTGATCAATGTGGCGGGAGTAGTTCTCGATCCCGGCACAGCTGCCAACCTCGCGCAGCATTTCCAGGTCATAGCGGGTGCGCTGCTCGAGGCGCTGGGCTTCCAATAAACGGTCATTATCACGGAAATAAGCCAGCCGTTCTTCCAGCTCAGCCTCGATATCCAGGAGTGTCTTTTCCATGCGCTTGTCTTCGGTGACGTAGTGCTTGGCCGGATAAATGTCTACCTCGTCCACCCTTTCCAGGACTTCCCCGGTCAGAGAGTCGAGGCGCGTAATTTCTTCGATCTCATCACCAAAAAAACTGATGCGAACTGCTTCCCGGTCGGCGTAGGCCGGGAAAATTTCAAGCGTATCGCCCCGCACGCGAAAGATACCGGGTTTGGTTTCCATGTCATTGCGTTGGTATTGAATGTCGACCAGTTGACGCAGCAGGGCGTTCCTGCGATAGATCTGGCCTTTGGGGATGTGCAGCACGGAAGCGCGATAAGCGTCAGGGTCACCCAGACCGTAGATGGCCGAAACCGAGGCGACAATGATCACATCCTGGCGGGACATCAAGGCTGTGGTTGCTGCCAGGCGCAATCGGTCGATTTCTTCATTGATATCGGTTTCTTTCTCAATATACAGGTCCCGCCGGGGAATGTAGGCTTCCGGCTGGTAATAATCGTAATAAGAGACAAAATATTCCACCGCGTTTTCGGGGAAAAACTCTTTGTATTCAGCGTAGAGTTGCGCCGCAAGGGTCTTGTTATGGGTCATCACCAGGGTCGGGATTTGCAGTTGCTGGATGACGTTGGCCACGGTAAAGGTTTTACCTGTGCCGGTCGCGCCGAGCAGTACCTGATCGGAGTAACCCTCATTGATGCCTTCGATCAATTTCCTGATGGCATCCGGCTGATCACCGGTTGGTTTGTAGGGAGCCTGTAGTTTAAATTCCATCTTCTAATTGTACATGAACTGGGTCCGGCTATAGTCAAAATTTATTGATTGGCTACTTATTAAAAGTCAATTGATAATTCGTGTTAACGAAGAAAAGACGGCCAGAGCCGTCTTTTACTTTGATAGTAGTCGTTTATCTATGTTTTTTGATCAGGTCTAAAACATAATCCCAGTTGACGATTTGCTCTAAAACTGCTTCAAGATGGGCTTTGCGCAGGTTCTGGTAATCCAGATAATAGGCATGTTCCCAAACATCAAGTCCAAATACCGGGGCTTTGCCTTCGGTCCAGGGATTGTCACCATTGGCGGTGGAATAAACGTCCAACTTGCCATCTTCAACAACCAGCCAGACCCAGCCGCTGCCAAAACGGGCAACGCCAGATTCAACAATTTTATTTTTGAATTCTTCAACAGAGCCGAATGCTTCTTTCAAAATCTCTTCCAACTCAGCAGGCATTTTGGATTGTCCGACAGGTACAAATTCTTCCCAGTAGATATTGTGATTCCAAGCTTGGGCGGCGTTGTTATAGAGTTTCTTTAAGGAAGGATCCTTACCGGCAACGTCAATGATTTCTTCCAGGGACGCGTTTTCAAGTTCCGTACCTTTCACCAGGGATTTGGTGGTATCGTAGTAGGCTTTGTGGTGCTTACCATAGTGGTATTCAACAGTTTGTTCTGAGATAACTGGAGCCAATGCGTCTTTGGCATAGGGCAGCTCAGGTAATTCTACAGGGGTTTTCATCCATTCAAATTTTTGTGACATAATTTCTCGCTTTCTTTCTTCATTATTCATGTTATTTTTTATTTTCGTTGAGTAAATTATATAAAAAAGCGAGAGAGCTTGTCCAATCTGTGTACAGGGTAACTTGAATTTTTGTGAATTATTCTCCAATAATTTTGATCAAGATTCTTTTAGGGCGGCGTCCGTCAAATTCGCCATAGAAAATTTGCTCCCAGGTGCCAAAATCAAGCAGTCCGTTGGTGATGGCAACCACCACCTCCCGACCCATAATCTGGCGCTTGATGTGCGCGTCGGCGTTGTCTTCTCCGGTGTCGTTGTGGCGATATTGGGCCACGGGTGCATGCGGAGCCACCTTTTCCAGCCAGCTTTCATAATCAGAGTGCAATCCACGCTCATCATCATTGATAAATACTGAGGCAGTGATGTGCATTGGGTTGACCAAAACAAGCCCTTCCTGAATGCCACTCTCGGCCAAAGCCTGTTCCACTTCGTGTGTAATATTGACAAAAGCTCTGCGGGTGGGAATAGTCAAAACTAAGACTTTTCGAAAACTTTTCATATTTTCCTTTCTTTAGCCCCTTTTTGACCTGAAATCTTTTTTTCACCAATGTACAAGGGGCATCGTTGCCTTGAGATTATATAGTTCAGCTTCAAGCAAGAGCTGCTAACACTTCTTTTATTTTATAGCACTTGCGGAACTTGTATGCATGGATAGAGCCATCTGACATGCCAATATGATTGGAAAATGAGTATTTAAGTAGAACATTTGATATAATTCCGTGCGGAGTATTCATAAATGAGTCAAGAAAATTTACGCATTATTGGTGCGAGAGAACACAATTTAAAGAACATTAACGTCGAGATCCCCCGGGATAAACTGGTCGTTTTAACTGGTATTTCCGGCTCAGGCAAAAGCTCCCTGGCTTTTGACACCATCTTTGCTGAGGGGCAGCGCCGTTACGTTGAATCGCTCTCAGCCTATGCCCGCCAATTCCTGGGGCAGATGAACAAACCTGATGTCGATTCGATCGAGGGCCTCTCCCCGGCGGTCTCCATCGACCAAAAATCTACCTCCAACAATCCTCGCTCAACAGTTGGCACGGTCACCGAAATATTTGACTACTTGCGTCTGCTTTTTGCCCGTGTAGGCGTTCCCCACTGCCCGGTTTGCGGCCGGCCTGTTCGCAAGCAAAGTGCTCAGGAAATTGTTGAAACCGTTCTGGCCATGCCGGATGGTTCGCGCTTGCTGGTGCTGGCTCCGATGGTACGGGAGAGAAAAGGCACTTATCAGGCTTTATTCAAGGAGATCAGCAAATCAGGCTTTACGCGGGTGCGCGTGAATGGCACGGTTTACAACCTTGATGAAGAAATTGAGCTGGACCGCTATAAAAAACATACCATTGAAGCGGTGGTCGACCGACTTGTGATCAACAAGCCTGAAAATGAGGAGGAACGCCTCGGCAGTATCACCCGGCTGACCGACTCAATCGAAACAGCGTTGAGGATCGGTGATGGTTACCTGACCATCCAGAATCTGAGCGTTGATCCCCCGGAAGACCGACAGTTTTCTGAAAATCTGGCCTGCCCGGAACATGGATCGATCCTGATCGAAATTGAACCGCGAACTTTTTCTTTTAATACTCCCCACGGCGCTTGTCCAACCTGCCAGGGACTGGGCTTTCAGGAAAACATCGAGGCCAATCTGGTTGTACCTGACAAAACTATCTCTCTAAAAGAGGGAGCCATAAAAAATCCGGAATGGGATCCCAAAGACAAAGGCGGCTACCTGTGGCAGATGTTGGAAGCCATAGCTGATCATTACAAGTTCAGCCTTGAAACTCCTTTCGAAAAATTGAGCAAGACTCACCAAAATCTGATCTTGTTTGGGACAAATGGAAAAGAAATCACGGTGAAATATGTGGGTAGAAATGGGCGCAAAGGCACATTTCGAACCGCTTTTGAAGGCGTGGTAAACAACATGCAGCGCCGCTATCAGGAAACCCAATCAGATTGGGTCCGCGTAAAACTTGGCGCATATGTTTCCAAGATCCCCTGCCCCGAGTGTGGAGGCAAGCGCTTACGTAAAGAAGCCTTAGGGGTCAAGGTAGATGAAAAAGACATCATCTCGGTAACTGAGCTGCCGGTTGAGGAATTGCTTGATTGGATCAACAAACTCAGTTCTAAAACAGATACCCCCCTGGCTCAGAGGGATCAGGCCATTGCTGAGCGGATCTTGCGTGAGATCCAGGCACGCGTGAATTTTTTGACCAACGTCGGTTTGGATTACCTGACCTTAAACCGTTCTGCTTCCACCCTCAGCGGTGGTGAAGCCCAGCGCATCCGTCTGGCAACCCAAATTGGGTCAAAACTGATGGGAGTGCTCTACGTTTTGGATGAGCCATCCATTGGTCTGCACCCACGCGACAACGATAAACTGTTGGAAACCCTCAAAGGTCTGCGGGATCTGGGCAATACAGTCCTGGTCGTGGAGCATGACGAAGAAACCATGCGTAACGCTGACTGGATCATCGACCTTGGTCCTGGAGCTGGTGAACACGGCGGCTGGCTGGTTGCTGAAGGCAGGCCTGAAGACATCGAAGCGGAGCCGCGTTCGCTCACCGGCGCTTATCTGTCTGGCAGAAAAAAGGTGCCCTTCCCTGAGAAACGAAGAAATGGTAACGGGAACAAGTTAGTAATCAAGGGGGCGCAGGAAAATAACCTGAAGAACATTGACGTGGAAATCCCCTTGGGCAAATTGGTTTGCATCACGGGTGTTTCCGGGTCTGGCAAATCGACTTTACTGGTCGATATCCTCTACAACGCCTTAGCCCGAAAGTTGATGCGAGCGCACACCAATCCTGGCAAGCACAAGAGCATTGAAGGCATTCAACACCTCGATAAGATCATCAACATTGACCAAACCCCCATCGGACGCACACCGCGCTCAAATCCTGCCACTTACACCGGCGTATTTGACAACATCCGCGACCTCTTCACCGAGCTGCCGGAATCCAAAATCCGGGGATACAAGAAAGGCCGTTTTTCTTTCAACGTCAAAGGCGGACGCTGTGAAGCTTGTATGGGCGAAGGGCAGCTCAAGATTGAGATGCAGTTCCTGCCAGATGTTTATGTGCCTTGTGAAGTCTGCAAAGGCAAGCGCTATAACCACGAAACCTTGCAGGTGCGCTTTAAAGACAAGAACATCGCGGATGTGCTGGATATGACCGTCGATAGCGCTAGTGAGTTTTTTGACGCCTTCCCGCGCATCAAACGCCGTTTGGAAACACTGCGGGATGTTGGTTTGGGCTACATTCGCCTGGGACAGCCTGCCCCCACCCTCTCTGGTGGTGAAGCTCAACGAGTGAAATTATCCAAAGAGCTCTCCCGGATTGCCACCGGACGGACACTCTACGTCCTGGATGAACCATCAGTCGGGCTGCATGCCGCGGATGTGCACAAGCTGATCGAGGTCCTGCAAGCCCTTGTGGAAAGCGGCAACACCGTTCTTATCATCGAGCACAACATGGATATCATCAAGGTGGCTGATTGGATCATCGACCTGGGTCCTGATGGGGGTATCTATGGCGGTGAGATCATCGCCCAGGGAACCCCAGAGCAAATCTGTAAGATGCCCCAAAGCTACACTGGTGAATATCTGAAAGATTATGTCATGCAGCACCACGAACAGGCCTGTGCCACCTGATATAACGCAAACAAAGCCTGAAAGAACACTTTGGATATTTAACTAATTGTTCTTTATGGTAGGATTTAGCCACTCTACTTGAACGGATTAACAATGTTTCGAACTCGCTTTGCCCCAAGCCCAACCGGTTATATGCACATCGGTAATTTACGTACCGCCCTTTATGCCTATCTGATCGCCAAACAAGCCGGAGGAGCTTTTATCCTGCGGATTGAAGATACCGACCAGAGTCGGAACGTTCCTGAATCCGTTGCAGCCATTTACAACGGTTTGAAACTGGCCGGCATCGAGTATGACGAAGGACCGGACAAAGATGGCGGTTATGGACCCTACGTCCAGAGTCAGCGTTTGGGAATTTACAAAAAACATTCTGAAGAGTTGATCAAAAAAGGTCATGCCTATTACTGCTTTTGCCAGAAAGAAGACAAACCAGCCCTGGAAAGTACCGGTGAGAGGGTGCAGGGCTTTAGGGACCCCTGCCGGGACTTAAATGCCGAAGAAATCCAGGCCAAATTTGATGCGGGCATTCTGCCTGTCGTCCGCCAGCGCATCCCTGAAGGTGGTGAAAGCAGCTTCTTTGATCATGTTTATGGTGAAATTGCGATAGATAATTCTCAACTGGATGATCAGGTTCTGTTAAAGTCAGATGGTTTCCCCACCTATAACTTCGCCAACGTGGTCGATGACCATTTGATGGGCATCACGCATGTTATCCGCGGACAGGAATATTTGAGCTCCACACCCAAATACAACTTGCTTTATGAAGCTTTTGGCTGGGAAAGACCGGAGTATATCCATCTGCCCCACATCATCAAAGAAGACGGCAGCAAATTGAGCAAGCGCAAAGGTGATCCTTCTTATGAAGACCTGGTCAAAATGGGATACCTGCCGGAAGCCATCGTCAATTATGTCGCACTTTTGGGATGGAATCCCGGCGATGAGCGCGAATTCTTCCTGCTGCCAGAACTGACCCAAGCCTTCGACATGAACCGCATCAACAAGTCCAGCGCCGCCTTCTCTTTTGACAAGTTGCGTTGGCTCAATGGAGAACACATCCGCGCCCTAAGCCCCGAAACTTTCCACGAATTGGCCTTAACCTACTATCCGCAGGGTTTGGAAAAAATCGACTTGGGAAAATTGAGCCAGCTGATCCAGATACGCACTGAGAACCTGGCTGAGATCCCGAACCTGGTGGCATTTTTTGTAGATTTACCCTCCTACGAAAGTGACTTGTTCCTTCATCAGAAATCAAAATCCACCTTGGAAAGCTCTCTGCTTGTACTGCAGCAAGTACAGCCTTTATTGGCTTCTTTGGATGAGTGGACCAATGAGAGTCTCTTTGCTCTGCTAAAAAGTTTTTCCCAGGAGCAGGGTCTGAAAGTTGGGACGGTGATGTGGCCCATCCGCACGGCCTTATCCGGGCAGGAAACTTCTCCCGGGGGTGCCACTGAACTGGCTGCTCTATTGGGAAAAGATGAAACCCTGAGAAGAATCAGGCTTGGTTTGGAAAAGTTAAGCTGATTTTTTAGAGCGTTTCAAAAGAAAAGAACCTATACACCAAATATTCCGGTCAGGATGAAAACGAACATTGAGCCGGCAATGATGCCCAGCGCGGTGTAGTTTTCATTGCCGTATTTACGCGCAGTTGGGATGAGTTCGTCCAGGGTGATGAAGACCATTACACCGCCCGCAAAAGCTAATGCCCCTGGCAGCAAGGCGGTAAAGCGGACCAAAAAGGCGCTGGCCAACAAAGCTCCAACAGGTTCCGCCAATCCGGACAAAAAAGCCACCCTTAAAGCATCTTTCCGGCAAATTCCACCTTTGCATAAAGGCAGGGCTGTGGCAATACCTTCCGGGATGTTGTGCATCAAAATAGCTACAGCGATAAAAATACCAAATTGGGGGTTGTGCAGGTAACCCGCCCCCACCGCGATCCCTTCCGGCAGGTTGTGCAGTGTGATCCCAATCGCCAACAAAAGTCCGGTGTTGACCAATGATTCGTCTACACGATCTCCTTCCCGGCGTAACAAATGAAAACGTTGGCGTAACCGTCTTTCTCTGACTATTTCCCCAGAATCACACTCCTTGAGAGGAACGAGTTCTTCCCGTTCTTCGCGGATACCAAAGCGGATATGAGGCGCAAAATAATCCAGTAAAAACATGAAAACAGCCCCCAGGCCAAATCCGGCGGTGGCAGTGATCCAGCCTGAGATTTGTATGGACTCCTGTACCAATTCCAGGAAGGCCAGGCAAATCATGACGCCTGCGGTGATTCCCATCAAAAAGCCGTAAGAACGCGGGCCTGGTTTACGGATGACCGCGATCAAGCCCCCCAGGCCTGTTCCCAGACTGGCGACAAAACTTAAGAGGATGATATTGATCAGTGGATGTAGATTCGCAAACATTTAGCACTATTCTTTCCGGGTAATGGTCCGGGTATTATACAGGATTCAAGATCAAAAAGGTTCTAAGAATGCAAAAACTTTAGGGGTACAATTCTTGCACCAAAAATACTGGGATTAACGAGTAATCATGATTTATATATTGGATATCAGCCCTGCTTTAACGGTGCTCCCCTACGCGCTGCTGTATTATGCCTTGCTACTGATTTCGAGCGGTCTGGCATTATCGATGGTCCATCGTTCCACCGTGGCAGGGAAACAAGCGCTAAAAACCGCTTTATTGGTCATTTTTTTGACCCAGCTGCTTTTGTTGACAATCAATCTGCTTGCCTACCAGGGTGTAGAAACAGTTCGAACTCTCTTCCCGCTGATACATCGTTCTCTGAATTTGATTTGCCTGGTCTGGCTGATTTGGGCCATATTTCAAACCAGGGAGCCCGAATTTCCTAATTGGCCCCCTGCCGTAGCAACTGTGTTGGTCCTTCTGGCAGCCATTCTGCTCAGTCTTTGGTGGCTGCCGTTGGCCTCCGACCAAAATTTCAATCAAAGCTGGATGGACATTGCATGGACCGCCTTTACCCTGATCCTGATATTGGCTGCGGGTATCGCTTATGTCCTCAGGTATCGAAAAGAAATTTTCCTGCCGGTTTTGACAATCGCGATCGCTGCTTTTGGCTTCCTTTTGTATTTATTCCTGCCGGCTCCCGGTAGTTTGCCCGCGGTAGTCATGCTCAGCCAGTTGATCTATTATCCCCTGCTGATCAGCTTGTCTGCCCAGGGTCGCTTTGAAGAAAACGACTCTGCAATAGCTCAAAGTGTTCTACCAGCGGATAAAAACGACTCGATGCGGGCGAGTTTGGCTAACGCTTTTCTGGATCTGAGCGTCCAGCCAGGTCAGGAACAGGTCGAAAAAGCGCTCAGCCATACTTTAAGCCTGTATTTGATGTCAGATTTGCTGGGGCTGCTCAGGTATAAGAGCGGCGACACAAGCGCTCAGTTAAAAAACACTTACGATTTGATTCGGGAAGACCATATCCCACTTATCGATTTACCAGCAGAAAATTTCCCCTTTATATTGAAAGCTTTTGCTGAATCAGAACCTGTCTTGGTCAACGAAAAATCGGGACTCCGCTCTGAAAAACAGGCATTAATGAATCTGAGTGGCTACAATCAAATCGGAAACCTGCTCTTTTACCCCATCAGCTCCCCCGAAAACCAA
>Ga0209722_1002547_pt1 | contig 13858 bp, 15 predicted proteins | sample BioC12SIPDNA_2_FD_185745 | JGI IMG/M metagenome (GOLD analysis project Ga0209722, IMG submission 185745) | Anaerobic biogas reactor microbial communites from Washington, USA - Biogas_R1_A C12 SIP DNA (SPAdes) (version 2) | ecosystem: Engineered > Bioreactor > Anaerobic > Unclassified | place... | reverse complement strand
AGCGGCGGCTGGTTCAGCCTCGGCGAGAACTACCTTGAAGGCCAGGGTCGCCCCCACACGGCCGGCGGCGACTACAGAGGGTTGGTGGTGCGGGAATGGCCCCATTACGACGCGGACTTCACGCCGTACGATGATGATCCCGCCGGGGGCGACGCGCTTGTTTACGATCTTCTCGCCGGCATGACGAACGGAGAGAACCTGGGGTTCGTGCCGACGCCCTAGGGGCGACCGCACCGACTTCCGGCGCCGAGGCCGTCTTGCGGGCATCTTGCCCCCGCGGAGGCGAGGCGCGAGCCGCTTCCGGCGCGCGGGCGCCGACGACTGATCCCAGAAAGAGCGCCAACGCGGACGCCCCGATCGCCGCCTGCGCGAGAGGCTGATACGCAGCCGGCATGAGAGTCGCGAACAACAACACCAGAACCACAAACACCCGACCATGGTAGGGATTCCTGGCATCCGCTGCGCCCGCTGCCAGAGAAAGAGCGAGGGCGAGTCCCGCGAAGATGCTCCAGCCGAGATGCGAGAATCGAACACAAGCCGCAAGCTACCACTGCTGCAAGGAATCCGGTGAGCAGCGCTGTCATGACGATCGTCACAGTCGGTGGGCTGGATGAGCTCATGCGAGTAGCGTCAATCATGTGTCTCCTGCTGCGCGCACCGGCCTGTGCACACTGATCCAGGAGAGAGAGAGTCAAGGGAACCCTCGCCCGGCGCGCCGCGCCTACCCGATCCAGCCGGCGATGTCCTTGGCGTGTCTGAGGCAGAGACGCCCGGACTGCGGCAGGCGGATCACCTCGACGTCGACTCGAGCGGCGCTCAGCTCCCTCACCCCGACGAGCCTCTCCCCCTGCCGCCTGAGGAGCGGGCGCCGAGCTGGTTGTCCGCAATCTCGCGAACAGGACTACGTCTCCCCTCCCCACGCTCTTCGCGAGGACGCCTCAGGGAGAGGCGCTCGCCGCCGGCGTCGTCCGCCTCACGAAGTACATGGGTTCAGCACCTGGCAACGTGATCAGCGCCAGCCTGTCTCCGACCCGTCGGATGACCGATCCGTCGCCGAGCCTCAACTCGCCGTCGGCCTCCCGCAAGACGAGTTCCTTCCCCACCCCACCCCGGGCCGATACTCACCCAGGCGCACGAACCACTCGTCGTCTTCCTTCTTCTCTATCGTCATCTTCAGTCTCTGCGTCTCGTCCCACGGCGGATCCGGCGGACCGATCCAGGCACCGCTGTAGGGGTCAGCCGAGCCGCCACAGCCTGCGAGAAGGACGAGGACGAACGCGAGCATGCCGAGAACTCCGGCTCCGGCGAGCGACCGTGTCTTCCCTCCAATGTTGATGGGAGACGGACGAGGTCCTCTCCTCCCGCTCAGAAGAGCCTCGCACCGTGTCAAAGCGCCTTCCCGATCCCATTCGGCACCGCATGTCATGCATCAGTGCTTGCGCCCCCAGGTGGCGCCGCCGTCCGACGTGGCCAGGATGACACTGCCTCTGTGAACCAGGGTCGGCCCACGATCGGCATAGACATTGCCCACCAGCATCCCGTGCTGCGAATCGGCGAACGCCACCCCGTAGGGAACGACCGCGACGCCCGTCTCCTGGGAGCGGTAGGTCCGGCCGCCGTCTGAGGTGTGGAGCACTTGGCAGGCGGACTCGCGAGTGCCCGCCACCCAGCCTTCCTTGTCGTCAATGAAGGCCAGGCAGTCCAGGGACCCGGAGTCGGCCGAGTACTGGGTCCGCCAGGTGGCGCCACCGTCCCCGGAGTGGAGGATGACGCCTCCCCCCCCGGCGGCCTTCTCCACAGGCCCAGACGTTCTCGGAGTCCGCGCACGCGACGTCATACAGGATAGCGTCGTCCTCCAGCTCAGGTCCCCTCCAGGTGGCGCCGCCGTCCGACGTGGCCAGGACAACTCCGTCCCCGACCGCCCATCCGTGCCTTGTGTCCGCGAAGGTGACCGCGTTGATCTCGTCGTCTCCGCTCCATTGCCTCTGCCAGCCCAGCCCACCGTCCGTGGTAGCCAGGATGACTCCTTGGCCAAAGCCGGTTCCACCGACCGCCCAGCAGCAGTTCTTGTCAACGCACGCAATGTCGTACAGGCGGAACCGCAATCCGCGAGCTTGCTCCGACCACGTTCGACCACCGTCGCTGGTCGCAAGGATGGTGGAACGGGACCCGTCCACGCCAATCGTGGCCACCCAACCGGTTTCACCGTCGGCGAAGGCGATTGCCCCGGCAGCCCAGCTTCCTGACTTCTGCCGCGTCCAGCTTGCCCCGGCGGTGGAGGTCATGTCGATCACGCCGCTCTTGATCCGCCCTTCGTCGTCGACGATGTCACCGACCACCCATGCCTGCCCGCTCTCCGGGTACGCCACATCGGCGAGCGAGACGGTCTTGCTGTAGTAGGCATGACGACTCGTGAAATAGAGCGCCGCCGCGCACGCGCAGACCAACAGGGCGATGAGTCCGGCAATCAGCCGGCGTCGAGAAGATGTCGCTTCATCGTGGTGGGGCATGCGCTGCGCTCCTCCTCGGGATGACCGGCAATCCTAGCCTGACCGGACGTCGGTCGAACCAGGTACGCCGGCGGGCAGAGGCTTGCCTCTTCAATCGCATGAGATGACTCTGTAGGCCCAGATTCCGGCGTTGGGGTGCCCGGCCTTTCGAGTGCGTCGGAGTCCGCTTCTGGCATCACTCTTGGCACACCCGCCGTGCTGGTAATAGCGCGGGTTCTTGCCGGTTGGGTTGCTGTAGCAGAACATGGAGTGGTTCATGGCCTCCGGCCTCTTCCGCACGATAACGCGCTTCGCCTTGTTCTTTGAAGCGCGCCATCCCCTCGCGGTATTCCACGAGGCCGTGTAGGCCCACCCTTGCGGATGCATGGATGGTTTTGCGGGATGAGCGCAGAACCACTTCGAGTTGTCCTTGACTGCTCCGCCCACGTGGGGAATAGGCCCAACAAAGCGCCAACCGCCAGCCCTCAAGCATTGACTAATGAAATCCGTGCAATCGTTCGAACCCCAACTGAGGTATTTGGGGTTGTGAACGTCATCGTCTTTGCCCTTCCACTTGTTTGCATACGCTGTGGCGGCGTTCCTCTTCCCCATGTGGACTCCTTTCTCGGGAGGTTCTGCTCCTAATCGCCAGGTGTCCACGAAGCCGGCAACTCCAATTCCAACTCCGCCTGGTCAACGCGCCAACTCCACTGGATTCGACGCTGGACTCGCATGGTCTCCTCGCGTCCAGCGCCTAAGAAGATATGCGTCGAGCGCGATCACAGCCAGGACGGCAAGCGACCACAGGACAAATGCTCCTATCAGATTCACTCTGTCGTCAGTCCGCCAGTCGTAGCTCCCTGTGGCGGGGTCGATCACGCGTTCCTCGCCAGACTGCTGTTCGGTGAACACCAGCGTGCTTCCGCGCCATGAGCCGTTGGCGGCCGGGCCGTAGTAGACCATTCGCGTCACGCCGCCATCCGCTCGCTCGATGGTGGCCCAACTAAGATCACGATCCGGATCGACGAGGCGACTGCGCACCAACCACGACCCATCGGACGACTCAAGAGTCTGGTGCTCCTCTCCGTCGACGTAGGAAATCGGACCGAACGTGGCGTACGCCGACAGCGTCAACGTCACTCCCAGAAGCGCTCCGCTGAGAGCAAGGATGAGTCCCAATACGACGGCTTGCTTGCGGGGCACGCTCGCACCTCCTCAGCTCTTCTGGATCCAGTGGTCTCCATTGTAGCGACCGACCGGCTTCAGCTTCTTTGTCAATCGGACACCGCGCATGATCCAATACTCGTCTCGGTACTCATCCCAGAGCTTGCGCAATCCGGTAGGGCGAAGCGCGGTTCGCCAATAGGCCCGCACGTGAGCGCCCATGCTCCCGTTGATGAGGACGACACCCGGGATCCCGAGCGAGCGCCCCGTGTATCCGAATAGTACGTTGCCGAAGTCCTCCGGCGAGATCGTACTCCCGTGGAAGGGGATGTACTTGATTAGTCGATAGTCCTCGTCCGCCGCGAGCTTGAGATCCCAAGGCTTGCCACGTGGCACCATCCGGGTGGCCCACCATCTCCAGACCCTGACTGCTGCTCGCGCCTTCCCCCACGAGGATCTTGCACCGTTGATTGCTTTCTGCATCTTCCGCATCGCGAAGCCCGCGTTCATCTGAAGGACGTAGTCCAAGAAGGCCTCTTGCCCGCTTAGATTGGGGCTATGTGGGGGCTCGAATCCCATCTCGACCGCCCAAGCGCCGGTGCGGTCGAGATGCCCCACCGGCTCGCCCCCGCAGTACTAATACGCAGCCGGCACGAGAGTCGCGAACGACAATGCCAGAACCACGAACACCCGACCATGGCAGGGATTCCTGGCATCCGATGCGCCCGCTGCCAGGGAAAGAGCGAGGACGAGTTCCGCCGCCTGGACGCGCTCCAGCCGAGAGGCGTGAACGTGAGGGCGAAGAAGGTCACCAGATCACCGAAGGCCTCAAGCCGAGTGATCGCGAGGAAGGGAGGTGGCGGTCGCCGGTCGACTCCTCATGAGTGCTTCCTTCCCGAGGCGACGAAGAGAGCGTGGAGCATCGTCTCACGTGAGGCGACAGGTGGTCCGCGCGAACCGCGCCGTTCAGTCCGAGGGCAGCAACGGATTCCTCTGAGTCCCCGGGTCCCTGCAGACCGCGCGCTCCTCGCCGGTGCGGAGGTCGTAGCCGTAGATGTCGGCGTCATCGTAGATGTCCCCGCCGCTGGGGCTGCGCCGGTAGTCGTCCCAGACCACCCAGGAGCCGGAGACGGCGGGGGACCCCTGGGAGCCGGGGGCGTCGCAGATGAGGCGCTCCTCGCCCGTGTCGAGGTTGTAGCCGTAGATGTCGGCGTTCTCGTAGATCTCCGCCTGGCCGGCGCTGCGCCGGTAGTCCGTCCAGACCACCCAGGGGCCGGACACGTCCGCGCCCTGCTGGGACCCGGGCGCGGTGCAGATGGCGCGCTCCTCGCCCGTGTCGAGGTTGTAGCCGTAGATGTCCGAGTCCTCGGCTCCGCGCCGACGATCGGTCCAGACCACCCAGGGGCCGGCGACGGCGGGGGACAGCATCGGCCACCGATGCGAGACCAGCGCCTTCTCCTCCCCGTCCGGAAGCCGGCGCGACATGAGGTCCCAGCGCGACCCGCCGCCTCGGAGCCAGACCAGCGTGGAGCCGGAGACCCGGGGGGCCATGCCCCCGCTGGAACTGCGGTCGACCCACGCGCGAAGTCCGGTGTCGAGATCGTACACACAGGCGGTAGGGAGACCGTCCTTCCGGATGCCGGTCTGCTCCCAGGCGAGCCAGCGGCGGGAGAGCGCCTTGCAACTCGCCCACCTTCCCTCGCTGAGGACGACTGGGGCGTCCTCTGCCCCCATGCGAGCGGCGACGACCTCGGCGACCTCACCCTCCTCCCAGTCGCCCGCAGCGCGGACGGCGTCCCACACGACCAGGGGGCCCGCGCCGGCGAAGGCGGCGGGCAGCACGAACCGGTGAGCCGCGCCCGTGTCGACGGCGTCGCCGCACCCTGCCGCCGGGCACAGAGCGAGGGCCACAAGCAGCAGGACGCAGAGCTTCGCCCCGGATGGCCGCCCCATCCGGCAGTCGACACGCCGCCTGCGCTCCGCGGCGATCTCACGCGCAGGCCGCCCGGCCCCTTGCGGACATCGACTCACCATCTGACTCCACTTCCGCAGCTCGTAGGCATTTGCGCCCCTCCGCCGATGCGGGCAGAGACGCCCGGACGGTAGCAGGCGGATCACCGCGACGTCGACTCGAGCGGCGCTCAGCTCCATCGCCCCGACGCGCTTCTCCCCGTGCCGCCTGGGGAGCGGGCGCCGAGGTGGTTGTCCGCAATCTCGCGAACAGGACCACGTCTCCCCTCCCCATGCGCTTCGCGAGGACGCCTCAGGGAGAGGCGCTCGCCGCCGGCGTCGTCAGCCTCACGAAGTACATGGGTTCAGCGCCCGGCAGCCCGATCAGCGCCAGCCTGTCTCCGACCCGTCGGATGACGCTTCTGTCGCCGAGCCTCAACTCGCCGCCGACCTCCCGGAAGACGAGTTCCTTGTCCCATCCGAGTATCTTGTCCCATCCCACCCCAGGCTGATACCCACCCAGGCGCACGAGCCAATCCTCGTCTTCCTTCTTCTCTATCTTCATCAGTGCCTGCAACTGCCACTCGTTCGGCGGCGGATTCGGCGGATTGACCCAGTCGCCGCTGTAGGGGTCACCCGAGCCGCCACAGCCTGCGAGAAGGACGAGGACGAAGGCGAGCATGCCGAGAACTCCGGCACCGGCGAACGGCCGCGTCTTCCCTCCAATTCCGTTCTGCACGACCCGTCTCCTCCTGGTCAGGGATGAAATGCACACCCGTCAAGCACGGCTACGTGTGGAGTGGCGAGCTCCGCCGAACCTTCCGACGAGCTTCGTCACCCTACTGCGAATAGCGCTGCAGCAGCCCCGTTATCTCACGTCCGTTCGACATCATCCAGAAGTACCGGCCTCCGGTCGCGATCCGCTCCTGCAGCTCCCGCGGCTCCAGCGGCGTGGCCAGCCAGACGGTTGTGTCCGCCGTCGGCCTCACGTAGGCGACGGCGCATCCGCTGGCGAGCGGCAGGCGCTGGCTGTGCACGTAGCCGTTCCGGTAGTACACGAAGCCGCCTCCCTCCGCCTTGCCGTCCTTCTGGGACTGCACCTCGGCTTCATGGCCGCGGTAGCCCTGCACGGCATCGAAGCGCATCCACTCCCCTCCCGGCGCGACCTCGGAGGCGTGCACGAGAAGGACGAGGGTCCCATCGCCGGTGGGCACGGGGCCCTCGGGCTCATACGCCCAGGAGGAGATCGTGTCAAACTGAGCGAGAAGGATGGTCGTGGAGCTGCCCACGGCCGGTGAGGGAGATACCGAAGCAGGTCCGGGCTGCGAGGCGTCGCCTGAAGCGCCGCCGCACGCCGACAGGCCGATGACGAGCACGAGGACGGCCACGACGGCCTGTACGCGCCGCAGCACGGCGACGCGCTGGTCACTTCCCGATGTTATGACGGTACTGTGTGAAGAAGCGTCCCGACCGGATATCATTCTTATGCGCCTTCCACCAGCTTCTGTTGCGCAGCCGAGTCGTCCTCGTGCCATCCGTACCGACCCCTTTCCCCCTTTGAGAAGAGGATTCTGCTATGCGCGGGTTCACACCATTCGAGATCACCAGGACGATATGAGCCGCATCTCCCGCCACAGCAGTCGTTCGAACCAAGATATCGCCGATCTGATACTTCGTCTTAGCATTCTTTCGGAAGTACTTCTGGTTGGGATATCCCTTCCAGCCTGACTGGCCGTATATGTGGTCTCCACCCCATTCCTTGCCATACTTGCATGGCGGCATGCCTTTTAGACCCGCCTCGTGAAGGACGCCTTGTACGAATCCAGAGCAGTCCAAAGGTCCAAGTCCATCATATGCCACGCCGTCTATGCTCTTACACTTACCAGATCCTTGCTTTGGATAGTACTTTCCTCCGTACCAGTATGGTATCTGCTGCTTGGCTCTCTTGCGTGTATATTTACGTATGCGTGCCTTCAAGACACCAGCCTTGGTATCGGGTAGAGTAAGCTTGATTCTCTCACCTGTTGGATCACATGCGATGGTGACCAACCCGCCACAGTACTGATACGCACTCTCCTCCCCGTCCGCCTTGGCCGGGTCGCCGCTCGTCCACTGCCGGGTGGCGGGGTCGTAGTAGCGTGCCGAGCAGTAGTAGAGGCCGCTCTCGGCGTCGCAGGCGTAGCTGGCGTAGCGGAGGATCTGGCGGCTCGCGATCTGGCCGGCGAGGGCCTGGCTCACGAGGGTGGTGGCCTGCCTCCAGACGCCGATCGCAAGGTCGCCTGCGCCCTGGGGCAGGCCCCAGGCGTCGTAGCGGTAGGCGGCGAAGGCCGCCCCGTCGGCGTCGCAGAGCTCGAGCACGTCGCCGTGGTCGTTGGTCACCGCGGTGAAGTAGGTGGGGCCGGTCGAGGTCGCGGGGCTCCGGTAGACGCCGCCGTAGAGGGTGCCCTCCTCTTCGTAGAGATAGTCGATCCGCCAGCTGGCCGCGCTCTGGACGGCCGAGAGGCTGAGCAGGGTGAGCGGTGCAGCCACAGGAACCGTCGGCAGCGTCAGGTGGACGCGTTTGTCGGCCGGGCCACTCACCATGACAGCTGCCCTCTCATTGACGCCGGTACACCTCCCACTGACTGTCTCCCGTAAGATAGAGCTTCCCGTTGCGGAAGAAGAACTCCGCCGCCCAATCATCATCCTCACCGTCATCTGACGGGCCCCTGCTGTCCCACAAGTGGAGCAGACCCTGCGCATCCACCTCCCAGCGGTCGGCCCCGTCGCAGCTGCAGCGACCATCAGCCCTGAACGTGCACGCCTCACGAGTTCCTGGCGAGAAGCTGTTGTCGACCAACATGACGCTGCCGAGGTAGACCCACGTTCCGACGAGTCGGTCGGCGCGATCGGGCTGCGAGAGTTCGGCCTCGGTGGGCTGCAGCGGTTTCGGGGGTTGGTCGAGCAGTGCCACAACGGACAACGCAGCCAGTGGGAGGAGGACCACCACGGGCATGATCATGCCGGCGAGTTCCATCGGCCGGCTGGGCTCTCCGCGCCGCCGGCGGCCGAGGGCCAGGCCGAGGACGAGCAGGCAGAGTACGAACCAGACGAACAAGCCCAGCGTCAGGGGGTCGTAGCCCTCGTGGAGCGCGATCAGACAGAACGAGATCGCGCCCACCGACACCGCAGCGGCGCACCAGAGCAGCCACGCGGGCCTGCCTCCCCGGCGCAGGAGACCGGCGACGAGCACGGCGAGAGAAGCAAGCGGCAGCACGAACCAGACGATCAGCGTGAACGCATCAAAAGCAGCGTCAATCATGCATCACCTCCTGCTGCGCAAGACCGACTCCGCGTGGCATCGCAGTCAGGGTGGACAGGACGGCGATGCCGAGCACGAGTCGGCGGAAGCGCTGCGCCATGGGACCCCTCCAGTCTCCAGTGACACCCACTCCCTAGGAGATGCACGCTAGTCTAGCAGGCTGCTGAAATACGCCGGTCCACACACGTGTTCTGAGCGTGGGTTGCGTGCCTCAGCGGGTTGCGTTTGATAGAATATCCCTGCAAATCACGAATGAGGAGGGGTTCGTGCGCGGGGATGAAGAGCTGCAGTCGGGCTTCGTCTGCCTGACCACCCTTGAAGACGTCGTGCCGGACGATCACCCCTTGCGGGCGATCCGCGCCATGGTCGACGCCGCCCTTCTCGAGATGAGGCCCGCGCTCGACGCGCTCTACGCGCGCCGCGGCCGGCCCTCGATCGCCCCGGAGTACCTCCTCCGCGCCCAGCTTGCGCAGATCCTCTACGCCGTGCCCTCCGAGCGCCGCCTGGTTGAGCAGATCCGCTACAACCTCCTCTTGCGCTGGTTCGTCGGCCTGCCGATGGACGAGCCGGTCTGGCACGCGACCACCTTCACCAAGAACCGCGACCGGCTCCTGAACGGCGAGGTCGCCGCCGCCTTCTTTCGCGCCGTCCGCTCGCAGGCCGAGGCGCACAAGCTGCTCAGCCGCGAGCACTTCTCCGTGGACGGCACCCTCCTCGAGGCGGCCGCCTCCCTGAAGAGCCTGCGGCCGATCGAGGAGGGCGAGGGGAAGGAGCCGCCGAGCGCCTCCGGAGGCGGCCGCAACCCGGAGGTCAACTGGCGCGGCGAGCGGCGCGGGAACCAGACCCACCGCTCGAGAACTGACCCCGAGGCGCGCCTCGCGCGCAAGGGGGCCGGCAAGGAGGCCAGGCTCTGCTACGCCGGCCACAGCCTGACGGAGAACCGCAACGGGCTGATCGTCGACTGCGAGCTCACCGAGGCCTCCGGCACGGCCGAGCGCGAGGCCGGCTTGCGGCTCATCGCTCGGCAGCGGCGCCGCTCCGGGCGCGCTCGCATGAGCGTCGGCGCCGACAAGGGTTACGACACGAAGGACTTCGTCGGCGGCGTGCGTGAGCTCCGGGTCACTCCGCACGTCGCCCGCAAGAAGCGCGCCAGCGCCATCGACGGGCGCACCACCCGGCACGCCGGCTACGCCGTCTCCCAGCGCCGCCGCAAGACCGTCGAGGAGCCCTTCGGCTGGATGAAGACCGTCGGCGGCCTGCGCAAGCTGCTCCACCGCGGCAAGGCCAAGGCGGCGGCTATCTTCATCTTCAACGCCGCGGCCTACAACCTGGTTCGCTTGCGAAGCCTGATGGCGGAGCCTGCCCCGAGCTGAGAAGGCGGGGGCGAAAGCCGCCTTGCGGGGCCCCTCATCGGCCTCGATCGAGCCTGCTGGGCAGCACACGCCTGTTCTCCGTGGTTCTTGGGTCGTCATCCCTCTCAGCTCGCCTAATCGGGGGCGCTTGTTCAGCAGCCTGCTAGGAGAGAGAGAGAGTCAAGGAAACCCTCGCCCGGCGCGCCGCGCCTACCCGATCCAGCCGGCGATGTCCTTGGCGTGGTAGGTGATGATGAGGTCGGCGCCGGCGCGCTTGATGCCCGTGACGGCCTCGAGCACGGCGCGCTGCTCGTCGAGCCAGCCGTTGGCTGCGGCCGCCTTGATCATCGCGTACTCGCCGCTCACGTTGTAGGCGGCGAGCGGGAACCTGGTCTCCTGCTTGACGGCGTGGATCACGTCGAGGAACGGCAGCGCCGGCTTCACCATGATCATGTCGGCGCCCTCCTCGATGTCGAGCAGGGACTCGCGCACGGCCTCCTCGAGGTTGGCCGGGTCCATCTGGTAGGTCTTGCGGTCGCCGAACGCCGGCGCCGACTCGGCCGCCTCACGGAACGGGCCGTAGAAGGCCGAGGCGAACTTGCTCGAGTACGACATGAGGATGGTGTCGGTGAGCCCCTCGTCGTCGAGCGCGTTGCGGATGGCGGCCACGCGCCCGTCCATCATGTCGCTGGGGGCGACGATGTCGGCGCCGCTCTCGGCGTGGGTGATCGCCATCTTGGCGAGCAGCTCGAGGGTGACGTCGTTGAGCACCTCACCCTCCTGGACCACGCCGCAGTGGCCGTGGTCGGTGTACTCGCAGAGGCAGACGTCGGTGATCACGACCAGCTCCGGGAACTCGTCCTTGAGGGCGCGGACGGCGAGCTGGACGATGCCCTCCGGGTCGTAGGCGCCGGTGGCGGCGGGGTCCTTGTGGGCGGGGATGCCGAAGAGGAGCACGGCCTTGATGCCGAGCCTGACCAGCTCGCGCACCTCGGGCAGCAGGTTGGCGATGGAGAGCTGGAAGACGCCGGGCATGGAGCTGACGGGATTCTTGACGTTCTCGCCGGCGACGACGAACAACGGGTAGACGAGGTCGTCGAGCTGCAGCCTGGTCTCGCGCACCAGGTCCCGGATGGCGGGGGTGCGGCGCAGCCGCCTCATGCGGTAGCTCGGATAGTACATGCGCTGGCGTCCTTTCTTCGCGCGGGCCCGGGCACGGCCCGCCTGCGCCGCACATCATGGACCCCGGTGCGGGCGAAGACAAGCGGGGCGGGCGGACGCCGGGAGGGGGTCAGCCGCGGGCGCGCGCGGCGGCGAGGTCGAGGGCCGCGCGCACCACCTCCGCGACCGACTGACGGTCGCGCAACTGACAGGGCACGACCGGCGTCGAGCCGTCCAGGCCGAGCGTCCTGACGATCTGCTTGCGGCTCAACTCCTCGCCGGCCATGGACATGTAGGGAGCGACGACGTAGGGCACGTCGCCCAGACGCTTGACGAACTGCAGGTCGGCGCGGGTCGAGCGCAGGCTGTCGACGTCGTTCGCGTTGGCCAGCAGCACCCAGGCCGAGCTCTCGGCGGCGAGCCTCCTCCAGGCCTCCTCCGGGCTCGCCGAGGAGACCGTGAACACGAGGACGTCCTGCGCCGCCGCGTCCTCGCCGTCGCCCCCATCCCCGTTGCCGTTCGCCGGCATCTGGCCGGCCAGCACCGGGATCTCGACCTCCGTCTCGTCGATCGTCTCCACCCTGAGCTGCTTGACGGTGTCCGAGTCCGTCAGGGTGCTGATGAACACCTCGTTGTAGGTGTCGATGGGTCCGCGCACGGCGACGCTCAGGGTCCTGCCGATGCCCTCGATGACCGGCTCGCTCACGGTCACGAGGCCGCTGGAGAACAGGCTGTACATGACCTTGGCGCCGCGGAACCGGTCGAGCCCGCACTCGTGCAGGATGGTGTTGATGTCGGCGTGCCCGTCGATGTGGACCACGACGCGCCACTCCTCGGCCGTCAGGGTCAGGTCGCCCTCCTCCTCCACGTGGTCGCTATAGGCGAGACGCGGGACCCGCTCCATGGAGCCGAGCTGCTGGAAGATGAGCTCCCACTCGTCGATCCGCCGACAGCCCTCCATGATGACGTGCTCCACGTTGAGCTCGACCAGGATGTCCTCGTCGGAAGGGCTCTCGTCGGCGCCGAACTGGAACTCCCCGTCAGGCCACCCGAAGAACGTGAAGACGCTGTCCTCGATCTGCTCGCGCACGGCCTGCTCAAGGGTCTCGCGGTCGATGTCGCCGCCCTCCAGGAGGACGTGCCCCAGACGCGCCCCGTCCGGCGAGCGCCTCTGGGCGTCCAGCGCCCGCTTGAGCTGGGTCTTGCCGATGACCCCGGCTTTGACGAGCCGCTCGCCGAGCGGCAGCGCCTGCGGCGAGGACGTGGCGTAGGTGATGAAGCCGTTGCGGAAGAAGACCCTGCCCGTCTCACCCTCGCGCCGGATGGTGAGGCAGCCGCTCTTGGCGCTCATCTTCACCAGCTGGAGGATGTTGGGGAGGCTGAACTCCTGCAGGCTTCCCTGGAGAAGCACCGCCCTCCTTTGGGGTCGAAGGCTCGCGCGGGGCGCCGCGCCGGTGCGCCGCGCCGTGGTCTGCATCGGCAACGGCGGCGGCCCGCTTGAGGAGTGCGGCGTGAGTCGGGCGCGTCACCGGGCGCCGCCGGCGGCCGCCGGCGGCGGGTCCCGGCGAGGCCCGGCGGCGCCCACCTCAACGGCTTCGGAGAGCCCGTCACCCGGCGTGGGCCCGTCCGGCAGGCAGGCGGGCGCCTCGCAGCAGCCCTGCTCCACGAGGCGCCGGTGCCGCAGCGCCAGCTCCGCGCCCACCGCGGCGACCATGGCGGCGATGCCGCCGATGCCGATCGCCCAGCGCACTCCAAGGCCGCGCACCAGCAGGCCGGTGACGGGGCCGCCGATGGGCGTGCTCCCGAGGAAGACGATGGACCAGAGCGCCATCACGCGGCCGCGCATCGCGTCCTCCGCGTTCAGCTGCAGCATCGCGTTGGTCGTGCTGATGAAGAGCACCCCGGCGGCGCCGAGGAACACGAGGACGGCGAGCCCCGCGTAGTAACCGGGGGCGAGTGCCAGGGAGATGGTCGCGACCCCGAAGACGAAGGCGCCGCCCAGGAGGAGCCGGCGCGAGGGGCGCGCCCTGCTCGCCATGAGCAGGGCGCCGCCGAGCGCGCCGACACCCATCGCGGCCGACAGCGCCCCGTAAGACCCGCCGCCGCGGCCGAACACCGTCTTCGTCAGCAGGGGAAGGATCACCGAGTAGTTGTACGCCAGCACGCTGATCACGGCGAGCATCACCAGGGGCACGAGCAGGGACGGCGTCTGCCACACGTGCCTCAGGCCGGCGCGGACCTGCCCCGGCTCGCGCGGCGCCGGTGCGCTGCGATGCAGCTCGGCGGGACGCATGACGGCCAGCGCCCCGATGACGGCCAGGAACGAGGCCGCGTTGAAGAAGAAGCACGGCGCCACGCCGACGCCGGCGATCAGCACCCCGCCGACGGCGGGGCCGATGATGCGCGACGAGTTGATCACCACCGAGTTCAGGCCCACGGCG
>Ga0209722_1002544_pt1 | contig 13863 bp, 14 predicted proteins | sample BioC12SIPDNA_2_FD_185745 | JGI IMG/M metagenome (GOLD analysis project Ga0209722, IMG submission 185745) | Anaerobic biogas reactor microbial communites from Washington, USA - Biogas_R1_A C12 SIP DNA (SPAdes) (version 2) | ecosystem: Engineered > Bioreactor > Anaerobic > Unclassified | place... | reverse complement strand
CTATGATCACAATAGCCTCCTTCCCCCACACCTCTTCGGCAGCCTCTGTTGACAACTCTACCGTGACTAGAAACATTCAGATCTCTGTCCAAGTAACCAATTCGGGCCGGCAACCTGCTACCGGGGTGGAGGTGCAACTCCCGCTCATTAGTGCTGACTCCACCTACCAACAGACCTCACGGGAGATCTTTAACCAAAAGGTGGAGAAGATCGAGACTGGTGAAACGGGTAGCCGTACCGCCCATGTCGTTATCGACTCCATTTCCCCCGGACAGAGTGAAACCATAATAGTAGACTATTTGCTAAGGATCAAGCCAGGAGGGGGATTAACATCCACCGGTGCACTCAATGAACTCCAGTGTTATCTAAAACCTTCCAGCAAAATCGAAAGCAGTCATCCAGAAATAGTAGCCCTGGCCGAGAAGTTAACTGGCGATATTGACGATGAAATAGCTAAAATCAACCAGATCGGCAAATTCATCGATGCCCACATGAATTACCAGCTGAATTCTGTTCATAAAAACCGGGGTGCTCTTAGTGCATTGCGCCACGGAGAAGGCGTCTGTGAGGACTATGCCGCTCTATTTGTTGCCCTGTCACGGGCATCAGGGATGCCGGCGCGACAGGTCAATGGCTTTTGTGATTCCCAACTCACCGGTGCCAGCTGGCGGACGGGCAGTTCCGAAGTTTCTCTGCAGGGATATCGGCATGCCTGGGCCGAAGTTTACATTCAGGATGTGGGCTGGGTAGCAGTTGACCCCACCTTCAAGATTTATCCCAAGAAAGGACAAGCCTCACTGGCAGAGCTGTCCGTCTCTCACATCGCTCAGAACTATAGCGATCAGCCTGTCAAGGTCAGCTACCAAGGCGAAAAGTTGTCGGTAGGTTGGGGAAATCTCCTGGTCAATAAACAATAGCAAACCAGCAGAAAATATCCTCAAGTAGGCTGACAGCCTGCTTTTTTTATGTGTTATTTTAGGGGGGTATAACCGTTCTCGGGTTGCCCCGGAGAAATAATTTCTATTGGAGTGGGCTTTGCTCCATTCGGATGTAGAATTATCAGATATAGCTAGGCAACAAAAAGGCCAGTACCAATTACGTGCTATGTTTGTGATTTGACGATCAGCCAGATGGAGTAGGGATTGCTGGGTGACAATAATGGCACATCTAGCGGCAGATCATCTCTACATTCTGCTATCTGAGGGCTGTCTGGTAAGACAAAATTGGCAGAGTTGGTGTAACCGATGTCATAAACGATCAGCCTATTCCTATTAGGAATTGATAGCCTGGAAAGGAAAATCGAGCAGCGGTGGCGTATTAATGACATAGGAACTCTACAGGTATCATATGTAGAGAGTGTGTAGTACTTTTTATAAAGCCTTTGCGCTACCGACCAAGGAGGTCTTGAATCATGCCAGAACTGCGTCAGGATTTATTTAAGAACAGCTGGGTGGTGATTGCTACTGATGTGGAGTTGAAACCGCGCGACTTTCCCATCAATCGTTCGGGAAGCCAGCATGTTATTGCCGATTCGTTCTGCCCCTTTTGCGAGGGAAAGGAGACTACAACTCCACCGGAATTAGCTGCCTATCGCCAGGCAGGCACGGAGCCTGATACCCCTGGTTGGCAGGTGCGAGCTGTTCCTAACAAATATTCGGCTTTTAGCCCGGAAGGGTCTTTTGAGGCTCAAAATGAAAGCATATTTACCCGTGCTAATGGATTTGGCCAGCATGAAGTCATTGTAGAGACACCCCAACATGATGTGGAATTTCATGAATTGCCTTTTGAACAAATAGAGCTAGTTTTTAAGATGCTGCGCCAGCGATACAATACTTTGGCCCAGGATCAGCGCATGAAGTACCTGCAAATTTATAAAAATCGGGGACTTTTTGCCGGCGCATCCTTAAGTCACAGTCACAGCCAGATGGTTGGCTTACCCATGGTACCTGAAGTCTGCAAGATATTGTCTTGCTACTATGAAGACCACCAAACCTGTCTTATGTGTGAGACGCTGGAACAGGAACTAAAACAGGAGAAGCGTATTGTCTGGCAAAATGAGCATTTTGTGATCCTATGCCCTTATGCTTCCCGCTATTCATACGAAACCTGGATAGTGCCCCGACGCCATACCGAACACTTCGGCGAGATAACCGACCAGGAGATAAGCAGCTTGGCCGTAGCAGTGCAAGGTTTGTTGACTACTCTCCTGGATAAGCTGGATAATACCTCCTATAATATTGTTTATAATACAGCGCCCATCAATGTTGGTCACCAACCGGGTTTTCATTGGAACATGGAGATCACTCCCCGTTTGGTAGTTACTAATGGGATCGAAATGGGCACTGGTTATAACATCAATCCGGTCAGCCCCGAAATAGCTGCCCGGGTACTTCGCGAAAGGATTGGAGTTTAGATATTGCGGAGCAGAACTGATGGCAAGCCCCGTATGCTTTATCCGGATCTTTACGTTAATTCCCTTTTGGACATTCCCTTAGGCCAACTGCAAGAAAAGAACATTAAGGCCTTTATTCTAGATCTGGACAACACTATCACCGAGTGGAACAGTAATGATATTCGTGAGGAAATTGGTACTTGGTTTGCATCGATCCGTAGCCAGGGCTTTAAGGCCTGCATATTATCAAATAATGGTGAGGAAAGAGTGCTCCAGGTAGCAGAAAGCCTGGGTATCCCCTTTATATCTCGAGCTCAAAAACCCCGTCGGGGAGGTTTCCACCGGGCGGTGTCCTTGATGGGGGTCAAACCTGAAGAGACGGCGGTAATAGGTGACCAAATTTTCACCGATGTTTTGGGCGGCAATCGAGCCGGATTGTATACTATTCTGGTGGTTCCCATCGCCCGGCGAGAGTTCGTGGGAACCAAGTTTTCACGTGCTATGGAATATTTTGTCTTACGTCGTCTGCAACGGGGGCGGCACCGGGAATAAACCGACCGGCTTAAGGCACGCGGGGCACAGTTGAATTCACCCACAGAAAGTGCCATAATTTGATAAGTCAAGCGAGTGCGAGAGCATTTGCTTCATCTTCATGGGGGGAGCCTATGCTGAATACAGATACGGCCTATCTGGGGCTTTTGGGCAATCCACTAAGCCATAGTCATTCACCATTGATGCATAATGCCGTTTTTGAGAAACTTGGTGTAAATGCCCTTTATTTTCCCCTGGAGATTGCTGCCGGGATGCTAGGCCAGGCGATCTTGGGACTGCAGGCCCTTGGCTTCCGAGGTGTTAATGTCACCATCCCTTTCAAAGAAGCCGTCATACCCTTTCTGGATGATTTATCACCCGAGGCTCATCTTTATCAGGCAGTTAATGTGGTGGCTTTTGCTGGTGGCAAGATAGTGGGCCATAATACCGATGGCCCTGGTTTTATTTTGGCTTTAGATGAAGCTGGTGTGACCAATTGGGATCACTGTCTTTTGCTGGGTGCCGGAGGAGCGGCACGTTCTATCAGCTTGGCTTTGGCGCAAAAGGGAGCTCGCCAGATGACCATTTTGGATATTGATGAAGCCAAAGCCGGCAGTCTGGCTGAGCACGTTTCTCACCATACCTCTGTTACTTGTGAGGCCAAGCTATCTAATGCGGCTAACTGGGCGCAATCAGGTGGCCAGGCTGATCTAATCGTCAATTGTACACCCATGGGCATGTACCCTAAGGTAGGGGAGAGTCCGGTCGAATCTTTGGATGAGGTTTCAGACCAAGCAGTAGTATGTGATATTGTCTATAATCCGGTGCAAACAAGATTATTAGCTATGGCCGAGCAACGGGGCCTGACCACTGTTAATGGGTTGACCATGTTTGTTTACCAGGGAGCCCTTACCTTAAAAATCCTACTGGGTCTTGATGCCCCAGTTGAATTTATGAAGGACGTGGTCAGGCGTGAGCTACAGCCGTCGGGGAGTAACTCTGATTGAATTGCTGATGGTCATGGCTTTGATCGGCATTATCATGACCATCGCATACCCTTCCCTGCAGCCCTTGTTAAGTAAACAGACTCTGGAGAGTGATGCCAACAAGTTAGCTTGGACACTACGCAGTGCCCGCCAGAAGGCTATTACTACGGGAAGTGCTCAGGAAGTCGAATTTAAGCCCCATGCCAATAAATACGAATATAATGGAGAAGAAATAAAATTAAGCGACGGCATTCGTTTTGTGGGAACTACCTCTTTTCAGGTAGTAGGCAATAGGAGATTTTGCTCATTCACAAGTCAAGGCATCCCTTCCAATGCGGGAACGGTTACTTTGGGAGATAAGCATCAGAACAGAATCTATATTATCGTCAATCCGGTTGGCGGAAGGGTGCGAGTATCCACCGAATCACCCAATATGTAGTAAGGAGCAGATGTCTTTATGTTTATAATGGAGTTATTATTTATCTTTTTCGCTCGCATACTAGATGTATCCCTGGGAACCATCCGCATGATCCTGGTTATTCGAGGTGACAAGGTACCGGCAGCTATCATTGGTTTTTTTGAGATCATGGTATATACCGTGGCACTGGGTTTAGTGGTAGGGTCGCTGGATGATCCGGTAAAACTGATCATTTTTTGTGCCGGTTTTTCTCTGGGAGTTCTGGTGGGCAGCGTTATCGAAGAGAAGCTGGCTCTGGGCTATCGGGGTCTGCAGGTTATAATAGACCGGGATCATTGCGATCTGGTGACGATCTTGCGCGAAGCTGGTTATCCGGTGACCTGCTGGGAAGCCACAGGCAAATCCGGCCCGAAAACCGTTTTGCATATGGTAGTAAAACGCAATATGATCAAAGCGGTGTCTAACCATATCTACGAACAGGATCCCAATGCCTTTGTGGTTCTGATGGAACCTAAACATTTTCGGGGCGGGTATATTAAGAAAAAGTAGGGATATTAAATGCTGCGTTTCTTAACGGCAGGAGAATCACATGGGCCAGGGCTGGTAGGTGTAATTGAAGGAATGCCTGCTGGGCTGCATATTACTGCTGCAGATATCAATCGTGATCTGAGCAGGCGCCAACAGGGTTATGGTCGCGGTGGCCGTATGCAAATAGAGCAAGATGAGGCAGTAATACTTTCCGGAGTTCGTAACGAAATGACCCTGGGTAGTCCTATTAGTTTTGTGATCTGGAACCGTGACCATGAGAACTGGTCTGACATCATGGGAACTGGATCATGCACAAAGATCGATCAGCGTGTGGTAGCCAGACCTCGTCCTGGACATGCCGACTTAGCCGGAGGCATGAAATACCACCATCAGGACTTACGCAATGTTTTGGAACGCGCTAGCGCGCGAGAAACAGCGACTCGGGTGGCAGCCGGAGCATTTTTTAAGAAATTCCTGCAGAGCTTTGACATATACATTTACAGCCAGGTACTTGAAATCGGTGGGGTGGCAGCAGCACCTGCCCGTATCAACCTAGACAATCTGAAAGAAATGCAGCAGTGTATAGAGGATTCACCGGTACGCTGTTATGACGCCGGAGCAGCACAGCAGATGATGGCTAGGATCGATCAAGCCAAAAGTGAAGGTGAATCTCTGGGCGGAGTGTTTGAGACCGGAGCACTGGGGGTGCTACCTGGGTTAGGAAGTCATACTGCCTGGGAACTGCGTCTGGACGCACGGTTGGCCTCCTTAATGATGAGCATACCGGCTATAAAGGCGGTAGAGATCGGAGACGGCATAGCCAATTCCCGCCTACCCGGATCACAAGTACATGATGCTATTTACTGGCAAAACCAATTTGGTGTTGAACGCAGAACCAATCGGGCCGGAGGAGTGGAAGGAGGGATCAGTAACGGTGAGACCATACTGACCCGATCTTACATGAAACCAATCCCCACGTTGTATAAACCTCTGACCAGCGTGAATACCAGCACCTGGGAAGAAGAAAAAGCCGATGTGGAACGCTCGGATATCTGTGCTGTCCCGGCCGCATCAGTGGTCGGGGAAGCTATGATGGCTTATGGATTGGCCCAGGCTTTTTGTGAAAAGTTTGCCGGTGATCATATGGATGAAATAGGGACGTCTTTCCGGGAATACCGGAGCTACTTGAAAAAGGTGTGGAAATGGGAAAAAACATAATTTTAACAGGGTTTATGGGTACTGGAAAAAGTTCAGTAGGAACCAAGGTAGCCGAACGGTTGAATCGTCAATTTGTGGACATGGATCGTGAAATAGAGAAGTTGACCGGCATGACCATCAGCGAGCTGTTTCGACGTTTTGGAGAAGTTCGTTTTCGGTCCGAAGAAACGCTGATGGCTAAAAAAGTCGCGGCTCAAAACGATCTAGTTGTGGCTACTGGGGGCGGCATCATTTTGGATCAAAAAAACATGGAACTGCTCAGAAGTAACGGAACCATTGTTTGCCTGGTGGCTGATCCTGAGGAGATTTTCCAGAGAGTCCGTCGCAAAAGAGGAACCCGTCCCTTGTTGAAGAAGAATTTGACCGTTGATGACATCATTGCCATGCTGGAAGAACGCCAACCCTTATACGACCAGGCGGAGATAAAGATCCACACCAGCGGACGCAATATTGACAGTGTAGTAGAGGACATCATCAACCGGGTCAGCCAGGAACCCGGGGTGTTGTAGGAATGGGACGATGCAAGAGGGAGTTGGCGCATCCGCGCAAGTCAGGGGACGGTCCTTCCACTTGCGTTTTCAAATTGGTATAGCTAACTCAAGAACAAGTTTCGCAAAAACGCAAGTGGAAGGACCGTCCCCTAACTTGCGAATAGTTATCATGAAATGACAGAAAGAACCGTCCCCTCTTGCATCGTGCCCTTACGATAGGAGTAAAACATGGATTACCTTGAGTTAATGGTCCCCCTGGGGGAGCGATCTTATCAGATCAATATTGGCACTGGTTTATTGGCTCAGTGTGGTGAGAAGATCGCCGCACTGACTGACAGCCGGGTATTGGTGGTCAGTAACCCTACGGTTTTCCAACTCTATGGAGAGGTAGTTCTCAATTCATTAGCTACAGCAGGGCTGGAAGTGCACCAGGCCTTGATCCCCGACGGTGAAGAATATAAAAACATGACTGAAACCATGCAGGTCATTGACCAGGCTCTACATCTACAGCTGGATCGCGGTAGTGTGGTATTGGCTTTAGGTGGCGGAGTAGTTGGAGATCTGGCTGGATTTGTGGCAGCTATTTATCAACGGGGGATATCCTTCATCCAGATCCCTACCACTTTGCTGGCACAGGTGGACAGCAGTGTCGGCGGTAAGGTAGGAGTCAACCATCCCCAGGGCAAAAACATGATCGGCGCTTTTCATCAACCGCACCTGGTAGTGGCTGACCTCAATACTCTCGATACTCTGGAGGAACGCGATTATATCAGTGGCCTGGGGGAAGTAGTCAAGTATGGTGTAGCTTGGGACAAGGCTTTGTTTGATTACCTGGAAACGCATATTGAGCAGATCAATCAGCGAGACAAATCATGTTTGCAACACATCGTCTATGAATGCTGTCGCATCAAAAGTGATATTGTAGCCCAGGATGAAACAGAAAGCGGCTTGCGGGCCGTACTCAATCTCGGACATACCTTCGGCCACTCCCTAGAAAAATTGGGCGAGTACCATCGGTATCGTCACGGTGAAGCCGTAGCCATGGGAATAGTGATAGCTTGCTTTATGGCTGAAGACTTGGGATTGATATCTACTAAAGAAACAGCGCGCATCAAGGCGCTCTTACAAGGTTTGCAACTGCCCATACAGGTGCCGCAATATGATCCTGAGGCGGTCTATAACGGTATGTTGGGTGATAAGAAAGCCAGTAACAAAGGTCTGCGCTTTATTCTCCCCACAGGGATCGGCCGCTTTACCATGGCAGATAATCCCGATAAGGATTTAGTCCTCAAAGCTATTAAACGCGCCATGTAGGGGGCAAAGACTCTGTCGCCCCGTCCCCTCTTGCATTAGGATGACAATTTAAAAGGTCGTTTTGCCCTTACTCATTCAGGTGATCCCAGTGCTCGCGGATCTCGGCGGCGGTGGCTAAGGCTTGACTGCGATCCTGTGACTGCAGGAAGGCTTGCAAACGAGATAGGCCTACCTCAATAGCTTTCATCTCATCCTTATCCACGCTGAATTGAATACGGGGGCTTACCTTTTCCCAGGCGGTACTCAGGTTGGCACTATGAGAATGGGCAGCATCCCAATCTTCTCGTTCTACTGCTTGCTCCACCTCCTGCAGATAATAGGGAAAATCATCCTGAGTAGTCAGTGGTTTTTTAAGGATATCTCCGCTGTTCATCATCAACATGAAGCCAGCCAAAACAAGCAATGGAATAGTATACATCCAGAATTGGCGCATTACTGTACCCCCTTATAATTACGGGTGCTTTGTAGTGGTAGAGATACCATCTTCATAGCGGTCGATATAGAGCGTTTGGGAGCCGGGGTGATAGGAGGCCAGGAAAACTTCGGCCGCATTATTGATGCCCTGTTCCTGCAGTTGTCGGGTCAGCCAAGCATCGTCCACGCCGGCTGCCTGCAGGTTCTCTGGTATTACCTGTCCGTCATATATCAATTGAGCACTCATTCCGCCCTTTTGAGGCTGCAGGGCCAGATCCTGAACCGTAGCTGGGCGGTGTTCCGGTTTTAGCAGCACTGACAATTGACCGTCGGACTCCATAACGGCAAATTCCACGGTACTTATGTCAAAAATCCCCTGATTACGCAATTGTTCCAATAGATTACCTGCCGTATAGCGCATGCGGCCCATAGCATCTTCTAACAGCTTTCCTTTACTGATCACAACCACCGGTTCACCCATGAAAACTTTAGCGGCAACATTGGATTTGGCGCTGGCTATTTGGATGGCCAATACTGCGATCGTCCAGACTGCCAGACCTACCCAGTGTGGCCAGGCCCGGCTTTCCAGGTCGACTGACAGGGTCGCTGCTATGGAGCCGATGGTTATACCCATGACGTAATCGAAGAAGGTGAGCTGACTGACCAACTGTTTACCCAGGAGGCGGGCGAATACTAATAGAGTTAAAAAGGCAATAATACTGCGAACGACTACTACCAGGCCTTCATTCACTTGGAACCCTCCTAGTTTTATAAGCTGACTTTCCTATTGTGTACCATTCCTGATCAGGCCATGCAGCAGGTGAATTATTGCCAGTGATAAGATATAATTTAATATCATAAAGAGAGGGGGGACGGGTATGGACATTCGACAGGCCCTAGGGGTAGCCATTGAAGCAGAAGCCGCATCTCGTGACAGATATATTGAAATGGCTAAATTGGCAGAGGATGGTGAGACCCGCTTGCTGCTGGAGCAAATTGCTCGAGAGGAGGATGCTCACTTAAAAAGGCTGACGGAACGACTCAAGGCTATTAAGCTGATGGAAGCCTAGGCTTGCATGAGGACGCTGCCGATTAATACTGCTAGGATGGTGATCACCATTAATAGCAGGAAAATCACTAAGCGTTTTTTGACATGGGTCTCTCCCTGCACATATTCAGCGATGAGATGAGTCAAATAGACTGCATTGCCAGAGAAAGCCAGTACAAACAACAACTGGACCCAGCTGGCTATTGCATGGTAAGCCTCTGGCGCCAGGTTCTTCCACAGGGAATGACTGTAATAAGCTAGGACGATGAATTCTATCAAACCAGCAGCAAACTGGAAGGTGAGGCTCTGCCTTTGGATAGCAGTGTTGGTTTCCATAATGCCGCGGATCTGAGTTTGGGTCTCGATATTCTCTTTGCTCATCAACAGGTCTATCCGACTACGTATCACTTCAATGGCCGCCTGGTGACTCTCCCGGGATAGGCGCAAATCATCCAGAGTCTGATCGAGTTCAGCTAATCTTCGCTTGAAGGGCAGCAAAAGCAGCCGAAGGGTTTCATCATTTATAACCCAGGAGGGCTCCAGAGCCAGCTGACGCTGCAGTTCTTCCATGAGTACAGTCAGACGCTGATACCCATCTTGAACAAGTGAAAAGTTGTTGACTATTTTGCCGTATCCGCTGGATATCAAATTCAAGTGTTTTTCGTATTCATCAATAACACTAGCCTGCTTAGAATCTTCCGTTACCAGATCCTGATGAAGGAAATTTTTCAGTCGATTATCCAGTTCGATTCTCTCTTTCGTGATCACCTGGTTGCGATCCCGCATAAGCTGAGCAATCATTTGCAAACGGATCATGGTCAGTTCAGTGAAGGGCAGATGTTCCCCGAAGTATTTGGCATGACGCTGTTCGAACTGGGCAAGACGTGCTACATAAGTGATTTTTCCTCTTGCTTCAATACAGCGTTTGGCTTCACCACCCATCAGTTCAAAACTCAGGGGGGGAGTTGAAAAGGGTTGAATCAATTCCTCTTGTGCGGACGCCCAACTTTCTTCATTTGCTATCAAGACCTGAACTAGCCCCAGCAGGTCTTCCTTGATAACAGCTGCTTCTTTTTCCCACCCGGTTATTTCCTGGCGTATCTCCTGCCAGCTTTTGGTTTCTGCTCGGCAGTATAAAACCAATACTTTAGCATTACGACTTGTTAGCTCATAATATGCTGGCGCAGGCATCTTAGCCGGTGAAGCCAGATGTTTTTTGTCAGCACAAGACCATCCTTTACTGTTCAAAAGCTCGCGCAGGGTGCCTAAACAGGCCTCATCTTCCTCTAGAAAGTAGTAATATGTAAAGATATGATCTACCATGTCATCTCTCCCTGCCTCAATAACAATAATAAACCTCTTATCAACATACCAGAATGTTCCTCTTTCGTAAACATAAAAGGCAATACTTGGCTGACCGAAGCCTAGGATAATCATCCCGGTTTTTCTGCTACTATCTGTTTTGTCGTTTTGTCGTACAGGGCAAAGAAAATTAGTAATTTGGATCGAAAACGAAATCTTTGTATGCTATTATGGAACTGGGCAAATTGGTACATTTTTGAAATTGGATATTTCTATAGGACGTTGGACTTAGTTCCGTTATCACAAACGCCTTTATATAGGGGTTTGTTTGTTGAATTAATTGTACGAATCAATTTAGTGATAAGACTAGACACCGAATAAAAGGAGAAGATTATGGCGGTTCAACGCAAGATGTTGGGAGATATTCTGTTTGAAAACGGGTTGCTAACCGAAGCACAGCTGGAAGAAGCCTTGACTGAACAAAAACTATCTCGGAAAAAGCTAGGTCAGATTCTGGTAGACAGGGGCGTCATAAATGAGCAACAACTCTTGGAAGTACTAGAGTTTACTTTAGGTATCCCCCAAGTCCAACTGAACCGTGTGGACATTGATCCCGAGGTAGTCAAAATTCTACCTACCAGTTTGATTCGCAAACATCACATATTACCTATATCCCTTAATCAGCAGCGTCTCACTCTGGGAATGGTAGATCCCTTAAATTATGAAGCCATTGATGACGTGCGCATCCTGACCGGCTTTGATGTTTTGCCGGTATTGATCAGTGAAAATGATATGAACGCCGCTATCCAGCAGTATGCCGCTTTACAAGTAGATTCCAGAATGGAAAAACTACTGGGGGAACTAAATGAGCAGAGTTCCAGTTTTGTAGAAGCAGATGCTCTTTCTGCCAACATTGAAGACGATGCCCCGGTTGTTCGCATGGTGAATTCCATCTTACAGCAGGCCGTCCAAGGACTCGCTTCTGATATTCACATCGAACCCCTGGAACAAGATGTGCGAGTTAGGTTTCGCATTGATGGAGAACTGGTGGAAGTATTAAGCCTTCCTAAGAAATCATTTCCCGCTATCGTTTCCCGCATTAAAATTATGGGTAACCTGGATATTTCCGAAAAACGTTTACCCCAAGACGGGCGTTCCCGTATGGTCATTGATGGCCGGGAAATAGATTTTCGTATTTCATCTCTTCCATCTATACATGGCGAGAAGATGGCCATACGCATACTGGATCGCTCCAATGCGCTGATGTCGCTCAAAGATCTGGGATTTAGCGCAGCCAACTTAAAGAAGATCCACTCTCTTATTCGACGGCCTCATGGCATGATCGTAGTCACTGGACCCACCGGTTCCGGTAAGACTACTACCTTATATAGCATACTTACCGAAATAAATGTGGCCGAAAGAAACATTGTTACTTTAGAAGATCCGGTGGAATATAGCTTGGCAGGTATCAATCAGGTGCAGATAAACAATAAAGCTGGTTTGACTTTTCCCGCTGGGCTTCGTTCCATATTGCGCCAGGATCCGGATATTATTATGGTTGGTGAAATGCGAGATACGGAAACAGCTGAACTGGGTGTACGCGCTGCTCTCACCGGACATCTGTTTTTTTCCACTCTGCATACTAATAGTTCTTCTGGCACGGTAGCGCGGATGGTCAACATGGGAGTAGAAAACTATCTCTTATCTTCTTCTTTGATCGGGGTGGTATCCCAACAGTTGATCCGCCGTTTATGCCCTCATTGTAAACAAGCCTACCATTTGGACGAGCTTGTGGCTCATCGTCTGGATATGCAGGAATATGTAGACCGGGAGTTCTATCATCCCCGGGGCTGTAATAGATGTCGCCAGTCCGGATATTTGGGACGTATGGCTTTACATGAAGTTATGGTTCTGGGGCCACAGATGCGAGCGGCGATTAACAACCACATAAATTCAGAGGATGAATTAGATAATATTGCCCGCCAGGAAGGCATGATTACCATGCGGGAAGATGGGATCGAAAAAGCGCTGGCAGGGTTTACTTCTTTGGAAGAAGTTATGAAGGGGGTATTTTTGGGTGACTGAAGCGAAGAAGGTGTTAACAGTAGAAGAAATTGCCAGGAAGGCTATGGAAAAGGGGGCCTCTGATATACATCTGACCGTATCTCGGCCGCCTATCGTCAGAATCCATGGCAAGCTGCAGATCATGGAAGAATATGAGCCTCTTACTCCCGATGATACTTTTCAGCTGGGCAATGAACTGATGGCAAACGAAAAAAACCGTAATATGATAGGAGAAAATGGTCATGCCGACTTTTCCAGCACCTTGCCCGAATTAGGCCGGGTGCGGGTAAATATTTATCTGCAACGAGGTTCTTATGCCATCGCTATCCGAATTATACCCATGAAAATACCTGATATAGGAGAATTGGGACTGCCTCCAGTAGCCCAAGAGATATTGTATAAAGGTAATGGCCTCATACTAGTGACCGGACCTACTGGCAGCGGCAAGTCGACTACTTTAGCAGCTATGATCAATTTGCTCAATAAAACGGTCAACGGCAATGTGATCACTCTGGAAGACCCTATCGAGTACCTGCATCGTCACGGTACTTGCATCGTAAATCAGCGGGAGGTAGGCACTGATTGCCCTGATTTTGCCCAGGGATTGCGAGCAGCTCTACGTCAGGATCCGGATATTATTCTGGTAGGAGAAATGCGGGACCTGGAGACCATAGCCACCACTATGACCGCAGCAGAAACCGGCCATTTGGTGATGGCTACTCTGCATGCGTCCAATGCTATCCAGACGGTGGAACGAATAATAGACGTTTTTCCGCCCCATCAGCAGGCTCAAATCAGAATACAGCTGGCCAACACCATTCTGGGCATATTCTCCCAGCAGTTAGTTCCTAAAGCAGACGAAAGCGGGCGAGTACTGGCCTCAGAGGTTCTGGTGGCTAATCCTGCGGTACGAAATCTAATCCGGGAAAATAAAGCCCATCAACTGCAGACCGTAATGCAAACCGGCGCATCCCAGGGTATGATCACCATGGAAAAATCCCTGGCAGCTTTCGCAGATCGGGGCATCATCACCCGAGAAGAAATGAATCGTCGCCTGGTCACTGCAGTATAGAAACACGGGGGTTATTTTGACGCTGATTTACGCAGATTTGTTAAGATAACGCAAGATAATAATAAAATTTATGTCAAACGATCAA
>Ga0209722_1002541_pt1 | contig 13872 bp, 13 predicted proteins | sample BioC12SIPDNA_2_FD_185745 | JGI IMG/M metagenome (GOLD analysis project Ga0209722, IMG submission 185745) | Anaerobic biogas reactor microbial communites from Washington, USA - Biogas_R1_A C12 SIP DNA (SPAdes) (version 2) | ecosystem: Engineered > Bioreactor > Anaerobic > Unclassified | place... | reverse complement strand
CTTCGGCGGCGCGGATGTCGGGCCGCTGCCGGGCGACTTCCGACGGCACGCTCGCCGGCACCGCCGCGGGCAGTTGCAGTTTGTCCAGAGCGACGACGCCCAGCGGCGCGGCCGCCGGTTCGCGGCCCAGATAGACCGCCAGTTGCCGCCGGAGGCGCGCGCGTTGGTTTTCCAGCGCGGGCAGCGCCGCGCGGGCCTGCTCCAGCGCCCAGCCCGCGGATTCCGTTTCGCGCGCGGAAATCCCGCCGGCGTCTTGGCGCTGCCGCGCAATTTCCGATTGCTCGGCGCGCGCGGCGACGATGCCCGCGGCCGCTTCGATCCGCTTTTCGGTCTCCGCCAGGCGGATCGCCGCCAGCACGACGTTGGCCGCCAGCGTCCGCCGCGCGCCCTCCAGCTCGATTTCGCGCCGGTCGATTTGCGCTTTCAGCGCCTCCAGCGTCCGCCGGTCCTTGCCGAACAGATCGAACGCGTACGACACGGACAGCGACGCCTGATAGAGCGAAAACGGGTCCGGCGCCGGCATGTTTTGCACGCCCATCGCCTCCGGGTTGACCTTCTGGCGCTGGGCGCCGAAACCCGCGTCCACGGCCGGATGGCGCACCGCGCCGGCCTGGGCGTTGTATTCTTCCTGCGCCTGCCGGAGCCGCGCCAAAGCCTGGTCCAGCGTGGGGCTTTTCTCCAGCGCTTCCGCCACCGCCGCGTCCAGTTCCGCGCTCCCGAAGAGGGTCCACCAGTCCGCGGGCGCGGCCCGGTCCGCGTCGGACCGTTGCGCCGCGCCGCTGGCCGCTTCGCCCCACGATTCGCTTTCCGGCGCCGCCGGCGGCCGGAAATCCGGCCCCGTCGCGCAGCCCGCCACCCAGCCGGCCAGCGCAACCGCCGCGATTCCGTTTTTCAGTCGCTTGCCCATCGTGCCCTCTCAGTCCAGCGTCTTGCGGTAGAACTTCACCGCGATCGCCATGACCACCGCCGTGAAGAGCATCAACGGCCAGACGTTCGGCCACAGATCCCAGCCCGGGGTGCCTTTCAGGAAAATCGCCCGCACCAGGCGGTTGAAATAGGTCAGCGGCAGGACGTTGCCGATGCCTTGCGCCCAGCCCGGCATGCCCTGGAACGGGAACATGAACCCCGACAGCAGCAGGTTCGGCATGAAGTAGAACACCGTCATCTGCATCGCCTGCAGCTGGTTCTTCGCCAGCGACGACAACATGATGCCCACCGTCAGGTTCGCGGCCACGAACAGCAGCGCGGCCAGATACAGCGCCGCCAGGCTGCCCAGGAACGGCACGCGGAAGACGAAGACCGCCACGAGCAGGATCAGCGTGACCTGCAGCAGCCCGATCGCGACGTAGGGCACGATCTTGCCGGCCATGACTTCGAGCGGCCGGACCGGCATCGCCAGCAGGTTTTCCATCGTGCCGCGCTCGCGCTCGCGCGTCATCGCCAGCCCCGTCATCAGCACCATCATCAACGTCAGGATCACGCCCATGAGGCCCGGCACGATGTTGTTCCGGCTGCTGCCTTCCGGGTTGTAGAGCCGGTGCACGTGCACCGCGAAGGGCGCTTCGCCCGGCGCCAGATAGCCGGTCGCCCCGACGGCGTCCTTGCGCGCGACGGACCGGGCGATCTGCTCGACCGCGCCCAGCGCCGTGCCCGTCGCCACCGGATCGGTCGCGTCCGCTTCCACCAGCAGCGCCGGCCGTTCGCCGCGCAGCAGGTCGCGCGTGAAGTTCGCCGGCACGTTCAGGACGAAGACCGCTTCGCCGCGCGCCAGCGCCGCGCGGGCGGAGGCCTCGTCCGGGGCTTCGCCGACGATCCGGAAGTAGTCCGACTGCTCCAGCGCGGCCAGGAACGACCGCGTGATTTCGCTGCGGTCGGCCGCGAGCACGACCGTGGGCATGTGCTTCGGATCGGTGTTGATGGCGTAGCCGAACAGCGCCAGCTGGACCAGCGGAATGCCCACCACCATGGCGAACGTGATCCGGTCGCGCTTGAGCTGCAGGAACTCCTTGAGCACCATCGCCCACCACCGGGAAAAGGAAAACGGACCGTGCAGGCTCATGGGCGGACCCCCGTGCGGTCGACGGCATGGGCCATCAGATGGATGAAGACGTCTTCGAGGCTCGTTTCCATCGGCTCCAGGCGGCAGGCCGTGCCGGCCGTCGCTTCCCGCAGCGTGCGCTCCAGCGCCGCGCCGTCCCGGCCGCTCGCGTGCAGCGTCGCGCCGAACAGGGCGGTCTGCTCGACGCCGGGCCGGCCCCGCAGCGCCGCCGCCAGCGACCCCAGATCGTCGCCATGGACCGCCCAGGTGCTCAGGCCCTGCGCGGCGGTGACTTCGCCCGCCGTGCCCTGCGCCAAGAGTTCGCCGTAGGCGATGTAGGCCAGCTTGTGGCACCGCTCCGCTTCGTCCATGTAGTGCGTGCTGACCAGCACCGAGATGCCCTGCGCCGCCAGCCGGTGCAGTTCCTCCCAGAAATCGCGCCGCGCGGACGGATCCACGCCCGCCGTGGGTTCGTCCAGCAGCAGCAGCTGCGGCCGGCGCAGCATGCAGGCCGCCAGCGCCAGCCGCTGCTTCCAGCCGCCGGAGAGCGCGCCGGTCAGCTGGTCCGCGCGATCCACCAGCCCCAGTTCCGCCAAGGTCTCCTCCACGATCTTCCGTCGCGGGCTCATGCCGTACATCCGGGCGACGAAGTCCAGGTTTTCCCGGATCGTCAGGTCGTCCCAATACGAGAACTTCTGCGTCATGTAGCCGGCCTGGCGCTTGATCTTCGCGCTCTCGCGCCGGATGTCGAAGCCCAGGCAGGTGCCGGTGCCCGAATCCGGCGTCAGCAACCCGCACACCATCCGGATCGTCGTGGTCTTGCCGCTGCCGTTGGGGCCGAGGAAACCGAAGATTTCCCCCCGCCGGACCTGCAGCGAGACGTTCCGGACGACGTGCTTGTCGCCGAAATGCTTGTTCAGGTCGCGGACGTCGATGACGAGTTCGCCGTTCATGGCCGCCTCAGCGCAAGGCCACCTCGAGGGGCTGGCCCGGATGCAGGTTCGCGCCGTCCAGCGGCCGGGCTTCGACCATGAAGACCAGCTTGGCGCGCGTTTCGTTGCTGTAGATGATCGGCGGCGTGTACTCCGCGGCGGGCGAAATATACGTGATTTTCGCCGGGATTTCGTCCGCGCAGCCGTCGCAGCGGACGGCCAGCGCCTGGCCGACGGCCAGCGCGCCCAGCGCCGTTTCCGGCACGAAGAAGCGGATCTTCACGTTGCCCGCGGGCAGCAGCCGCACGACCGGCCGGCCCGCCGCGACCCACTCGCCCGGCTGGTAGAGCACGTCGAAGACCTGTCCCGCGACCGGCGCGGCGACCGCCTTCTGTCCCAGCCGCCACGCGGCCTGGTCCACGGCCGCCTGCGCCGCCGCCACCTGGGCTTCCTGCGCGGCGATCTGGTCGGCCCGCGCCGGCAGCTGCGCGACGTCGAGTTGCCGCTCCAGTTCGCGGACCCGCGCCGCCGCGGCGTCGGCCGCGGCCTGCGAGCGGTCCACCTGCGCCTGCGCGATGCCGCCGCTGGCGAATTGCGCCGCGTCGCGCTCCCGCTCGGCGGCCGCGCGCGTCGCCTCGGCGCGCGCCTGCTCCAGCTGGGCGCGGACGACGTCCACTTCCGGCGGGCGCTTGCCTTGCCGGAGGTCCTGCAATTGCGCCTGGGCGGCGGCGAGCTGTTCCTGCGCCTGCCGCACCGCGGCGGCTTCGCGCGCCGCTTCCAGCGCGAACAGCGGCGCACCCGCGGCGATCGCGTCGCCCTTGGCCGCGCCGAGCGTTTCCAGTTGGCCCGGTTCCGCCGGCGCCACGTCGACGTATTCCGCCTCGGCGTAGCCCTGGAAGACGTCGCGCGCCTCGCGGCCGCAGCCCGCGGCCAGCAGCGCCGCCGCGGCAAAACCCAGCATCCAGCCCATCCGCATCGTCTTCATGCTTTTCTCCCCTGCGTTTTCGCCGGCGCGGCGGCCAGGCCGTGCTTCAAAAGCGCGACCACGTGCCGGCCCAAATCCTGCTTGCTCACCCGGCCGATGAGCGGAATCCGGTCCCAGTCCTTCGCCATCGACAGCGGCAGCATCGTCAGCACCATGATCGACATGAAGGTCAACTGCGGATTGATGCCGGGATTCACGCGGCCGGCCTTCTGGGCCGCCGCGAGCCCGGCCTTGAACCGTTCCGGTTTGCCGAGATCCACGCGCTGGATCAGTTTTTCCCGCAGCGCGCCGCCCTGGCTGATGACCTCGCGCACCCACAGCGGCGGCAGCCACGGCCAGACATCCGACGCTTCCACGATGCGCCAAACCAACTGGTCCACCAGCGCCAGCGGATCGGGCGCGCCGCGATCGAGTTCGCCGGCGATGAAGGCGATGAACTCGCCGACGAGTTTTTCCGCCACGACGGCGTCCAGCAGCTGGTCCTTCGTCTTGAAGTAGTAGTGGACCATGGCGGAGGTCACGCCCGCGCGCTTCGCGATCTCCGCCACCGTGGTCCCCGCCACGCCCTGCTCCGCGAAGAGCACGACCGCCGCATCCAGCAGCCGGGCCCGCACGCCGGAGCGCTCTTGGCCGGGTTTCGTCTTCATGCGCCTCAATCTAACTAACTGGTTAGTTAATTGCAAGCCCCGTTTTCCGCCGTTCGGTCCAGGAAGGATTTCATCCCCGGGTCACTTCGCCGCGGCCAGCGGCCCCGCCAGCGCGTCGGCCAAGGTTCGGGCCACCACGGCGTGGCCGCGCGGGGTCAGGTGGATGTTGCCCGGGAAATAGAGCAGGTTGTCCTCCGCCGGGGCTTGCTCCTGGGCGATCCGCTGCAGGGCCGGCGTCAGGTCGATGAATTCCATCCCCAGTTCCCGGGCAAGCGCCGCCAAGGCTTGCCGCTGGTCCCGGCTGAACCGGGCCAGCACCTCCCCCAGCTCCGGATCCCGGAACTCCGCCGGCGCGTAGGCGATCGCGGCCGCCGGAGTGTAGACCAGGACGGGCCGGAACCCGTGCGCATCGGCCAACCGCCGGAATTCGCGCAGCGGTTCGGCAAACGCCCCGTACGGGATTTCGCCGGCCACGGCCCGGCGCGCGACCACCGCTTCATCGCGGCTGCTCTGCTCCTGGTTGAACGGAACGCGGCCGACGCGGAACCGGTAGTCCACGCGGCCTTCCTGCCGGTTGGCGCGGGCGTTTTCGCGCAAGTAGATGAGCCCGCCCGCCACCAGGTTCCATGCGTAGCTGCGGCGCCACGCGAAGCCCGTCTTGTGCCCGCGCCCCGCGCCGGCCGCGCGGGGCATCTTCCCCGACCGGTATTCGAGATGCTCCATGATGTTCAGCAGGTCGTTCCCCTCGTAGAGGTTCATCACCACCACGCGCGGGGACTTGGGCAGGCCGAACCGCTTCAGGATCTGCAGGTACTCATAGGGCCCCGTGCCCCCGCGGCCGAGGTTGTACGCCGGACACCCCAGCGCCGCGCCCAATTGCATCGGCCAGGCGGTCGAAGGCTCCACCGCCGAGGGCCACGTGAAGGAATCCCCGATCGCGAGGAGGTCGATGTTCGAATGGGCGTTGTAGATCCCGGGCGGATTGCCGAAGCCGATCTCGTCGGTCTTCACCTGGCGCACGGCGCCGCAGGTGTCCTGGCCGTACGGCTTGATGGCGTAGGGCTTGAAGATGCGGATCGCGTCACCGCCGTCGTCGCGCGGCATCAGGATCGTGTCGGCCCGCGTCGGAAACCGCCCCTGCGCCAGCCGGGCGCGCAGCTCCGGCTCGAAATGCACCAGCGCCTTCGCGGGTATGGCCCACGGCAGCATCCGGAACATCGCCTCCAGTCCCGCCACGAAAATGGCCAGGCTGGCCAACAGCCCCCCCGCCACGCCCCATGCGTTCCGCCACCGCGGCGCAACGGCCTTCGCTTTCAACCCGCCGGAAGATTCTTCAGCCATGGCGGACAGGGTGCCGCACCGGCCCGTTCCGGTCAAGCCCCTCGCTCCTCGACGCCTCGTCCTTCGCGGGGTATGTTTCACGTGGAAGGTGCCGCGGCGGTCCAGCGACCTCCGCTCCGGAGTTTCCGCCACGAACCCCACAGGATGTCCACCGATGCCGTTGAACGCGCAAAACGCCTTGGAACCGGACGGAAAATCAAAGCCCGCCCGGCTTCGGCGGCGGACCCGGAAGCCGGCCGTGTGGGCGGGTGGAATCTTCGCCGCGGGGTGCGCTCTGCTGGCAGGCGTTGCGCTGCTTTGGGCCCCGCGGCCGGCCGCGCCCGCTCCGGCCCCCTTCCATTTCCGGGCCGTCTGGATCCAAGACCGGGCCGGGATGCGCGATGTCCATGCGCTGGGTTCCGACCTCTATTTGATGGGCATGGATTCCCGGCGGGGGGGCCGGGAACGGCCGCTGCTGCGCACCCCGGGCCGTTATTGCCGCCCGTTGCTGACCGACGACGGCCAAACGGTCGTCTATTCCGACCGCCGGACGGGCGGAGCCCATGCGCTGCGGTGGGGCGGGCGCAAACCGCGTTTCCTCGGCCCCGGACGCGCGCTCGACACCTGGACCGACCCGGCGACGAAGCTCGTCTGGGTCGCGCTGGGCGACGGGGCGGATCCCCATCCCCGCCTCCACCGGCGCATCCGGCTCGTCCGCCTCGACGATCCCGCCATCCATCGCGACCTCGGCCTGGAATTCGCCGTGAACGAAAACAACTTCCAGTTCCACGACGACGGCCGCCTGGCCAGCGGCGACCGGGCCGGGGCCGGATGCGGATTCGTCGATCTCGAAACCGGCGAATGGCGCCAGACCGCCGACGGTTGTTGGCCGACGATGGCGCCCGCGGGCCCGCCCGTCGTCGCCGTGCTCCAGGACGGGCACCGGACGTTGGAACTGGTGTCCGTGGAGGACCGGCGCCGGATCCGCATCGACGCCGCGGCCGGAATCGATCCCGCCGCCGGCGAGGTTTTCCATCCGCGCTGGACGAACCGCCGCACGCACATGGCGCTCTCGGGACCCTATTCGGCGGGAACCGGCCGGAACCGCATCGGCAACGGCGGGCCCGCCGTTGAAATCCACCTGCTGGAATTCACGGACGATCTCGCGGCCCTCCGCGCCACCTATCCGATCACGCGGAACGGCTTCGCGGATTTCCAGCCGGACATCTGGATCGCCCCTGGCGATTGAATTTCCCTCCGGCCCTTCCACGGGCGATCTCCCCATCGCGCGTGCGGCCCCAGCCGTTCTCTCCCGGCGCTGTGGGTGGAGGCAAGGCCGCGGGGCTGGCGGAAACCTTAAGCATTCTTCAGGATGCCTCCATTGCATCAATGTGCCCAAGGGGCGAAAGTAAGGACGGTAGTGGGTCGACCTGTGCCCCGTTCAGGACGGCATGTCCGCATCATGCCGGCGGGCGGTGGAATCGGTCTGCCCCCGCTTCCGCCATGAACATGCCCGATGCCCGCCCAAGCGAATTTCGCCGGCCGACCCTGTCGGTCTTGGTTCCCGCGTTCAACGAAGCCGACTGCATCGCCTCCGTCGTCCGGGAAATCGCCTGCGTCCTGCACGGCTTGGCCCAGCCCTCGGAAATCATCGTCGTGGACGATGGCTCGACGGATGACACCGTCCTCCGGCTGCAGGCGCTTCAGGCCGAGATCGCCGAATTGAAGATCCTGCGGTTGCCGCGGAACTCCGGGCAGAGCGCCGCGCTGGGCGCCGCCTTCCAGGTCGCCCAGGGCGGAATCTTCATCACCCTCGACGCCGACGGCCAGAATGACCCGGCCGACGTGCCGGCGCTCGTGGCCCAACTGGACCATTGCGATCTTTGCTGCGGCTACCGCACCCGGCGCCAGGACATCTGGTCCAAGCGCATCGGCAGCCGCCTGGCCAACGCCATCCGCAACCTCGTCCTGCGCGAGAAGATCCGCGACACCGGCTGCACCCTCAAGGCGTTCCGCGCCGGCTGGGCCCGGACCTTGCCCATGCAGTTCCGCGGCCTGCATCGGTTCATTCCCGCGCTGATGGCCATGGCCGGCGCACGCATCGCGGAAATCCCCGTGCACCACCGCCCGCGCACCGCGGGCGAAAGCAAATACACCAACTGGGGCCGCCTCCGGGAAACCCTCTGGGACCTCTGGGCGGTCCGCTGGATGCAAACACGGCATCGGACGATCCAACCGGAGCTCATCCAATGGAAACACTGAAGCATTTCATGGACGTGCTGGCCCAACCGATGGGCCTGCTGGGCCTGCTGGGCCAGGCGCTGTTCTTCTCGCGCTTCCTCGTGCAATGGGTCGCCTCGGAGAAAAAAGGACATTCCGTGGTCCCGCTTTCGTTCTGGTATCTCTCCATCGGCGGCGGCGGTTTGCTGCTGATCTACGCCCTCTGGCGCAAGGATCCCGTCATCACCCTCGGCCAGGCCGTCGGCTTGTTCGTCTACGTCCGCAACCTGATGCTCATCCACCGCCGGAAAACCGTTTCCGCCTCCGCCGGCTCATGAATTCGCTCGCGCCCCGGCCCGCCTTCTGGCACCTGCTGCTCCTCGCCGCGCTCCTGTGGGGCGGCGAATACCTGCGCCGCGACTGTTGGGAACCTGACGAAGCCCGGGTCGCCTACGTCGCCCGCGAAATGGACCAGGACGGCCACTGGCTGGTGCCCCATCGCCACGGCGAATACTACGCCCACAAGCCCCCGCTGCTTTACTGGCTGATCAACCTGTTCTCCTTCGCGACGACCTGGCCGGTCGGTCGCCTGACGGTGCGCCTGCCGGGATTCTTCGCCGGCCTCCTGACCTTGTGGGCCACGGCGCGCCTCGCGGAACGCTGGGCGGACCGGGCCGCGGCCTGGCCCGCCGCGCTGACGCTCCTGACCACCTATCTGTTCTGGCACGAGATTGGATTCGCCCGCCCCGACGGCTTGTTGCTGGGCTGGACGACGGGCGCCGTGGCGCTCCTGTTCTGGAACGACGACGCCCCGAGACGCTGGAAGCCCGTCTGGGCGTGGCTGTTCATGGGCTTGGGCATCCTGACCAAGGGCCCCGTCGGGCTCATCGTCCCGGCCGGCGCCTATGCCGCCGCGCGGCTGGCCGCCGGCGAAGGCCGGTTGCTTCGCCAATCCCACTGGATCTGGGGCCCGCTGCTCGCGCTGGCTCTGCCGGCAATTTGGCTGGGACTGGTTTGGTGGACGGGAGCGCCGGAAGGCTACTTGCGCGAGCTGCTCATCGGCCAAAACCTCGAACGCGCCGCCGGCCAACTCGGCCATCGCCAGCCTTTTTACTACTACCTGCCCAGCCTCGCCGCTGATTGGATGCCCTGGACCCTCGCCCTGCCCGCCGCCGCGCTGATCCTCTACCGCGACCCGGCCCGCCGCCGCCTGCTGCGGCGCCTCGGCGGCTGGATCGGTTTCGTCGTGCTGTTCTTTTCCCTGCTTCCCACCAAGCGCAACGTCTATGTCCTCGGCGCCGCGCCGGCATTCGCGATCCTGGTCGGATCGGCCTGGTCCGGCCTCGACGCCGGCGCTTTTCGCTGGGCGCGGTTCGCGCGCAGCGCGTTCATAGCCCTGTTGCTCGCCGCCGGCCTGGGGCTGCTCGCCGCCAGCTTCTGGCCGCGCCTGCCCATCGCCGGCTGGACGCTGTGGCCCGTCGGGCTCGTTGCCTTGCTCGGCGCCGGCGCCTTGTGGCGCGAAAGCCGCTGGGGCAATCCGCCGACGTTTTTCCTGCTGGCCGCGCTGGTCTGGCTGGCCGCGGAGGCCGCCATTGGCGTGCTCGTCTATCCCGCCGTCAATCCCCTCAAAACCCCGGTCGCCCTCGCCCAGGCCGTGCAGGACCGGCTGCCTCCGGACCAGCCGCTGTTGCTTTACGCCATGAACGGCGAACTCCTCGCCTACCATTCCAACCGCCGCGGCGAAGCCGTGCGCTCCCCGGACCAGCTGTTCGCCGCGATGCGGCGCGAGGGTCGCGGCTTCGCCGTCTTCGAAAAGCGCGGCTTCGACGCTTGGCCCGCCGCCGCGCCGCCGCTCGTCGGCGCGACCGGGGAATTCCGCTCCGGCGGCCGCCGCTACGTCTGGCTGGAATACGACGTCGCAACCGAGCCGACCACACCCGCCGCCCCCGCCCAAGGAGACCCATGAAAACGCCGATTGAAAAACTTCGCCTGCCCCTTTCCCGCACGGCTTCGGCCGTCGTGGTGTTTTTCCTGGTGTTCTCCACAAGCCGCTGGGAAGCGCGCGCCGAATGGGTCACGCTCGCGCTGTTCACCGCGGGCATGGCCTGCGTGGCCGTCGCATCGCTGGGGCGCATGTGGTGTTCCCAATACATCGCCGGCTTCAAGAATCGCCGGCTGATCGTCGAGGGCCCCTATTCCACGTGCCGAAATCCGCTGTATTTCTTCAGCGCCATCGGCGTGCTGGGCATCGGCCTGTGCACGGAAACGCTGACGTTTCCGTTGGTGCTGCTCGGCGTCATGGCCCTGTATTATCCATGGGTCATCCGCGACGAAGAACGCCGCTTGCGCAGGAGTTTCGGCGACGAATTCGACGCCTATGCGCGGCGGGTGCCGGCCTACTTCCCGCGCCTGGCCTTGTTTTCCGAGCCGGCGACGTACGAAATGAAGCCGGCCGCCTATCGCCGCCACATGTTCAGCGCCCTGTGGTTCGTCTGGATCGTGGGCCTGATCGAGTTTGCCGAAGGCCTGAAGGAACTGGGGTGGATCCACCCGTTCTGGTCCATCTATTGAGGCCCTGCGCGGCGCGGCCGGATGCGGCCGCGGCCGCTACGAAACGAAGCGCGGCAGCCGGCATTCGAACCGCGCGCCGGGCTGGCCGGGATTGGCCAATTTCAATTCGCCGCCATGCACCGCCGCGATTTGCGCCGCCAACGCCAGTCCAAGTCCAGCCGTGCCGGTTTCGCTGCCCGGCACCTGCGTGAACCGCTCGAAGATCTTTTGCGCGAATTCGTCCGGAATCCCCGGCCCGCTGTCCGTCACCGCCAAGCGGACCTCGCCGGCCGCGGCGCCCACCTCGATCCGGACCGTTCCGCGCTTGGGCGTGTGCCGCAGCGCGTTGTCCACCAGATTGCCCAGCAGTTCGACCAGCAGTTCCTCGATTCCCGCCACGCGCGCGTCGGAAGTGGCCACGGCCAATTCCACGCCGCGCACCTCGGCCAGCGGCTGGTAGATTTGCCGGACCTGCTCCACCACGCTTCCCAGCGGAATCGGCGCGAACCGCGCCTTCAGCGCTCCGGCCTCCAGCCGCGAAAGTTGCAGCAGTTGCTCCACGATGCGCGTCAGGCGGTCCAGTTCGCCCAGCATGGTCTCCAGCGCCTCGCGGTAGTCCGCCGCCGACCGGGCCCGGCTCAAGGCCACCTCGCCCAGGTTGCGCATCGCCGCGATCGGCGTGCGCAACTGGTGGGCCGCGTCGCCGCTGAACCGCTCCAGGCGCCGCAGCGCCCCCGCGTAGCCGTCGAACGCCGCGTTCACCGTCTCGGCCAGGACTTTCGTCTCGTCGTCGGGCATCGTCGTCGTCTCGATCCGTTCGTCCCAGCGGCCGCCGCGGATGCGCTTGGCCGTCGCGGCGACGGCATGCAGCGGGCGGGTGATCCGCCGCGCGATCCACCACGCCGCCCCGGTCAAAGGCACCAGCAGCAGCACCGTCAGTCCCGTGGCCTGCAACACTTCCTCGAGTCCTTCCCGGAACGACTCGTAGGGATTCGCCACCCGGTGGACATATTCCACCGCCGTGTAGGTGATCGCCTGGCTCCCCGCGAACAACCCCAGCAGCACCAGCAGGTACAGGAACGTCCGCGAACGGAATTTGATGCTCACGAATTCTTCTCCGCCAGCCGGAAGCCCACGCCCCGCACCGTCTGGATCAGCTTGGCCGGATGGTCCTTGTCGATCTTTTCGCGCAGGTGCGACAGATGCACGTCGATCACGTTGTCCAGCGGCGTCAGCCGCCGGTTGACCTTCCAGACTTCGCGCGCGAGCAGGTCGCGCGAAACCGGCTGGCCCCGCCACTGCGCCAGCAGCGCCAGCACATCGAATTCACGCGCCGTCAGGTCGATGGACCGGCCCGCCCGCCGCACCTGGCGGCGCAGGCGGTCGATTTCCAGATCTCCGACGCGCAGGATGTCGTCGTCGGATTGCGCGATCGCCGTGCGCAGACGCGCGCGGATCCGCGCCAGCAGTTCGGCGAAGGCGAACGGCTTGGTCAGGTAGTCGTCCGCGCCCTCTTCCAACCCGGCCACGCGTTCGGGCAGCGTGTCGCGCGCCGTCAGGATGACCACCGGCATCCGATGCCCCGCCTGCCGCAACCGCCGCAACCACGTGCGGCCGTCGCCGTCGGGCAGGTTCAGGTCCAGCACCACCAGCGCCGGAGCCTGGCGCGCCAATTGGGCATCGGCCGCCGCCAAGGTTCCCGCCCCTGCCACGGCGAACCCCGCCTCGCCCAGTCCGCGCGCCAAGCTCTCCGCCACGCGCGGATCGTCCTCCACCACCAGCAATCCCGCCGGCTCCCTGTCCGAGACCACTTTCATGCACCTGAAGCAATCTTAAGGCGCCGCTTTTTGAAAGCGAGGACATTCCGCGGCATCTTCCCGCCATGCACAACGCGTTCCAGATCCTGTTTTCCTCCGGTCGAATCGCCCGCGCCGCGCTCCACGAACAGCAGGCGTGCATTCGCGACATCCATTCCCGGCTCGCGCCCTATCTGTCCACCCCCGACGGCACGCCGGGGGCCTACGCCGTCCAGCCCGCCCCTTTGCCCGACGCCAACCTGGCCTGGCGCAGGAACATCTTCTCCACGCTCTTCCAGTCCGTCTACCACCTGATGGACATCCCCGCTCCCCGCCGCCTGCTCTACGGCAAGTTGATCCACCTGTTCCGCACGTGGGTCACCTCCGCCGACAACCTGCTCGACGGGGAAGACAAGGAAGTCGTGCCGATTTCCATGCCCGGTTCCGCCCGCGTCATGCGCCAGGTCGTCGCCGTCATGGCCGCCGACCGCGTCCTGGCCGAAATCCTCAACGACGCCGTCGCCCAAGGGACGCTCACCGCCGCCCAGCGCGACGAGCTCGCGCGCGAATCCTTGCGCCGCCTGCTGCCCAGCGCCGCGCAGGAAGCCACCGAGGAAGGCGGCATCACCGTCCGCCCCCCGCCGGAAGAAGTCCTCGGCGTCATCCACCGCCTCAAGACCGGCCTCCTGTTCAACGTGGCCTTCGTCGGCCCCGAAATCGTCGAACCCGGCGGCTCCGTCCGCGCTGCGCGCCTGCGCGCCGCCCTGATGGATTTCGGCCTCGGCTGCCAGGTGCTCGACGACATCCGCGACATGGCCCGCGACCTCCTCGAACGGCGCCACAACTACGTGCTCTCCATCCTGGCCCACGAGGCGCCGGACAGGCTGGCGGCTCTGCCGCCGCGCACGCGGAACGTCACCGACCGCATATATCTCGACGTGCCCCAGTTCGCCCTGCCCGCCGCCCGGCGCGGCCTCGATCTCCTCGTCTCCGGCCTGCGCACGCTGGGCGAGGCCGGCCTCGGCTACGACGGCGCGCAGGCCGAATCGATGGCGCGCGCCATGTTCCCCGTGCTCGACTTGGAGGGCCTGCCCGTTGCCTAAGAAGCTCCATCCCCGCTCGGCCGTCGCGCAGCGCACCGCCGGCATCACGCTCGACCACGCCGCGCCGCTCTACGACTGGCTCGCGCCGCTCATGACCCTCGGCTCGGAGCACCGCCTCCACCGCCGCGTCGTGGCCGACCTCGCCCTCGACCGGCCCGCCGAAAATCCCGGCCAAGCAAAAGAACTCCGGATCCTGAGCGCTCGCCGCGCCCCAGCCCCCCACGGCCTCGCGCAGTCGGTGAATCAGGTCCCGCCTCCCCCGCGCCACCCGTTGCGATTCA
>Ga0209722_1002522_pt1 | contig 13941 bp, 6 predicted proteins | sample BioC12SIPDNA_2_FD_185745 | JGI IMG/M metagenome (GOLD analysis project Ga0209722, IMG submission 185745) | Anaerobic biogas reactor microbial communites from Washington, USA - Biogas_R1_A C12 SIP DNA (SPAdes) (version 2) | ecosystem: Engineered > Bioreactor > Anaerobic > Unclassified | place... | reverse complement strand
CCGCAGCAGATTGGACATGCAATCCGCCGCCTCCGCCAACCGTCCTTGGGCAAGGAGGGCTTGCCCGAGGGCGTGCCGCATGCGGATCGCGTCGTATTGGAGCCCGAGCCCGTGTGGCATCCCCTTGATCGCCGCACTCAAATGGGCAGCGGCCGAGTCCAGTTGACCTCGGTACAGGAGGGCCATACCCAAGTCGTGGTGCGTACGCGGATCGCGACGGTCCAGTTCCAGGGCGGTTTGCAGGTGCACCAGGCCCTCGTCATACTGCTCCTTGACGTTGAAGAGGAGAAAACCCAAGGTGCGGTGGGCCCAGACGTTCTGCGGGTTCAGTTCCAGGGCCTTTCGGTACTCCCGGATCGCGCCGTCGGTGTCGTGGGCTCGAAAGAAGGCGTCTGCGGCCCGAACGAAGGAGTAGTCGTTCAGGAACTGTTCGTGGATCTTCCGAATGGCGGTGGGAGCGGCATTGACGAACTCGGGGATGTTGGCGGCCCGGTCCGAAGCTGTCAGGTGGGACAGGCAGATGGCGGGACTGCTGTGTCCGGCCTCGTCGATGTGTGTCAGGAACAGTTGCGTGTAGTCCGAGCCGGCCTTGGAGGAGAAGACCAGCCACCGCCCATTCGGCGAGAAGCTATGCCATGAGTTCATTCGGGCGGTGTTGCCCTCCAATCGTCGCGGCTCACCTCCCGCGGCAGGGATGATGTGGAGTTGGCTGTCCGGCTGGAGCAGCATGTAGCTCTTCGCCTTGCAGAAGACGATCCACTTGCCGTCAGGAGAATAGCGGGCGAAGTAGTTGCTCATCCCGTCACCGGAGGCGCCTGGGATCGGCTCCGGCACGCCACCTCTCCCCTCGTTAAACGCGATACGATAGAGGTCGTAAAGGAACGGCTTGCCCTCTTCGACGAACTCGGCGCAGTCCTCCGGGCTCAGAAGGACCTTGCTCTTGTCGTCGGCGCGGAGTCTGTAGGCCTCGCTGCGGGCAAAGACGATGTACTTGCCGTCCGGGCTCCATGTCGGATTGCTCTGAACGTATCGGGGATCATCGGCGCCGGGCAGGGCGGCAAACTGCTGTGTATGCCGGTCGTAGATGCACAGGATGCCTTTGATCGGGAAGAAGAGCTGGGAGAATGCCAGGGCCGGCATGGGCACGAAGACCGAGCGGTCCTTGACCGTGCTGACCACATAACGACCGTCCGGAGAAATCTGTGAGAGCAGGCCGAAGGTCTGTTCGCCGTCTTCGACGTGATAGTCGTTCCACGTGATAATATCGCTCGTCGGCAGCGTCATCTCTTCGGCCACCCGCGTCACCACGTAGGACCCCTTGCTATTGGCGTAGTCCACATCCATCGCCAGAAGGCTTGCATCGGTAGGAAAAGAGTGGCAGTTCCCACAGACCGGCACGTTCTCCAGGACGACCGGCGGCATGTCCTCGGACGAGATGGAGCCGAATCGCCAGCGGATCTTCGTGGGGTCCTTGACGGCCTCGATAAAGGGCAGGTTCACCTCCCGGTAGAACAAGGACGCACCGACCTCATCCGGCGATGTCGCAAACGTGACACGTCCTCGGGCGAGGACCTTGCCTGGGCGAGAGCCGCTGACGCCGACGACGAGCATCTCGACCGGTTTTTCGAGAGACCGCGTCTTGATCGTTTCCCATAGCGATCGGTCCGCCACCCAGAGGGGTTCGCGTACGAGAACGCTCAGGTCGTCTGCCCCATCCTGGAATCTCAGGCGAATCGCCCACGCATCGCATGCGGACTCGTCGGCCGACCAGCGAAACGTCGGGGCCGCGATGTCCGGAGGAAAGAGCGCTCCCTCCGGCGGGTGAGCGATCGTCACCGCCGGGCAGAGGCCGTCCCCGGGATCGGCAGAGAGAATCGCACAGGCGTCCAGTCCGGGCCTTCGCGACACAAACAGAAGGACCGATGCGACGCCGAACAGAAGTACCACAACAAGAAGATGACTGCGCCGTATCCACATGGACCGTGACCTTCAGGTACTTGAAGCTCATTGTCATACCGCGGGCGTAGGCGATCATGGCCCTGACATCTGTGTGGCATATCGGCACAAATGAATATGCACATGGAGCTGATTTCGCGTGGGGTTGAATTCCTCCACATCTGGAGGGTCATCAAGCCCCTCTCCGTGCCTTGGTCACTCTGCTGTGCCCATGAAGTGAATGCTGTCTTTCTCGGATCGCGGCTGCTTATAGGACGCATTTGCGGCGACGGCGGTTGCCATCAAGGCGCCTTCGTATACTTGACGGTGACAGTGCCGGGCCTGGCGGGAATGTGGATCGGCAGGCCCGTCTCCAGCAGCCGCCTGCCGGACAGACGGAGTGTGTCGGCGCCATCGAAGTCCTGCACCTCGTACACGGCATCCGCGTCCAGACCGCGCAACGGGATCTCGGCCGAACTGAAAATGCAGTCCTCGCGGCGGAAGGCCTGCACGAACCCCGTGCCCTCGTCGGGCCGATCGAATTGCCAGGCGATCCAATCCTGTTGTGAAAGGTTGTAGTCGGTTAGCGGGTAGTAATCGCCGAAATAGGCCGGCGCCACTTCGAGCCACTCGCGATAGAGCTTCAGGATCAACTCGTCATCGACCGCGACGCGGAAGTCAAAAAGCCCGATGTTAGCCGGACACATGTTGCTCCGACGGGTGTACGGGGCGTAGCTTTGCCCGCCCGTGCCCCAGCCCCATCCGGCTGTGTTCGAGGGACAGTATCCCGTGCCGTGGAACGGCAGCCAGAACGACAGGCCGTACGTGTGTCCCTGCTGCCCGACAGGCTCGAACAGGTAGTCGCTGCGCAGCAGGGGCACGGACCGCCGCATGGTTTCCAGGTCGTTGCGATGGCCGCCGCTGGCGCAGGAGTCGATCACCATACCGGGGTGACGGCGAAGCAGTTCATCCCAGTAGGCGAGATAGCCTGTGACGTATTTGTTCTCGGTGATTCCCTGACGATCCGGTGCGTCGTTGCGGCGCCAGAAGTTCAGCGGCTCGATGTTATAATCCTGGCGATACAGATCGATGCCTTCCTCGGTGATCATCTTATCGATGTGATTGACGAGCCAGTTCCACGCGTCGGGGTCGCCCAGATTGAGCAGTCCTCCGCCGGAGCCGCCCAGCACCCATTCTGGGTGATTCTCGGCCAACCACGTCCCGGCGTGCACCCGCTCGGGCTCGAACCACACGATGATCTCGACGCCCCGGTCGTGGGCATGGTTACTGATTCGCTTGAAGCCGTTCGGGAAGCGGTGCGGGCGACGGTCGATCTCCCACGTGCCGACCGCTGCGGCCCAGCCTTTCTCGGCGGCCCCGACATACCAGCCGGCGTCCATCCACCAGTAGTCCAGTTTGAGCCCCCTGTCGAGGTAGCGGTCCATAAACTCGATCTGACTGCGTTCGTCGGCTTTGGTCATCTCGGCGAATTGGTGTGAGCTGCACGCGCAGAACATCGGCAGAGGCAGCGGCTGACCCTTGCGGCGGGGCAGGTTGTACCGGATCATCCACCGTCGCCATGTGTTCTGGGCGTCGATCCAGTCCCCGCCTTTCCAGAACTGCATGACGATCAGCGGCGTCCGGACGGTTTCTCCTGGGCGCAGACGGAAATGGGTGGCTTCCTGCCCGGCAGTGATGTGCAGCCCCGTCCCATCGTCTCGCTGGAAATCGGTGTGCCACTGGCCGGGCCAGCCGACGGCCAGGATGATCCCTTCGTCGCCGGTGTCGATGTTGTAGTAGGGCCATTCGCCGGCCGTGCCGCGACCGCCGCGGGGAGCGAAGGAGAGCTTGCGGCCTACTTCGAGCACGCTGCTGCTCGGAGCGAAATCCTCAGGACCTACCGAGGTTCCACGCCAATGTCTGAGGAGGTATTCCTGGGCCGGCCCTCGGCAAAACCGTGCGTCCAACGCATTGACACGCTCAATGATCGGTGTGTCCCTGTTTCCGCCGTTGGTCAGATGAACAGTCCACTCGATGCTCTCGAAGTCGGTGTATTCCAGACCTTGCCAGCGGACGATCAGGCCGGTCTGTGGATCGCGCCAGGTGAGCGTGTGGGCCACGCGGTGGGCGTCGAGCGTCTCGTGTCGGGCCTCGTGCGTCCACGTTTTGAGCAATTCGCCGGAAGGCCGGTCGTCGAACACGAAGGAGAAGGGCGGCATGGCATTCTGCCAGTCGTATCGCTGCTTCCATGTGTGGCCGGGGTTGTTCGGTCCGATCTGCATCGCGGCGACCGTATCGGTCCAAAGCAACCAGTCCGGCGGAGCCGAATCGGCGTCTTCCACGGACAGCGTGAACTGAAACACGTAATCCGCCTGGCCGCTGGGGCCGGTCTGGTGCGGCCCGACGAGATCCAGATGATCCACCGCCACCGGTGCCAGGACGCGAAAATTCGTGAGGGTGTATTGTTCCCCATTGCCGGCCGTATGAGTCCAGAGGCTCGTTAGCGCGCGGCCAGCGGTCACCGAGCCGCAAGCCGGCACGTCGGTGATCGGCCAGCCCATCGTGTGGGCCGAGCGGTTGACTTGGAATGACGTCGGCTTCGATGAATCACGCGTGACAGGGGCGTAAACGGAGATCACCGGTTGGCCTTTGTCTGGGCCGAAGAGATTCAGGCCGAAATACTCGATGTCAGTGGTGCATTCGATGTGCAGCGTATATGTGGTGTCGCCGTTGGCGGGGCCGAAGGCGACGAGATGCGTCTGTGGATCGTTCAACCATTTGACTGCCTCGGCTTGTTGGGCGATGTTGCCCTCGTACATGAAGATGTCCCACGCGGCGTCGCGCGGTCCGGCGTTCCAGCGATTGTGCCCGTCTTGTGTGCCCGAGGCATCGCATCCAAACAGAGTAACTGCCTGGAAGGGGGCTTCGTTGCGAGCGGCTGTGACGGTGGAAAGTGACAGGGCAACAAGCAGCAGGGCCGCACAAAATCTGGACATGACGATCTCCTGTGACGATTGTCGTTCAAACAAGATTGTCCGCGTCCGGGCGACAGAGCTGTGTCAGATCGGCCAGGGTCAGACTGTCGAGCCGTTCGACGATCTTCTCTGCCGAGGCGAGCTGGTCCGCATCATACGTGTTCGTCACGGCCACGGTGTGCATGCCGGCGGCCTGGGCGGCCTTGAGACCCCAGTGGGAGTCCTCGACCACGATGCATTGCTTTGCTGTCATCGGGCTGCTCAGACGCTCGCTGAGCTTTCGGAGGGTCAAGAGGAACCCTTCTGGGTGCGGCTTGCCTCGCTTGACCTGTTCGGCCGAGACAATCGCCCGGAAGAAGTCGCGCAGCCCGGAGTCGTCGAGGATCAGTTCGATCTCCGCCCGCAACGCGCCCGAACAAATGGCCATTGGCACGGCGTTCGACGCGAGCATATCGAGAAACGGACGCACGCCTTCGATGATCTTGCCGTCGGTGCGGGCCAGCTCTTCGAAGATGAGCGTCTTGCGGCGGATCAACTCACCGATCTGGGATACCTTAATGCCCAGGCGGCCCTCGCCGATCAGCGTCTTGAAGCAGTCCTTGTCGTTCAGGCCGAGATAGTGGGCGTAGTACTCCTTCTTGGCCAGCTCCAGGCCGTGGTCGCTCAAGACTGCGTTGAACGCGCGAAAGTGCAGGATCTCCGAGTCGGTGATGACCCCGTCGAAGTCGAAAATCACGGCTCCCAGCATGAAAGCGAACCCCTGTGCTACTGTTCCTGGACCGGTCCGACGAGCGCTTCGTAGTCGCTGAGCGTCGAACGGTCGCCCTGGCAGATCACCTCGGCCAAGGCCTTGATCTTCGGCGCGTTCTTTTCGACGTACCGGCGCGTCAGGAGGGCCTTCCGCTGCTTCATCGGCACGGCCTGACCGTTGGCCGACGAGGCGCCCGGCGCTACGGCGACGTCCATCTGCACCTTCGTGCCGGCCTGGTCGCACAGCAGATAGCCGTTGATCAGGGCGATTGCGATGTCCGTCAGCGCCCGGCCGTACAGGTCCATGTAGTCGTTTCCCTTGTCCTTGACGAACTCGACTGTGGCCTTGAGTTGCTCGACCCCCTCGGAGAGCTTGCCGATCAGGTCTTTGACCTCAGCGGCGTAGTCCTGCCCCGCAAGATCGGCAAGGTACTTCTCAGCGGTGCCACTGCATACGCCTCGCACGGCGGCGACGATCTGAAGTTGTGTGGTTCCTTCGTAGATGGTCGTGATCCGTGCGTCGCGGGCGTGCCGCTCGCTGGCGTAGTCCCGCATGTATCCGCTGCCGCCGAGGACCTGGATCGCGTCGTAGGCGACCTGGTTGCACATTTCTGAGCAGAGGTACTTGGCCATCGGCGTCAACATGCCGGCATAGCGTTTGTAGCTTCGCGCGTCGTTCTTGAGTTCCTTCAACTCGCCCTTGTCTTCGGGCGGATTTTCCTCCAACCTCTTGTTGTACGCGACCGCCAGGTCCACGACGCGGCTGGTTTCATAGAGCAGGGTGCGACCGGCCTCGACGGCGATCTTCATCTCGATCAGCATGTCGCGCACGGCCGGCAGCTTCTCGATGGCGACGCCGAACTGCTTGCGGCTGGCGGCATAGTCCCGTGCGATGCGATACGCCGCCTCGGCGATGCCCATCGACTGGGCGGCGATGCCGATCCGCGCACCGTTCATCAGCGTTGCAACGTAGGGGGCCAGACCGCGCTTGCGTTCGCCGATCAGCTTGCAGGGGGTGTTGTCGAAGAAGATCTCGCAGGTGGGCGAGCCATGGATGCCCAGCTTGTCTTCGAGGCGTCGGATGTGCACGGTCGGGCCGGGCTCGCAGACGAACAGGCTCAGGCCCAGTCCGCCGCTACGGTCGGGCTCGCTGCGCGACAGGACCAGCAGAACGTCGCCGCAGCCGTTGGTGATGAAGCGTTTGACGCCGTGCAGGAACCAGTTTCCCTTTTCGTCCTCGAAAGCCCGTAGTTTGACGGCTTGCAGGTCCGACCCGGCGTCCGGTTCGGTCAGCACCATCGCCCCGGTCACTTTGCCCTCGGCGAACGGAGGCAGGTAGTGCTGCTTGAGCTCCTCGCAGGCGAAGGCGTTGATCGTCTCGGCGATCCCTTGGAGCCCGAAGATGTTCATCAAGGATGCGTCGGCCCGGGAGATGATCTCGGTGGCCATCGAGTACAGCAGGTTCGGGAAGTTCAGCCCGCCGAAGCGGTATGGCAGGGTGAAGCCCATCACCTCGGCCTGGGCGAGCTTCTCCAGCGCCTCGGCGATCCCCTTGGCTCGCGTAACCGTCCCGTCCTCGTTGAGCGTATTGCCTTCGCGATCTACGCTCTCGGCCCGTGGGGCGATGAAATCGGCGGCGAGTTCGCCGAGGGCATCGAGCACCATCTCATAGTTCTGCACAGCCTCATCGGCATCGCCCGGGGCGTAGTCAAATTCCTCGGCGAAGCGGAATCCCTCCTCGCAAAGGCAGGCCAGACGCCCGAGATCGATGTGTCGGAACAGGAACTGGATATCGTCGTTGTCTTTGTAAAAATTCCCCATATCTTTCGTCCTGTGCTTAGGGGCCGTTCGCCCGCTGTGGCAAAATTAAGAATCAAAAAACCAAAAGGCAAAATTGAGGAAGTCATGCCCGCGGCGCGGGCATTCCGACATTTTGATCTTTGCTGTTCACGTTTTGATCTTTCTTCAGTCCTTGACACCTTTTTCCTTGATCGCCCGAATCATCTTCGGCACCACCTCGTTGAGGTCGCCCACGATTTTGTAGTGCGCGATGCCGAAGATGGGGGCCTCCGGGTCGTTGTTGATGGCGACGATCTTCTGGCTCTGCGCCATGCCTGCCTGGTGCTGAATCGCGCCGCTGATCCCGACGGCGATGTAGAGGCTCGGCCGCACCGTCGTGCCGGTCTGGCCGACCTGGTGGTCATGGTCGATGAAGCCCAGGTCGACGGCCGGTCGTGTCGCGGCCGGAGCGGCGCCCAGACAATTCGCCAGATCCCATACCAGCTTGAAGTTCTCCTTGCTGCCGACCCCGGCGCCGCCGGCGACGATGATCCGAGCCGCCTTCAGATCAACCTTCTTGGCGCGTTTGTGCTCCTGAAGGATCTCGATCGGCAGGTCGTCCTGTGCCAGGCGGACCGTCTCGGTGACAATCACGCCGTGATGGTTGGGATTGGGCTCCGGCATGGGCATCACGCCTTCCCGAACCGTCGCCATCTGCGGCCAGCGATCGTAGTTGATGATCGTCGCGACGATGTTGCCGCCGAAGGCCGGGCGAATCTGAAAAAGCAGGTTCTCGTGGACCTCACCGTCCTTGCCGGCCTTGTGCGTGCCGATCTGAAGGTCGGTGCAGTCGGCGGTCAAACCGGCCTTGGCGGCGCTGGCCACGCGCGGGGCCAGATCGCGGCCGGCAGCCGTTGCGCCGTACAGCACGATCTGCGGCTTGTGCTTGCCGATCAGCTCCAGAATGACCTTGGCGTAACTGTTGGTCTGGTAGCTTCGCAGCAGCGGGTGCTCGACCAGATAGACCTTGTCGGCGCCGTAATGGATCAGTTCGGTGGACAGGTGACGCACCTCGTCGCCCGGCAGGACGGCCGCCAGCTTGACCTTGAGCGTATCGGCCAGATGGCGGGCCTTGCTCATCAATTCGATAGGGGTCTCTTCCAGTTTGCCGCCATGCTGCTCGGCGAACACCCACACTTCACCTTGTCTGTTCACGTCGATCATGGGAAATCCGAATCTGTAAACGAACCCTCTGGGCCCCAGGAACATTGCATCGAATGCGGGGGCGACACCACCCCGCAGAACATGTCACTCCATTGCCACGTTGCCCGCGTGGACGCGAGCCTGAGCCTACGCGATGATCTTGTCGTCGATCAATTCGTGGATCATTTCCGCCAGCCCCTCATCGGTCGGCTCGACTTCCTTGCTCTCCTTGGCGGCCAGGACCACGCTTTGAATGCGATGGACCTTGGTGGGCGAACCGCCCCGGCCGCACCACGTCAGATCCGCCTCGACCTGGTCCAGGTTCCACTGTTCGATCAGAAGTCCTCTGGCCTTCAATGCGTCGCAGCGCGTCTCGCTCAACTCCTTGATCTCCGCTTCGACGGCGTTCGGGTTGATCGCCTTGATCTCGGCGGTGGCCTCCGCCGGCGTGCGGGCCTTCTTGTATTTCATCAGGTGCTTCGCCGCCGCCACCCTCGGTGTGTTTGCTTCGCCCGTGACCGTCAGAAGGACCGGCAGCCGCGACTTGACGGACTGCCACCCGTTGCCGATGTTGCGACGGACCTGGATGGTGTTGTCGTGGAGGTCCTCCAGGGCTTCAATGTAGGTGATTTGGGGGATTCCCAGCTTCTCGGCCAACTGCGGCCCTACCTGGGCGGTGTCACCGTCGATGGCCTGCCGGCCGCACAACACGATATCGTAGTCCATCCTTCGGACGGCGCAACTGAGGATATAGCTGGTCGCCAGCGTGTCGCTGGCGGCGCAACGCATGTCCGTGACCAGAACGGCCGCGTCGGCGCCCCGATACAGCGACTCCCGCAGGATGCGGGTCGCGCCGGGCAGGCCCATCGTGACCACAGTCACCCGTCCACCGAAGCGGTCCTTGATCTGCAGGGCCAGCTCCAGTGCATTGAGATCTTCGGGATTGAAGATGGCCGGCAACGCCGACCGGTTCACCGTGCCGTCGTCGTTCATGACCTTGCCGGTGATCCTCTGCGTATCGGGCACCTGCTTGGCCAGCACAACACAATTGTATGCCACTGAGAATCTCCTATCAGTCCTTCCTTGCCTGATGTCAGTCTTTATTGCGGCATCAGTTTACCGCTCTTGACCCCGAGGTCAACCCTAAAACGCGAGGGCCGAGAGAGGCGGTTTATCCGGCCGTCACAGAAGAAACGGCTAAACCCCTATGCCGAAAAGGTCGATGGGGTTCTCGTTTGCGTTTGGTCTGCGCCAAAAAGCGGACTTTTTTTTTGACACAGGCCCTGATACGTCGATAATGATCGCCGGCGGTGGCGTTTATCGGATCTGACCACTGGAGCCGCACAATGAGGCTTCCCGGCGTATGGATACGGCCCCTGGGCGACCTGGGGGGTTCCCAATGGCAAGCGAAACGAGCTACGACACAGTGTTTGGCAAGATGGCGGTGGACCAGGGGCTCTGTACGGACAAGGAGCTTCGCCACTCGATCCAGGAGCTCCAGGAACGCCGTAAGATCAACCCGCTCATGCTCCAGGAGCTGCTCATCGAACTGGGCTATATCACCGCCACCCAGGCCGAGCGCCTCAAGTTAAGCATCAAAGAGAACAAGGTCGCCGTCCACCAGATCCCCGGCTACAAGATCCTCGGCAAGATCGGCGCCGGGGCCATGGCGTTCGTGTACAAGGCCAAGCAGCTCAGCCTCAACCGCACCGTAGCGATCAAGGTCCTGCCCCGTCGATTCACCGAGAACCCCGAATACGTCCAAAGGTTCTACAAGGAAGGGCAGGCTGCCGGCAAGCTCAACCATCCGAACATCGTGCAGGCCATCGACGTCGGCGAGGCCGGCGGCTATCACTACTTTGTCATGGAATACGTCGAGGGCAAGACGCTCGCCGACGATCTCGTCGGCGGCACCCCGTTCGGCGAGAAGGAAGCCATCGAGATCATTATTCAGGTGGCCCACGCCCTGGTCCACGCCCACTCGCACGGCCTGGTCCACCGCGATGTCAAGCCCAAGAACATCATGATCAACAAGCAGGGCGTGGTGAAATTGGCCGACATGGGTCTGGCGCGGGAAACCGCCGATATCGAGACGGCCCAGAGCGAGGCCGGCAAGGCCTACGGCACGCCCTATTACATCGCGCCGGAACAGATCCGCGGCAAGATCGACATCGACGGCCGGGCCGACATCTATGGACTCGGCGCGACCCTCTATCACATGGTCACCGGGAAGGTGCCATTCACCGGCGACGACTCGGCCGAGATCATGAAGAAGCACCTGCGCGAGAAGCTGGTTCCCCCGGATCACATCAATACGATCCTGTCGGCCGGAATCTCGGAGGTCATCGAGATCATGATGGCCAAGCGCCGGGAGGACCGCTACAACAATGTCGAAGAGCTGCTGATGGACCTGGAGGCCCTCCGCGAAGGACACCAGCCGTTGCAGGCGCACAAGCGATTTGACGTCTCGATGCTCGAAAAGCTTGAGGAAGGCGAGACGGTCGAAGTCGAAAACGAAGAGCACGTCGAAGAGAGGATCAATCGCTACCGTCTGGCCGTGCTCATCCTTGGAGCGGTTTCCGCCATCTCCGTGCTGATCATCATTCTGATGCTCGCCTTCTGACGCTGGTCCGCGTGCAGACCCCGCCGAATCCGAGAGAGTTGCCAATGTCCAGAGGAGGAGCCAGTTTCGCGTCGGAGGAGCTTGTCCGCATCTTGAGCCACTACGATGTCGGCGTCGTTCACCGCGTCCGCTCACTCTCGGCGGGCAATCGACGGGCCCCCAAAGTGATCGTCCACGCCGACAAAGGGACGTTCCTTCTCAAGCGACGCCCGAAGGGTCGTGACGACGCCGGACGCGTCGCCTTTGCCCATGCCGTCCAGAGGCACCTGTCGGCCCGGGCCTTTCCCGTTACCTCCCTGGTGCCCACAAGCGACGACCGCAAGACCGTCCTGAGCATTGAGAATCACATCTACGAGTTGTTCACGTTTGTCACCGGCTCGCGCTGCGACGCCTCGCCCGAAGCGATCGCCGACGCGGGCCGGCAACTGGCCCATCTGCACGTGTGTCTGCGTGATTTCGCCCACGACTACGAGCCGTTCCGGGGCAGCTTTCACGACTCGGCCACCGTGCGCCAGCATCTGGGCATGATCCGTAGCGACAAGCGCACCGGCTCGCTCGAACGGGCCGCCGCCGTGACGGAATCGCTGATCGTCCGGTACGACCGCTCCAGCAATCGCGTCAATCGGCTTGGCTATCCGTCCTGGAAGGCCCAGGTCATCCACGGCGACTGGCATCCGGGCAACCTGCTCTTCTCCGACCGCAAGGTGGTCGGTGTGGTGGATTTCGATTCGATCCGCATTGCGCCGCCCGTGACCGACCTGGCCAATGGCATGCTCCAGTTCTCGATCATCGGCGCTTCACCTGATCCTGCCCAGTGGCCCGACGCCTTCGACCAGGAGCGCCTCTTGCAGTTCCTCGCGGGCTATCGAGAAGTCGTCCCGCTGAGCAAACGCAAACTCTATGGGCTCGTCGACCTGATGATCGAAGCGATGATCGCCGAGGCGGTCCTGCCCGTGGCGGCCACCGGCTTCTTCGGCGACCACTCCGGCCTGGACTTCCTCCGCATGATCGTCCGCAAGACCAAGTGGCTCCGCCGCCACCGCAAAGCCCTCACCGAAGCCATGCTTACCTGACGCCCTCGGTAGGGGCGACGCATGCGTCGCCCTTACGGTAAACCTATGCCGGGTGGCAGGCCGCCCATGCCGGGATCGCCCGGACGGCGGTTGTCGGGCATCGGGGCTGTGGGGTCGGGAGGCCGGACCGGTGTTCGGGTGGGCTTGATGAGCATGAGCATGGGGGCGGGCGGGTCGCTTTCGTTGCTGAGGATGTCGCCAAGCGAGCGCATCGGTCCTGCGTGGATCAGGGCGGTCTGTCCATCGGGTATGACGATCTCGGTGTCAACGGTGACGGTCGTGAAGGTGGGGACGTCGTACTCGTACTTGCCCCTATACAGGGCCTTCTGCATCCCGAGCAGCGAGTTGATCTCCATCTCGAACCGAAGACGGATGTTGTTCTGGCCTTCGATGAGGTGCGACGTCGTGTCGAGTCGCATGCCGATCTCTTTCGACGCGTGCTGCGGGATCGGTTCCTGCAACGGGTCGTTGGGCTCGCGATACCCGCTGATGTAGTGGATGTGGTTGGCAAGGCTGATGCTGGCGGATTCGCCGTCACGCACGATCACCTTCGGTGCGGCCAGCATCTTGCTTGCCGTATATTGGCGAACGGCCCTAAGCAGCAGTTCGACCTGGTTGGGCTCCAAGACGGGCGTGCGGGCCCCAGCCCAATCGTTGCCCAGCGCATGCAGCGCATTGACGTCGGCCGGTGCAGTAACGCCCTCGATCGGCAGCCCGCGTTGTATGGCCTCCATACACTCCCGATCCACCAGGACGAACCGCGCCTCCATCTCCACCGTGTTCGTCTTCAGATGCGCCGGGGTCAGAGCTTCGACGGGGATAGAGCGAATCTGACCGTCTGCGAACACACCTGGGGCGTTACCAGTCTTCTCCAGCAGGCTTCTATCATACGCAATCGGCGTCTCGGACTCGTCGTTTGCGGTCTTCCCTTTGCCAAGGTACACGACGCTCGTCTCGGTCCATCGCGAATCCTCCACGCTCAGATACGGATCCAGTGCCAGTATGTCGTCGGGATACCGCCCATCGTGACTCTCCGCGTAGAGACGAAGGGCCAAGCCCAGATGCTTCATCCGTTCGCTCGAATGGTCAGTCTCGGAGAGCTGGTAAGGCTCAGGCTCAGCAGGAGGGCCGAATTGCTCTTCTATTCTCCGCGTGATCTCCTGAGCTTGGCGTTTGACCATTTCCTTGTATTGTCTCAAGGCCCCCAGTTTACGTGATCGCTCCGCTTCGTCCGGGTACCACGCTGAGCCGCCGGCCTTGTCGATTTCCTCGTCGACGTTTGCCAGTTGTTGACGCAGAATGGCCAATACCGTCTCCGCGTTGGCACGCTGCCTCTCTTGGTCGTCCGGCGTCGTGACGTAGGTTCTGTCGGCTCGGAATTCTTGCTCCAACCATCTGTGTCTCTTCTCCAGAAGAGTGTTCATCGCTTCCAGCAGTTGCTTCTTCTGGGCGATTTCGGGATGCTCCGGCAGGAACATCTGCTGCGCTTCCAGCAATTCGACCTCGATCTCCGCGATCCTTTTCGCCAACTCGCGGACCACCGGGTCGGCATTGACGTGTTCTCGACGCGCGTCGCCCAATGGCTCGGGGGTGATCCACCACA
>Ga0209722_1002508_pt1 | contig 13994 bp, 4 predicted proteins | sample BioC12SIPDNA_2_FD_185745 | JGI IMG/M metagenome (GOLD analysis project Ga0209722, IMG submission 185745) | Anaerobic biogas reactor microbial communites from Washington, USA - Biogas_R1_A C12 SIP DNA (SPAdes) (version 2) | ecosystem: Engineered > Bioreactor > Anaerobic > Unclassified | place... | reverse complement strand
GACCCACCGAGCGCCCCTCTTCGCACACCTAGGTATCAGTGGGACCGAGGCCAGGGACTGGATCCGCTGCCGATCGACGTCACGCTGCTCGCCGTAGGTCCGCTCCGTGCAGCAGACCCAAGACTGCGTTAAGTATGAGAAGCACTCACTCCAAACCCTTGAGAAGCGGGCCAGGAGTGCTAAGTCATTCGGTGGTTCACCCGCCACCGTGGGACTGAATCTCTGAGGGCGCCCCTAGATCTGGGACGACACATCCATCAGCGCAGCAGCGCTGATCTGGCTGCCTGGCAGCGAGCCCGTTGCTTCGTCGGGCCCAGACCAGGCATGAGAGCGGGGGGCCTTCCTGGCATCACGCCCCGACCTCTTCGGCCAAATGGATGTACCAACATCTCTGGCAGAGAGCGCCTTAGCCAAGCAGCGACTTGTCCGCGACGAGAGGGAGAGGCTGAAGCTCGCTTAGCGTGCCGGGCCGCCTCACCGCCCGGATCGCGATGGACCGGACCTGCTCCAGCACCTCCCGAGGATGCGCCGAAAGGTCGATCGGACACGTGACGATGTCGATCTCCGTGTTCTTCACGCGGTGCACCTGAGGCGCTCTCCCACCGGCATAGATCAGCCATGCACGCGGAACGTGCAGCGCGGTGCAGTAGGCCAGCATCTGGTAGTGGTCTGCGTTCGCGTACTGCCCGGTCGGCGAGGCCACCTTGTACTTCGCATCAAAGACGACCGCAGGTTTGCCGTCCGGCGTGCGGTGAACCACGTCGACATTCATGGGAATCGAGCCGAGGTTCCAGCTCCCTGGACCGGCGAGGTACGCGGGGAGTTGCGCGTGGGTGCTGCCTGGTAGCCCCCGGAGTGCCTCGGTCAACGCCACGGTCACGAAGTCCTCGAACACCTTCCACATCGTCACGACGAAAGATGCGACCTCCATCCGGCCGTCACCCGGCCGAGCTGCTGCATGCCGCAGCACGATCTCCGACAAGCGCAACGCCGGCTGATAACGCTCATTGAGTCGAGAGGGATGCCAGACAGGCATGGCCGACCCGGGGGGTTGCACCCGCACCCCCTCGAGCCGGGCATCGAGGTGCAGCAGGCGGCGGCGGATGTCGCTCCCCAGGCGTGGGACTCCAAGCATCACCCGCAACGCGGCCCGCAGAAGCCGGTTTTCCGCCGTGTCGACTGTGAACTCGTCGTGCGTTACCTCGATCGGGACGAGCATCCCTGGTCGCGCACGGATCTGGTCGTCGAACCGGATGCGTCCGCGCACGACCCGCAGCGCCTCCTCGGTGGTCCGGTATCCCTGCAGCACACCTCGCGCGAGAGCCCGGTCGACAGCCAGGACGAGCGAGTACGCCAGGGCTGGCCACAGCTCCGCGTCCCGTTCGCCAATGACGTCGTCGGCGCGGAAGCCCGGGTCACGCGCGTATCCAAGGTAGAAGAGGAGCTGGCTGAGACCGACGGGCTCCTTGGGTCGCACCTCCACCTGGAGATCACCGACCCGGACGGCACCGACCCGCCCGCGTGGGAAGAGGCGCCACACGCCCGCACCTTCCGGACGCACTTCCACGAGCTCGGTCGCTGCAAGGGTCGCGCTCTCTCGAGCCGACAGGGAGACTACGAAACCCTCCGAGTCGAGCTCATCGAGCGACACGCTCCGTATCCCGGTCACCCGGCGGGCTCCTCCTCCAAGCCACCCGGACCCACCTCAGACGCAAGGTCAACACCTGCTCCAGTCGACTGCCCCGCCAGTGCCTTCCGCAGCGCTTCGATCCCGAACATCTCTCGGACCGCGGCGCGGTCGAGCTGCCCGTAGAAGTGCTCGTCGATGAGGGGCAGGATGTCGTACCGCCAGACCCGGTCGATGTCCGCGTCGGTCTTGATGTCGCCACGCATCAGGTACGACGGCCCGATCTGCAGGTCGCGTCCGTGGTCTCCCATGCGCCGGTTGAGCTCAGCGAGCAGCGCCTCCCGCCCATCGGTGATCTTGTTGGCCGCGAGATATCGCCCGAGCACACTCTTCACCGGCTCCTCGGTCGGGTGCATCTCGACGAAGGGGAACCGTCGACGGATTGCGGCGTCGACGAGCGCGATCGAGCGGTCGGTCGTGTTCATCGTCCCGATGATGAAGAGGTTCGGCGGCAGGTAGAACACCTTCTCCGGCTGGTACTGCAACCGCACGGCCTCATTGCGGTACTCGAGAAGGAAGTACAGCTCGCCGAAGACCTTCGCCAGGTTGGCCCGGTTCATCTCGTCGATGATGAGGACGTATGCGTTCTCCCGGTTCTCCTCATTGCTTGCCTCCGCGGCGAGAGACTTCAGCGGACCGTCCTGCAGCTTGAACCCGGCCTGGCCGTCCTCGAGCGTGGGACGGAACCCTTCGAAGAAGTCCTCGTACGAGTACGAGGGGTGAAATTGCACGAGCCGTACCCGGCTACGGTCTCCCACCAGGTGCTTTGCGAGCTCCTTGGCAACATAGGTCTTGCCCGTCCCGGGCGGCCCGTAGAGCACGAGCTGACGACGGAGCTGGAGCAGGTCGACGATCTCCTGGAGCGGCTCGCGATCCATGTGCAACGACCGGGCGACCTCATCTGTGACCGCCGGCAGCTGCGGCGTCCTGGCTACTGTGGAGGCCGGCTTCGCCGGCTCCTGCTCGTCCTGGTGGTCACCGGCATCTTCCAGGTCCAGCAGTGCGGTGAGGATGTCGTATGCGGCGGTCGCCTCGACCACCGCGCCCTGCTGGTCCAGGAGGGCCGGAAGCGGCGCAGCTAGGTCATCCTGCGGTGTCGCGGTCGGGTTCCAGGACACCTCCCGTCGTAGGCGGCTGCCCTCGGCGTCGACATAGTGCGCTTCCCCGGTGACGACGCCGACATAGAGCCGCCCGGCGTCGATCGTTGCGACGATGTCGTCGACGCCCATCGTTGTGAGGAACGCGAAGTAGGCGGCCGCCGTCGCCTCTCGCTGTGAAGCATCAAGGTGGGTGTAGCCCTCCTTGACGGCCTGTGCGACCTCGGGCTGGGATGATCCGGGCTCGACCGTCCCAAGCATCCGCGCTGAGAGGGACACGAAGCCCTCGTCGCGCCACGTGTCCACAAGGGCTGGGCCGCCTTCGCCGGGTCGGACGATCCATGCCTTGGGCGGGGTTACCGGTCCTTTCCATCGCTCGATGTAGGGGGACTCGTACCAGTGATGGCGCTTCCCGGGGTCCTTGGAGCGCGTCTGGTGCAGGGCCTGCAGCGCGACGAGGTCATGGGTGATCGACTGGTCATCGAAGCCGCTCGGTTCGCCGAGATCGGAGATGAGTGCGGCGTGGATCCGTTTGCGATGGTCATTGCTGACCACGGCCGGGAAGATGCCCGGCCAGGCGAAGTACTCCATTGCGTACCGGATCGAGGGCCAGTCCTCCGGGGTCGAGGCGATGATCTCGCGGAATGCGAAGGGATCGCGCAGGCCCTCGGCTCGCTGTGACACTGGTGTGTCGAGCCAGTGCTCGACAAAGCGGGTCAGCCAAAGCAGGTGTGCCGGGGCTTGTGCGTGATAGCCCTGTCCACCGCGGAACGAGGCGGTGCCCTGGAGCGCGTCGACGAGCGGCTCTGGCAGGCTCCGCGGGGTGGAGCACCTCGCGAGGACGTCGTTGACGCGCTGGACCTTGGTGGCCGGAAGCATGTCGCTGAGCGGCGCATTGCGCAGGTAGAGCAGCTCGGCCAGGAGAACTGTGACCTCATCGCTGGCACCGGAGATCTGGGTCATGAGCTTGTCCATGAACCCACCGCCGCCCACGGGATTGTCGAGAATCCGGTCACGCAACTCCCGGGCGTTCGCCGCCGTCCACGTGAGCAGGTCTGGAGCCATGGCCGAGGTCTCGCCCCGAAGTCCTCGACCGAGCACCTCCCAAGCGCCGCGCTCGACTTCCGGAGCGACGCCTTCTCCACGCGCGACGCTGACGGTCGCAGTGTCCTCCCCGCGCCGCCAGGCCAACAGCTGTGCCTGGTCCATCGGCGACCACCGCACGGGCGGTGAGTACTTCATGACCGTCCACGCCAGGCCCTGCGCATCGAGGCGATCACGGACATTGAGATCGTGCTCGGAGGCAATCCGGATGAGATCGTCACACAGCACCAGCAGTGCGACATACCGTTCGGTGGGTCGCTGACCGATCTCTTCTCCTACGCGGTGCGCCCAGTCCGTCACAAACCGCGCGCGATAGGGCGGGAACGACTCTGGACTATGACTCATCCGGACGAGCGATGCGAGGGTCGTCGCATCGCCAGGACTGATGTAGTCACCCCACCCCGTGAGCGTCGCATGGAACTCGTCGATGGCGGTGACATTGTCTGAGGCGTCCACGGCGACGAAGGCTTCTCGCAGCGCGTCACCCCAGGAGTCGATGGCGTTGCCGAGCCATGTCTGAGCGTGGCGATCAACGAGGTTGCCGCGGCCGGCGGCTCGCTTGATCAGCACGGGCCAGTCCTCACGAGACTCGCGGCAGGCCTCCATTGCCGCTCGCCAGCGACCTGCGGCCTCGATCTTGTACTCGCGTTCCTCCGTCTCCAGGTCCACCTCGGCAGCGAGTCGCTTTGCCCAGTAGAGGAACTGGTCCCAATCACTCATCGTCAGACTCCTCTCTCCGGCAACAGCGCAGACGGCCGCCCGGACCACGACACAGCAAGCACATCCCGCGCCCGGGTGGCGGCCACGTAGAGCAGGGACCGTTCGCGCAGCAACGCATCGTTCCGGTCGGCCTCGCTCGTGTCGTACTCCTTCAGCGAGGCCGGGATCGACCCGTCACGCACACCGAAGAGCAGGACGCGCGTGAACTCGGTGCCCTTCGCCCGGTGCATCGTCATCACCACAGGGGCCCCGGAGCGCACCGCCTCGGTGTCGACGGCCCGCACCTCGACTCCCCGTTCGGCCAGTCCGGTGACCACCCGGTCACGTTGGAAGCGGTCTCGAACGAGGATCGCGATCGTCTCAGGGGCTGGCGGTTCCGGTTCTGACAGCCAGGAGCGGATGAGATCGGCTGCCTGGTCCAGCTCGGCTGCCAAGGACTCACATGGCAGCACCAGCGGTGTCGGACCAGAGCGTGCAGAACGGTATTCGTCGTGCTGCTCTGCCTCATCGTCCAGATCTCGGTAGTCCGCTCCGTCCAGGATGCCCATTGCCCAGCGCAGGTTCTGCTGAGTCGTCCGGTAGTTGAGGGTGAGCCGCCGCGACCGGCCGCGGGTCTCGATGTCGAAGTGGGACAGGGTGACCTTCTGCCCGTAGATCCGCTGGTGGGCGTCCTCTGCGATGAACAGATCATTCGGACCGGGCTCCACCAGCGCCCGCAGCAGCTGCCAGTGCGCCGGAGTGAGGTCCTGGCCCTCGTCCACGAGGACATGGTCGAACGGACGGCCTCGGGACTCGGCTACCAGGTCGAGGTGGGCCGCGGCGATCGTCGCCACTTCGGGGAAGTCCAGCGTCCCCTGGGCCCTCGCCATCGCCCGGTACCGCTCGATCACTGCCCACACCGCAGCACGTTGACTCCGGTTGAGGGCGACGCCTCTCCCTCGCCGTCGGGCCCGGAAGTATGCCTCGGCTGAGGTCACTCGCTGCGGCAGCACGACCATCGTGTACTCCGCCGCGAAGAAGGCAGGACTGCGAAGTGTCTCTGGGAGGTCGGTCCCTCCCGCGGCGATGGCATCCGCCCAGGCATCCGGCGGGGTCCGTCGCGACACCTCGACGGTCTGGACGCCGAGCACCGCTTCAACGGCCGGCCCGATGTCGCGCCCGGCGTCAGTAAGCACGGCCCTCGCCACGGCATCGATGCCGGCGATCTTGAGACCTCGCTGCCCCATCCCCTCGACGATGCTCACATCGGGGTCGAGGACGCGCATGTCGCGTTGGAGCGCATCGGCCAGGTTCCGGGTGAAGGTCGTCAGGAGCACCCGAGGAGGCCCGGGCCGCACGGCGAGCCGCCGCGCCCGGTGCAGGACGACGACGGTCTTGCCGGTCCCGGCGCCACCGGTCACCTTGGCCGGACCCCGATAGTCGCGATCGACATAGCCCTTCTGCAGCGGGTGCAGGAAGATCCGCCACGCTGCGAAGTCGGTGTCCTCGATGACACGGCGGAGCTCGTCGTTGTCCTCGATCCACGCGAAGCTGAGCTGCCCGGCGGGGTGCTGCAGACCCCGGATGAGCTGCTCCTCCTCGGTGCCGGAGGTGTCCACCTCGAGGTCGAGACTGAGCCGCTCCTTGACCTCATCCAGCGACATGCCGGTGCTCAGGTCGAGAAGCGCGAGCCCCTGCCACTCGGCCGGCGCCTCCTCAGCGAGCGCGAGCACCGCCTCCTCCTCGCCAACCTGCATGGCTCGCTGCGCGAACGCCTCGTCCAGGCCGAGGCCGACGAGGTCAGCAACGCTCAGTCCGTATGCGGCGAGCAGCGAGTCCTGCGCCGGCACCTCGGTCTCGGGCACCTCTGTGTCGGGCTCGGCCGGGGCCGCCGGAACGTGCGTCGCTCGCGCCCGCTCGTCGGATGGAGGGGATGGCACGTCGACCCGACGGATCTCCGCGATCCCGGTGACCGGGTTCACCTTCAGCGTGGTGCGCTCGGCTTCTCTGATGGCTTCGTCGTGCGGCCAGATCCCGTGGAACACGTAGGTGACTGTGTGCTGATCGGAGATCTTGAACAGCACCGCCCGGTATCCGTCGTCGACCCGACCGGTGCGCACGCGGGGATCAGCGGAGTTGACGATGGGCTCGATGTGCAGACCCGGCAAGGTGTCGTCGGTCGAGAGCTTCTCCAGGAAGGCGAACGCCTTCTTCTTCAAGATGGGCTCCACAGGTCGTTCCTGCTTGGCCATGACGATGGTCGGCATCAGCGTCCTTCCGTGCGCAGTGCGGCCACGATGAGCTCAGGCTGGGGCGCGACAACGGTCCAGCCCTCGTCGCCGAGCTCGTCGGCGAACCCATGGTCGGTCTCGAACAGGACAGCCACCTTCTGCTCAGGCCATCCCAGGTCGATGGGGAGTCCGTCGATCTCGAGCCCGATCTCGGGAACCGGGACGCCGAGCGGTGCCAGCTCCGCGATGAGCGCTTCCTCGGCGGCGGTGAGCTCCAGGTCCTTCAACCGTGCCCACTCACCGGTCAGCCCCTCCCGGACCTCCTCGACGGCTGCAACGGGCTCGGCCATCTGGCTGGCGAGCGAGCGGGCGGTGACGGTGACGAAGCCCGCAGGAGTCACGGCGTTGCTGATCCGCAGCCACTCCTGCCATGCCTCCTTGTGCGTCGGGTGCTCGAGCGCAGCCGGCCGGTCATCGAGCATGACGACCGTCTCGATCCCCTGGGACCCGAGTCGGCTGACGACGACGAGATGGTCTCGCTGCCACAGCGCACCGGGCCGTTCGCCGGACACCTGCTCGCCATCCAGGATCGCTGCCGCGATCTCCGTCAGTGGCCGGTCGGCAGGAACCGAGATCTGGGACGAGCTGACGAGGAACAGCCAGCCCAGGTTCCGGCTCAGGGCTCGCCGGGGCTCCTTGTCCGCCAGTCGCTGCATCCGACCGAGCAGGACCGAGATCGGGCCGGCACGCAGGTCCTCGATCACGCCCTGGGTGATGCCCCCGGCGCTGTCGCCCATGTTCGCGAAGAGCTGCTCGACCGCCTCCCGCCTCAGCCAGTCGGGGCCGGTGCGATCCGACTCGCCCATGAGGTCGTCATAGGTCACCGCCAGGACCGCCTTGCCGGCGTCGCGCAGATCCGCGCGCTTGATGGCGTCATCGGCGATCCGGTTGTGCTGCCAGTGGGCGTGGAACTGCCAGCCGTCGGTGAAGATCGCTACGTCCGGGACGTCGGGATCGCTCGTGCGCAGCACGAAGTCCGGCCGGGACCCGTGCATGTACTCCTGCGGGACGAGCCGCCAGGTCCATCCCTGGCCGAGCCCGGTGATCTCCAGCCGGTTGCCGTTCTCGCCCGGGATCTCCTTCACCGTCGCCCCGGCTGCCTTCAGCCGCTCGGTGAAGACTGCCCGGAACCGCAGCTCCAGGGCCGACTCACCGGAGATCCCGCCGACCTGTCCTTCCTCCACCTCCCAGCGCATCTGCTCCGGATCCAGGTCTGCCGCCGTCTCTCCCTCGCGGAGCCGCAGCAGGGTCCGCAGGTGCCGCTCGGCCGAGACGTTGGAGAGGAGCTCGACGCTGCGGCCGCGGGAGAACGGCAGGATGCAGCGGTAGCAGGCCTGTCGCCCCTCGTCCCGACAGGGGCACTCGGCAATGACTCGGTATGCGCGGGCCAGCAGCCGCCACACCCTCGCCGGAGTCGCGAGGTCGGCGAGGTAGCCGGTCCCGCCAGGCACCACGTCGTGAAGCAGCAGTGCTTCTCTCACCTGCTCTCCGTCCTCGGCTGCCACCGGCGCATTGACCGTCTCGATCTGCAGGTGATCCGGTGCGCCTCCGATCTCCTCGCGCAGCCCCAGGAGGAGAGCGGCGGCCATGCTGGGGACGGCATAGCGGTCGCCGAGCGTGACGGTGATGGGGAGGGTGACGACGACGCCCTGGGTGCGCAGCTCACGACTGAGCGCGACCGACCGGGTGTCCTCGGTGTGGCCGTCGCGGTACCGACACCACGGCCGGTGCTCGTCACGCTGGTTGACGTTAGCCGTGGTGTCGAGCTTGCCGCAGCCGACGCACACCCGGAAGAGCGAGGCCGCAGCCGCCTGGCCGGCGATCTGGACGTCGGTCACCCCGGCACGCGAGCGCGGTCCCAGGTTGAGCCAGCGGATGTCGATCTTGCGGAAGAGGGTGACGCCGAACTCCTCCCCGACGTGCCACTCCTTGACGACGTGCCCGCGGTCCAGGTCGGCAGCCGTGACGATCGTGAAGCCGGTCTGGTGCCGCTGGTCGTCCTGGTCGTCGATGAGGTCCCGGTCTCGTCGGACCTCAGCGAAGACGTGCTCCAGCCGCACGACGTCGAACCGTTGGCCGGTGTCCTGGAGCTGGGTGCTCTCACACCGTGGGCAGTGTCCTGGTCCGGCGCTGTGCTGGACGTCCAAGCCGTAGCCGCACTGCGTGCACCACACCCAGGTGCGCACGTTGCTCGCCTCTCGACCCATGTCGAGTCCGTCGATGCGCATCGCCAGGCCGCGGGCGTAGAACGTGGCTCCGGGGGCCAGCTCGCGCAGTGCCTGCGCCGAGGCACGCTGCACCGTCTCGGCCTCGGACTCGAAGGTGCCGGTCTCCGGGTCGATCCAGGTGACCCGCGCCTCCAGGGTCACCATGTCGTCGAGCAGGGTGTAGTTGGGCAGGATGCCCCGCTCCTCCAGGGCCGACACCCAGTGCTGGGTGCGCAGCTCGACCAGCTCCTTCGTGGTGAGCCGGTAGGCCGCCTCGGCCGAGCGCCAGGCGCGGAGGTCCTCGTCCGAGGCTGCCGGGCTCTCCGCTGCCGCCTGTAGCGCGGGCAGGGCGTCCTCGATCTCCTGCCGACGGCGCTCGAGTGATTCCTGCGCCCGTTGCCACTCGGCGCTGGCCCGGTGCACGAGCGCCCCGAGTGACTCCTCGGGATCCCAGTCCGGATCCGGGACGGCCCACCGTCGCAGACCCTCGACGACGGCCGTGTCGAGGCCGTCGAAGGAGCCCAGGAAGGCGTCGAGGTAGGCGTCGGCCTTCGTGGCTGCATCCTCGAGAACCGCCCCGAGGAAGGTCCCGGGAGCCGACGAGCGCAGCGCATCCCCGGCCTTCCTCGGCACTGCGATCTCCCCGCGACGGGCGAGGGAGTCGATGATCGAGGCGAGGTACTGCCGGCGCAGGATCTCCTCGGCGTCGAGATAGGTGGCCGGGGGGCGCACCTGGCCGTTGATGACCGAGAGCGGGTTGCCGAGTCGCGGCAGCTGATCGCCTCGCCCGGCGATGTACGCGAGGTTGAGCGCGTTCCCGGTGAGCCGTCCGGCCCGACCGACCCGCTGCACGTACTTCGCCACCGAGTCAGGAAGCGAGGACAGCATGACGGTCGACAGGTCCCCGATGTCGATCCCCATTTCCAGCGTCGGGGTCGCGACCAGGACGTTGGGCGCATCGGGCGAGGCCTCGGACGCCTTGAAGCCCTCCTCGATCCTGCGCCGCACGTCATCCTTCAGCAGGCTCGTGTGCTCGTGCGCGATGACCCGGCGCATGTCGGCCGAGGCGTACAGCCGGCGATAGAAGTTGTCGCTCCGGGCGGCCCGCTGGAGGGTGCCGCGACACCGCGCGACGAGGCATGGCGCTCCGTCGAGCTGCATGACGACCTCTGGTGCTGCCGGCTGCTGGTCCTGACAGGTGTCACAGACCAGGAGCGTCCGTCCCCCCTCCAGGTCGGAGATCTGGGCAGCCTGGAGCCGGACCGACCCCGACGGGATGCCGTACACCTTCGCCTTGCTCTGGGTCTCGGTCACCGTGACCACATCCGCCGCGGCGAGCGCGGCGAGCAGTCGCTCGGCCAGCTTCGCGCCGTGCGGCGCATTGACGCCGAGGCACTTCACGGTCCAGCGGGCGTACCAGCTCTGCGGTGAGCGCACCGTGTCCAGTCCGCTCTCGCTCTTCCTCGCCAACGGGGCCCCGACGCGCGGGAAGGCAGGTGCGGCCCGCCCACTGGGGAAGGCGGGCATGCCGTTCCTCGGGCGACCTCCCCAGATCCGGTATCGGCGCCCGTCCTCCTGGAGGTACTTGCGCAGCCACTCGTGCTCGATGCCGCCGCTGCGGCGCATCCGCTCCAGCGTGCCGCGCACCCAGGCGACGAGGAGGCGGTCATCGCGCTGGCCGATGTCGAGCAGGTCGATCTGATCCTCGGTCAGCACCTTCCGGGCGACGGTCAACAGCGTCGTTCGCGGCCCGGCCTCGACAGAGGCGACGATCGAGCCCGTCGCCTCGAGGGTGCGTCCGAGACCGGACTGCAGGCCCACCTCGAGTGCTGCGTCGAAGAGGAGTCGCCGCTTCACCCAGCTGCGGTCGCGACCGGAGACCTCACGCAGCCGCTTCGCCTTCCAGAACCGTTCGAAGGGCTCGAGCAGCAGGCAGTCCGGTGGGACGAGTCGATAGCGACGGAACTGGTCATCACCGGCTTGGGCGATGACATCGTCGACAAGAGTGTCGAGGGTCGCCGGGACAGTGCCGATCGCCGCCCGCAGCGCGGACCTGAGGGTCATTGCGTGCGAGCGCGACTGGATGAAGCCTGCCCGATGGGCAGCGTCCTGGACCGAGTCCGTGAAGACCAGGGACTTCTTCTCCGCACTGTCGAGAGCCCCGTTGCCGAAGATGATCGACAGCGACACGGAGAGGAGGGTCGCGATCGCCGTGCCGAGGAATCGGATGCCATCCGGCTGCTGACACGACGGACAGTCATCCTTGCTCGCCCGCTCGTCCGCATCGGCGCCGGTGCGGGTCAGCACCGGCAGCACGCGCCCGGCCTTGAGATCGGGGTCGTCCTCGTCCGGGCGCCGGTCGAGGAGCCTGCGTCCGGTCACCGACAACCAGCGCAGCCCCTCGATGGGCGCGTCACCCTCGTCGCTGGCCAGGGCCTTCTCCTCCTCGGCGGGAGCATGGAGCAGGGCGCGGAAGCGGCCCTCGTTGAGGAGGTGGTTGCGCCGGATGTCGCTGTCATCCGCTGCGAGATCCAGGCCGACCGCGGCCAGTCCGACACCCCAGCCGGACCTCCCACAGTGCCGGCAGTAGATCGCTGGGAAGGTGGTCGAGGTCGTATCGGTCTCCTCGGCACCGGTCCACGAGCCGTCATCGCTCCAGTGGAAGGCGGGCACAGCAGACGCGACCCGGTCGATCCGGGTCAGCTCCCGCACCCAGAAGTTGAGCTCCACCCCGACGGCACTGCGTCCCTCGACCGCGCGCACGTGGCTCAGGACCGCCACCAGTCCTTCGATCGCCCGCACCCGCAGCCGCTGGGTGGACTCGTCCTCCGACGGCCGGAACAGCGCAGTCACCAGGTCGGGGTATGCGGTGGCTCGCCCCGCCCGGTCCAGCAGAGCATGCACATCCGGGTGCGTCCTGACGAGGGTCAGCGCATCGACCCCGGAGACGTCACCGTCGTGTAGCCGGCTCAGCAGCTCGGCCGTCAGCGCCTCCGGCTCCGCAGCCAATGCCTCTATCCGGTCGACGAGCTCGCCGAGCTCCGGCTCGGTGAGGTCATCGAGACGCCGCGGCTCCACCCCTGCGGGCAGCGAGGCGAAGCCCTGCCACTCCTGCCTCGTGAGCACACTCTCGATGACCACCGAGTCCGAGTCGAAGTCCTCGCCGAAGACCGTTCGGGCGAAGGCGAGCATCACGCTCGGGTCACCCTCGTCGCCGAGCGTCGCCGAGGTCGCGACCGGTGTGATGCGCCCCAGCGGGCGCGTGCGGTCCTCAGGTGTGAGCTCGGGATGCTCGTCCGGCCAATAGCTCTTCAGGGCCAGCCCCAGTCGCCGCAGCAGTATGGCCACGTCGGTGCCCTGCGCCCCGTCATAGGTGTGGAACTCATCGAGCACGAGATACCGCAACGACAGCGCGCTCTGCCGCCACAGTGGCTGGTCGTCCTCACGCAGCAGCAGCTGGTCGAGCATCTTGTAGTTCGTGAGCAGGATGTCGGGCGCGCTGTCCCGGATGACGGCCCGGTCGGTGATGAGTCCGGCGCTCGACACCGTCGTCCTCGTGCCGGTCTGATCACCCGTATAGATCGCAGCGGTGACCGAGGAGAGCGCCGGGTCCTCGGTGAGCGTGGCGGTGAGGCGCCGGGCCTGGTCGTCGGCGAGGGCGTTCATCGGGTAGAGGATGATCGCCTTGGTCCCCGTCACTCCCTCTCGCTTCGCCCGCAGGACGTGGTCGATGATCGGGTGGAGGAAGGCTTCCGTCTTGCCCGATCCAGTGCCTGTCGTGATGAGCGTCGGCCTCGGCCGGTCGCCGGGTTCGGTCCTGCCGAGAGAGGTCAGGCGGGCGTAGGCCTCGGCCTGGTGCCGATACGGCGTCCACGGCGGACGCCACTCGAGGCTGTCCTCCCATCCCTCGTCGGCCGGCCGGAAGGGCAGCCGCAGCCGCAGGTACGGTCCCTTGAAGAGGCCGTTGTCGGGATCCTCCAGAAACTCCTGCAGCGCCCGCCGCGGCTCGGCGTCGGCCAGGGCGAAAGTCGTCGTGAGGTAGTCGACGAGGCCGGTCGCGAGGTCGCGCGCCTGCAGGGTCGGGAGGAGCTCGGCCATCAGCGACTCCGCTCCGCCAGCCGCCGCTCGAACTCGGCGTAGGCCGTGCGCAGGTCAGCCTCGCGGTCGAGAGTCCCGAAGGGCAGCTCGTAGGTGTAGGCGATCCCGCTCCCCGGATGCACCGCGGTCCGCTCCTCCTCGGTGATCGCGTCCCCCTTCTTCCGCCAGACCGACAGCACCGAGTTCGGGACGAGTCGACCATTGGCGTCGTAGGTGTAGTCATGCTGGTCGTACCCGTGGAGCACGGCGAACTGGGTGCGATAGATCGTGCAGAGATCGTCGATGGGGACGCCGAGCATGAGTGCAACAAGGGCGTCGATTTCCACTTGGGCATTGCGACGATCGACGGCGCGCCGCAGGGGGACGTCGGCAGTCCACTCTCGGGTCACAATGCCGGGCCGATGCCGGTGGAAGATGGCGTGGTCATCAAGGAAGGAGTCGTCCCAGCACTTCTCCCACAGTTGCGCATAAGCATCAGTCAGACAATTGAGTTGCAGCGACCGGAGCCGAAGCCACCGCAACAAGTTTGGATCGCGAGCGTTGAAAGGGAGCCTGCGAATCGTGTCTGGAGTAATGGCTGATTTGGGAGCCGAACGGACTGCGAAATCGCTTAATAGAGAGCTCATTGCCCCGACAATGTGGACCAATGTTTCTGGAGACTCAGTACCCAAGGATGTCACCGTGTGAACATGAGTGGCGCCCGGTGGGATTAGCGCCGAAATCAAGGTTCGCTCGCCCGTATTCGCCGCCATCGCTCGCCACGCCACACGGTAGTGATCGCGGGCGGGGATCTCTCCGTTGTCTCCCCAGT